>Ga0224510_10000126_pt1 | contig 65638 bp, 48 predicted proteins | sample SF_May12_sed_USG_FD_170161 | JGI IMG/M metagenome (GOLD analysis project Ga0224510, IMG submission 170161) | Sediment microbial communities from San Francisco Bay, California, United States - SF_May12_sed_USGS_4_1 | ecosystem: Environmental > Aquatic > Marine > Sediment | place: USA: California... | reverse complement strand
CGTAGCCGCCAAGCTCTCTACGCTCCATGACCGGAGACTAACAGGGTAAAAGCAGGGTGGCAAGGAAGGCCGCGGGGGGCAAGGAAGGCGGCCCTCCGTCTCCTCGACAAAGGGCCGCCCCACAGAGGTGGTTGTTCCGATGGTCTACTGCTGGGAGCGCTGCATCTCCTGCATGGCTTCCTGCGTGCGGCCCGTCTCCGCGTAGAGCCGGCCCAGGATGGCGTGCAGCGACGCGTTGTCGGGGTCGCTGGCCAGGGCGGTCTCCGTCTCGTCGATGGCGTCTTCCACCAGGCCGCGGTCGAAGAACAGGCTCGCGCGCATCAGGCGGTACGTCACCTCGCCCGGCTTCTCGGCGTCGATCTCGGCGAGTTCTTCGTCGAGGGTGGCCACGTCGGCCGGGGCGATCACTTCAAAGAAGGCCGCGGTGGTGCGCAGCGGCGGCGACACCATCGGGTCGGTTGTCTCGAGCGTCCACGAGTACGACACGCCCGGTGTGAGCGCGGGGGCGCTGGCCGGATACGCCAGCGATGACGCGTCCACGATGTCGGACTGCCACTGGACGCCCGACTCGTTGTACAGCGTGAAGCGCAGCTCGAGCGACTCGTCCTCGATGCGCCACGAGAACGTCGGGGTCGCATTGCGCACCTTGGTCTGCACGGGCGATAGCGGCACCAGGGTGGAGGCCTTCTCGCCGGAACGCAGTCCGCTGATGGAGCTGGTTCCCTCCGAACTCTTGAGCTTGAGGAAATTGCTCACCACTTCGAAACTGCCCGATTCCGCGGCCGGCTCGCTGGTGCCGGGGCGGCTCTTGATCTTCATGTTGCTGTTGGGTCCCACAGACACCCAGTTGCCGGCGGCGAACATGATTTCCGCCTCGGCCTCGGCGCCGGTGCGCACTTCGTCGCCGTCGTTGAGCGAGAGTCCGAACGTCGCCACCGTGGCCTGACCGCCGGCGCGCGTCACCATCACCGAGCCGCGGCACGACGTGAGCACGGCCGCCGGGGCGTCGGTGCCCGCCGGCGCGGGCGTGGGCGACTGGCCGACGCCGATCATCGTCACGGCCAGGAGCGAGAAAATGAGGACAAACCGTCGCGTCATTGTAACCACCTCTGGGTAACCACCCCGAATAAGTATAACTTGCTTGCGGGCAACATCTTATCACATTTGCCCGGCCGGTGGAAGGGCCACCGGCCGCAGTCGTCCGCATGGGTAATACACGGCAGGCGGGTGAAAGTTGGTGGTCTCGGGGGCCTCGGCCGGATATCCGGCCGAAGCCCCGGGGTCGTCGCGGACGCGCCAATCATGTACACTTGATGGTGAATCTACCGCTACGGGCCGCAGCCCAAGGCCGCACCTCGCTGGACGCCGAACCCCAGACCAGGAGGCTCCTCATGCACAGCCCCCCGTGTTCCCGCGCCGCCGTCTCAATTGCAGCCGCCGTACTCCTGCTCGCCGGCGCCCCGCCCGCCGCCGCACAGGGGCTGGTGGAGTACGGCGTCGAGTTCATGCCGCTGCCGGTCGGATACAACGCCAGCACGGCGCGCGGCGTTTCCGACGGCGACTGGGACCGGCCCATCATCGTGGGCACGGTGGAGAACGCGCCGTGCAAGGCGGCGTGCTGGATGCGCGTGTCGCAACAGTACGAAGCCATCGTGTTGCCGGGGCTCGATCCCAACATGGACAGTGCCGCCAATGCGGTGGTGCACGTTCCCGCTGGCCTGGGCGAATGGACACTGGTGGTGGGTTCCTCCACCAACGGCACCGCCGGAAAGGTGCCCGTCAAGTGGGACATCCAGCCCAACAAGCCGGTCGACGTGGTGCCGTTGCCGGCGCTCAACGCGGGCACCGGGGAAGCCCGGGCGATATTCAAGCCGGATGGCGTTCCGTTGCGCGCGCTCATCGGTGGCTGGGCGGACGAGATTCCGCCCATGGCCGCCGGCGATGCACCGCAGATGGGTCTGCGCGTGCCGATGATCTGGGAAACCACCGCGGCCGGCGAGCGCATCCTGAGGCCGGAATTCGGCGTGGGTCTCGACGGCCACGTGAATGACATCGGGTCGGCGGGCAGCGACGGTTACGTGGCGTTCGGCGGCGGACAGAGCCCCGCCGGGGGATGGATGCCGCAGATGTGGACATCCACCGACGACGGCGAAACCTGGGTCAACGAACAACTGCCGCTGCCGATGAACATGGTCACTGCGGAGGCAACCGGTTTCGATTACGAGCCCGGCACGCTCCTCGTGGCGGGCTGGGGCCAGAACGCCGCGGGCATGATCTTCCCCGTCGTGTGGGAGCGCGCCAGCCCGCCCACCATGTGGACCATCCACGAGCTGCCGTTGCCGGTGGGCGCCGACGGCGCGCAGGGGGGTGCCGTGCGCAAGCGGCCCGGGCGCGTGAAGTACAGCAACATCACACTCAAGCAGGGTGTCGCCGCGATGACGCTGTGGGTGGACGACGGCACTGGCTGGACCGCGCTGTCACCGGTGGACTACCTGGTGGATCCGCAGGTCGGAACACCCATTGCACCGGGTTTCCTGAACAAGAAGTTCGACGCCATTGCGACGACGGTGACCAGCACCAGCGGCGGCGGTTTCAACGGCCCGGCCGCACTGGACACACTGGCGGCCATCCTGACTCCCACCACGCTCACCGGCGTTCAGGACCGGACCCCTTCCCTTATTGCGGTCTCCGCCGCGCCCAATCCGTTCAACCCGGGCGTGCGCATCAATTACACATTGCCGCGCGAGGGGCGCGTTGGCGTGACCATCTACGACGCCACCGGTGCGGTGGTGACACGATTCGACGAGGGCAGGGTCCCGGCCGGTGAGGCGCGCGCCGTCTTCTGGGACGGACGCATGCCCAACGGCGCGCGCGCGGCGTCCGGCGTGTACTTCGTGCGCGTGGCCACGCCGTACGACCTTGCGACCGTGAAGATCGTCAGGGTGGAGTAGCGGCCGGTATCATGACGGGTTTTCTCGCACCGGCGAATCTGCTAGACTTGTGGTTCGCCGCCGGCGTTCGTGGAGCCCATCGACGTTGTACAAGATCGCCATCGAAACCCTCGGCTGCCGCCTGAATCAGGCGGAAAGCGCCATTCTCCAGAGCCGCTTCGCGGAGAAGGGCTACGCGCTTACCACCGATCCCCTCGACGCCGACCTCTTCGTCCTGCACACCTGCACGCTCACCGGCCAGGCTACATCGAAGTCGCGCCGCCGCCTGCGCTGGGTGGCGCGGCGCAACCCCGACGCGTGCGTGGCCGCTATCGGCTGCTACGCGCAGACCGATGCCGACGCGCTCGCGCGCATACCGGGCGTGGACTTCGTGGTGGGCACCGCCCATAAGCTGCGGTTGCCGGATATCATTTCCGCGCCGGTTAAGCTGCCGGAGCCCACCGTCATCAACAACCCGGCGACGAAGCACGGTTTCGAAATTGCGGGTACCGGTGTCTATCCGCTGCACACGCGCGCCAACCTGAAGATCCAGGAGGGTTGCGACTTCGTGTGCGCGTTCTGCATCATCCCGCGCGCGCGCGGCCGGGCGCGCAGTCGCGACTACCGGGACATCCTGCGCGAGGCGCGCAAACTCGCCGCCGCCGGTCACCGCGAGCTGGTGATCACCGGCGTCAACGTCGGGACTTATAATGATGGCGGGCGCACACTCGCCGATGTCGTGAAGGCCCTGTGCGACATCGAGCCGCTGGACCGCATCCGCATCAGTTCCATCGAGCCCACTACCATAGAAGACGCCCTGCTGGACGAGATGGCGGCGGGCGGCAAGTTATGCCGCTACCTGCATGTTCCCCTGCAGAGTGGCGACAGTCGCACGCTCTCCCGCATGCGGCGCCGCTACGACGCCGATGTCTATCGCGCGTTCATGGAAGACGCAGTGGCGCGCGTGCCGGGCATCGGCCTGGGTACCGACGTCATGGTGGGTTTTCCGGGCGAGAGCGAGGCGGCGTTCGAGCGTTCGTGCGAGATGGTGCGCGCGCTGCCGTTTGTGAACGTGCACGTGTTCAGTTTTTCTGCGCGGCCGCGCACCAGTGCCTATGGCATGGACCAACCGGTGCCGGCGGCGCGGATCCAGCGGCGCAGCGAATACCTGCGCCGGCTGGCGCTGGCGCGCCAGCACGCGACGTATCTGGAACGGACGAACGGGGTTATGGACGTGCTCTTCGAGGGGACCGGCGACGGCGGCTTGTGGACGGGTTTTTCGGATAGTTATATTCGGGTGCGCGTACAATCACCAGAAAATCTCAGCAACCGGATCGCCCGCGTAGCGGTGAAGGATGTCGAGCTGGACGGTAACGCGGAGCGGGTGGTGGCCGTGGGAGACATCAGGAGGGAATCATGAAGAAGGTTGGAATCTGGATCGATCATCGCCGTGCGGTCGTCGTGGAGATCGCGGACGGCGTCGAGAACCGGCGGACCATCGAGTCACAAGTGGAGCCGGTATCGCCGCCGTCGGGTGGAAAGCGCACCGGCACGCCGTGGGCACCGCGCACCGGTGTCAAGGAACACGGCCGCGAAGAGGCCCACCAGCACAAGCTCGCAAATTTCTACCGGAATGTTGCTTCACAGATTGGCCGCCCGGACCACCTCCTGGTGATGGGACCGGCCACAGCCAAGAACGAGTTCGCGGAGATCGCGCAGACGCTGCACGAACTGAGCGGCGTGACGCTGAAAATCGAACCCGCGGACAAGATGACGGACCCGCAGATCGCCGCCCGGGTGCGCGACTACGTGTTTGACTGAGTTCCTTTGGGGGGGGGCGCGCAGAGGCCGTTGGGCGGTCGCGATAGCGATTCGACGCGATTTCCGCAGCGCGATTTCAAATGCTTCGCGCGAGGACCATGAGCGGAGGAGCGCTATCGCGACCGCCCCACTTCCGGGCGTTCGTGCGACGGGCCCGCCGGGAGTCCCAGCCGCGCCGCTTCCAGCCGGTTGTGGTAGGCGCAGAGCAGACGCAGGTTGTCCGCCGTGGCCCCGCCGCCCCGGGCCACCGGCACCACGTGATCGAACTGCAATCCCCGTTTCGAACCACACACACGACCGTTCGCGCCCACATAGGTGCAGCAGCCCTGGTCGCGTATGAACACCTGGTCTCGTACCGCCGCGCTGACATGGCGCAGGTTGGGCTCCCTGAGCGACGGTGTGCGCGCCGGTTCTGGCGTCCGGCGATTCTCTCGACGTACCTGTCGCGCCGCGGGATCGTGTTTATCAAGAAAGACGTCCATCGCCAACTCGAACGCCTGCTCGAGCGATGGATTCACCGGCAGCCGGTGCCACGCAAGCGACTTGATGCGGTTGAGTTTGCCCATGAAGGCCTCGCCGACCGTGAAGGAGAGCTGCGTGCGCTTCTCGGTGGCGACTGCCACGAGCGGCCCGGGGCCGTTACCGCCGCTGCGGCGGTACGCAATATTTTCACAAGCGACATGCGGAACCGGGGCAGCCGGTGCGGATGCCAGTCCCGATTCGAGCAACGCCGGTGCGGGTCGTGCCTCCTTCTGAACTACCAGAGGTCGGATGACCTCCGCGGGCATCGGACAGGGCTGCAGGGCGGCGACGATGTCCCTTACCTGCGCCTGTGAGCAACCGCGAATACTCTCCAGAAGCCGGTCCCTGGTGTCGGGCTTCAAGAACCGATACACGATCGAGACCGTGCACAGGTTCACGTCGCCGGCTTCCAGGAGCTCGTATACCTCGGGGAAGCGGGTGGCGCAGCGGGCCGATCTTATTCTGCGCACCGCGGCGGACTCCGAATAGCCGAGGGCCTGCGTGCAGTACGCGAACATCGACGCGTATCCCTGCTTGAGGTGCAGCTTGCGCCGCTCTATTTCAGAAAGATGTCGCAACACGTCGAGCGTCGCGGAACGCTCGCGTCTGACGAATTCAAGAGTACGGGAGAGAATGACCCTGTCGGGGAGGGATCGTAGGGACATGGCAGGTCCTCCTTGTGACACGCGCACAGCCGCTGCACCACGGGAGGAGTCACTACTGCAACATAGCAACAATCAACATTGCAGCAAGACGCAATGTGTCACAGGCGCAAGTCTTCTTGTCATTGTATTCATTCAGCGTGCTGATGCGCATGGAGCATGAAACAGCGCTCCGACGCGATTTCCGCAGCGCGATTCCAAATGCTTCGCGCGAGGACCATGAGCGGAGGAGCGCTATTTCATGCGACCCGCTATCGCGTCCGCCAGTCTCATTCGACGCGACGCCGACCGCGGCGGCCCGAGATGTAGCCAAGCAGCACGCCCGCGCCGATCATCATGTTCAGCACCAGCGTGAAGAAGCGCCACAGCAGGATGAACGTGGCCTCGAAGCCCTTGGGGATCACCGAATCCATCACCGCCATCGTTGTCACCTCGGCGAACCCCGACGCGCCCGGGGAGGGCGAAAAGTAGAAGATCAACAGCAGCACCACCTGCATGTACAGCACCGACCACGGGTCGGCGTGCACCCCCAGCCCCTTCAGCACCACCCACGCAATGGTGAACTTGTTTAGGTAGATCACCGCGGTCAGCAAGAGTCCCGCCAGAAACAGCAGCTTGCTGTGCACCAGGAAACCGGTCATGAGGTCGTGGTAACGGTCGACCGTGTCGAACAGCTTCTCCACCACGTGGGAGTGCTCCAACCTTCTTCCGTACTTCGGCACCCGCTGCATCAGTGCGTGCACGATGCGCTTGAATCGCGTCGGGCTGAGCAGTGAGAGCAAAACCGCCACCAGGATCAGCGCGAAGAGTGTGAACGACAGCCCCGATATGGTGCGCAGCCCCACCGGCACGAATTCCGGGTGCACCATGAACGAAAAGATGATGGCGCACGCGAGCAGGATGATGGTGGTCCCCAGAAAGCCGCCCACGAAACACACCACGGTGGCGTCCACCACCGTCATTCCTTCGGCGTAGAGCACGTAGACCTGCGCCGCCGCGCCGCCGGTCTGCGACGGCGTGGCGCCGCCCAGGAACACATTGGCGAAGCAGGAGCGCATGCAGGCGCCGAAGGTGATGGGGCGGTAGACCTTGCGGGCGAAGATATAGATGCGCGCGCCGGACGCCATCCAGTCCAGTGCCACCAGCCCCAGTGCGAGGGCGAGGTAGCGCGGGTCGAAATGGGCCAGGTTGTGGATGGTTTCGCCGATGGAGGCGCGCTGGAAGACGATGAAGAAGCCGACAATGCTGAACGCCAGGAACAGCTGCAGACCGACCCGGATCTTCCGGGTGGAGATGACCGGGGGCGTGGATCGCGTGGGTGAAGGCATAAGGGAGCCACAGTGTTACACGATCCGGCACCGGTAGCAAGGCCGCGCGGGATTGACCACTCCCCGCGGGTTGTTTACCCTCTTCTCGCCGGACCGCACCGCGTTCAGACTTCCTCGTCAGGAGGACCCGATATGCACGCCACCTTCGGCCTCTCCACGATTGGCCAGATTGCAATTACCGTCAAGGATCTGCCACGTGCGGTCGCTTTTTACCGCGACGTGCTCGGCGTCCCCATGCTCTTCGAGGCACCCGGCATGGCGTTCTTCCAGGCCGGCGACGTGCGCCTGATGCTCGGGCTTCCCGAGGGGGCCGACGGCGCCCGGTTTTCGTCGATCGTGTATTTCCGGGTCGACGACATTCAGGCGGCCCACCGCGAACTCCAGGGTCGCGGCGTCACGTTCACCCACGAACCGCGGCTCATCCATCGTGGCCAGGAAGCCGACCTGTGGCTGGCGTTCTTCCCCGATCCGGACGGCAACACGCTAGCACTCATGAGCGAAGTGCCACGCCCCGACTAGGAATACTCCCCGAGGGGAAACGCCGAAAATCCCCGTTCTCACGCGCTGATCGCCATTGACGGCGGCGGGACCGCCTCATAGAATTTCCGCGTCGTTACGTTCTGTAGCAGGCACTCACTTCACATTTCGGAGGAACTTCCCGTGACCATGTCTGGCCGCATTGCTTGCATGGTAGTGGTGTGTGTTATCGCTGCGGCGGGGTCTGTCGCCGCGGCGGAGAAGGCGTCGAAAGAACAGATCGAACGCGGGCGCTACCTGGTGAATCTCGGCGGGTGCAACGACTGTCACTCGCCCAAGGTGTTCAGCGCCGCCGGCATGGCGCCGGACGAAACCCGGCTTCTGTCGGGCCATCCGTCGGACGCCAAGGTGCCGCCGGTGGACACGCGCGCCTACGCACCCGGCTACTGGTATCTGATGGGGCAGCACCTGACCGTGTTTGTGGGACCATGGGGTGTGACCTATGCCGCCAACCTGACGCCGGACGAGCAGACCGGCATCGGCCTGTGGACCGAAGACATCTTCGTCAAGGCGATGCACACCGGCAAACACATGGGCGACGGACGGCCCATCCTGCCCCCGATGCCGTGGCAGAACCTCGCCCAGGTGAACGACGACGATTTGAAGGCCATGTTCGCCTATCTCAAGTCGTTGCCACCCGTCAAGAACCTCGTTCCGGTCCCGACGCCGCCCGCGCCCGCGGGCAGCGGAACCCACTAGGATCGCCAGTTCCCGCCCCTCCGGCGTATGCCGGCGGGGCGGGATTCCCGGCCTTTCCGGGCGGGGCCGCTTCTGTTATAGTGGGAACCGCCTAACACGTTATCTTCACGCCACTTCGTTGCGGTGACCCACCGCCGCGGTGACCGTGCGGGCAGAGGGCGCCGCAAATGAATCTCAACGTCTATATCGAAACCTACGGCTGTCAGATGAACGAGTACGACTCCGAGCTCGTGAAGTCGATCCTCGTCGGGCACGGCCACGCGCTCACCGACCGCTTCGAGCGGGCCGACGTGGTGCTCATTAATACGTGCGCCATCCGCGAGCGCGCGCACCAGAAGATCTACGGCCGCCTGCAGCGCTTGAAGCACCAGCGCGCCGCGCGCCGCACCGAAATCACCGTCGGCATCCTGGGCTGCATGGCGCAGAACCTCAAACAGGACCTCATGGACGGACACGACGTCATCGACTTCGTGGCCGGCCCGGACGCCTACCGCCACCTGCCGGAGCTGATTGCCGCCTCGCGCGGTGTCACCGGCCTCGATGCCTCCACCCTGGAGAAGGCGGCGCTCAAGCTATCCACCACCGAGACCTACAGCGGCGTGGACCCCGTGCGCAGCGGTGGCGTGAACGCGTGGATCGCGGTCATGCGCGGCTGCGACAACATGTGCACCTTCTGCGTGGTGCCGTTTACGCGCGGGCGCGAGCGCAGCCGCGATCCGAAGGGTGTCGTGGCCGAGGTGGAGGCGCTTGTACGCGACGGCTTCCGCCAGGTGACACTGCTGGGGCAGAACGTCAACTCGTACCGCCACGGCGACGTGCGCTTCGCCGACCTGATGCGCATGGTGGGCGACGTCCCCGGCGTGGAGCGCGTGCGCTTCACATCGCCGCATCCCAAGGACTTCCCGAGCGATTTGATCAAGGCCATCGCCGGGCACCCCAACCTGTGCAAGCACATTCACCTGCCGCTGCAGGCGGGGAACGACCGTGTGCTCGACCTGATGCGCCGCACCTACAGCAACGCCGAATTCCGCGCGCTGGTGGACGAAATGCGCGGCACCATCCCCAACCTGGGGCTCACCACCGACGCCATCGTGGGCTTTCCCACCGAGACCGCGGCCGAGTTCGACGAGACCGCGCGCCTCATGCAGGACGTGCGCTTCGACGCCGCGTTCATTTTCAAGTATTCCGAGCGCAAGGGCACCTACGCCCAGCGCAAGCTTGCCGACGACGTGACGCCGGAAGAAAAGACCCGGCGCATCGTCCACCTGGTTGAGATGCAGAAGGAAATCACCCGCGAGATCAACCGCTCGCTGGTGGGGAGCACGCAGGAGATTCTGGTCGAAGAGACCGATCCTCATCGGGCCGGTTTCGTAACCGGCCGCACCGACAATTTCAAACACACCATTCTTCCCGCGGATGGCGTGGAGCTGGGCGATATCGTTCGCGTTGTCATCGAAGACGCGCACGGTGCCACCCTCCACGGCCGCGCACTCGAACCGGCGCGCCGCACCGCCACGGGATAGAAGCGACTTCAAACCGAAGGGAACATCTAAAATGTCGACATCATCGCGAACCAGCACCACGGGCCGAACGCAGCGTGTAACCAGCAAGCCGCGCGGCGCCGGCGCCGCGCGCACCGATCGCGAAGCCATGCCGCGCCAGGGCGAGGAGATGTGGGCGCTGGTCTACGACGCCGACAAGGATCGCTGGGACAAGACGCGCGGCTTCCGCCGCGAGCGCGTGCTGCGGCCCACGCTGGATGCTGACGATCCGCGCGACGCCGAGTCCGTGATCTTGAAAGTGAAGTACACCGGCTTCTGCGGCTCCGACGCCGGCATCTGGTTCCGGCGCTCGTTCAAGGCCATGATTCACGACTCCCTCAAGGCGGAGGGCAAGACCACGCGCGTCATCGGGCACGAAGTGCTGGGTGAAGTGGTAGAGGTGGGCGCGGTGGCGGGCGCGCACTACGGCTTCAGCAGGGGCGACCTGGTGGCAGCCGAATCGCACATCACCTGCGGGCGCTGCCACCAGTGCCTCATCAACCAGCGGCACGTGTGCACCGACGAGCGCATCATCGGCATCTCGCGCGACGGCGGCTTTGCCGAGTTCATCAAACTGCCCGCGAGCGTGCTGTGGCGCACCGATCCCAGGAAGATCCGGCCCGAAGTGGCGGCCATCCAGGAGCCGTTCGGTAATGCCGTGCACGCCAGCACGGCGGTGGACCTGCGTGGCAAGACCGTGGCCATGTTCGGCTGCGGCGCCATCGGCCAGTTCGCCATCATGATCGCCAAGGCGCTGGGCGCCTCGCGCATCATCGGCATCGAGCCCAACCCCATCAACGCGGAGCTCGCGCGCAAGCTGGGCGCGGACGAAGTGGTGACGTTCAAGCCGAGCAGCGACGAGCGCAATGGCTGGAAGGCCGACCCGGACGTCGTCGCGGCGGTGGTGAAGTTCAGCGGCATCGACGGCGTGGACGTAGCCATGGAGATGGCGGGCTACAACTCGTCGGTCAACAATGCGATCCAGGCGGTGCGCCGCGGTGGTGACGTGGTGCTGTTCGGCCTCAAGTCGGGCGACTTCAAGATCCAGGACTTCCAGCGCACCATCGTCAAGGGCATCCGCATCCAGAGCGTGATCGGACGGCGTCTGTTTGAGACCTGGGAGATCACGCGCAATCTGCTGGAGCAGAAGGAAAACGGCATCCAGGACAAGATCTGGAATCTCATGCTCAACAAGGGCAAGGACACCATCGTGGATGCGCAGGACTTCAATCCGGCGGCGTTCGAAAAGAAGATCGGCACCCACCCGAAACTGATCATCCGGTGGTAGGGCGCGCCCGCATTCCATGCCCCTGACCCCCGGCAGCAAGATCGGACAGTACGAAATCCTCGCCCCGATCGGGGCGGGGGGAATGGGCGAGGTGTACCGCGCCCGCGATTCGCGCCTCGCGCGCGACGTCGCCGTCAAGGCGCTGCCCGACGAGTTCGCGCGCGATCCCGAGCGGCTTGCGCGCTTCGAGCGCGAAGCCAGGCTGCTCGCCTCGCTCACCCACCCCAACGTGGCCGGCATCTTCGGCATCGAAGACGTCGGCGGCCACCGCTACTTGATCCTGGAATTCGTGGAAGGGGAGACGCTCGCGCAGCGCCTCGACCGCGGGACGTTGTCGATCGAGGAAGCGCTCCAGATCGCCGTGCAGATCGCGGCCGCCCTGGAGGCCGCGCACGAGAGCGGCATCGTGCACCGCGATTTGAAGCCCGGCAACGTGATGATCACGCCCGCCGGCGACGCCAAGGTGCTCGACTTCGGTCTCGCCAAGAGCGGTACCGGCTCCGCCTCGGGCTCCGACGTCACCCTCACCCATTCGCCCACGCTCACCCACCAGGTCACCGGCGCCGGCGTCATCCTCGGCACTGCCGCCTACATGAGCCCCGAGCAGGCGCGCGGGCGCGCGGTGGACAAACGCACCGACATCTGGTCGTTCGGGTGTGTGCTCTACGAGTGTCTCACCGGCCGCCAGTGCTTTGCCGGTGACACCGTCTCGGATTTAATCGCGCGCATCCTCGAGCGCGAGCCCGACTGGGACGCGCTGCCGGCGCGCACGCCCTCGCGCATCCGCAGCCTCCTGCGCCGCTGCCTTGAGAAGGACATCAAGCGCCGCCTGCGCGACATCGGGGATGCCCGCATCGAGATCGAGGATGTGATTTCGACCCGGGAATCGGGCTCGGGTGTGGCGCACGGGCCGCGTTCTTCCCGGACGACGCGCAAACGGTTCGCTGCGGCGATGGGGCTGGTTATCGCAACGGCCACGGCGACCTGGCAGTTGACGGGCATGTTGAACAAGCCCGCGCCCGTGCCGGCGGCGCGCTTCGAGATCGCGGATGATCCCGGGATGCGCTTCAATGGAGACGGTGTGCACCAGGCGATCTCGCCAGACGGAAGCATGATCGTCTTTGTCGCCGCGGACTCCGCCATCGCGCCCACGTTGTGGGTCCGTTCGATGCAATCTCTCTCCGCGCGACCGCTTGCGGGAACCGACCTCGGCCAGCAGCCGTTCTGGTCGCCGGACAGCAAGTACGTCGGGTACTTCGCGCGCCAGAACCGGCTCATGAAGATCGCGGTGGACGGTGGCCAGCCGGAGTTCATCTGCGAAACCACGGCCGCGCGCGGCGGCACCTGGAACCGCGACGGCGTCATCGTGTTCTCGCCGCTCTCGGAGGGTCCGCTGTACCGGGTGTCCGCCAACGGGGGCGAGAGCACGCCGATTACAACGCTCGATTCCACCGAGACCGCACACCGCTATCCTTATTTCCTGCCCGACGGGAAACACTTCCTGTTTTCGACGCTGCCGCCCCAGGACGGAAAGTTCACGATCTGGCTGGGTTCGCTGGACGGGAGCGAGCGCCGCAAGGTGCTCGACAACGCCGGCACCGGGGCGGTCTATGCGGCACCCGGCTACCTGGTGTACCAGCGCGACGACGTGCTGGTGGCGGTTCCGTTCGACGCGGCAAAAGGACAGGTCACCGGCGAGGCGATTCCGTTGGGCGATCGCCCGCTGGGAACGGGATTCTCCGGCGCGGCGCCGCTCTCCGCGTCAACCAACGGAACGCTGGCGTACCTGCGCAACGTACCCTCTGCGACCCGGCTGGTGTGGACGGATCTTTCGGGCAACGTGCTGTCGCCGGTCCCCATGGTGCCCGGCGAGTACACCGACGTGCAACTTGCGCCCGACGGCCGTCACGCCATCCTGAAACGCAGCGACGGGTTGTTTGCCAGCGACCTGTGGTCGGTCGATCTGGAACGCGGTGTGGTGTCGCGTTTCAGCTATGACCCCGGGTTCAATGAAAATTCAGCCTGGTCTCCGGATGGCAGCCGCGTCGCCTACCTGCAGGCCGCCGCCAATTCGGCGCCCTGCTTTGTCGTTGCCAGCGTGGGAACGGGTGCGGCGGTGCAGCGATTCATGGAGGGCGACGACGCGTTCAAGTTCCTCAGCGGTTGGACCCCGGATGGAAAGGCGCTCGTCTTCTCCCGCCAGGATCCCAGGACGCGCCGTGACATCTGGGTGCTACCGCTGGACGGCTCGGATCCATGGCCGTACCTGGTGACGCCGTACGTCGAGGAAAGCGGCAAGGTTTCCTCCGACGGGCGCTGGATGCTGTACAACTCCGATGAGTCCGGGCGCACGGAAGTGTACGTGCAGGCGTACCCGCAGGGCGGCGCCAAGTACCAGGTCACGACGGGCGGCGCGTTCAACCACGGCTGGTCGAAGGACGGAACCCGCATCTACTACTCGGAGGCGGCGCGCTGGCGGGTGGTGTACGCGGTGGATGTCATTTCCCAGGATCCGTTCCGGGTTGGACGCCCGCACCAGGCTGGGCAGTTTCCGGAAGACATGTTCGACGCGCAGTTGGCGCCGGACGGGAAGCGCCTGTTGATGCTCCTCCCCAACGGGATCATTCCGCCGCAGAGCATCGCCATTGTGCAGAACTGGCCGTCACTGCTGAAGAAGCACTAGACAGCCACAAGGAGACCATCATGTACGGATCATTGAAGGACGTGCTCAACACGGAAATCGCGGCCATCCGCGAGGCCGGTCTCTACAAGGACGAACGCATCATCCAGAGCGCGCAGGCCGCGGCCATCCAGGTGGCGGGCGGCGAAGTCATCAACTTCTGCGCCAACAACTACCTCGGGCTGTCGTCGCACGCGAAGGTGGTGGACGCCGCGCGCAAGTCGCTCGACACGTGGGGCTACGGCATGTCGTCGGTGCGCTTCATCTGCGGCACCCAGACCATCCACAAGGAGCTGGAAGCCGCCATCTCGCGCTTCCTCGGCACGGACGACGCCATCCTGTACTCGTCGTGCTTCGACGCCAACGGGGGCCTGTTTGAGACGCTGCTCGGCGCGGAGGACTGCATCATCTCCGACGAGCTGAACCACGCCTCCATCATCGACGGCGTGCGCCTGTGCAAGGCCGAGCGCATGCGCTACAAGAACAGCGACATGAACGACCTGGAGAAGTGCCTCAAGGAGGCACAGAAGCACCGCCTGCGCATGATCGCCACCGACGGTGTGTTCTCCATGGACGGCACCATTGCGAAGCTCAAGGACATCTGCGACCTGGCGGACAAGTACCACGCCATCGTCATGGTGGACGACTCCCACGCCACCGGCTTCGTGGGCAAGACCGGGCGCGGCACGCCCGAGTTCAACAACGTGGTGGGTCGCGTGGATCTCATGACCTCCACGCTGGGCAAGGCCATGGGCGGCGCGTCCGGAGGATTTACCACGGGACATAAGGAGATCGTGGAGATGCTGCGCCAGCGCTCGCGGCCGTATCTGTTCTCCAACTCGGTGGCGCCGCCGATTGTGGCCGCGTCGCTCGCGGTGGTCGGTCTGCTGGAAAAGAGCACCGACCTGCGCGACCGCCTGGAGGAGAACACGCGCTACTTCCGCACCGGCATGACGGCGGCGGGCTTCAACATCGTGGAAGGGTCACACCCCATCTGCCCCATCATGCTGGGCGACGCCAGGCTCGCGCACGACGTGGCGCACGACATGCTCGCCGAGGGCATCTACGTGATCGGCTTCAGCTACCCGGTGGTGCCCAAGGGCAAGGCGCGCATCCGCGTGCAGATCTCCGCGGGGCACAGCAAGGAGCACCTGGACCGCGCCCTGGCCGCGTTCAAGAAGGTGGGGAAGAAACACAAGCTGGTGGGATAGCCCCGTTGCTCCCCGCAGCGGAGAAACTCCCTCAGCGCATGATTACCATCTTGCGCGTTTGTGTGGCCCCCGCGCCTGTGACGCGATAGAAGTACACGCCGCTCGCCAGCGGGCGACCGTGGTCGTCCACGCCGGAAAACGCCATATCCTGCCAGCCGCCCGTGAGCCGCGCCGACGTGCTGCGCACGCGCCGCCCCGTTGCGTCGAACACATCAACCTGCGCCTCGTCCTCACGCGGCGAGCACACCCGAAACGTCGTGCTCGCCTGGAAGGGGTTGGGCGCGTTTCCCAGCAGCGTCAGGGCGTGAAGTCCGGGGGTGCCGCCGATGCCGGTGGCCGCCCCGGAAACCGACACCCGCACGTTGTCGAGCGCCCACGACTCATCGTTTCCGCCCTGCCAGTTTGCCGCCGCTCCCCCCGAAACGGCGCCCAGGTACCAGGTGACCACGAGCGAGTCGGCGGTGTGGGGAATGTCGTTGAACACCGGTTCCACCAACATGTCATAGGCCCGGTCGCGGGCGTACCAGGAGCCGAGGCTGAATCCGAGCTCGGTGCCCGAGCTCAACAGTCCGCCCGGAGGCGCGATGTAGCTGGATGCATCGCCGGAGGCAAGCTGGAACCAGTTGGAGAACACCTCCACGCCGTCCACCGACACCTTGAGCAGCTCGGTGCCGTCCCACGAGTCGATCACGGCCAGCAGAAACGAGATGGAAACGTGGTCGTGCGCGGGCAGGTTGTGAAGCGTGAGCTTTGTGTCGACAATGGAAATGGTGCTGTAGCGGAGGAAACTCCCGGAAAACTGGTTGCCCGGTGTTCCCAGTCCGGCCCAGCCTTGGACCCCGTCCAGACCGCAGCCCGGGGCGGACATCTCCGCCGGTAACCCATTATCAAAACTGGAGTTAAATACCTCGGTCGACAGCGCCCCCGCGATGCGGGGGAGGGAGAGAAACCCGACAAACGCCACCGCCGCCACGGCGGAAGCGACAAGACGCGTTCTCATTGCGGCACCTGTTCTTTCCGGGCACTCGGGCCCCTGGACGAACAATGAGACGCAGGTGCCGCGTCAGAATCACAGGGCTATTTCATGCAGAATGGTGATCGGGGTGGGTTCAGCCGCCCGACGGTTTCAGCGCTTCGCGCGCCTTCTGCTGCTCTTCCTGCATCTCCAGCGCGAGTTTGTAGGCGACGTAGTATTTCACGATGTTGCGCACGTATTTCGTCGTCTCGCTGCCCACCTTTTCCGACACCACGATCTCCACGTTCTCAAACCACACGTCCGGGTTGAGTCCGCGATTGGCCGCCTCCTTGCGCAGGCTCGAGATCCGGCTGGGACCGGCGTTGTAGGCCGCAAACGCGAACAGGGTACGGTTGAAGTCGTCGAAGTGTGCGTCCTGGAAGTAGTCGGTCATGATCTTGTTCAGGTACTTGGCGCCGGCGTGGATGTTGGGCTCGGTCACCGTGATGTCCCCCACCTTCATCGCCGCCCCCGTATTCGGCATGAGCTGCATGACGCCGATCGCACCCACCGGGCTGCGCACGCTCTGGTCCAGCTTTGACTCCTGGAAGCCCTGCGCCACCAGCATCAGCGGGTCGAAGCCGTACTGCGCGCCGTATTTCTCGAACAGCGCCATCGTTTCCTGGAAGCGCTTCCAGTCGTTGCGCCCGGTCGGGTCCTGCAGCCGTTTCACCTGCTTGTTGTACTGGGCAAAGCGATAGGGAATGGTTCCGCGCTGCTTCTCGTACTTGTAGTAGAAGTCGTTCAGTTCGGCCGCGAGCAGCGGGCTGTTCTTGCGGTACGCCCACCCGGTGAGGCCGCCGCTGTGCACCGCCGCCCCTTCGTTGACGAGGATGCCGGGGAGTATCTGGGCCCACATGGTTGCCTTCCAGTCGTCCACCACGATTGTCTGCAGCACGCCGGCGTCCAGCATCTCCATCAGGTCCTCGTCTTCGAGCACTTCTGAGACGGCGACGATCTTGATGGGTTTCTTCTTGTCTTGCGCAAGCGTCTGATTTACCAGGCGCAGGCTCTCGTAATAGCTCGACGATGCGCGCACCTGCACGGTGCGGCCCGCGAGGTCGTCAACGCTCGCCAGCGGACCGTCCTGCTTGCGGGTGAGCACGACTTCCGAGACGGGCCGCTGGTCCGGGGGCGCGGTGAAGTCGACCTGTTTCAGACGCTCGTCGGTGGCGGTGAGGTTTCCGGCGGCGATGTCGCCCAGCCCCTGCACCAGGTGGGGAATCAGCTGGTCGCGTGGGGTGGGAATGATGAGGACGGTGATCGGCCGGCGCTTGAGGGTCTTGCGGTACTTCTGGTTGATGTATTCCTCGAAGTCGCGCACCAGTTCCGCGGTGAGACCCCGCTCCTTGCCCTTGTCGTTGAAGTACAGGGTGCGGCTGTAGGGAACCAGGACGCGTATTACGCGGTTGTCGCGCATCGTGTCGAAGTCGCCGGTGCGCGCCTGGATGGCGTTGCGCGGAGAGTCGTCCGGCTTCCGGTCAGCCCCGGACGCCGGGATGGCACCCCCGCTGAGCGCCACGAACAGGGTGCCGGCGAGAAGGAAACACCTTATGGAACTGGCTTGTAGTATTTCATCGCCTCCGGCATAAGGCTGTTGAGATTATTGATGCGAGTCTGATCCGACGGGTGCGTGCTCATGAACTCCGGCGGCTTGCCGCCGCCGCCCGCCGCCATCCGCTCCCAGAAGGGCACCGCCACGTGCGGGTCGTACCCCGCCATGGCCATGAACACCAGCCCGAGGTGGTCGGCCTCGCTCTCCTGCTTGCGGCTGAAGGGAAGCAGCGCGCCGTACTGCGCGCCCACGCCGAAGGCGGTCATGGCCAGCGCCTGCGTCTGCTCGGGCTCGCTCTTGAGCGCTTCGGACAGCGCCACGCCGCCCATCTGTGCCAGCAACCCCTGGCTCATGCGCTCGGAACCGTGCTTGGCCACCGCGTGCGCCACTTCGTGCCCCATCACCACCGCGATGCCGTTCTCGTCCTGGCACACCGGCAGGATGCCGGTGTAGAAGACCACCTTGCCGCCGGGCATGCACCACGCGTTGACCTCGTCGCTCTCCACCAGGTTGAACTCCCACTGGTAGCCGTCGAGTTGTTTGCTGTTGTTGGTGTCGCGCGCGTACTGCTCCACCGCCGCCTGGATACGCTTGCCGACGCGCTGGATCATGGCCGTCTTCCCGGCGTCGGTGGACTTCTTGTTTTCGGTGAGGAACTGGTCGTACTGCTGATAGCTCATCGAGAGCATCTCGGAATCCGGGATGATGTTGAGTTGTTTGCGACCGGTGAGGGGAACGGTGGAACACGCCGCAACGAGCATCGTCGCCGCGCATACCGCGAGCATACTACGAATCCAGGCAAAGCGAACCATGCGGCTTCCTCCTGTGCAGTTACTTTCGCGCCTCGGGGATGATCGACAGCGACACGCGCTCGCCGTCCCGAATGACGACCACCGTCGCCGGCTCACCCACCTTGAGCGCATCCAGCGCGTAGGTGTAGTCGTAGATGTTCTTGATCTCCTTGCCGGCCAGTTCGACGATCACGTCGCCGCCCTTGAGGCCCGCCTTGTCCGCGGGGCCGTCGGCGCGCACGCCGGTGAGCTTGACCCCCTCCATCTCGCCCTCCGAGTAGTCGGGGATGGTGCCCAGGAACACGCGCATCGACGCGCGCGACCCGGTGTTCTCGCTGGACGGTGCCACCTTCACGTACGCCAGTTTCTCGCCCCCGGCCATGATGTCGAGCGCCATGCCCATCGCGAACTTCGCGACGCGCTCCATGTCCGGGTAGTCGAGCGTCTCGGTATCGTCGCTGGGGCGGTGGTAGTCCGCGTGGCTGCCGGTGAAGAAGGCAATCACGGGCACGCCGGCGGGATAGAACGCGTAGGTATCCGTGGGCAGGTACGGGTCCTCCTGCAGTTTCAGGTCGAAGCCGGCCACCACGTTGCGCTTCTCGATGAACCCGGCCCACGCGTCCGACGACCCCACGCCCTGCAGCATCAGCGTGTTGTCCTTCATGCGACCCACCATGTCGAAGTTCAGGTACGCGGCCACGCGCTCCAGCGGAAGGGTGGGGTGCTGCACCCAGTAGTTGGAGCCGATGACGCCGATCTCCTCGCCCGACCACGCCGCGAACACGATGCCAAAGGTGAACTTGTCCGGGTCGCTCTGGTACAGGGCGCTCAGCGCGTCGGCCAGTTCCAGCATGGTGGCGGTTCCCGACGCGTTGTCGTCTGCGCCGTTGTGAATCTTGCCCTGCTCGTCCTTGTCGGCCAGCGAGCCGCTCTCGCCGAGGCCGAGGTGGTCGTAGTGCGCGCCGATCACCAGCACCGGCGCGGTGTCGTCGTTGTTGGCGGGGGGCAGGTAGCCGATTACGTTGTTGCCCTGGCTCTTCTCGCGCTCGATGTCGGTGGAGATGGAAACGGTCACGCCCTCCAGGTCGAAGGTGCCCTCCGCGTGCGGATTCTCCACGTCCAGCTGTTCCTGGATCTCCTTGAGCGACTTGTCGTGGCCCTTGAGCAGCAGGTCCGCAGTCTCGCCGGAGATGGAAAGCACCGGGATGCCGGAGCCGGCCAGCGACTGGTCGAAGCCCAGCGACTGCAGCGCGCCCGCATTGGGCGAGGTGGGTCCGGTGACCACGAGGATGGCTTTCGCGCCGCGCTCGCGAGCGGCCATCGCCTTGTAACGGCCGCCGGAATACATGTTCAACTCCATGCGCCGTTCCATGCTGACACCTTCGGGTACGTAGTTGAGAATCAACAGCACCTTGTCCGTGACGTCGAAGCCGCCGTACGCGTCGTAGCTGCCCTCGCCCGAGGCGGGGGTCTTCAGACCGTAGCCCACGAACGCCACCGGTCCCTCGACCGACGTGTTATCGCTGTACGCCAGGGGGCGGAAGTCCTTGTCGACTTCCAGCGCGCGGGTTTCGCCGTTCGCGGTGACGGAAAGCGTATTCTTCCCGGGTACCAGCTTTACGCCCGACGTGAACGGAAACGGCTGCAGGTAGTCGTCGTCGCCGAGCGGCGTGAGACCCGCGTCGCGAAAGCGCGTCGCGATGTAAGAGCGCGCCTTCTTCTCGCCGTCGGAGCCGGTCATGCGCCCCGCGAGGTCGTCGTCGGCCAGGTAGGCCACGGTGTTATGCATGTCTTCGGCCCGAATCTCCGGGGACATGGTGATGTGCTGGGACTTCTTGTCGCGCTTCATGGGTGCGCGGTAGACAGCGGTGTTCCGGTCCCAGAGCACGCCGTCCAGACTCGAACGCTGGTCACGCGCCGGCGCCGCCGCAAGGGCGGCGCGCGCGGCCTGGTCGTTCCACGCCGCCATGAAGATCTGCGACTTCTTGTCCGCGGTGCGGTTGGCCGTCCACGCCAGCGTCTTTCCGTCCGGCGCAAACACCGGCAATCCGTCGAAGCCGTCGGTGAAGGTAACCCGCACCGGCTCCTTGCTGCCCTCGCGGTCCACGATGTACAGTTCGAAGTTCGAGAAGCCCAGCTTGTTGGTGGTGAAGATCACGTACTCACCGCTGGGGTGAAAGAACGGCGCCCACGACATGGATTCAAAATCCGTCAACTGCACACGGTTGCCGCCCTCGAGGTCCATGGTGAACACGTCGGCCACCATGCCGTCGGGCGCGAAGTGGCGCCACACGATGCGCTTGCCGTCGGGGGTGAAGAACGGGCCGCCGTCGTAGCCGGGCTCGGTGGTGAGGCGCTTCTGGCCGGAACCGTCCGCGGCCATGATGTAGATCTCGCCGAAGTACGACGGGTCCATCTCCAGGCGCTTCTGGTCCTCCTCGGACAACGTTCCCGAGTACGCGTCGCGCATCGACGCGAACACGATCCACTTGCCGTCCGGCGAGTACGAGCCCTCGGCGTCGTAGCCGCGGGCCTCGGTGAGGCGCTTCATGTCGCTGCCGTCCGGCTTGCACGAGAAGATGTCGTAGGTCTCGTCGTAGTCCCAGGCGTAGCGGCGCTCCTTGCCCGAGGCGCGGAACTCGAGTTCGTCCTTCTGCTTCTGCGCTGCTTCCGGATCGAGGTGGGTGGAGGCGAACATCACCCGTTCGCCGTCAGCGCGGAAGTACGCGCAGGTCGTCTTGCCCACACCGTTGCTCACCCGGTGCGAGTCGCCGGTTTCGAGCGACAGAATGTAAATCTGATAGAACGGGTTGTCCGCCTCGCGTTCGGCCTGGAAGATGAGTTGTTTGCCGTCGGCGGAAAAGTAGCCCTCACCCGCGCGCTTGCCGCCGTAGGTGAGCTGGCGCGTGTTCTTGAGGAACACGGCCTCGCCGGCGGTGTCATCGGATGCCGACGGGGTTTCGGCGTGGAGTGTCGGGACGGTTAGAAAGAGAATCAGTGCGGCCGGAAGCAACGTGTATCGCATGCAATTCACCTCGGATGGGGTTGAGCGCCTAGGGTACGCCATTCGACGCCGATCTTCCAGCCCCAACTGTCGATTCTGCATAGGGATGCGGACCCCGGCCACTTTCTTTGCCCGCCGGCCCCAAAGCCACCAACTTGTGGGGCCGTCCGCCTGTAATCCATGTGTCCTTGCTGAAACGACTGATGACCGGCGGCCGGCCGGCGACTTCGAAAAGGCATAACGCTGTGGCTGGCTATCGCACGTGGTCGATCGGGTTTCCGGTTGCCGCCGCCGTCATCACCCGCAGGCGAAGGCACAATGCTCGCGCAGCCCCCCCGCGAGCCGACATAGAGCGACGGCGGCGTGACACCCGCTGCAACGGCCCCACGATCCCGGACCCGCGCCGCCCTCGCAGTTGCTGACGAAGTCCGCCACGCCCCCACCGGCGTGGCGGTTTTCGTTTCAATGGGGATTGCCCGCGCCCCGCTGTTCCGGTAGCGTTGCAGGTGCGAAGCTCCACGAGACCTTCCGGGGAAGCGATCTTCATCAAGGGGAGCGATCATGAAAACCCGACTATCAATCGTTCCGTTGTGTCTCCTGGTACTGTCCGTTACCACCGTCGCATCCGACACGGCAGGCGATGCGGGCAAGAAGTGCGTGCTCCGCGTGGCCGAGCGCTATCGCGCAATGACCACTTACGACATCCGCGGCGAGACGAGAATGAGCATCCAGTCGTCGGCTATGCGCGAACAGGTCATCGAGGGGAAGTTGCACATGGCCGGCGTTCAGCCCGACCTCCACTTTGTAGAAACCAGCGGCAGCCCGATGATGAGTTCGTGGTCACTCATCCGGCAGGATTCCACCTGGACATATCTCGTCGCGATGCGCCAGTACACCGTCAAGCCCGCGTCGTCGGCCATTGGGAGCCAGAATGGCGGGACGTTCGGGGAATACCTGATGCTCGGCCGCAAGGCGGACGGTGCCCGCCTGGTCCGCGAAGAGAACGTGCAAACGGCCGCCGGTGAAAGAAACTGCCTGGTGGTGGTGCTCCCGCCCGACACCATGGCCGTCGGCGAAGGTACCCTCACCCGGGCCGACACGATGTGGGTGGATGCGGAACGTGACTTCGTACTCAAGCGCGTGCTGGGTGTCTCGGGGATCACGTCGATGGGAGAGGTGTCGATGTTGGCCACCGTGCGCATGGAAGCACCGGAACTGGATCGCCGCCCCCCGGATTCGTTGTTCGTGTTCACCCCGCCGCCCGGCGCAATGCGCGTGGACGAGTTTGCCGGAACGCCAGCGCCGGCGCCGACAGGTCAGCCCGCCGAACCGTTCACACTCGCGGACCTCGCGGGCAGGCAGGTTTCGCTTTCGGAGCACAGGGGCAAGGTGGTGCTGCTGGATTTCTGGGCCACGTGGTGCGGGCCGTGTCGGCTGGAGATGCCGCACGTCGACGCACTTAGCCGCGAGCTGGCCCGCGAGGGGCTGATGGTGTTTGCCATCACATCCGAAAGCCGCGAGCTGGCGTCGGACTTCCTCAAGAAGAACGGTATTGGGCTTCGCTGCCTCATCGACGCCGGGGGCAAGGTGTTCCAGGCATACCAGATCGAGGCGCTGCCCACCGTGGTCGTGATCGATCGGGACGGCAAGGTGTCCGACGTTCTGGTGGGACTGCAGACCGAGGCGAGCCTGCGCTCGGCGGTGCGCAAGGCGGGGATCGAGTAACTCACCGCTCTATGATGAGCTTCCTCTCCCATCTTGAATGCAGCCAGTGCGGGCGGCGCTTCATCGCCGACGTGCTGCACAACCTCTCCACCCACTGCCGGCGGCCGCTGCTGGCGCGTTATGACCTCGACGCCGCGCACCGCGCCATCGATTTCAACACGCTGCCCCAACGGCCCCGTGGCGTGTGGCGCTTCCCGGAGCTGCAACCGGTGCGCGATCCCGCCCGGCGCCTCACGCTGGGCGAGGGGGGCACCCCGCTGGTGCGTGCGTCGCGCCTGGCCGCCGCGCTGGGTGCGGGCGACGAGTTGTACATCAAGGACGAAAGCCCCAATCCCACCGGCTCGTTCAAGGCGCGCGGCATGGCGGTGGCGGTATCACGCGCGCTCGAGCTGGGCGCACGTTCGCTTTCTGCCCCGTCGGCCGGAAACGCCGCGTGTGCGCTGGCCGCCTACGCGGCGCGCGCAGGGGTGGAAGCGCACGTCTACATGCCCGCCGATGTGCCGCCGTCGTTCGTGGCCCAGTGCCGCGCGTTTGGTGCGCACGTGCACCTGATCGACGGTCTCATCACGGACTGCGGGCGCGTGTCCACCGAGGAGGCGGGGAAGCACGGGCGTTTCGACCTCTCCACGCTCAAAGAGCCCTACCGCCTGGAGGGCAAGAAGACCCTCGGCTACGAGCTGGCCGAGCAGTTGGGCTGGACGCTGCCCGACGTGGTCATCTATCCCACCGGCGGCGGCACCGGCCTGGTGGGGATGTGGAAGGCTTTCCAGGAAATGGAGTCGCTGGCGTGGATCGGAAAGAAGCGCCCGCGCATGGTGAGCGTGCAGTCCGACGGCTGTGCGCCCATCGTGCGCGCATTCGAGAGCGGCGCGGAAACCGCGACGATGTTCGAGGACGCGCACACCATCGCCGACGGCCTGCGCGTGCCGGCGGCGGTGGGCGACGTGCTCATGCTGCGCGCATTGCGCGATTCCGGCGGCACCGCGCTGGCGGTGCCGGATGCAGCACTCATGGAGGGCGCCAATCTCATGGCGCGCACCGAGGGCATCTTCGCCGCACCCGAAGGCGGCGCCACGGTGGCGGCGTACCGGATGCTGCGCAAGCGGGAATGGATACGGCCCGGCGAACGCGTGGTGCTGTTCAACACCGGCAGCGGCCTGTCGTACGTGCACCTGTGGAATCCGGCCGCGGAGTGAGCCGTAGACGCGCCACCCCCGTGTCCGCTAAAATATCCCCTGGGCAGGGCACCACTCACTGGTAGGGCATGCAGAGCAGATCCTCTTCACAAACCGACACCGGACGGCGCGCCTTGAAGCCGCCGGTTGCGCGCCGCGTGCCGCGGGAAATCACCGTCCACGACAACACGCGCGTGGATGACTACTACTGGCTCCGCGAGCGCGACAACCCCGAAGTGACCGCCTACCTCCGGGCCGAAAACGCCTACGCCGACGCGCTCATGGCGCCAACGGAGCCCCTGCAGGAGACCCTCTACCAGGAAATGCTCTCGCGCGTGCGCGAGACCGATGCCACCGTCCCCGTCCGCGAGGACGATTATCTTTACTATCTGCGCACCGAGGCGGGGCGCCAGTACGAGATCCTCTGCCGGCGCCGCGACCGGCCGGGTGCGGCCGAAGAGATCATCCTCGACGAGAACCAGCTGGCGGAGGGCCACGCCTACTGCGCGGTGGGCGCGGCCGAAGTGAGCCCGGACCACACGCTGCTCGCCTACACGGTGGACACCTCCGGCAGCGAGGTGTACCAGCTCTTCGTGCGCGACCTCGCCACCGGTGCGGTCATCGACGGCCCCATCTCCGGCGTTTCCTCCGATGTGGAATGGGCCAACGACAGCCACACGCTCTTCTACCTCATCCTGGACGAGCAGATGCGGCCGTACCGGCTGCACAGCCACGAGGTCGGCGCCGACGCCGCGCGGGACCCCGAACTCTACAGCGAACCCGACGCGGCCTTCTACGTGGGAATCGAAGTGTCCCGCAGCCGCGAGTACCTGTTCGTCACCATGGAGAGCCATGCCACCAGCGAGGTGCGCGCGCTGCACCTGGACCAGTCGGTGCAACGCGAACTCACCGACCCGGATGCGCTGCGTCTGATTGCGCCGCGCAAGGCAGACGTCGAGTACCACGTGGCCCACAGCGGCGAATCGTTGTTCATCGTGAGCAACGAGGCGGCCATGAATTTTCGCGTGTTCGAAACCCCGGTCACGGATACGGCGCGCGAAAGCTGGCGCGAGATCATCCCCCACCGCCCGGCGGTGAAGATCGAGGGCATCGAAGCCTTCGAGCGCTACCTGGTGGTGGTGGAACGCGAGGGCGGCCTCAAGCGCATCCGCATCATCGACCTCATCACGCGCGAGTCGCGCTACGTCGCCTTCGACGAGCCGGTCTACACGGTGGGGCTGGAGCGCAACCCCGGCTTCCAGGAGACGCAGCTGCGTTTCAGCTATTCGTCGCTCACCATGCCGCGCAGCGTGTTCGACTTCGACATGCAGACCGGCACGCGGGCACTGTTGAAACGCTACGACGTCCCCGGCGACTACGACCCCGCGCGCTACACCAGCGAGCGCGTGCACGCCGCCGCCACCGACGGAACCCGCGTACCCATCTCCCTGGTGTACCGCAAGGACACGCCGCGCGACGGGTCCGCACCACTGTTGCTGTACGGCTACGGCGCGTATGGCATCAGCGTGGAGCCGCATTTCTCGCCCAACCGCGCGAGCCTGCTGGACCGCGGCTTCATCTTTGCCATCGCGCATGTGCGCGGCGGCGGAGAACTGGGCCGCGACTGGTACGAGCGCGGCAAGAAGCTGTACAAACGCAACACGTTCACCGATTTTCTCGCCTGCGCCGACCACCTGGTGGCGCGCAACTACGCGCGCAAGGGCAACATCGTCTGCTACGGTGGCAGCGCGGGCGGCATGCTGATTGGCGCGGTGGTCAACGCGCGTCCGGAGGTCTGGCGCGCGGCGGTGGCGGTGGTTCCGTTTCTCGACGTGCTCAACACCATGCTCGACGACACGTTGCCGCTGACCGTGCTCGAGTACGACGAGTGGGGAAACCCCGCCGACTTGAAGTTCCACGACTATATCCTGTCGTATTCGCCGTACGACAACATGCGCGCCCAGCACTATCCGCCCATGCTGCTCCTGAGCGGCCTCAACGACCGGCGCGTGCAGTACTGGGAGCCGGCCAAGTGGACGGCGAGGCTGCGCACCATCAAGACCGACGGCAACCCGCTGCTGCTGCGAACACGCATGGACGAGGGCCACAAGGGCGCCTCGGGCCGCTACGACTACCTGCGCGATGTGGCGCGGGAGTATGCGTTCATCATCGAGAGCGATCGCATCGGCGCCGAGACAAAGGAAAAGGCATGAAAGAGCCCGCCATCCAGGACTACTACCCCGACGACTTCTCGCACTGCTACGGGTGCGGGAGGCTCAACGCCGCCGGATACCGCATCCGAACGATGTGGGATGGGGACGAAACCGTCACACATTTCACGCCGCAGAGCCACCACATCGCGCTGCCGGGATTCGTCTACGGCGGACTGGTGGCGTCGCTCATTGACTGCCATGCCATGGCAACGGCGGCGGGGGCGGCACTGCGCGCCGCGGGTCATGCCATCGGCGAGGTGCCGTCACCGCGCTACGTGACCGCCCAGTTGAACGTGAGTTACCTCAAGCCCACACCGCTGGGCCACGAACTGGAAATCCGCGGGCGGGTAAAAGAGGCGACGCCGCGCAAGACCATCGTGGAGGTTACCGTGTCGGGGCAGGGCGGGGTGACGGCGAAGGGCGAGGTGGTGGCGGTGCCCATGCCGGAATCGATGGGGCGATAGGCTAGCCGTGCATCGAGTCGATCAGCCGCACGTCCCAGTGTGAGCGATCGACCGCGGGTGTTCCACCCAGCGACCATTCTCCCCCCGGGACGAGTTTCTTGAGCAACACGCACGGCATCCCCCGCGCCTGCTGATCCAGCAGCGACGGCCGGAAGCCGAAGCGTTTGAGCGTCGCGCGGTCCTCGCTGCCCAGCGTTCCCGTCCACACGCCGATGTCCTTCGCGCCGCCCCGCGACAGGGCGTGGTGCAGGAGTTCCGCGCGCAGGCCTGCATCGCTGCCCTCCCAGTCCGCAACGTTGAAGGGCAGCTTCGGTTCGCGGTAGGAGCGGCTGCGCGCCAGCAGGAGGTAACCCTCCAGCCGCCCGTCGCGTTCCGCATACACGAAGCGATACTCGCGCGACGGGTTACGGCAGCGCCACGCGAAAAACGCGGCGTCGTGCAGACCCCGTATGCGCCCGTCGTACGGCAGCCGCGCGGCCAGTTCCGCCATGGCCTCGGCGCGCGCGTGCTTCTCGCTGGCAATCCGCAGGCCCGAACGCGTGGTGGTGTGGCCGGAGCGGTCGAGCCGCTCGAAGACCCGCTCGTCGCCGTGCCTGAGTTCGTTGGAGACGTGCGCGAGACGCCACAGCACCCGGCGCCCCCGCACCCGCGGGCGCAGGCTGTCCTGCACGCGGCGCCGCCAGCCCGTCCGTGTCATGGGTTCCATGGCGCCGACACTCTTCCAGCCCATGGCGAGCGATTGCAGCACGGTGACGCGCCCGCCGCTGGTGTTGAGCACGTAGTCGTAGCCGCGCCGCGCGAGATCCTCCAGGGCGAAACGCATGATGGCGGTCATGAGTCCCTTGTTGCGGTGCGCCCGCGCGATGGCGAAATCGTCCGCGCACGGAATCACCACCGGCCCGCCGGCGGTGCGCCAGCGGGTTCCGTAGCACCCGCGCATGCCGGCCACGTTTCCGCCGGCGTCGAGAGCGAGATAGAGGATCGGCTCGCCGATGTACGGGTTCTGGCCGTACTTCCATGCCATGTACTCGGGGGCATCGGCGAATTCTGTTTCGTACGCGCTGCGGCGCAGCTCGAGGATCTGCTCCTGGAACTCGGGCCGGGCGGCGATGATCTGGTATTCGCTCATCGCACGCTCCGTTCCCGCTCGACGAAAGCAACAATGGCATTCACCGTGTCCCACTCCGCGGTCATGTCGATGGCGGTCGCGTCGATGGCGCGGCCTGTCTTCTGCTCGATCCACACCAGCAGCTGGAACAGGCCCAGGGAATCCAGACTGCCGGAGGAGAGCAGCGGGGTTTCGCGTTGCACGGCGCCGGCGAGCGCGGGGTTCCACTCGCCGATGGCGCGGATGAGTTCGTCGTGGAGCACGCTCAGGCGCCCCCGGCGCCCGAGTCCCGCCGCAACGCGGCGAAGTTGACCGGGGTGCCGCCCGCACAGGCTTCGGCCACGGAGGCGCGGTTCACCTTGCCCCGCGACGTGCGCGGTATCTCGGGCACCACGTACCAGCGCTGCGGCATCTGGTGGCGGGCGAGGTGGCGGTGGGTCCAGTCGTACAACGACAGCAGCGTTGCCGGGGCGGTGTTATCGAGCACGACCGCCACCCCCACGTCCTCGCCCAGCAACGGTTCCTCAAAGGCAAACGCGCATACGTCGTTGGTGGCCGGAAAGCGTTCGATCACCGAGTCAATGTCGGCGGGATAGACCTTCGTTCCACCCTTGTTGATCTCCTCGCGTTCCCGTCCGCGCAGGTACAGCCAGCCACGGCCGTCGATGACGCCGACGTCGCCGGTGAGGAACCAGCCATCGCTCACCACCTGCCCGGTGAGATCATCGCGGTCCAGGTAGCCGCGCATCAGCGCCGGCGTGTTGACCCAGACGTGACCGGGGGCATCCGCCGCGCACACGGCGTCCGGCTCGCCGGGGGCACCGGGCTGGTTGCTCTTGAGAACGCGGATCACGCCACCCCACGCCTCACCCACCAGCCCGTCCTCCGGCGCGAAACCGGGCACGGTGGTGCCGGCCAGCCAGCTCCCGGTTTCGGTGATGCCGTAGGCGTTGAACACGGCCGTCGTCCCCGACCATACCTGCACCGTTTCCCACAACGACGCCGACAGCGGCGCGGAACCCACGAACACACGTGTCAGCGAATGCTTCTGCGGTGGTCTGGCGATGCGCTGTGCCAGGCGCCACACCGCGGGAACGGATGACATGAACGTGATGTCGTGCTCGTCCACGACGGCACCAAGCTGCGAGACGATCTCGGGTTTGAACGGCGGCAGGATGTGCAGGTCACATCCCGACAGCCATGGAAACAGGCAGTTGCAGATGAGCCCGTGGCCGAAGTGGGTGGGCAGCAGGCATAGCGTGCGCGCGTACGCCTCGAGGCCCAGGTGGTCGCGCAGGCTCGTCCAGCGCGCGCGCAGCGAACGGTGGGTGTGCACCACGCCCTTGGGCTGCCCGGTGGTGCCGGAGGTGAACAGAATGAGTGCGTCGTCGTCCAGCCGGATCCCGGGCGCCGCGGATGCGGCGCCCGCGCTCTCGCGGACCGTAATGTCCACCATGGGCACGCCGAGCCGCTGAAGCACACCCGCCACCTCGGCATCGGGTGACCCATTGAAAAGAGACACCCGCGGCTTCGCCCACGAGGCCAGCGTCTCGACCTCGAAGGGGGTGAAGCGCGCATCGATGGGAATCGCGCACCCGCCCGCCCGCCAGACGGCGAGCAGCTCCACGAAGAACTCGTTGCAGTTGCCAAAATGGATGAAGGCACGGTCGCCGCGGCCGAAACCCCGCGACCGCAGGTCCGCGGCGCGCACTTCTATGCGGAAGGCGCATTCTTCCGGGATCCAGCGCTTTCCGGAGAGCGGTTCCAGCAGCGAGCCGGTATGTATGTCGAGCATCATCGCGCCAGCATAACGAAAAAGGCCCGCCAGAGCGACGGGCCTTTTTCAGTGCCGCAAAGAAGCTGCGCGACGCTCAGATGGTTTCGGGCAGCGTGTACGTGCGTCCCTGGTTCTGCTCCTTGAGGTACGGCATGATCGGCTCGAAGTAGCGCAGGATGGGTTGCGCGCTCACGTCGGCGCCGGTCGCCTCGCGGGTCAGCTCACGCCAGTCGCGGGTGGCGCCGGGGGTGAGAATCTGGCGCAGGAAGTCGCCCACCGCGGTGCTGCCGTAGTAGTTGGTGGCGTGCGGATCTTGCTTGAGGATGTTGCTGGCGATGTGGTCGTGCAACTGGAAGAGCAGCACGTACGACATGGCGTAGTCATAGTACTGCGCCGCGTCGTCGATGATGTGCGTCTTGGTGGCCGCGTCGCAGAACGCATCGCCGCGCGGCGACGGCGGTACGATGCCCTGGTACTTCTTCACCAGCTCCCACCACTTGTCGTTGAACTGGGATTGGGGAAGGTTCTCGCCGTACAGGGAGTACTCGAACTCCGTCATCACGCCCGCCGACCACGGCAGGAACACGATGTAGTTGAGCGCTTCCTTGAGCAGCGCCTGCGTCTCGTCGGTCTCGGCACCGTCCGGGAAGAGGCCGATGCCCTCGATGAACGGCTTCTGCATGGCGGCCAGCCCCATGAGGCTGCCCACGCCCTCGTGATAAGCACGGTTGGCGCCGCGCCGCAAGAGCATCGGCACGCCGGGGTTGGTGTAGGAAATGTAGTAGTACACGTGGCCCAGTTCGTGGTGCGTGGTCTCGTACCAGTCCGCGTTGGGAATGACGCTCATGAGGCAGCGCACATCCTTGTCCAGATCCATGTGCCACGCCGACGCGTGGTTGTTCTTCTTGTAGTCCGCGCCTTCCGGTGCCGGGTAGAGATCCGAACGCTCATGGAACGTCGTCGGCAGCGAGGAGAAGCCGAGGCTCACGTAGAAGCTCTCCGCCTGCTTGACCAGCCACTCGGGTTCCTTCTGCTTGAGCTTGGAATCCAGATCCAGCCCCTCCACCTTGACCATCGACGACCAGTCCTGGCCCCAGCGGTTGGGGAGCCAGTGCGCCGGCAGCATGTCGGGGACCTCCGTCACGCCGTAGCGCTTGGCCAGCTCGTAGCGCGCCCAGGTGTGCAGCTCGCGATACAGCGGCCAGATGTCGCGCACGGTTTGCAGCATCTCGGCGCGAAGCTCCGGGGTGGTCATGCCGTACTCGGACACCTGGTAGTCGAAGTAGTCCTTGTAGCCCAGCGCCTGCACCGTTTCGTTGCGGTAGCGCTGCAGGTCCACCAGGCCGGGGCGCAGGCTGGTTCCAACTTCCTTGCTCGCGGACCACGCGGCGAGGCGCTGGTTGAGGTCGGTGTCCGCGCGCAGCAGCTCGTCGATGTCGTTGGTTGAAATCGACTTTCCGTCCATCTTGAAATCGTAGCCGAACAGCACCTCCACCATCTCCGTCTCCACCTTGATGCGCTGCTTGACCAGGTCGGGGACGGTCTGTGGATTGTTGGCGGCCTCGTACAGAATGGCGTTGAGCTGGCGCACGAGGATGTCGGGGAGCGCGTCCTTCTGTGCCAGAAAGCCGCGTGCCTGCTCGATGTTCTGGGTGCTTCCGGTAAAGGCGGCCATCGTCTCCTTCGCCATGCGGGAGCGATAGGCATTGGTGGTGTCGCCATCGACGATGTGGGTGTTGACCGCCCATTCGGCGAGGCTTGTCTCATAGTAGAGTTGCTGGAGCTGGGCCGTGTAGCTGTCCACGAACGCCTGTGCTGCCTGCTCCGGGCTTTCCTTCTTGCCGCACGAGGCAAGCATTGCCGAAGCGGCCACGAGGAGCACGGCCACGAGAGTGCGTTTCATTATATCCTCCTGGGATTTCCCGATATGTGGTGGCGCGATCAGGGACGGGAGCCCGGCGCCATCCGCACCATGGTAGCCCATCACAGGAGCAAGTCAAGGTGCTATAATGCGCGTCCATGACGCCAGAAAAAGAACAGCTGACCAACGACAACGGATCGCTTGTGCCGGTGACATCGTTCTCGACCCCGGTGGTGGAGTTTGATCTCCCGGGGCTCGCGATTGGTGTCGCCGAGTACGCGGAGGGACCCACCGGGAGTACGGTGTTTCACTTTCCGGATGGAGCCACCGGCGTTGCCGACGTGCGCGGTGGCGCGCCGGGCACGGTGCTGTCGCACCGCGAGGGCTGGGTGGACGCCATATGCTTTGCCGGCGGGTCGGTGTACGGGCTGGAAGCTTCCAGCGGCGTGAGTGCCGGGCTGCTGGCGCGCAAGGACTATGACACCAACTATAACAACATCGCCATCGTGTCGGGCGCGGTGATCTTCGACTTCAACCGCTTTCGCGCCAACAAGGCGGTGTATCCCGACAAGGCGCTCGGGCGGGCCGCGCTGGAATCGGCACGACCGGGCGTGTTTCCGCTGGGACCGCGCGGCGCGGGCGCGTGCGCCACGGTGGGCAAATGGCTGCGAAGTCCCTACCAGCTCGAGCGCTGCGGGCAGGGTGGTGCGGTGTACGCCTCCGGTGACGTGCGCGTGGCCGCTTTCTGCGTTGTGAATGCGGTGGGGTGCCTGGTGGACCGCGAGGGGCGCGCAGTGCGGGGCCATTTGAACGCCGAGACGAAACGCCGCCATCGCGTGGGCGAGGTGGTGTCGATTCGAGACGAGGTGGAGCCACAACCAGACGTGCCGCCGGGAAACACCACCCTCACCGTGGTCGTAACCAACCAGGTGATGGGACTGCGCGAGTTGAACCAGATGGCGCGGCAGGTGCACAGCTCCATGGCGCGCGCTATCGATCCGTTTCACACCATGTACGACGGCGACGTGCTCTATGCGGTGACGACCAACCAGATCGACCCCGCGCCCCTCAAGTACAACGAGATCAGCTACATTGCATCGGAGGTCGCATGGGACGCGGTGCTGAGGAGCTACTGAAACGCTGCATCTGGCCGGGCGACGACCCGCTGATGCTCGCCTACCACGACGAGGAGTGGGGCGCGCCGCTGCACGACGACCGCCGCCTCTTCGAATTCCTCATCCTGGAAGGCGCGCAGGCCGGGTTGTCCTGGCGCACCATTCTGAACAAGCGCGCCAATTACCGCCGGGCGTTCGACCGTTTCGACGCAAAGAAGATCGCCGCCTACCGCGCGGCCGATGTGCGCCGTTTGCTCGGCGACGCGGGTATCGTGCGCAATCGACTCAAGATCGAGTCCGCCATCGACAACGCGCGTGCCTTTCTGGATGTCAAAAAGGAGTTCGGGACGTTCGACCGCTACGTCTGGTCGTTCGTGGACGGGAAGCCGGTACAGAACAAATGGAAGGGCCTGCGTGAGCTTCCGGCGAAGACAGCGGTGTCAGACACAATGAGCAAGGACCTCAAGAAGCGCGGCTTCCGCTTTGTGGGATCGACCATCTGCTACGCGTTCATGCAGGCGACGGGTATGGTCAACGACCACACGGTGGATTGCTATCGTCACAAGGCCTGCGCGAGGATGCGATGAACGAGGCGGCACGCACAGAAGCCCGGTCGGAACGGGCGCCCCGCCGCGTCTGGAATTTCCTCAAGACGCGCTGGGGCGTCACCGGATGGGGTGTGGTGGCCATTCTGCTGTCGTTCTCGCTGGCGGGAATGAGCGTGCTCAAGCTGGCCTACCCCATCGTGCACGCGGTGGTGCCGCACGATGCGCCGGGCTGGCAGTACTGGACCATCAAGTTCCTCATCGTGATCCCGGCGTACGAAGTCCTGCTGCTGATCTGGGGCACGCTGCTGGGACAGGGCCGCTTCTTCCGCCTCAAGCTGCGGCAGACGCTGCGCTTCATTGCCAGGCCGTTTCGCCGCGGACGCTGAGGCGGAGGGCCGCGGGCGGCGGCCCCGGCGTAACCCCCCTTGCGTGCCCGTGCGTCGCGGTCTATACTGCCGCCGATGTCCTACCAGGTCGAGATTCGCAAGGTCACCGAGCAGCCGGTTGTGAGTATTCGCGTGCAGTGTCATGTGGCGGAACTCGGTGCCATCCTCGCAGAGATTCTCCCCGAAGTATGGCGCTACGTGCGCAACAACGGTGTCAACCCCAGCGGTCCCCCCTTCACCCGTTACCACGGCTTCTCGGAAGACCGTGTCGACATCGAGGGCGGCCTCCCGTTGCCTGCGCCCTTGCCGGGTGAGGGCCGTATCACCGCCGGCATGCTGCCCGCGGGTGACGTTGCCACCACCGTGCACATGGGGCCCTACGACAGACTCCCGCACGCGCACGATGCCCTCCACGAGTGGATCGAAGCCAACAAGCGGTCATCGGCGGGGCCGCAGTGGGAGGTCTACCTCACCGACCCGGGTCTCGAGCCCAATCCCCAGAAGTGGAAGACCGAGCTGATGTGGCCGATCAAGTGATAGCCGCCGGCCGCCGTCCCCGCCTCCACAGATGAAGCGAGACATTCATACGCTGATGCTGCTCGGCGCCGGCGAGCTGGGCCGCGAGGTCGTCATCTCCGCCAAGCGCCTGGGCAAGCGCGTGGTGGCGGTGGACCGCTATGCGGGTGCGCCCGCCATGCAGGTGGCGGACGCGTTCGAGGTCATCAACATGCTGGATGCGCAGGCGCTCGCCGCGGTGGTGGCGAAGCACCGTCCCGATATGATCGTTCCGGAGATCGAGGCCATCCGCACCGAGAAGCTGGCCGAATTCGAGCGCGGGGGCCTGGTGGTCATTCCCACCGCCGAGGCCGCGTTCCTCACCATGAATCGCGTGGCCATCCGCGAAGTCGCCGCACGCGAGCTGGGACTGCGCACCGCGAAGTACGCCTACGCGACCTCTCTGGAGGAACTGCGGGCCGGAGCGGAACACACCGGCATCCCCTGCGTCATCAAGCCGGTGATGTCATCGTCGGGCAAGGGGCAGTCCACGGCGGATTCCGCGGACAAGCTGGGTCACGCATGGGACTACGCCTGCAGCAACATGCGCGGCGACGAGAAGAAGGTCATCGTGGAGGAGTTCATCGACTTCCACCTCGAGATCACCCTGCTCACGGTGAAGCAGTGGGAGGGGCCCACGCTGTATGTGGACCCGGTGGGCCACCGCCAGGAGCGCGGCGACTACCAGGAGTCGTGGATCCCCGCGGCACTCCCGCCGGCGCAGCTCGCCGAAGCGCAGCGTATGGCGAAGACGGTGACGGACCGTCTGGGCGGCGCCGGCATCTTCGGCGTGGAGTTCTTCGTCACGAAGGACGAGGTGATCTTCTCGGAGCTGTCGCCGCGCCCGCACGACACCGGCATGGTGACCATGATTTCCCAGGACCTGTCCGAGTTCGACCTGCACGTGCGCGCCATACTGGGCCTTCCCATCCCGCAGGTGAACTACTACGGACCCTCCGCGTCGGCGGTGATCCTGGCCGACCGCGAGGCGCCGCGTGTCGCGGGCTATGACGGCCTCGACCGCGCGCTCGCACTCCCCGAGACGCAGATCCGCCTCTTCGGCAAGCCCGATACGCGCAAGTACCGCCGCATGGGCGTTGCACTGGCGCGGGCCGGGGACACCGACGCCGCCCGCGAGCTCGCACGTCAGGCCGCGGACTGCGTCACCATCCGCTACGAGTGACCCCATGAAGTTCACCTGGATCGGTGGCCCGTCGTACCTGCTCGAGCTGGGGCCGTTTGCCATTGTGGGCGACCCGCTCCACCTTCGCGAAGCGAAGGGGAGTGAAACCGACGCCGTGCTGGTCACGTCCGCGCTGTCCGATCATTTCGACCCGGACGCGATTGCGAGTTGCGAAGCAAAGACGGTGGTGGTTCCGGCGAACGTGACGGACCCCCCGATCGAGAGTGCGAGGCCCCTCGTGCACGGCGACTCGCTTCGCCTGGAAAAGAAGGGTACGGTTCTGACCATCGCCGCGGTTCCGGCGGCGGGGAAGGACAACGGCTACTTTCTGCGTTTGGAAGGCGCGGGCAGTCCCTTCACGGCCTACGTCACCGGTGACACGCTGTTCTCCGAGGACACGCGCGAGATCCAGCGCACGCACGGCTACGCCAACCTGCTCGTGATTCATGTTGGCGCCGAGCGCGCGTCCGATGGCACGCTGCGCAGCGCCGACGCCAAGGAAGCCATGCAGATCATCTACCGCATGCAGCCCAACGCCATCGCGGCGGTCCACCACCACACGTTCCCACACTACACCGAGTCGCTCGAGCCGCTGATCGAGAGGATCGGCCTCACCATCTACGAAAAACGCCTTCGCGTGTTGCGCGAAGGCGAATCCTTCCAGAAAGTCATTTCACCGGCGGAGTAGCGGGGAGAGGCCGTGCGGCGTCACCAGCGGAAACGCGTGCGGCTGGCGGTCTCGCGCAGGCGATCGAACAGGTCGCGCGCGGTGTCCTGGTTGAGGTAGGGAATGTTGATGCGGTGCGCGCCGCCGCCCGCGGTGTCCGCCGCCAGCGAGGCCATGCGCCAGCGCCGGTCGAAAGGCGAACGGTGCATGCTGACCACCTGCACCTTCTCGTGGCGCGCCGTGCTGGTGTGCTTCCACAGCCAGCCGGTGCGGAACGACAGGTGTTCCGTGCCGAGTGCGTAGCCGTAGCCTCGCGCCTGGCCGCGCGCGGCGAACCAGGCGTAGGTGGTGAGCGCGAGCAGCACCCCGATGCCCAGCGCATCGGCGATGAGGCTCGCAACCAGCGCCGCCACCAGTGTCACCCACAGCCACTCCCGCCAAAGGCGCCAGCGCGCGTGCGCGCCAACCGGCTGCCAGTCGATCTCGCCGGGCGCGAGGCCGGGGAGGACGTCGCCGAGGAGACGGTCGGCCAGTGCGCGCGGAAGGATGGGTGCCAGCCACTCGCGCGTGGCCGCCTTGTTCTCTTCGCCGCCCGCCGTCTGGACCCGGACGCTCACCCGGCCGAAACGCCGCTGCAGCGGAGACTCGTCCACCGTCACCAGCTGGATGCGCTGCAACGGGATGGTGCCGTGGACACGCGTAAACAGGCCGCTCGACGAACGCAACTCCCCTCCGATCAGCTCCAGCGTGAAGCCCCACAGGCGAAACACCGCCCACGCCACCGAGAGTATTCGCACCACCACCACCAGCGCCACCAGCCCCCCGGCCAGTATCAATGAATGACGCAGGAAATGCGCGAACGTCCAGCTTTCGAACCCGCCGCCGGTTCCGGCCATGGAGTTCCACAGCGAGCGGATGAGGCTCGACGACTGCTCGTCGAAGAAGTCGAGCAGGTCGAGTTCCCACAAGAGTCCCCACGCCGCCGCCACCACGATGAGGCCGCGGTTGTCGATCAATCCGAACGCGACGATGTCGCGCAGCCTCAAGCGCAGAAGCGTGCGCGACTCCGCGCGGGCGTGGGCGTCCGCCGCTTCCGTTGCGCCGGAACCCGCCTCGACGCCCGCGCGCCGTTTCCCATCGAAGACGTGCCGGCGCAGTTCCTCCACCGCGTCCAGCGACAGCACGCGCAGGCGTGCCTCCTGCTCGGAGGCGCCGGCGGTCTCTATGCGCACCTCCGCCACGCCGAACAGCCGGTGAAACGGATTTCGCACCGTTTCGATGTTCTGGATGCGCGCGTAGCGGATGTGCCGCTCGTTCTTGAACAGCGCACCGGAGGTGACGATCATCTCTTCGTCGGCGAAGGAGTAGCGCATGGTGAAATAGCGGTACACGGCGGCGAGCGAGAGGGGAATGGCCGCCCACAGCAGCCAGATGTCCCAGGGACCGGACCGCGCCGCAAAGAACACCACCGCCGCCGGCAGGATGAAGCCCCGCAGCTGGGCCGCGATCCCGAACAGCGGGGATAGCGGGTGCAGGCGGTGCCTAGACGGCGTCGTCATGGGTGGTCACCAGCAGATGATCACGAATAGCGAGCGCAAGCGCGTGGTCGAGGCCGTGCAGCGTCACCTTGCTGTGTTCGGTGCCCGCGGTGTAGATGTGCAGGCGCGCCAGGCCGAAGTTGCGCTCCAGCGGGCCCTGCGAAATGTCGGTGTGTTGCACGCGCGAGCGCGACACGGTGGATGCCTTGCGCCACAGCACGCCGCCGTGGATCTCGATGTCGTCTTCAGTGAGCCGGTACGACGCGTAGCGGTGTTCCACAACCGGCCAGAACCAGGCCAGCGCGCCCCACGCGGCCACCAGCAGAAACGCGGCGATCGGTATGAAGAGGCGGAAGAAGGCGGGAAGCGGGACCACAATGGCGACGATGACTGCGCCGCCCAGGACCACGGGCATGATGAACAGGAGCGTCCAGGCACCCACCGCCCGCGAGTAGGGGATGAAGCGCGGGTCGAGACGGTGGGTGGTGCCGTCGGCGACCGGCGCTGTCACGAGCTGACCTTCTCCTCCACCAGACGCTTGAAACGCGGGTCTTCGCGCAGCGGGTCGAAGCCGGGGTGCAGTCGCAGGATGGCGCGTGAGAAGGCCGAGGGGACCGACAGCAGGAACTCCAGGTCGCTGATGGAGAGGTCGTAGTCCCCGGTGATGATATAGATGATGGACCGCGCGTTCAGTACGTCGGTGCCCGTCATGGCGTCGCGCGACATCGGCATGATCACCGCCGCCCGGTCGATGACGGCCCTTGCCTCCGTGGACCGGCCGAGCATCGCGAGGGCGGTGGCGTATTCGCCCAGTTTGGTCGGATCGTCGGACTCAGCAATGCCGCGCGCTTCCATGAAAGCGCGCGCGGAGTCCGCAAACACCACTGCGCGACGGTCGTCTTTGAGGAAGTGGTAGGCGCTGGCGCGGGTGATATAGAAGCTGGCGGTATCCATCTGCGCCACCACGTTCAGGTTGGGCAGCCGTTCCGCGACGCGGGTGTAATCGCGCGCCATCAGGTCGCACATCACCAGAAAGTCCATTACGAAGAAGTGCCGCGTCGCCATGGGGTTCAGAATCTCGCGCGCACCCTTTACGTTTTCGTCCCGGACCACCATCAGCAGCGCCTGATAGCTCGGGAACACAATCGAATTTGGGTCCAGCGCATTGCCGCGCGCGATGTAGCGCCCCATGTCATCCCAGCGGCGCGTGTAGAGCAGCGTCTGCATCAGGTTGCCGATGCGGTCGGCGTTGCTGGGGTCCAGATCGATGGCGCGCTCGAGGTTGGCGACGGACTCGTCGAAGCGCCCCTGGCGCCGCTGCACGAAGGAAATCGCCTCCAGCACGTCGGCGTTGTTGGGCTGCAACTGGCGGGCGAGCTCGAACTCCTCCAGGGCGTGCTCGTAGTCGCGGCTGCCGTAGTAGTGGTAGTAGCCGAAGGCGATGTGCCCCGCCGGGCCCCCGCCGGCGTGACGTCTTGCTGCCAGGGCGGCGGCGCGCGCCTGCTCCAGCCGTGGCAGCTCGGGGTGGATGTGGCTGAAGTACTGGTTCGCATAGCGCCGCGCCAGGAAGGCCTGCGCATCCGCGAAGGTCGAATCCAGCGCCACCGCTTCTTCCACCAGCCCCGCGGCGGCGTCCATGTCCGCAGTCGACAGGGCGCGTTCGTAGCCGGCGCGCCCGCGGATGTAGAGGTCGTACGCCTGCAGGTTCTGCGTGGGCGCCGCCGCCATGGCGGCGCGTTCCGGCGCCAGCAGGGTAACATTGAGTTCTTCCGCGACGTTCTCGGCGATCTCGCTTTGCAGGCGGAATATCTGGTCGTACACCCGGTCGAAGTTCTCGGCCCACAGGTGGGTGTCGTCGTTGATGCGGATGAGCTGCGTGCTGATGCGCACGTTGTTCTCGCCGCCGGACTTGTCCCAGCGTACCGAACCCTCGAGCACATAGTCGACGCCGAGTTCCTTGCCGATTTCGCGCAGGCTCTTGCCCGAACCCTTGTACTTCATGGCACTGGTGCGGGAAATCACGCCCAGGCCGGAGAGATTGGCGAGGTGGGTGGTGATCTCCTCGGTAACGCCGTCGGCGAAGTACTCCTGGTCGGTGGGGCCCAGGTTCTCGAACGGCAGCACCGCGAGCATCTTGCGACCCGCGTTGGCATCGGTGACCAACGGATCGTTGCCCGGAAGGCGTCCCCTGGCGAACCACAGCGCCGCCAGCGCGATCGCCGCCACCGCCGCAATCGCCACCATGGCGGTGGCGGGCCGGCGCGTGCGTTTTCCCACGCGGCCGCCGTGGCCCAGGCGATCGAGATCCGCGATGGCGTCCCCGGCGCTCTGGTAGCGGTCGCGCGGGTCCTTCTCCAGCAGTTTCGCGATGACGTTTTGCAGCGCCGGCGGCGCCGCCTTGTTGTGCGCATTCACCGCGGTGGGGGACTCGTTCACGATCGAGTAGGTCACCGCGGATTCGTGCTCGCCCTTGAAGGGCATCCGCCCCGTCACCATCTCGTACAGCACCACCCCGAACGAGAAGAGGTCCGAGCGGTGGTCGACCTCGCCGTCCTGCACCTGCTCGGGTGACATGTACGCCGGCGTGCCGGCGGAGGACCCCACGCGCGAGACGTAGGCGCTGGTGTCGCGCCCGCGCGCGAGGCCGAAATCGAGCACCTTCAACTGGCCCTTGGGGGTCAGCATGATGTTGTCGGACTTGACGTCGCGGTGGATGATGTCGTGTTCGTGCGCCACCGCCAGTGCCGACAGAATCTGCGGCGCGAGTTCCAGCGCGCGCTGCCACGTCATTTCGCCACGCTTGACCAGGCTGCGGATGGACTCGCCCTCCACGTACTCCATGGCGATGAAGATGTGCTCGGGGGTTTCCTCGATGGCGTGGATGGCCACGATGTTCGGGTGGTTGAGGCGCGAGGCGGCGCGCGCCTCGCGGATCAGCCGCTCTCGGGCGTTGGGGTCGTCCTGGATGGTCTTGCCCACGAACTTGAGCGCCACCCGGCGGTGGAGCTTCTCGTCCTCGGCGAGGTAGACGATGCCCATGCCCCCGGCGCCGATTTCCTCGAGGATCCGATAGTGGAGTATTTTGCTTCCGACGAGTGTCATGGTTGGTGCAGTTTAGGTGAGCGGACCGGGCCCCGCAATCGCAAGTGACCGGTTATACGTGGGATTCATCGCCCGGGTTGCCCAGGTGGGCCCGCATCAGGCGCGCAATTTCCCGGGCGGAGGGGTCCGCGGACGCTTCCAGGGCCCGGCCCCCCCCTCCCGGTCCTCGCGGGACCGGTTCTGGCTGAGCTTGAACTTGCCCTCCAGGCGGTCGATGGGGATCTCAAAACGTGCATCATAGCCAAAGCACGCGGGGGCGGCAAATGGGGGAAAACAGATGGGGCCGGCGCATGTCTCGCGCCGGCCCGTGGTGAATTCCTGAAATTCGTGGGGCTTGTCAGCCGTTGGTGAACGTGATCAGTAGCGTGGCCTTGCCGTAGCCGGTGATGACGTATCCCACCATGGAGCCGCTCCAGTCCGCGAGGGGCTGGTAGCCCGTCTCGCCCGGATTGGCCGCGGCCCCGTCGACCGGTTCGGTGTTGGCCCTCGTGAACGGATTCTCCAGGGGCTGGCTCCAGGGCAGCAAATCAATGAGCGTGTCGCCGTTGGGGAGCGGGTCGGCGAGACTGGCGGGGTAAAAACCGCTGTTCTGCACGCAGAAGTCCTCCGACGCCACCTGTACGGTGTGGCTGTTGGACTTCACGCCCGCTTCCTGTGCGTTCACTTTCATGCGGACGAAGTTGGGCACTGCGATGGTTGCCAGAACGCCGATGATCACCACGACGATCATGAGCTCGATCAGTGTGAATCCTGTGTTCTTCATGGCTCTACCCCTTCGAATCGTGCCGCGCTTGCGGCGGTTGATTTAGTCTGCCGTACAGGGCTTGAGCAAGCCGCGTACCAGCGGGCCCGGGCCGGTGGTGCGCGGTTTCCGGTTGCAGCGCGAAAGGGAGCGGTATGGCGGCGTGTGGCGCCGGGGGGGGCGGCCGGGGTCAGGAGAGCTGGATGGCGGACTGCAGGTAGCGCATCAGTTCGTCCGCGACCGACATGTCCTCGCCGGGGGCGATGCGCTTGTAGTGGGAGAGCGCGTCGTATGCGGTCTTGTAGTCCTCGGTGAGAGCCGTCACCAGCCCCAGGTTGAAGTAGGCACTGGCCAGATCGGGGTCGCATTCGATGGCTTTTTCGTAGTGCATGCGCGCCAGCTTGAGGTCGCCGTACTCGAAATACAGGTTCCCGATGTTGTAGTGGGACTCCGCGTGGCGCGGCTCGAGGGAAAGTGATTGCGCGAAGCACTCAAACGCGCGGTCCAGGTCGCGCCGTATCGATTTGAGCACGCCCAGGTTGCACCATGCATCCGCCGGGTAGTCGCCCTCTTCCGCCGCGCGCAGGTACATGTCCTCCGCGCGCGGGTCGTTGCGGTCGTCCAGCATGATGGCGGTCTCGAAGAGGCCGGTCTGCAGCGGCAGCGGGACCACGTCGCCCAGACGCGCCGCATCCGGCGCGGCCCCGGTGAACATGTTCATCTGTCCCTCGGCTTCCATGCGCGTGGCCTTGCCCGCGCGGGTGTCCGCGCGCTGGAAGCCGATGCGCGACACCGCCTCCACCGGGAAGCGGATGATGTTGGTGGGCCGGGCCTTGATGGGGTTCTTGGTGTTCACGGGTCCCGTCGTCGCTGCTTACGCGGTCTTGCGCGCCTTCGTCTTGGCCTTGGCCTTGGTCTTCGCCCTGGCCGTGCTCTTCTTCTTTTCCTTGGCGACCGCCTTCTCCGCGGTCACCTTCTCCATGGGCTTCTTCTTGCCCTTGGCCTGCTCGATGCTCTGCTTGAGCGCGGTCATGATGTCCACCACTTCCGGCTCCTCCACCTCGATGGCCACGATCTCCTTGCCCTCGACCTTGGCCTGCACCATCTCCCGCACCGCGTCATTGTACTTGTTCTCGAGCTTCATCGAGGAGAGATTCGTCGACATCGAGTCGATCAGGCTCTTGGCGAGCTTGAGCTCGTCCTTGTTGGCCTTGTGCGACTCCACCAGCGGCACGTCCTCGATCTTCCGAATCTCCTTCGGATAACGCATTTTGTAAAGCACGATTCCGTCGCCCTTGGGCGCGATCATCACCACGTCCTCGCGGTCGCGCAGGATGACCTTCCCAACCCCCATCTTGCCGCTGTCTCTGAGCGCGGCGGAGAGCAGGGAGTAGGTCTTGGCGGCGACGTCGCCGTCGGGACCGGCGTAGTAGGGGGCGTCATAGAGTGTGGGGTCGATTTCGGCCGCGTCCACGAACCCCTCGATGTCGATGACCTTGGTGCTCTTGAGCCTGAGTTTGTCGAGGTCGTCCTTCTCGAAGATGACGTACTGGTCGGGTTCGTACTGGAACCCCTTGACGATCTCGTCGTTGTCCACCTGGTTATTGCACTTCTTGCACCGCTTGTCGTAGCCGATGCGGCCGTTGCACTCCTTGTGGATCTGGTTGAACGAGACGGACTCCCCGGTGTCGACCGCGTTGTAGATGCGCACGGGGATGGTCACCAGGGAGAAACGGATATGACCTTTCCAGATGGATCTCAGGGCTGGCATGACGGTGCTCCTTGTGTTTCCGGCGGCCCAGGCGCACGTTGCCGGTGTTGCAAGCTTCCCGCAGGGGTTTCGATGCTGTCAAGATACGATCCGGAAGGGTGTTAGCGCCACAGCCGGTTGGGGTTGCCCAGCAAGAAAAGGGCAAGATGTGGGCCAGCGGGGCGGGGGCCCTCCCGCGCGGGGCGGGAGGGCCGGTTCGGGATCCGCCTACTTGAGCAGTACCATTCTTCGCGCGGATGCCTGTTCGCCTGCGACCAGGCGCACCACGTAGACACCGCTGGGCGCGACGTGGCCGGCGTCCGTCTCTCCATTCCATGCCAGCGCGTGGGTGCCGGCGGGTAGGGAGCCATCGAACAGGGTGGCGACGCGCCGGCCCCGCGCGTCGTACACGTCCAGCATTACCTTTGCCGCGCGGGACAGCGTGACCGGAATGGTCGTCGCGGGGTTGAACGGGTTGGGATAGTTCTCTCCGAGCGATGCCATCGCCGGTGACGCGGTGACGGCGGACGCGCTCGCGTTGCCCTCCAGCTTTGCGAGGAAGGGCGACGCCGCGGTCAGCGGGCCGCCGCCAAAGTCGACACCGGGCGCGCTGGATCCGGAGAGCAGGATGTCACCCGACGGGAAGACCGCGGCGTGAATCTCGTAGCCGCCCACGTAGCTCGTGCTCCACAGGTGCGCGTTCGATGCGTCGAACACCGCGGCGAACATGTCGCTTCCAAAGCCGCCGGAGTGCGCGAGCGGGCTGCCGCCGAAGGTTATGCTGGTGGAGAGGAACGTGCCCGCCAGGATGAGGTTGCCGGAGGCGTCGTAGGCGACACCGGTGGCACCGTCGCTCTTGGTTCCGCCGAACATGGTGCTGGTCTGGTGCACACCGCCCGCGTCGAAGCACGCTAGGTACGCATCCACACCGCCCGCCGCGCTCAGCACGCCGCCGCCGAAGTTGACGGTGCCGGAGGCCTGTCCCGCCACCGCGATTGCGTCCGCGGGGCCGGCGGCGAGGCCCATCGTGAACAGGATGCCGGAGCCGGAGGTGAACTTGCCGGCGAAAATCTGGCTCCACTGGTGTGCTCCCGCGCCGCTGAACTTCACCAGGCACAGGTCCGCGTCACCGTCGAAGGTCAGCGGGCCGCCGCCGAAGTCCGCGCTGCCTTCCACCCCCGCCGCCAGAATGACGTTGCCGCTTTCGTCCACGGCGAGTGCCATGCCACCCTGGTTGGACGCGTCGCCGAAGAGCGCGCTCCACGCGTGCGCACCGGCGCTGGTCATGGCACCCACGAAGCAGTCTCCGCCGCCCGCGCTCGTCATCGTGCCGCCCCCGAAGTCCATGCTGCCGTAGGTGTAGCCGGTAACATAGACGTGCGAGGACGATGCGGCCATTGCGCGCACGGTTCCGGCGCCGACCAGGGTGCTCCACTGGTGCGTGCCCGCGGCGTCGAATGCGGCGAGAAACACGTCGCCGCTGGCGCCGCTCAACACGCCGCCGCCGAAGTTCACCGTTGCGGCTCCCTGCAGGTACCCGGCCACGTAGATGTTGCCGGTGGGACCGGCGGTGCAACTGGTGACCGATGCGCCCGCACCAGGGCCTCCACCGGGTGTGAACTGCTGGCTCCACAGGTGCGCACCTGCGGCGTCAAAGCGCGCCACGTAGATGTCACCGGTAAAGATGTTGGTGGGTGTGAGCACGCCGCCGCCAAAGTTGGTCGGGGCGAATATGTTTCCTGCGCACGCCACGTTGCCGGTGCCGTCGGCGGCCGCCTGCCCGCCAGCCTCGTAACCCTGGCTCCATACGTGATCGCCGAGTGCGGCGCTCGCCGCTCCGGCGAGAGCCATAATGGTCGCCACCGTTGCGGCGAGGCTGAGAATCTTGATTGCCTTCATGACAGGCCCCCTTTCGCCACCTGTGGCGACGGAACGGGGAGCCAGCGGACACAGAAAGCGGGGGTTTTTCTAGTCGAGAGATTCAATCTGGTGGCGCAGCCACGGATCGGCCAGGCCCCACGCGAGGTACGTCTCGCGCGACACCGTCAGCAGGGCATTGGCCTCGTCGCGCATGCCCATATCCACAAGGCTCATGGCCAGGCCACAGCGCAGCGCCGCCAGGCGGGGATGCCCGGCGGGATATGCCTGCTCGCCCAGGGAGAGGGCGGCGCGAAACTCGGCTTCCGCCCCCCGCGCGTCGCCGGTCTCCAGTCGCCCCATACCGAGCCAGCCGCGCACGTCCGCCCGCTTCCCGGCCCGTTCGCCGGCCGCATCCACGGCCGCCGCGGCCTGTTCGAGGTCTGTGAGCGCGCGCGCGCGATCTCCCATGCGCAGCAGCATCAGCGCGCGCTGGCCGCGCATGTAGGCCGCCTGGGCGGGGTCGGACTGGTTGCCGGTGCTTATCTCGATGGCGCGATCGATGTAGGGCAGTCCCTCCTGGTAGCGTTCCTGCAGCGCCAGCAGCGCGGCCACGTTGCGCAAGGCGTTCGCGATGCGCCAGTGACCGGGTGCGAGCGCCTCCTCGAACGCCGCCAGCGCCTGCGCGAATGCGTCGCCCGCCTCCTCCAGGCGCCCCAGGTTCGCCAGCGTGACGCCGAGGGACTCCCATCCGCCCGCCACGGGCAGCCCGCCGCCGTAGATGCGCAGCCGCGTGCGCAGGACTCTCCGCTGCACCGTCTCGGCGTGAGCATAGTCTCCCAGGCGTGCGTACACGGCGGAGAGGTTGTGGTCCACGGCCAGCCGGGAGGCGCTGGTTTCGCTGGCGGTCTGCGCGAGGATCGACGCGGACTCTTCGAAGTACGCGCGCGCGGATTCGTAGTCCTCGCGATCCAGCGCAACCCGTCCCAGCGCGTTGAGACTCGACGCGATGGCGGGATCGCCGGGTGGCAGCGTTGCCCGTCGCATGGCCAGCGACTCCTCGTACAGCCGTTGCTGTTCGTCGATGTCGGCGACGGCGTCCGCATAGTCCTTGATCGCCGCCGCCACGTCCGGGCTGCGGGGACCGTACAGCTCTCGGTGCAACTCCAGCGAGGCGCGCAGCAGCGGCTCGGCGGCGGTGGGACCGTCGCGATTGAAAGCCACCACGGCCTGGCGGTGCTGGAGCCGCGCGCGCGCACGCGGGTCGCTTTCGTAGGCAAGCGCACTGTCGAGCAACGACGCGGCCTGCACCAGCTCGCCACGTTCGCTATGGATGGACGCGAGCACGCCGAACAGCTCCGCGCGCGAGTCGGGCGGATCCAGCGACGCGACCATTTCCGCGCCGCGCTCCAGAAACTGGGACACGCGCAGCGTGTCTCCGCCGGGCATGGCTTCGGGGCGGGTGGATTCGAACAACTGCACCAGGGTTTGCACGACGCGCTCGGCACGATCGCGTTCCACCTCTGCGCGGTCGCGTTCCGCGGCGACGCGCCGCGCCTGCCACGCGGTGACGCCGGCAAAGCCCACCAGCAGCACGCCCACCAGCGCCGCCACCGTCACGCCCACCCGGTTGCGACGCACGAACTTCATGGCTCGGTAGTGCGCGGTGTCGGGTTGCGCGCGCACCGGCATTCCATTCAGAAAGCGCGTCACGTCGTCGGCCAGCGCGCCGGCGGTTCCATAGCGGCGCTGAGGTTCCTTGCGCAGCGCCATGAGAACAATGGCGTCCAGGTCGCCCCGCAGCCGTCGCGACAGGCGTGCGGGATCGCTGCGGCGCGCCGCGGCGAGCGTGCTGCACTGGTCGGATTCCTGAACACACCGCGACGGCGCACGCGGATCGACCTCGGCCGCGATGCGTTCAATCTCTGCCGGAGACCGGGTTGGAAAATGCAGCGGCCGGGCGCCGGTGAGCAACTCGTAGAGCAGCACACCCAGCGCGTAGACGTCCGTTGCGGTGGTGGGTGATTCACCGCGAATCTGTTCCGGTGCGGCGTGCTCGGGCGTCATGACGCGGTCGAGGGAGCGCGTCTGCTCACCCTGTTCGATCTCCGGATCCAGGATGCGGGCAATGCCGAAGTCCAGCAGGCGCGGTGTGCCATCGGGAGCCACCAGGATGTTGGAGGGCTTGAGGTCGCGGTGCACGATGAGCCGTTCGTGCGCCGCCTGCACCGCTTCGCACACCTGGCGAAAGAGAACCAGCCGCTCGCGCACGCCGAGCATCTCGCGGTCGCAGTACTCGGTGATGGGCAGACCGTCCACGTACTCCATCACCAGGAAGGGGGCGCCGTTCTCGGTGGCGCCGCCGTCGTACAGGCGCGCGATGAGGGGGTGGTCCAGGCGCGCGAGGATGTCGCGCTCGCGGCGGAAGCGCGCGTCCAGCAGGCCCGGGTACCCCGGACGCACCAGCTTGATGGCCACCTGTCGTTCGTAGGCGTCGTCGGCACGCGCGCCCAGGTACACGTCTCCCATGCCGCCCGATCCCACGCGCGACAGCAGGCGGTAGGCACCCACGCGCTCGCCGCTGCGATCCGCCGGCGACGCGCCGGGCCCCGCCTCGCCCAGCAGGCGCGACTCCACGCGCATGGCGGCGTCATCGAGGTGGGCGGCGAGCATGGCCTCGACCTCGGCCCGCAGTCCATCGTCGCCCGCGCACGCCGTGTCGAGGTACGCGGCGCGTTCTTCACGCTCCCGCTCGAGTGCCGCAAAGAATACGGTCTCTATTCTGTCCCATGCGCCCGACACAATCCCTCCCTTTGTGGTCATGGCGACATTCGTGTCCCGGGCCGGACACCGCGCTACAGACCCAGCTCGCGCCGGACCTCCTTGCGCAGCCACGCGCGCGCAACAATCCAGTCGCGCTGCACCGTCTTGGCGGAGACGTTCAGCAACTGCGCGGTTTCCTCCACCGAGAGTCCCGCGTAAAAACGCTGCTCCACCACTTCCGCGGCGCGAGGCTGCAGCTCCGCCAGCCGGGTGAGCGCGTCGTCCAGCGCGAGTATCTCATCCGCTTCGACTTCCGAGAGGAACGGCTCCACGTCCTCCAACGGGAGGTGTTCCGCGCCGCCTCCGCGCTTTATGCGCTTTCGGGCACGCGCGTAGTCCACCAGGACGCGGCGCATGGTACGCGCCGCCACCGCAAAGAACTGCGTGCGGCTGGCCGCGTTGATCTGCTGGTCGCGCGAGAGCTTCAGGTAGGCTTCATTGACGAGGGCGGTTGCCGACAGGGTGTGTTCCGCGCGTTCGTCGCGCAGCCGGGCGCGGGCCAACGTGCGAAGTTCGTCGTACAACAGCCGCATCACCGCGTCGAGCGCGCGCGGATCGCCCTGGCCAAGGCGCTCGAGCCAGCGGGTTATGTCATCGGGTGCGGCCATGACCTGCTCTATCGGTGAACCGTTTCAGTCCGTTCGTTTTACCATTTGTCCCCGCACCAGCTCCGCCCACGGCACCACCTTTCCGTCCACGACGACCTCCTTGAAGCGCACCGGCAGCCCCTCGGCGGTGGCCATGTCGGGGCCGTCCTGCAGGTGGTAGTGGATGTGGGGTTCGGTGGTGTTGCCGGAATTGCCCACCAGGCCGAGCACCGTGTTCGAATCCACCGCGTCGCCCACGCCGACTCGCAAGGACCCCGGCTGCATGTGCGCGAGCAGCGAAAACTCTCCGTCGCTGTGGTCGATGACAACGCCGTTGCCGATGGGTTGCGCGGAGTTGCGCGTGCCGATCTGCTGGTCCGGAAGACTGTCACAGGCCCATACGATGGTTCCGGCGCCGGGCGCCAGCACCTCTTGTCCGTAGCAGTAGTAGTCGGTGAGTTTGCTTCCGTCGCCGGAGTGGGTTTCGTCGCCCTTGATTATCAACAGGTCGTGCGCAAAACGCTGGCTTTTCGACACCGCGTGGTAGTTGTCGTCGAGGTAGCGTCCGCCCCAGAACACGTACCACTCGCCCCGGAAGGGGAGGTCGAGTTCCGTGCGCGTCTGGTAGTCCATTTTGGTGCTGGGATACTCCTGCGGCGTGTCTGGCTGCACCTGGAGCCCCGCCACACGGCCGTCGGGCGCGAACGCCATCAGCATGAGCAGCGGCACGTCGATTTTGGCGAACTTGCAGCGCGCACGATACACCCACATGGTGCGCTCGCGGTCCACGCGCTCCTGGAGGATCTCCTGCAGGTCGCCGATTTCGGCGTGGATGCCGATGAGCATGGCGTCGAACCGCATGGAGTCGCCCATGGCCGCGCGCATGGCTTCGTCGAACGCGGTCCACACGGGACCCGACTCGGCGCGGCCGACGTAGGGCGCGAGCGCGCGGGCCTTCGCAAGCGCGGCGGCGGAGTCGATGGGAGCCTCGGCGGCGCGGGCTACGGATGTCGAGAGCAACGCGAGCGACAACGCAGCGAATGCGATGGCACATGTTTTCATGCGCAACATGATAGCACATCCGGCGTGCGTGCACGTGCGCGCGCCCGGCATGCGTGGCGCGCCATGAGCCGCGCATTCATGTCAGTCCTGTATCGCACACGTGTGCGCGTTTCAATATGACAACAATGCATGCGCGTGCGACACATTGCATGTTGATGATCTCGTGAACATTGCTATGATGGAGGTGAAACTCCTCCCGGGGTGCAGCGGGTGGTGCCATGACGACGACGAAGGAGGAGTCTTATGTTGCTACGATCATTATCTGACGAAGTCATTCTCGCCCGTATCAAACATCTTGTCCGCCGCGAGCGCGCAATGACATTGCGCGTCCTCGATCACCTGGCTGAAATCGAGCGGCGCAAACTGCATTTGGCGCTGGGTCATTCCTCCATGTTCGACTACTGCACGCGTGGCCTGGGGTACTCGGAGTCGGCGGCGTGGCGGCGCATCCAGTCGATGCGTTGCATGGTGAGGTTTCCGGAAGTACGCGCAATGCTGGAATCGAACGACCTCAACCTGTCGACGCTCGCCCACGTCGCACGGGTGCTCACCTGGGAGAACAAGGACGAGCTGCTCGCGAACATTCGCGGGTGTTCGCTTGCGGAGGTGAAGGCGATCCTCGCGCGGCGTGAGCCGCGCGCGGCGCCGCGTGATGTCATTCGGCCGCTGGGGGTGCGGCGGGAAGTGCGTTCGCCGGGGCCGGCTGGAGAGTTGCGACTGGTTCAAGAAGTAGCCGGCGAGGCGTCCGCTCGCGCGGGCGTGGGCTCGGCTTGTGAAAATAGTGATTACTGCCGCAGCGGCAGTAAAGCAGGACCGGCCACGCCGGTCCTGCCCGCCGTTCCGGCCGACCGGCCGGTCGCGTCTGTTGAGGGAAACTCAGCCGCGGCGGTCACACCTCTGGAAACTGAAATGCGCACCCGACTGTCCTTCACCGCCGGCGCCGAGTTCATGTCGGCTCTCGATCGTATCAAGGCGCTGGCGTGGCATCGTCTCGGCACGAATCGATCGTTGGAGCAGGTGTTCACGATGACCATGGACGCGTTTCTCGAGAAGAACGATCCGATCCGGCGAAGGGCGCGACGCTTGGAGCGCGAACAGAAGGCGAACGCCCGGGCGGTGGCGATACCGGGGTAGCGACCGTGTCGGCAGGGAGGTCGGCAGGAGATCAAACATCCTGCCGGCGGGCGCTGCGGTGTCGCCGCTTGCCCGATGGCTTGTGAAAAAAGTGATTACTGCCGCTGCGGTAGTGGCCGCTCACGCCTCCCCGCGATCCGGGCGCAGGCGCACGAACACCGGTTCGCGCAGCGTTTCGTTGGGCGTGATGGTGCCGTAGGCCACTTCGCACCACATGACCGGTTCGAGCCAGGTGGTTTCCTTGTCATCGGCCGGCTTCTGTTCAATGGGACGTTTACCTTCCGGGATCTTCTTGAGCGCTTTGAGAACCAGATCCAGCGTCTTGTCATCGAAGCCCGTGCCCACCTTGCCCAGGTAGTGCCACGCACCGTCGCGCGGCTCGGCGATGTGCAGCGCGCCGAACGTCGCGGCGCGGTCGCCCTTGCCCGCCGTGTAGCCGATGACCACGCAATCCAGCGTGTTGCGCGTCTTGATCTTGAGCCAGGCGTCGTTGCGGCGGCCGGGCGTGTAGACACTTCCCGCCTTCTTGGCCATGATGCCCTCGAGGCCCATCTCGCCGGCGGCCTTGAACAGCGCCTCGCCGTCCTCCACCGTCTGGCTCACGCGGTACGACGATTCCCGCTTGATGGCGTCGGCCATCCACTCGCGCCGCCGTTCGATGGGCTCATTCACCAGCGGGCGGCCGTCGAGGTACAGGCAATCGAACACATAACACACGGCCGGGTGCTTCCTGCGCCCGCGCTCGGCGGCGTCGCCGCGCTGGCGCATGCGGTTGATGACGTCGCGAAAGATCGGCCGCCCCGACGGGTCGAGGCACACGATCTCGCAGTCGAACAGCCCGCAGGTTGCCGCAAACGACGACGCGTCCGCCAGCTCGGGGAATGCAGCGGTAATATCATTCATATTCCGTGAGAGAATGCGCACCACGCCTTCGTCCAGCGACACCATGGCGCGGATCCCGTCCCACTTGACCTCGTAGATCCACTCGCCGCGCGTGGGGACCTCCTTCGACAACTCCGCCAGCATGGGTTCGACGGGCTCGCTGAGCCAGTCGGTCTGCGGCGCGTCCACTCGTTCCAGGATGTTCTCCTTGTTGCGCGTCGGGATGATGCGGTACTCGCCGCTGAGCCCGCGGCTGGAGAGACGCACGTACATCGAGTCTTTCTTCTGCTTCGTAATTTCGTAGCGGCCCGACGCGTACACCCACATGTCGCCGCCGCCGTACTCGCCCTTCGGGATGGTCCCCTCGAAGGTGAGGTACTCGATGGGATGGTCCTCGGTCTGCACGGCGAGGCGCTTGATGCCGGGGCGCGGCGGGAGTCCCTTGGGGACGGCGTAGGAGCGCAGCACGCCGTCCATTTCGAGCCGCAGGTCGTAGTGCAGCCGCGAGGCGTGGTGGCGGTGCACGACGAAGCGATTCACGCCCTCGTCGAGTTCGCCCGGAGCCGGTTCCGGTGTCTTGCCGAAGGCGCGCTTCTTTGCGTACGTCTCGAGCTGGTCGGGCGTCTTGTACTTCCCGGACTTCGGGAGCGAACGCCGCGGCGAGGCCGCGGCGCGGGAGGTATGCAGCTCCACGGCATACGCGTTCATGCCTTCCCACACGTCGCCCTCGCGTTTCACAATGTCGGGAACATTGCGGATGTGAAACGCGCGGATGCCTTCGATCTCGTGCAGCTGCTCCCAGCGCAGCGGCATCGACACCGTGGCGCCGGGCAACCCGCGCACGCTGTACGCGCTCACGATGGTCTGCGACGGGCGGTTGCGGTAAATGTCGATCAAGATCTTGTCGTCGCGCTGATTCTTCTGGATGCGCAGCGTGCACGTCTTTGCATTCGCCGCCACGAACGGCTTCGCGATGGCTTGCGTGGCGGCGAACACTGTATCGAAGTCCCACTTCGGTTCGATGGGCGACACCACATGCAGTCCTTTGCGCCCCGTCGTTTTCACAAACGTGTGGTAGCCGTGCGCTTCGATCACCTCGCGCAGTTTGAGCCCGGTGTCTGCAATCAGCTCCCACGGCGTGCCGTCCGGCGGGTCGATGTCGAACACGAAGTAGTCCGGGTTGTCGCGGCTCTTCACACGGCAGTGCATCTGGTGCATCTCGATGCACGCCAGGTTGGCCAGCCACACCAGCGACGCCGCCTCGGTGGGCACGAAGTAACGGATGGATTTCTTCGCGTCGCCGATGTCCGCGCTCTCGATCCAGTCCGGGGTCCAGTCCGGGAGGTTCTTCTGAAAGAAGGTCTCGCCGTGAATCCCGTCGGGGAAGCGCACCAGTGAGAGCGGCCGCCCCTGGATGTGCGCCAGGATGGTGGGCGCGATGGTGAGGTAGTATTGAATGAGCTCGGCCTTGAGGACGCCGTCCTCGGGCCAGAGCACCTTCTTCAGGTTCGACAGCTCGATCTTGCGCTTGCCGACTTGAACAACCTGGGAGGAACGGGCCATAATGACATTATAGAAGGAGCCGCCATGAACCTCTACGCCGGAACCAGCGGATATTCGTACAAGGAATGGAAGGGGTATTTCTACCCCGAGAAGATGCCCAACGACGAGATGCTCGCCTTCTACGGCAGCAAACTCCCGTCGGTGGAGATCAACAACACCTTCTACCGGCTTCCCAAACGCGAGCAGCTCGCCACCTGGGCGGAACAGGTGCCGGCCAATTTCCGCTTTGCCGTGAAGGCCTCGCAGAAGATCTCCCACATGAAGCGCCTGAAGAACGCCGGGGAGGAGACCGACTACCTGATGGACGCGGTGGGGGAGATGGGGGAGAAGCTGGGCGTGGTGTTCTTCCAGCTCCCGCCCAATTTCAAACAGGACCTCGAGCGTCTGGGCGCCTTCCTGGAAGCGCTGCCCGACAAGATCCCGGTCGCGTTCGAGTTCCGCCACAGCACGTGGTTCGAGGAACCCGTCTTCTCGTTACTGCGTGAACACAACGTCGCCTTGTGCCTGGCCGATGCCGAGGACGACCTGGAGGTTCCCCTGGTGAGCACCGCGGACTGGGGCTACCTGCGCCTGCGCCGCCCGGACTACACCACCGCCGAACTCCAGGAGTGGCGGAAGTGGGTGGTGGGGCAGAAGTGGAACAACGCCTTCGTGTTCTTCAAGCACGAGGACGCGGGGGCGGGCCCGAAGATGGCCACCGAGTTCCTGTCTCTGACCGGGTGAAGGGCGTCCGCACACGGGCGACGGCCCCGCGGCGGGTCTGCCCCTTGAAATACGGTCATTTCTGTGGTATAAATCGCTGTCTATTCCTCCCCGGGGCCCCGAACCTGTGGCCTCCAAGTAGTGCACGCCCAACCGCGGAGGTTCGCGACATGCGCATGCGATACCCTCGGTTATTGTCTCTTCTCGTTTTCTCCGTCTTCGTGATTGCCAGCGCGGCCGCGTCGGCAAAGGTAACCATCGAAACACCCGAGCCGTCGATTGACGACACCACGCTTCGCTCGATGGAAGCGGTGGCGACGGGCCCTGTTGCCGAGAAGGTTCCCCCCGGAATCATGCTCACACCTGGCCTGCTCTTTCCGCCGGTCGATTGCTGGAATTTCGACACGTCCATCCCTTACACCGGGTCGATCTTCATTCCGCCCGATCCGCACGCCGCAGCCGGCCTCGAGCACGTGATCAACGTGGTGAACGTCGGCATCGAGTGGCGCACCAAGGCCAATCCCGCCATCCTGCAGTACCAGAACAGCCTGGCCGGCTTCTTCGCCGGCGTTCCGGGTGGACTGGGAACGCAGACCTTCGACCCGAAGGTGATCTACGACCAGTACCGGGACCGCTTCATCGTTGTCACGTTGGAGCGCGTCACCAGCCCGGCGCTTGACTCACGCATTCTCATCGCCGTATCGAAGACCCACGACCCGAACGCGGGCTGGTGGCTGCACTCGATCAACTCGCTCACCACCATCGGCGGCCTGCCCCGCTGGGCGGACTATCCCGGCTTTGCGGTGGATGACGACGCGGTCTACGTGTGCGCCAACATGTTCAGCGCGGCGGGATCGTTCGGCGGCGTGCGCCTGTGGATCATCGACAAGCCCGCGACGTATGCCGGCCCCAACGGCAGCATCGTTTCGGCCATCTATGATCCGTACGGGGCGGTCGGTCAGCCGGGTCTGGCCACCACCACGCAGCCCGCGCACATGTACGGCCCCGAGCCGGCCAACGTGGGCACGTTCCTGGTGAGCTACTCGGGTCTCACCGACGGGACCAACGAGTACATCGACATCATCCGCGTCGACACCCCCATCGCGGGACCGGTGTTCAGCTTCCAGCAGCTGTTCGTCGGCAACATCGACAACACGGCGGCTGCGTTCGGCGATGCGCTGCAGCTGGGCACCGCGCGCCGCATCGAGACCAACGACCGCCGCGCGCTCAATGCGGTGTGGCGCAACAACAACCTCTACATGTGCGCCACGCTGCTCCCGCCTGCGGGCATCGACGCCGGCTTCGAGACGGCGCACTGGTGGAGGGTCAACACCATGAACCTGGGCGCCCTTTCCGTTGCGGACCAGGGTGACGTGGGCGCCGAGGATCTCGGCGTGGCCACGTACACCTTCTTCCCGTCGGTGATGGTGGATCGCTGCGACAACATGGCGATCGGTTTTGCGGCCTCGAACCAGAGCATCTACTGCGGCGCGTACTATGCGCTGCGTGCGCTGGGTGATGCGCCCGGAACCATCCAGAACACCGCCGTGCTCGCGTTGGGCACGGACTGGTACGTTCGCACCTTCAGCAACAACCCGGCGGCCCGCAACCGCTGGGGCGACTACACCGGCCTGTCGCTGTGCCCGACCACCGAAGCATCCTTCTGGGTGTTCAACCAGTACGCGTGCACGCGCGGCACGCCGACCACCGTCGGCGGTGTCACCGAGGACGGTCGCTGGTGCACCAAGGTGGGCGAGTTCTCCATGTGCCAGGTCGTCTCCGTGGCGATCACGTCGTTCAGCGCTCGTTATAGCGACGGCGAGGTCACCCTCCGCAGCACGTTCCGCTCCGACATCGGTGTCGAGGCGGTCAACGTGTACCGCGCGGTGGGAAGCGGCGAGATGGAGTTCGTCGACATGCTCTTCGGTGCCGATGGCACCGGCTTCGTGTACACCGACCGCGGCGTCGTGGCCGGCAACACGTATCGCTATCAGATTGGAATCGCGGACGCCGACGGTGAGTTCCTCTCGCCGGTCGAGGAAGTCAAGGTTCCGAAGATGGCGGTGTCGCTGGGCCAGAACACGCCCAACCCGTTCAACCCGACCACCATGATCAACTTCACCCTGGCGTCGCGCGAGCATGTGACCGTTTCCGTCTACGACGCGAACGGCCGCCTGGTGCGCACGCTGGTGGACGAGACCCGCGGTTCGGGTTCTCATGACGTGCAGTGGGACGGCCGCGACGACGCGGGCGTCACCGTGGGCTCGGGCGTGTACTTCTACCGCCTGCGTGCCGGATCACACACCGAATCCAAGAAGATGGTGATGCTGAAGTAGAGCGTTCATCGTCTTTTCACGATCCAGAAGGGGGCGTCCGCATCGCGCGGGCGCCCCTTTTTTTGACCCCTTGCGGTGGCAATGAGAGCCAAAATCGTGGTAACATTACGGAAATCCTCGCCAGCCGATAGCCAGTACGCGCTAGCATCCATCAGCCCATCAGGAGGAATTCGGAATGCAATCCCGAACGCTCTACGCCCTTGCAGCCGCCGTGTTGACGGCGGGATGTCTCGTGGGCACTGCCTTTGCAACCACCGTCCGCATCAGCGATGTCCCGGTGCCGTCGGCCGGCTCCGGTGTCCACGTCAGCGACGTCACCCCGACCACCATTCCGCCGTCGGCCACCCTGGTCCCCAAGGCCGGCCCGGGGCCCTTCGGTGCGCCGCCGCTCTCGGCCCCCGCGGTCGAGGGGTTCAACTATGTGACCAACGGGACCTACAACGGGACGTTCTTCATCCCGCCGGATCCACACTGCGCGGCCGGCCCAACGCAGGTGATCAATATCGGCAACTGCCTCATCGAATGGCGCCGCAAGGCGGCCATGAGCGACACGCCCGACTTTCTCGACGACTTGAAGGGTTTCTTCTCCGCGTTACCGGCGCCGGCGCCCAACCCGGGCCCGGGTACGACGCTGGGAACGGCCACCTTCGACCCCAAGGTGATCTACGACCAGTACGCGCAGCGCTTCGTCGTGATCACGCTGGAACGCTGGGACACGGCGTCGGGCAATCCGTCCAACCAGTCGCGCATCCTGGTGGCGGTCTCCAAGGACTCCAATCCGGACAACGGCTTCTGGTTCCACGCCATCGACTCGAAGGTCAACGTCGGCGGCCTCGACCGCTGGGCGGACTACCCGGGACTGGCGGTGGACGACAAGGCCATCTACATCACCAACAACATGTTCGCGTTCCTGGGCGCGGGCGGCAGCTTCGGCGCGTCCCTCCTGTGGATCATTCCCAAGACCGGCGCCTACTCCGGCCCCAACAACGCGCTGTCCTTTGCGCTGTACGACGCGTACGCGGCGGTGGGGCAGTCGGGCTTCGCGCAGACCACGCAGCCCGCGCACATGTTCGGCGCGCCGGGCAACGGCTTCGATGGCAACCCGCTGGGCACCTTCCTGGTGAGTTATGGCGGGCTGAGCGACGGCTTGAACGAGTATCTCGACATCATTCAGGTCACCGATCCGCTCGGCACGCCGAACTTCAACTTCCACCAGTTCTCGGTGGGCAACGTGGACAACACCGCCCTCGCCCAGCCGGATGCGCCGCAGTTGGGCAGCGCGTACACCATCGAGACCAACGACCGTCGCGCGCTCAACGCGGTGTGGCGCGACCGGAACCTGTACATGTGCGCGGTGGTGGTGCCGCCCGCGGGTGCGGATGCCGGACAGACCACGGCGCACTGGTGGCGGCTGAGCACGGTCAACCCGGCCGTGATCACCACCGCGGACCAGGGCAACGTGGGTGCCGAGGACCTCGGCGCGGGGACACACACGTTCTTCCCGTCGGTGATGGTCGACTGCGACCTCAACATGGCCATCGGGTTCGCCGCGTCCAATGCAGCCATCTACCCCGGTGCGTATTACACCACCCGCCTCGCCGGCGACCCGGCGGGCACGGTGAGCGGAACCGGCACGCTGCACGCCGGGGTCGACTTCTACAAGCGCTTCTTCAGCGGGCCGCGCAACCGCTGGGGCGACTACAGCGGTCTGGCGCTGTGCCCGGTGGGCGAGTCGGACTTCTGGGTGTTCAACGAGTACGCGGGCACGCGCGGCAACGCGAGTGTCGGCAGCCAGGGCGCCGAGGACGGGCGCTGGAACACCGCCCTCGGCGTGTTCCGGGTGAAGGCGCCGACGGCGGCGGGGGACACCCCGGTGGCCACGCGCCTCGCGCAGAACATTCCCAACCCGTTCAACCCGACCACGTCCATCCAGTTCACGCTGGAGGCGCGCGAGCACGTGACCATCGCGATCTACGATGCGAACGGCGCGCTGGTGCGCACGCTGGTGGACGAAGTCCGCTCCGCCGGCGCCAACGATGTCACCTGGGACGGCCGTGACGCGCGCGGCAACACCATGAGCTCCGGCGTGTACTTCTGCCGCCTGACGGCGGGCGGCAAGTCCGAGTCGCGCAAAATGACGCTCTTGAAGTAGGGCGTCGAATCGCAATGCAATGCACGAAGGGCGTCCGGGTTCAACCCGGGCGCCCTTTGCGTTGCGATCCGCATTTCATTGTTGCCTGGCGCCTCTAGGCCGATTCCAGTTCGCGCGCGGCGGCGGCGCTGAGCGGGGCCGCCGCCTTCTCCTTCGACAGGTAGGAGTACACCACCGGGATCACGAACAGGGTGAGGCCGCTGGCGAAGATCATTCCGCCCACCACCGCGACACCCATCGACACGCGGCTCTCGCCGCCCGCGCCCAGACCCAGCGCCACCGGCAGGATGCCCAGGATGGTGGAGAGGCTGGTCATGAGGATGGGGCGGAAGCGTGCGGCGGCCGCGTCGACGGCCGCGTCCATCACCGACAGCCCGGCGTTCTTGCGCTGGTTGGCGAACTCCACCAGCAGGATGCCGTTCTTGCTGACCAGGCCGATGAGCATGATCATGCCGATCTGGCTGAAGATGTTGATGGTCTGGTTGAAGTACCACAGCGACAGGAGTGCCCCCGCCACCGCCAGTGGCACCGTGAGCATGATCATCAACGGGTCGCGGAAGCTCTCGAACTGCGCCGCCAGCACCAGGTAGGTGAGCACGAGCGCAAAGATGAACACGAACAGGAGGCTCGACGAGCTCTCCGAGAAGTCGCGCGCGGCACCGCCCAGATCGCTGGAGAACGACTCGTCCAGCACGCTATCTGATATCTCGTGCATGGCGGCGATGCCGTCGGCCAGCGTGTAGCCCGGGTTGAGCCCGGCCGAGACCGTGGCGGAGACGTAGCGGTTGTAGCGGAACAACTGCGGGGGGTTGGACGACTCCGAGTAGTTGATGACGTTGTCGAGCTGGATGAGTTGGCCGTTGCGGCTGCGCACGTACACCGACGCCAGGTCGAGCGGTTCGTCGCGGTCGCTGCGCCGCAGCTGGCCGATCACCTGGTACTGTTTGCCGTCCCGGATGAAATACCCGTAGCGCTGGCCACTGAATGCGAGCTGCAGCGTCTGCGCCACGTCGGCCACCGAGACGCCCAGCGAGCGAGCGCGCTCGCGGTCGATCTCTACCAGCAGCTCGGGTTTGTTGAACTTGAGGTTCACGTCCACCACGCTGAATGCGGGGTGGTTGCTCGCCTCCTCCTGGAAGACCGGCAGTGCCTCTTTGAGCTTCTCGATGGTGGGGGCCTCCAGCACGTACTGCACCGGCAGCCCGAAACGCGCGATACCGCCGCCCACACTTATCGTTTGCTCCTGGGTGACGAAGGTGCGCGCGTCGCTGAGCCTGCGCAGCGACGAGGTGAGCGCATCGGCGATTTCCTGCTGCGAGCGCCCGCGCTGCTCGGGCGGAATCAGCGCGATGGTGGCGTTGCCCGCGTTGGCGCCGCCGGCGAACCCCGAGGTGTTCGCGAGCACCACGTCCGCTTCCGGTACATCGCTGCGAATCAGTTCGATCACGTCGTCCATGTACGCGGCCATGCGTTCGAACGACGTCCCCTCGGCGCCGGTGGCGGTGACGCGCAGGCGGCTGCGGTCCTCCAGCGGCGCCAGTTCGCGCGGGAGTGTCTGGAAGAACAGCACCATCAGCCCCGCGGAAGCCAGGATGAAGGCGATCCCCAGCCAGCGCCGGCGCATGAACGCCGTCAGTGAGCGGCGGTACGCGGCATTGAGGCGCACGAAGAACGGCTCGGTGGCGCGGTAGAACGGGCTGTGCTTTGCGTGCGGCTTGAGAATGTGCGATGCCAGCATGGGGGTGAGGGTAAGCGCCACGAACGACGAGATCACCACCGCACCACCGATCACGATGCCGAACTCCTTGAACAGGCGCCCGGTGAGCCCCTGCAGAAACACGATGGGCATGAACACCGCCACCAGGGCCACGGTGGTGGCGATGATGGCAAAGAACACCTCGCGCGACCCTTTGAAGCCTGCCGCGATGGGGTCCATGCCCGCCTCGATCTTGGCGTAGATGTTCTCCAGCATGACGATGGCGTCGTCCACCACCAGCCCGATGGCCAGCACCAGCCCCAGCAGGGTGAGTACGTTGATGGAGAAACCGGCCAGGAACATCACGAAGAACACGCCGATCAACGAAATGGGAATGGCGAGCACGGGAATGAGCGTGGTGCGAACATCGCGCAGGAACAGAAAAATGATCATCACCACCAGAACGAACGCCACCAGGATGGTCTGGCGCACCTCGGCGATCGACTTGCGGATGTAGCGGGTGGTGTCCCACGCCACGCCGACGACGACGTCGTCGGGGATGTCCCGCTGCAACTGTTCCAGGCGGCGATAGAACTCGTCGGTGATCGCGATGTGATTCGACCCGGGCTGCGGCACCACGGCCACCGCCACGCGCGGACCGGTGAGTCCCATGGACAGCCGCCGCTCTTCTTCCGGGCCCAGTTCTGCGGCGCCTATGTCGCTTAAACGCAATAGCTTGCCGCCGCTCTCGCGGATGATGAGGCGGTTGAACTGCTCCGGTGTCTCCAGGCGGCTGAGCGTACGCACCGGCAGCTCGACGGTGGCTCCTTCGATGCGCCCGGAGGGAAGTTCCACGTTCTCGGCGTTCAGTGCCGTGCGCACGTCGAGCGGGGTCACGCCGTGCGCGGCCATCTTGAGCGGGTCCATCCACAGGCGCATGGCGTAGCGCTTCTCGCCGTAGATGCGCACCTCGCTCACACCCGGGATGGTCTGCAGCCGTTCCTTGAAGACCTTCTCGGCGATGTTGGACAGCTCCATGAGATCGCGGGTGGGGCTGGAGACACTCGCCACCACGATGGGGGTTGCATCGGCGTCCGCCTTGGATACGCGGGGCAGGTCGACGTCCGGGGGAAGCCCGCCCACTGCGCCCGCCACCTTGTCGCGCACGTCGTTGGCGGCCGCCTCGAGGTCGACGCTCAGGTTGAACTCGATGGTGATGTCGCTGCGCCCCTCGCGGCTCACCGAACTCATGTAGCGGATGCCGGGCACACTGCTGATGTCCTCTTCGAGCGGCTGCGTGATCTGCGAGTCAATCACGTCCGCGTTGCTGCCGGTGTACTCGGTGCGCACCGTGATGACGGCGGGATCCACGTTGGGGTACTCGCGCACACCCAGGTAGGTGAAGCCGATGACGCCGAAGATGACGATGGTGATGGCGAGGACGATCGTCAGAACCGGGCGCTGGATGCAGGTGGTGGAGAGGCTCACGGCGTCGTCAGTGCACGTTGGACAACTGCACCGGCATGCCCGGCTTGAGCTGCAGGATTGCCGAGGTGATCACGGTGTCGCCGGGGGCGAGCCCGGCAATGATTTCCACGCGTTCGTCGGTGCGTGTCCCGACCTCGACGGCGCGCGATTCCGCGCGGCCGCCGCGGTAGGTGAAGACGGTGTGCCCCTTGAGCTGGGGAATCAGCGCGTAGGCGGGAATGGTGAGCGTCTCGCGCTCCACCAGCGGGACGGTGACGTCGGCGAAGGCGCCGGGCACCAGGCTTCCGTCCGGGTTGGGTGCGCGGGCACGCACGCGCAAGGTGCGCGTGGTCTCGTCGATGCCCCCCTCCAGCGCGAACACGCTGGCGGTGAAGACGCGCGTCGATCCCTGGATGCGGAACTCCACGCGATCACCCGGGGCGACGCGGCCCGCGTACCGTTCCGGCACGGTGAAGTCGATCTTCATGGTGGAAACGTCGCGTAGCGTGGTGATGAGCGCGGCGGGGGAGACATAGCTGCCCTCGCTGACCTCGCGCAGCCCCAGCACGCCCGCAAAGGGGGCGCGAATCTCGGTTTTCGCCAGCTGGGCGCGGATCAGCGCCACCTCGGCGGAGGCAACGTCGGCCTCGTTGACGGCGTTGGTGTATTCGCGCTCGCTGGTGAGGGTCTGGTCGAAGAGCTGCTTCTGGCGGTTGGCCTCGTCGCGCGCAATGGCCAGGCGCGACTCGGCACGGGCCAGTTGCGCGCGCAGCTCGGAGTCGTTGATCTCCACCAGCAGTTGGCCCTTCTCCACCCGCGTTCCCTCGTCGAAGCGGATCGATACGATACGCCCCGCAATCTCGCTGCGGATGTCGACCTCTTCGTTGGGCAGGATGGTGCCCACCGAGGTGACGCGGTCGGCCAGGCGCTCGCTGGCCACCACCGTCGCGGTGACGGCGGGACCGGCCGCGTCGTTGTTGCCGGAAGACCGCGCGGCGCCACCCTGTCCCGGGTTACGCAGCAGCGTCAGCTTTACCAGCGCCAGCACGGCGACGATGACAATGACCGCAATCGACGCCTTGCGACGCATGGGCGCTAGCCGATCTCCAGCATGCGATCGACCGCGCGTCTTGCGCGCACGCGGATCTCCTCGGGGACCTCGATGACGTAGCGGTTCTCCTGGAGTGATGCGAGCGTGTCCTCCAGGGTGATCTCGTTCATGTGCGGGCAGCGAACGCTGCACAGGCGCAGGGTTTCCTTGTCCGGGTTCTCCGCGATGATGTTGTCGCCCATGCTGCACTCGGTGAGCAACAGGTAGCGCGGCGCCCGGGAGCGCTTGACGAAGTCGATCATGCGCGACGTGCTGCCGGAGAAGTCAGAGGCCTCCACCACCTCGGCGCTGCACTCGGGGTGCGCCAGCACCACCACGTCGGGGAACTGCTTTCGCACCGCGACGATGTCATCCACGGTGAACTTCTCATGCACCTCGCAGCGGCCGTGCCAGCCCACCAGGTGGTAGTGCAGGTTGTCCGGCGCGGCCGCGCGTGCCTCCGCCGACTTCGGCTCTTTGGTGGGAAAAATCACCTGGCGGCCCGTCTCGCGGGCCACGTTCTGCGCCAGGTACTCGTCGGGGAGGAAGATGATGCAGTCCGCGCCCAGCGCCTCCACCACGCGCGCCGCGTTGCTCGAGGTGCAGCACACGTCGGTTTCGGCTTTGACGTCCGCGTAGCAGTTGACGTACGTCACCACCGGCACACCCGGGTACTGGCGACGCAGTTCGCGCACGTCCTCGGCGGTGATGCTGGCCGCCAGCGAGCAGCCCGCCACCTTCGCCGGCAGCAGAACGGTCTTGTCGGGATTGAGGATCTTGGCGGTCTCGGCCATGAAGCGAACGCCGCAGAACACGATGGGGTCGCGGTCGGTTTGCGCCGCGCGCCGCGCGAGTTCCAGGGAGTCACCCACCACGTCGGGCACGGTGTGGTACAGCGCGGGCTCCATGTAGTTGTGGCCCAGGATGATGGCACCGCGCTCTTCCTTGAGCTGGTTGATCTGGAAGACGAGCTCGGCCTTGGCGCGCAGTTCCACGTCCGGCACCACGCGCGAGAGCTTCTGCGCCATGAGGCGGTAGGTTTCTTCAACGGTGGCGGCGTGAATACTCATTTGGCTTCAATCGGTTGGGACCCCAACAAGATACCCAATAATGGCATGGGTCCGCAACGGTTGTGGTGCGTTTGACGGGTGCGGAGGATGGGAGTACAATTGCAATCCCACACAGTGATAGGCGCAGGTATCCCCAGCCTGTCCCTCGATGGCCCGAACCTAAGGAGCCTGCCATGAATTACCTCAGGCGTTTCCTTCTGACGACTTTTCCACTGATGGTCCTGCTTGCGCTTTCGATGGCCGCGTTGGCGCGGGAACCAATGCACGTAGCCAAGGATGGCCCCGGCCCGCAACGGACCCTGATCCTGGATGGTTCACCCGTCCACGACGTGGGCAACCTGTGGGTGCATGCCTCCAACTGGGGGGCCATCGGCTCGGCACCCGGGTCCGGCAGCACGTTTTCCACCGCCCCCTCCGCCCAGTGGCCCGGCGGGTCCGGGGTCGAATACCTGTTTCTCGGCGGATTGTGGGTGGGGGGAGTGGTGGGCGGTGTCCCCAGTGTTTCCACTTCCGCTTTCACACCCGAGTTCCGGCCGTCCCCGCTCCCCGTCGAGATTGTCTACGAGAGCGCGTTTGGCGCCACCGGTGGCGCACGCGTGCCGGCCGCGAATGCGAACGACGATGGCGACGGCGTGACGGACGAAGACCCGCTGGACGGTCTCGACAACGATTTCGACGGCTTGATTGACGAGGACTACGCCGCCATCTCCGACCAGATGCTGAGCCGGCGTTTCCGCGACGACGAGCCCGCGGCTATCGCGATCTTCCCCGAGCATCGCCCCCTGCACCTCGAGGTGCGAGAGGAGAGTTACCAGTTCAGCCACCCCGACTACGACGACTTCGTGGGTTTCACCCTCTGGATTACCAACACCGGCAACGCAACCGTCGAGGACGCCTACATCGGCGTGTTCGCCGACGGCGACGTGGGCCACCTCGACACACCGAACTACTGGGAGGACGACGCCACCGCCTTCGCGGGCGACATCCTGGTCGACCACGGCGTGCACGGTACGCAGTTGTACGACTTCGCCTACTGGTACGACGCGGATGGAGACGGCGGGCAGGCGCCCGGCTACTGCGGCATCGTGGTTCTCGATCACCCCACCGATCCGTCCGGGACCAACGCGCCTCCGGAGGTTGGCGCATCGATGTACGCGAATTTCTCGGGGAACGCATCGTATGAGGACGGCGGCGACCCCACCAATGACTTCGAGCGCTATGAACTTCTCTCCAGTGGCACCATCGAGCGCGACGCGGTGGTTCCGCGCGACTATCGATCGCTCATCGCCGTTGGTCCGTTTGCGTCGATCGCCCCGGGGGAGACCGTTCAGTTCAGCTTTGCGCTGGTGGTGACACCGCGTGGCGACTTTTCGAACGTGCAGCGCGCGGCGCAGGCATATTACGGCCTGTGGTTCGATCTCGACAACGATCCGTCGACCGGCATCGATGGCAAGGAGCACCAGGAACACTGGTACCTGCCCAGCGACAACCCGGTGCCGGTGGCGATTACGAGTTTTGAGCCGCGCGTGGCAGATGGGGCGGTGCACCTGGAATGGGAGACGTGGTCCGACGAGGGGCTCGCGGGCTTCGAGCTGTTGCGCGCGGTCGGATCGGGAGAACTGCGCGCGCTGGGCGACGGGATGCTCCCCGGGAACCAGCACGACTACGTCGACCGTTCGGTGGAACCGGGAACTCGCTACGACTACCAGCTGGTCGCGCACGGC
>Ga0224510_10000125_pt1 | contig 66268 bp, 60 predicted proteins | sample SF_May12_sed_USG_FD_170161 | JGI IMG/M metagenome (GOLD analysis project Ga0224510, IMG submission 170161) | Sediment microbial communities from San Francisco Bay, California, United States - SF_May12_sed_USGS_4_1 | ecosystem: Environmental > Aquatic > Marine > Sediment | place: USA: California... | reverse complement strand
AAATCTAACTGAATGGTTGATTGAATACAACTTTCATAGGCCTCATCAAACACTCAATTATGAGACACCCATGAAAATATCAAAAGTGTTACCTATGTACTCATCTTGTACAAGGACTTGATTAATTTTGAAACGTGTGATAATATAGTTTTCGTTGTAGAGAAATACAAAAAACTAAATATTGCCTATATATGGCCCGTTCGTCTAGTGGTTAGGACGCCAGGTTTTCATCCTGGTAACAGGAGTTCGATTCTCCTACGGGCTACAGTGAAATAAAAAGATCGCTTTAATGAGCGGTCTTTTTATTTTATAGAAGTTTGGGGAATCGAAGGGCGTGAGTAGGAAGCGAGCAAGTGCGAGCTTTCTGTGTGTAGCGCCCAGGCTCCGAGTCGGAGCGAGGAGGATTCCCCTACGGGCTACAAGAAAAAAATAAAGCCGCTTCATTTATGAGGCGGTTTTATTTATTGTAAGATTATTGACTAATAACAGAAAATATGCTATCATTCCACGTTAGTAATAAAAGTATATTAACAAAGCAAAAAGTCAATAGCTTGAGGAGGGCGCCATGATGACAACAGGAACAGCCATTTTTTGGACCATAATAATTATCATTGCAATCTATGCAATTAGAACTACATTAATCCACGCGGATTACTGTGTTCGCGGATATCAAAAAATAAACGGGGAATGGGTTCCAACAATGAATCCTGATCACCACACAGAGATTTCAGTGTTTCTAGCATATGTCATGGGATGTGGCATGGCACTGATAGCATTATTTTTTGTTTCCGTCGCTATTCTGGATTATTCCGGAATCGGCGAAAGATTCGCCATCGATACACTGATTCATCTGATGAGGAGGTAATCAATCACCAGATATTGCAGCCAACATGCCGAGATTTCGGATGAGGCTGCTTTTTTATTTCGCTTTGCTTTTTGCACTTTGATTTTTAAGTTTTTATTGCATATCTCATGTTATGTGTTACGTGTTCCATGCTATGTGCTCCATGCTCTATGTTCCATGCTCTATGTTATGTGCTCCATGTTATATGCTACATGCTCCACACCTTGCCTATTAGAAATCAAAACGCTATCATAAAAACATTAATAACTCACACCATCCGTTCCTTGTCATCCTGAACTTGATTCAGGATCCCGGGATGCGAGCACACGTTTTAGAAAATACTAATAACATTTCTATATTAAAATTCATATGATAATTCTTGGAATTGAAACATCTTGCGACGAGACAGCTGTGAGCGTTGTGAGAAGTGAAAAAAATAAAATTGAGGTGCTTTCCAATGCCGTTTCTTCGCAAGTGGAACTTCACGCCAAATGGGGCGGTGTTGTTCCGAATCTTGCTGCCAGAGAGCATTTGAAAAACATGCTCCCTGTTTTGGAGGAAGCTTTGAATGATGCTGGGATCACAAAAGATGATGTTGATTTGATTTCAGTGACGGAAGGTCCGGGACTCATCCCTGCTCTTTTGGTTGGAACAAATTTTTCCAAAACTCTTTCCTATCTTTGGAAAAAACCACTTTTGGGAATTCATCACATCGAAGGTCACATCTATGCAAACTTCGCAAATAATACGGAAATAGAATTTCCTGTTTTGGCTTTGGTTGTTTCCGGTGGACACACTCAGCTTGTTCTCATGAAAGATCATTTGGAATATGAAGTCATTGGACAAACTCAAGATGATGCTGTTGGTGAAGCTTTTGACAAGGTGGCTCGCATCTTGGATTTGGGATATCCCGGAGGACCAATCATTTCCGCCCAGGCTCAGAAATTCAAAGAATCTCCAGATTCTCAACTCTCAAATCACAACTCTCGCATCACCCTCCCCCGCCCAATGCTAAACTCTCCTGATTTCAACTTTTCTTTTTCCGGTCTCAAAACCGCAGTGCTCTATGCCGTCAAAGAACTGAAAGAAAAAAATTCAAAAAAAGAATTTGAAAATCTCATTCCTGAAATTTCTCATGAATTTCAACAAGCTTGCATTGATGTTCTCATCAAAAAAACCATGAAAGCTGCAAAAAAGCACAACCCAAAAACCATTCTCATTGCCGGAGGAGTGAGCGCCAACAGAGAGCTGAAACTTCAATTGAAAGATGCGACCGAAAAAGAATTGGCAAACACAAAATTCGAAAGTCCTGAATTTGAATATTCCTTGGACAATGCTGCCATGATTGCCATTGCCGGATGTTTCCGCTGGGAAAAAATGAATGATTCAGAGCGACAAAAATGTGAAAAAAACTGGAAAAATCTTCAAGCCAGTTCAAGTCTCAAAATGAACAAAATTCATTGACAAACACGTTATTGCTTTATATACTCCTATGTATCCCTTTGTTTAAGTGATATCAAATCAACTCAAGAGAGGAGAAAAAATGGTCAAACAATTGCCGTGGTTGCGACTATGCTCAATCTGCATGAAAAGCAATATCATACTCAACTCAATCTTTGGGTGTAAAGAGAATGGAGTGCCCCAGGACTGCTCAATGTGCAAAAAAAAGTCCACTTTTTGCAGAGCCAAAAGGAATTGTGTTGAGATTCATAAGCAAAAACGTGCATCCGTGGGGTATTGCCCGAGTTGCCTCGCTACAGAAAAAGCAAAATTACCATAGGTAACACATTATGAAGCCTTATCTGGGAAGAGCCGCCGCTCTTCCCTTAATTTTATTTCACAAAAATTTCATGTAAATGTGCTACTCTGTTAAAATCCCAGAAACGGCGCTTTTCATGGGTAAAATACGGTCAATATGGCCACATATTGACAGAAACCCGATTTTGTGATAATATTAATCATCACTAAATATAGTGATAAAGTTCAAAAAACAAGGCAGGGATGCCGAATTATAGCCAGGGAGGGCAAAGATGACAGATATATCTCGAGAAATATTACTGCGTGTGTGTGTAGAGTGTGAGCAGACACACAAAAAAGGTCTACTTAAATCAATTCATGGATGCACTGAAGACGGTACTCAAAAAAAATGTAGTATTTGCGAAGAAGATCGTGATTTATGTAAACACATAATAAATCGAGATGCTCTTTATCAATTAAAAAAAATTTCGCATACTTACTGCCCCACTTGCTTTGAGAAAGCAATGGAAACGGTATAAAGCATCCCATAAGATAATCTGAGGTATTCCAGGGAAACGATCACGTATCGCTTCCCTGTTTTTATTTCCGCTAAAATCCCGTTAAAACTTGAAAAATAAACTTTTTATTGCTACCATACAATCACCAGTAAAAATCAATTTAACTCTCTTAACTGTGTCATTCTGAACTTGTTTCAGAATCTCAAAATAACACTACGAGTGCTTATACTCAGGGATCCTGAAACAAGTTCAGGATGACATGTTTGCGCAGATTTTTTGAAAAAAATTATATTTTAAAATCCACATACATATGAGCGAACTTTCAAAGGCATACGACCCACAAAAAACTGAAGATGAGATCTATTCAACTTGGAAAGATTCAGGATTTTTCAATCCTGACAATTTGAAAGGTGAACCATATTCCATCATGATGCCACCTCCAAACGTGACAGGAGTTCTTCATTTGGGTCATGCTCTTGAAAACTCAATCATGGACACCATGGCAAGATATCAACGCCTTCAAGGAAAAAAGGTTTTGCTTGTTCCTGGAACGGATCACGCTGCTGTTGCCACTCAGGCAAAAGTAGAAAAACTCCTTGTTGAGAAAGGTCACAAAAATCCAAGAGAAGAATTTGGACGCGAAGGACTTCTTGAAAAAATCCGAGAATACGCAGAAGAGTCCAAATCAACCATCCTTTCTCAAGTTCAAAAAATGGGAACCAGTTGCGATTGGGATCGTCTCGCCTACACTTTCGACGAGGAAAGAAGTGAAATGGTGAACAATGTTTTTGAGAAAATGTATAAAGACGGGCTCATCTATCGTGGGCACAAAGTTGTGAACTGGTCTGTGAAAGGTCAGTCAACCTGCTCTGACGACGAGCTTGAACACAAAGAAAGAACAGGAAAACTTTACACTTTCAAATATTCAAAAGACTTCCCCATCACCATTGCAACCACCCGTCCTGAAACAAAATTGGGAGACACTGCCGTGGCTGTGAACCCAAAAGACGCGCGATACAAAAAATTCATTGGGGAAACTTTCACAGTGGATATTGGAGCAAAGAAACCTCTTGAAATCAAAATCATTGCCAATGATGAGGTTGATCCTGAATTTGGAACAGGTGCTGTTGGAGTCACTCCTGCTCACAGCCCAGTAGACTTTGAAATGTTTGAAATCCAAAAAGCCAAGAATGATCCCATTGAACTCATTCAAGTGATCGGAGAAGATGGAAAAATGACAGCAGAAGCCGGAAAGAATTATGAAGGACTCACGGTCCTAGAGGCACGAGAAAAATTCGTTGAATTCCTAAAAGAAAACACTCTTTTGGAAAAAGAAGAGGAAATCACTCAAAGCGTTGAAACATCTGACAGATTTGGTGATGTTGTGGAAGCGCTTCCAAAAACTCAATGGTTCATTGATGTGAACAAAAAAATTCCTGGGCACAACAAAAGCCTCAAAGAGCTCATGATCGAAGCTGTCACAACAGGACTCGGCGGAGATAAGAATCAAAAAATCACCATCAATCCAGAAAGATTTGAAAAAGTATATTTCAGTTGGATCAATGAACTTCGTGACTGGTGTATTTCCCGCCAAATCTGGTGGGGTCACAGAATTCCTATTTGGTATTGTGAATGTGGAGAAATTATTGTGAGCAGAGATGAACCAAAGAAATGCGAAAAATGTGATTCGAAAAAAATCAAACAAGATCCTGACACACTAGACACTTGGTTTTCAAGTGGACTTTGGACTTTTTCAACTCTCACAGAAGAAGAACGAAAAGTCTTTCATCCAACCAATTGGATGCAAATGGGACGCGATATTATTTTCTTCTGGATGGCTCGAATGATTCTCATGACCACATATTACATGGAAGAAATTCCTTTCAAGGATGTGTATATCCATGGGATGCTTCGCGACGAACATGGAAACAAGTTCTCAAAATCAGCCGGAAACACTCTTGATCCAATAGACGTGACTGAAGAATATGGAACAGATGCACTGAGACTGAGCCTTGTCACTGGAATTGCCCCTGGAAATGACATTAAAATCTACAAAGAAAAAATTGAATCTTCCAGAAATTTTGTGAACAAACTATGGAACATCTCAAGATACATTCTTGGAAAATCAAAAGACTCCAACAAAGAAATCAACAAAAAAAATCTTACTCTTGCTGACACATGGATCATTCAAAAAATGAATGTGCTTATTGAAGAAGTGACTAGTGATTTGGACAAATTCAGATTTTCTCAAGCCAGCGAAAAACTTGGTGATTTCACAAAAAATGATTTTGCAGATTGGTATTTGGAAGTTTCAAAATTTGAAAATAATGAAGAAGAAAAGACTGCAATTCTTCAAACAATTCTTCGCGATCTCTTGAAACTTTGGCACCCCTTCATTCCATTTGTGACAGAAACGATTTGGAAAGAGCTTGATGAAAAAGAGCTTCTCCTGATTCAAAAATGGCCAAAAAAAGACTCCTATGCCCCATCAAAAGATGCTGCAAGTTTTGAACCAATAATCGAAATCATTCAGACTGTCAGAAATCTCAAAACTGAAAACAAAATTGAGCCTGCAAAAAAAGTGAAGCTTTTTGTGAACACAAAATCATGCTCAATCAAAAACTTTGAAGAGATAATCAAAACTCAAGAAAACATCATCAAGGGTCTCCGAACAGGAGTTGAAGAAATTTCATATGGCTCAAGTCAAGAAAATTCAATTTCAAAGACAACTTCTCATGGAATTACTGTGAGTATTCCACTAGAAGGACTGATCGATACACAAAAAGAACGTGCTGAAAAAGAAAAAGAAGTTGAAAATCTAAAGAAATATATCAAGAGCGTCGAAGGAAAATTATCAAACAAACAATTCGTTTCAAAAGCCCCAAAAGAAGTGGTCGAGCGAGAAAAAGAAAGTCTCCAAAAAGCAAAAGCACGGCTCAAAGAGATTGAAAAATATCTCAAATCACTGAAATAGAAAAAGGCCTTCGGGCCTTTTTTGTTTTGCTATTATTTTTGCTCATCTTTCTGTATAATGAAAGTATACAAAAATAAAAATCAATCTCAAATGAAATCCATTCTTGAATCAATAATATATGGCGCATTGGCAGCACTTCTTTCTCTCTTTATTGAAGCCATTGTCACAATCACACTCTTAGGAAATTCAGAAATTTTCTTTACTGATTCAATGACAAGTTTTATTCTTTCTTCTTCAGGAATCTTTCTTCTGGTTTCCGCCTTCACAGAAGAATTGTCCAAGTTCATCATAGTATTCAAAAAAATAGAACCGTCTCATGTTTCAGGAAGAACAATTGTTTTCAATTCTCTTGTGGCAGGAATCGGATTTGCACTCATTGAGTTCATCTTTCTCAAATCTAAATTCATCTCTTTTTCAATGAACGAATATCTCGAAATCGCAGGATTATTCATTTTTCACAGCACGACCTTCAGTATTATTGGATATTACTCAATTGTTCCAAAAAAAGTTCACAGCTTCATTTTCAAAATAATTTTCCCTCTCTCACTGATTCATTTTGCATTCAATCTCTTAGCATTTTTTCCTGAAAAATATTCTTCTTTCACACGAATGTCCATTATTTTTTTGTTGACTTTATTTGCTTTTAAAATGCTTATAAGCACAAAATCAAAACTTGCGAATTCATGACATTTATTCTATAATTAAAACAACTTGTAAAAAAGCTAAATCAACTTAAAAATATGGTAAAACAAAAAAAATCATTCATGGAGCGTCTTACTGGATCCAAAAAAATAGAAGACGCCTATGAACCTAATCATATGGAACACATGCAAATCAATTCAGATGATTCTGAGTCACGAATTAACATGCCTCCATCTCATCATGAACCAGAAGAGATGATGCATCACGAGGATCAATCTATCGGAAGCTGGGGACATCATGATGAAAGCACATCAATTGAAACATCTGAGGAAGATGACGGACAGCTGACTATTGATGTATATCAAACTGACAATGAAATTGTCCTCAAATCAACCATTGCTGGAGTGAAACCGGAAGATCTTGATGTTTCCATCAATAATGATATGGTGACAATCAAAGGAGAAAGAAGGAGTGAAGAAGAGGTTTCTGAGGAAAATTATTACTACCAAGAGTGTTATTGGGGAGGATTTTCAAGATCAGTTGTTCTTCCTGTTGACGTTTTGCCAGAAAAAGCAGAAGCATCTCTCAAGAATGGAATTTTAACAATCAGACTTCCTAAGGCTGAAGTAAACAAAGTAAAAAAAATTCAGGTACGCGGGTTCTAGAGGAAATATTTTTATCTTATTAAAAATTATTTCACTATATTCAAAACCACCCTGTTCCTTGCAGAGTGGTTTTGATTTCCTTGGGACTTATCTAATTCAATTAGCTCTCATGTTAAAAAAAAGACTAATATTATTAATCATTACCCTTGCAATAACGCTATTTTTCAATAGCCCTGTTTTTGCTTTCTCCAATCTCGAAGAATTGAAATTGAAAATCAAAGATCAGGAAAAAATAATTCACAAAGATGAATTCAACAAATGGACAAAATATAATCCTACGCTTGAACATCAAAAGAACTACAAATCAAAAATTGAAAACATCTCACATTGTGACACAACTCTGATTCTGTGTTCGCTTTTGAGCAGAACTGTTGATGGGTTTCACACCAAAAAGATTCAGCAATCATCTCCAGATGAGGAAATTATTGTTTCTTTTTTGGAAAATTTGTCCGAAGAGATCAACATAGAACCGGTGAATGCCAGCTTTTCCATCAAAGAAGGTCAGGCTGCTGCTTTTTCAATAGAAAAAGATGGGATGGGAATAGATCTTGAGAAAAGCAAAGAAAAAATAATGACTCTCATCCAAAATCAAGATTTTGACCGAAACGAAATTGAACTTCCCTATGAAATACTATCTCCGGAAATCAAATCAAGTGACGTGAACAAAATGGGAATAGTGGAGCTCATTGGTGAAGGGAGATCAAATTTCAGTGGATCAACAAACAACAGAATATTCAACATTCAAGTAGCCTCCAACAAATTCAATGGACTCATTATCAAGCCAGGAGAAGAATTTTCATTTGTGGAGCATCTTGGACCAGTAGACGGAGAGAATGGATACAAGCAAGAACTAGTCATCAAGAAAAACAAAACAGAACTTGATTATGGAGGAGGAGTTTGCCAGGTTTCAACCACTGTTTTTCGAGCTGCAATCTATAGCGGACTCGAAATCACAGCCAGAAGAAATCATGCCTATCCCGTTCACTACTACGATCCTCAAGGAATGGATTCTACTGTATATGTTCCCAAACCTGACCTCAAATTCATCAATAATACCGGCAATCATATCTTGATTCAATATGAAATTAACATCCCTGCAAGAGAACTCGTCTTCAGATTCTATGGCACAAAAAATGGTCGCAGAGTTGATGTTGATGGACCACACATCACTTCACGAGAAAGTGATGGATCAATGGAAACAGTGTTCACGCAAACCGTATATGATTCGAACAATATCACCATATTGAGCGATGTTTTCAAGAGCAGTTACGATTCACCCAACAACTATCCTCAACCAGGTCAAGAAGTTGTTCTCACAGAAAAACCAAAAAACTGGTCAAATGGAGAATGGAAAGACTACAAAAAAGCACACGGAGTATAAAAAATCGGGGCACCCACGCAGGGGCGTCCCGTTTTTTTCATCTGAATGACTAGAGTTTGATCACTTCATCTTCAACTTTCTTGTGGAGTGACTTAATTCCTCCTAAACTCAGAAGAAATCTCTTCTTGCTTAATATTACATACTCCTCATGTAACTCCACTAGATTTACATATTCCGGTGACTTATCTGCAGACGCGCAAAGTAATCTTTGTGGACTATACTCAATATTAGAATCGATGTTATCAATTCTACTTCCAAATAGGTTGCACAGCCCGGAATATATCCTGTCGCACAAATCTTTGCGCAAAACCCACAAGAATAACAGACAAGCAAGCAAGAAAGTGATTGCTAAAATCGAAAGAACTATTTTGAAAAACATTTAAGCGCCTCCTCTTTCTCAAGGTTATAGGTTCTGCCAAAACAAAAATCCCTAGTTATCTACATAAGGATTTTTGCTCTAGCAAAGTGCCTAGAAAATATTTTTCATGTACTCTTCAACCTTGTCAGTTCGAATAACCACGGTGTCATCAAGAACAACGAACTCCGCTTCATTTGTTTTTGTGTCATACACCGCAAAACTCGCTTCGGAAACAACCATAGTCCCGATTTCTCCAGGATTGAGAACCAAACAATCTCCCAATTTTTCTTGAGATTTCTTGTGAGTGTGTCCAAAAAACACAGCGTCAAATTCACCAGAAGCAGCAATTGGATTCGCCAAGTCAGGGTAGTGTGAAAGAAACAATTTTCTTCCACCAAGTTCAATTGAGTCATATGTTTTTTCACTGACAGTCAACTTTCCTTTGCTTTCAAAAGCAGTGTTCATGACTTGAACCTTGTCTCCAATATTGTTCCCCCAAATCAAAAGCACAGGAACATTCAATTTCGCCAAAATTTTCGCAATCCCGTTGGCCACCAAATCACCCAAACACAAAACATATTCAACATCTCTCTTCTCAATCTCCTCAACAGCACAAACCATATTGTGGAAATTATCATGAATGTCTGAAATTACCGCTATCTTCATATTATTTATATTACGTCTAATTAATTTTGCGCAAACCAGCTACTACTATGTCATCCTGAACGAAGTGAAGGATCTCGTAATTCAACACTCGTGCCCTTTATTCGGGGATTCTTCTCCGCCTACTGGCGGATCAGAATGACATCAAATCTACTCAGTGCTAATATTCACATTATACCATGACCTAGAGCCGATACAACAAACTTGTCTGCCCACTGGGCCCCATTTCTGTGTCATGCTCCTGAAAATTCAATTTCCCACTTGAATCAAATTCAACTTCCACAATCATTCCTCGCTGTGTTTCGTCTTCAAAATATTGGTCAAAAACAAAATTGCCCAGAGAATAATAGATCATTTTTTCTTTGTATTCCTCCTTGGTTTGAACAACATGAGGATGAGAACCAATGACAGCGTCCGCTCCGTCATCCACAAACGCGCGTGCAAGCGCCACAGTCTCTTCCTCCGGCCTTCCTTCATATTCCTTCCCCCAATGAGCATACACGACCACAAAATCAGGTTTGAGACTCTTCACAGCCTCCAAATCACCCATCACATTCTCTCTCCCCTTTCTGGCAAACTGATTGAAATTCACAAAAGCGATTTTGATTCCATTGATTTCCCTCACAACAAATCTCTCTCCATCTTCCCCAGTGTCTCCAAAAAATTCCACTCCAGCATTACTCAAATGTTTTTTTGTTTCCGCCAATCCGTCAGTTCCGAAATTCCAAATGTGATTGTTTCCAAGACTCACCAATCGAATGTTTTTCTTTTGCAAATTGCTTGCGGTTTCCGGAGGAAAAGTGAAGATGTAATTCTCCCTGGAACCAAACTCCGTCCCCACACTCACTGACTCATTCCCCGTGATTGGACCCTCCAAATTTCCCACAACCAAGTCATTTTTCTCAAGAACTCGGTCCACTCCACCAAGCACAAAATCAATCCCCTTCCTTTCTGTTACCTGTCTGATCCAGCGGTCAAACATCATGTCACCCACAAACAAAACACTCGCCTTCCTGGGAGCAACTTCTTGAATTTCTTGCAGTCCACTTTCTTTCAAACCAAAAACACCTGTCAATTTCACTCTGAAAGTGAAGACAAAAACAAAGACTGAAATTAAAACAATAAAAAAGGAAACGATCGAAACAATTTTTTTCATCAAACTTTTTCACCAAAAAATTACCACTTCTATTTTAACACAAAAACCACCCTTCCGGATGGTTTTGATATTCAGAAAAACATATTTAAATTATCTTTTATATTCTTTATTAAGAGAAGAAATGATAGTTTTTTCCTCCTCGCTCAACTCTTCCCCTGAAGATTTTTTAACAAGATGAAAACTTACATATCCATCATCAAAATCCACTAAAACATAATAATTTCTTTCACCACTTTTAGTATACACCTCTATGAAACTATAAGCGTTATAATTTCCTATTTTTATTTTTTTCAATTCTTCATACTTCTTCGTCTCGCTGTCTTCTATCTCCTTAAGTCTCCTGTCAATGCTTACTCCGCGATAATGAATTATCGCATCCTTTCCAGATGGATGACCTGAGGCATTAGCATCACAGTTTGTTTCATGAAAAACATCCTCCTCAAAGCACCTCCATCCACTAGGAGTCTTAAATGTAAATTTCATCTTTCCAGAACCCACAACATACCACTCTTCCCAATTTGGTATTTTCTCATTTGGACATTCTGGAAACTCACAATCCTCATTAACCTCTTCAAAAACTGTTCCATTGGAACATATTTTTTTTACTAAACCACATTCTCTTAATCTCTCATTTTTCCCATTTGAACTTCTATTTATTTCTTCACTCCTCTTATCTGAGTATTCAACCAATCCCTCATTTTGATTCTCCAAATATTCAACCAATCCCTCATCTTGATTCTCCAAATATCCATCAGAAACAAAACTTGAATAACTAAATTTTTTATTTTCAACCAAAATAATACCCGCAATTACCAAGGTTGTGCCGATAATAATTGCCCACGCAACTGGTGCTGAAATTTGTTTCATAAAAATTCAAATACTTTTTATCTATAGCTAAAGTTTATCTCTAAAAATACAGATAGTCAAAAAATAGCTAGAAAATATTTAACTAGGACGGATTTAACTAGGACGGTCCTGGGAATTATTTCTATTCCACTATAACAATAATGCTATCAAAAAACCACCCTTCCGGAGTGGTTTTTTAATATTCTAAAAACTTGGTATTGCGCTTCTCAAATCTCTTTCTCAAATCTAATCAGTGCTTTTATTCTGGGATCCTTCACTATTGTTCAGGATGACAGTGTTTTTTTGATTTTTTCTTTAGACTTTACAGACTTTTTACTTTATGGACTTTATGGACTTCACAGACTTCACAAACTTTCACCTTGCATTTCTGCATTCCAAACTTTTGATTTTCAATTTTTGATTTTTAATTTAACAATGTACCCCCACCAGGAATCGAACCTAGATCTTCAGCTTAGAAGGCTGTTGCTCTATCCGTTGAGCTATGGGGGCATATTTCTTTCCTATCTCTATCTCAAATCTATCATCTCAAATCTCATTTGTGCACCCAGTAGGATTCGAACCTACGACCGTTTGCTTAAGAGGCAACTGCTCTACCGACTGAGCTATGGATGCTTACTATTCTATTTTATTTTTTGTGTAGGATTCGTCCGGGCATTCGCCGGACGCCCTGCGCATGCTGGGGCGAACCTACGACCGTTTGCTTAAGAGGCAACGACTCTACCTGCCTGAGCTAACGGAGCATTTTTAGCGTAAATACAAACAAGCTTTGACCTCATGTCAAAACATGATATATATTAGCAACAAAATATCTTATCGTCAATAGGCCCATAAGCCGAAAGTTATCCGCTCAAGGCGTATCAGTCTAAAGCTGAAAAGCGAAAAGCGAAGATGTTTTCCAAAAAACCTATTTATCCCTTCCGAACAATCTCATCTTGTAGAAATCAAAAATAATTGTCTCAACAATCGTGATTCCAATGATGATTGCCCAGTCATATATTTCGATGTTTTGAACTCTCAAAAATCCTTGGAAAAATGGAACATACATTCCCAAAAGAAGCATCAAAATTGAAGCCAAAATTGCCCAATTCAAAACTTTGTTTGAAAAATTTTCCTTGGAAAAAAACGATTTTCGAAAAGATTTGACAACATATGCAAACAACAACGAATCAAAAGCAATCAACGCAAACGTCATTGTTCTGGCTTTTTCTATGTCACCCAAATAACTTCCGATGTAGCAAAATATTGCGCATGCAGACAAACCTGAAATCAAAAAGACTAAAAACATAAACTTCTTATATGATCGACTCAGGAGCGGGTCTTTTGGATTCTCTGGTTTTCTGTCCATGATGCCACTTGTGTCACTCTCTGTTGTCAGTGCCATATCAGGAAATCCATCTTCAACCAGATTGATCCACAAAATCTGAGCTGGATACAACGGGAAAGGCATTCCCAAAATGACCGCCGCAAAGAACAGAAATAGCTCTGAAAAATCATCCGCCAAAAGATACACAATGATTCTTCTGATGTTATCTTTTGCAAGTCGTCCTTGCTCAATTGCTTTGATGATGACAGAAAAATTGTCATCCAACAAAACGATGTCGGAAACTTCTTTGGCAATGTCCGTTCCATTTTCAACAGAAACTCCGATGTCAGCGGCTTTGAGAGCAGGAGCGTCATTCACTCCATCTCCAACCATTGCCACAACCTCTCCATTTCCTTGCAGTGCTTTGACGATTCTGATTTTGTGCTCAGGAACAACTCTGGCAAAAATTGAAACCGTTTTCACTTTACGCAAAAGCGCTTGATCATCCATTTCATCCAAATCTTTTCCTTCCAAGATTTCCTTATCGCTAACTTTAATCCCGAGTTCGCTGATGATCGCCTTGGCAGTGTTTTTGTGATCTCCTGTAATCAAAATCGGCCTAATCCCAGCTCGTTGCGCTTTTTCAACAGACTCTTTGGCGTCTTTTCTGAGAGGATCTTTCAATGCAATAAATCCAATCAAATCTAGATTGGTTGTCAACGCAATTTGATTATCCTTAATCTTTTCATATTCTTCAACGCTCATTTTTTTCCAAGCGCAAGAAAGAAGTCTCAATCCTTGATTGGATAACTCATCCACTCTCTGAAATAGTCTTTGAGCATTTTCTGAAGAAATTTCCTCTTCACCTTTTTCATCCACGCTAATATTTTTCGATTTTTCAATGATTGCCTCAGGTGATCCAAGTGCATACACAACAACTCCCCCATCATATTGACACACTTTGACTGCAAATTTGTTAAGTGAATTGAACGGAATATTTTGGATTACTGGATATCTTCTCTCCAGCTTCTCTCGAATAATCCCTGCGTTAATCCCTGCCAAAAGAAGAGCCTTGTCAGTGTGTCTTCCTCTGATGATATATTCTGATATTTCATCGTCAGGATTTTCAATATACGCCTCATTGACCATTGTCGCCACTTCCAAAGCTTTCAAATGAGCTCTTGCGGAATTTGGATCATATATTTCATCCAGTTCTCCTGCTTCTTTCAAAAGCTCCTCTGTTCCTGTAATAATGTGACTGATTCTCATTTTTCCCAGCGTGAGTGTTCCGGTTTTGTCCATGCATATCACTGAAATTGAACCCATTCCTTCTGTAGCATCCAATTTTCGAACCAGCGCTTTTTTTTGAGACAATCTCCTCATTGCCAAAACCAAAACAATTGTAATCGCAGGTAAAAGTCCCTCAGGAACAGCGCTCACAACCAGCGCAATTGATGTAATGAAAACATTATACAAAGATTCACCGCGCAAAACATATATTGTTGCAAAAACAAAAACTGCCAAAAGAATCAGGACTAACATCTTTTGAGAAAGTTCATAGAATTTTTTCTGAAGAGGAGTTCTAACATCTTTTTCTTCACTAACAAGTTTTGAAATGTTTCCAAGCTCCGTTTTCACTCCTACTTTTGTGACAACAAAAAGTCCTTGTCCATCATCCACAATAGATCCCATGAAAACCATGTTTTTCCTATCAGAAACTCCGGATTTTTTGTGTATTATTTCAATGTCCTTTTCAATTGGCATCCATTCTCCTGTCAATGCAGCTTCATTCACCTTGAGCCCATAACATTTGATCAATCTTCCATCCGCTGGAATTTTGTCTCCGGAACTAATCTCAACAATATCTCCAACCACTAACTCTTCACTCTGAATTCTGAATTTTCGTCCATCTCGAAAAACTCTACAATAAAACCTCACTGATTTGTTCAACTTCTCAAGCGCTTTTTCTGATTTTGCCTCCTGTACAAAACCAACAATTGTGTTCACAACAATGACAAACACAATGAACATCGCATCTGCAACATGTCCAATCAAAAAAGAAAAAAACATCGCCATCAAAACAACGACAACCAAAGGGCTGGCCAATTGTCTGAAAAAGATTTTCAGAGCCGATCTCTTTTTTCCTTGGGGCAATTCATTTTTTCCAAATTTCTCAATTCTTTCTTGCAATTCATCAGATGACAAACCCTCCTGCTTTGAATTCAACTCTTTTAATGTTTCTTCTGGAGAAAGGTTGTAAAAATCTTTCTCTCTCTTTTCGCTGGTCATTTATTTTTCTATTTTTAATATTATTTTCCAACAATAACAACTATCTCGGAAAGTTTTTCATCGCCTGAAGAAGCCAGCGCCACAGATACATTGTCATATGACTTTTCAATCACCTTTTTTATTGCCTCAGCATCTTTTTTCAAATCATTACCTGCATAATATATTTCCACACCTTCATGATCAAATTCATTTGCATTTTTTGCAGTGATATCTTCATATCCATCTTTTTGCAAAAAGGTCTTCATCTTTCCAGCTGTTCCAGCGCCTCCACCACCGTTCAAAGTAGTAATTTCCAAATTTCTGTTTGGAGTAAATTTCTCGTCATTTTTGGAAAGATTCTCGTTCTCAATTTTCTCTTCGGATTCATTTTCTTTCTGAGAATCAGAATTACTTTGATCATTCACATTCACTGCAACTCCCAGCTCTGTAATTGACATTCCTGGTTGCTTCTTATACTTATCGAAAAATCCCTTCTGATTTGCAAAAAACACAGCCACTGCAATCACAGCTACACCCAAAAAAATAGAGGCAGCAATCATTATTTTTTTCTCCATGGACATTCCTCTGTTATAATCAACGATCCTCAAAGAATCATCTTCGAGAGAATATTCTTCTGGAATTTCTCCTTCATTTTCTTTAGTGTATTTTTCTTCTGGATTGTCATCATAGATCGCATCTTCTTGAGTTGCATCAGGATTATTCCCCTCCAACAACTCACTACTTTCATCTATGTTTTCGTTATCTTTTTTTAGATCCATATATTTTTGCTTCTAATTTATTTTTATTTTCGAAAAGACATAGTCCTTCAATATGAATTTTAACAAAAAATCAAACAAAAAACCACCCCAAAAAAAATTCAGGGTGATTTATATTTATTTTTCCTAATTATAAAAACGTTTGTAATATAGATCTACATCATTAATCCATTTTTTGACAGCCACTTCACTGTGCGTTTGACAGCTACTTCCACACTTCCACACAATCATGTCTGCGGGATTATCCACACCATTTTCAATCAATTCTTCAATTCTATTTGCAACCACCTTCACTGCTTCTCTTGGATTGTCAAAACAAGTGTGCCCGCCAGTTCCCATCTTTTCTCTTTTTTGACGAAATCCCCAATAATTATAGCAATCCTTCCCGTTCAATTTTGGAGATCTTTTCCCCCAATTACTCTCTTTTTTAGCAATACTCACCAAAAAAGCTGCTACTTGTTCATCTTCTCTGGAAATATATTGCGCCATTTCTTCAATAGGATATCCTTTTGTCATATCTCTTATTTTTTCTTCCATCATTGTAGCATTAACATTTGCAGAGTTATCGGTGTATCTTTTTGGATTTAATAATTCCAAAACATCCATCCCAAACATATGTGCAAAAATTGCAAAATTCAGAGAAATCAAAATTGCAACGACAACAGACGTTCTGATTCCGCTGTCAAAATTTTTCATCTTCTTTGCTATTCTTTTGTATTTTTTTGGTTGATTTCTCATATCAAATTAAAAACGGATTTACACCCGTTTTTTTGAAAGATTATTTCACTCACACAAAAATCAATTCAATCTTACGGGGAAAAAATCAATACGCATTTATTCTTTGTTGTGAAGAACAAAGTTAATCAATGAAACAAACACACTGAAAATCAAAGCCCACCAAAATCCCGCTACATGAAAGCCTTCCACAAATCTGTCCACAAGCATCACAAACAACGCATTGATCACCAAAGAAAAAATTCCCAGAGTGAGTGCACTGATCGGCAATGTCAAAATGCTGACCACCGGCTTGATGAATGTATTGATGATTCCCAAAACTACAGCAACAACAAAGGCCACCAAAATTCCATCTACACTGGCACCAGGAAGAACATATGCAGCCACCATCACAGCAAGAGTTGAAATCACCCAATGAAAAATTATTTTTTTCATATTTTTTATTGTTATTCTTCTTACACTTTCATTATACAATAATATCATGGAACATGGAACATAGAACATAAAACACATATCATGGAACATGGAGCATGAAACACATATCATGGAGCATAGAACATAAAACACATATCATGGAACATGGAAAACATAAATCAAAACTCACCGACTAGTGCTTAATGTGTTATGTGTTATGTGTTATGTGTTATGTGTTATGTGTTATGTGTTATGTGTTATGTGTTATGTGTTATGTGTTATGTGTTATGTGTTATGTGTTATGTGTTATGTGTTATGTGTTATGTGGATTTGACTTTTCCCTTAAAATGCGCTATAATGATGTTATAGACAAATAAGGAGGTTCGCAAATATAAGGGTGTTTCATGGGTGAAGCGCTTTTTTTATATTTCAAAAATGAAAATCACAAACAAACAATTTAATATTTCAATTTTCACTTCAATAGTATTGATGTCTTTTGTCGCCTCCTGCGCTTGGGCTGCGCAAATAACTCCACAAGAAATAGTTCGACTCACCAATCAATCAAGAATGGAAAAAGAACTCGCACCACTAACTGAAAATGAAAAATTAAAAGAGGCAGCACAAAAAAAGGCCTACGACATGATCAGCAACAACTATTTCTCACACACTTCTCCAGCAGGAAAAACACCATGGTATTGGTTTCGTTCAAGTGAATATGAATATCGATATGCTGGAGAAAATTTGGCAATAAACTACAAAGATCCTCTTTCGCAACACACCGCTTGGATGAATAGCCCTACTCACAGAGAAAATATTCTTGACCCAAATTATCAAGAAACCGGCGTCGCTGTCTTGGAAGGGGAAATCAAAAACAAACAAGTCATCATTTCAGTTCAACTTTTTGCTCAACCAAAAAATCAAACTCTGAGTCAAAAATATTCATCAATTGCTTCATCCTCTTCTGCAGTCGGAGGAAGCACTTTAATGGCATTGAAAAACACCACTCCAGATTCAAAAATTTCTTCATCTGATTTGAAACTTGAACCCAGCGCATATTCAAAAAAGGAACAAAAAAATAGCTTTGTTCTTTCAGCAAAAATCAACAAGCAAAGTGACGTCTTGAGAAATATCATTGTCATTCTCACTCTCATTTCCCTTGCAATTGTGGTTCACATCAACATCATATCTTCCATCAACCCCAACCGACTCCACCACATCTCAACAACAAACATCATCATTCTCATGATCATCTTCTCAATGCTTGGAATGTAAAACATGGAACATGGAACATGGAACATGGAACATGGAACATGGAACATGGAACATGGAACATGGAACATGGAACATGGAACAAAAAATCCGGATAAATCCGGATTTTTTGTTCTGCACTATATGTTTTATGCTATGTGCTATATGTTCTATGTTATGTGCTATATGTTCTATGCTATGTGCTATGTGTTCTATGTTATGTGCTACTAGTAATGATACTTCTTCCCCTTCTCAATAGCCACAGCGCGGTAAATCTGCTCAATGAGAATCACTTGTGTCATCTCATGAAGAAAAGTCATTTCAGAAAGCGCCATTCTTTTTGATCCGGGATAACTCAAAACATTCTGGCTCAAACCTAAACTTCCTCCAATCACAAAAACAATAGGCTCAGTGCCGTCATGAATTTCTTTTGAAAATTCATGAGAAGTGAATTCTTTTCCTCTTTCATCAAGAATAAAAATTTTGCTCCATCTGTTTTTTTCAAGAAAATTGACAATTTTTTCTCCTTCTTTGTTCTTTATTCCCTCCTTGTCACTATCATCAAAAAAAGGCTCTGCTTTGAGCACCTCAAAATCAAGCTTAACATACGGAGTGAGCCTCTTTGCATATTCATCAATGATTCCTTGATAATATTTTTCTTTAATCTTTCCAACTGAAAGAATAGTTATTTTTAACATCATCCAGCAATCAGTAAACTGTAACTCGTAATGAGGAATTCATAAAAAGTATTCCATTAATAACGCACATTGCAAGTTACTAGTTACGAGTTACTGATTACTAATAAAATTATTTTCTCTTCGCTTTTGTTCTTTCGTTTTCTTTCAAGGCTTGTTTTCGAAGTCTAACGCTTTTTGGAGTAATCTCAAGATATTCATCTTCCTTCATGATTTCCATTCCTCTCTCAAGAGTAATTTCAATTGGAGGAATAAGTTTGATTGCATCATCAGAACCTGAGGCACGCATGTTTGTAAGCTGCTTTCCTTTGAGAGGATTTACGGTCATTTCATCACCCTTTGTAACATTTCCGATTACCATTCCTTCATATACCTCAGTATTTGCTGGAATATACAAAGTTCCTCTTTCTTGCAGATTATATAATGAAAATCCAAGTGCTTTTCCAGTCTCTTTTGAAATCATTGAACCATATGCATGCTTATCAATATTTCCAACGTGATCTCTAAATCCAATCACGCGACTATACATCACTCCTTCTCCTTTGGTATCCACAATAAAATCTCCACGATATCCCAAAATACCCCGTGTAGGAATTTCAAAAATCATTCTTGTTGTTCCGTTATCAGGTTTCATTTCAATCATATTACCTTTTCTTTTCCCAAGTTTTTCAATCACGGTTCCGGTCATTTCATTAGGAACTTCAATGGTCACTTCTTCAAATGGCTCCAATTTTTTGCCATCTTCTTCTTTGATGATTACGGTTGGTTGAGAAACTTGTAACTCAAATCCTTCTCTTCTCATGTTTTCCAAAAGAATAGCAATGTGAAGCTCTCCTCTTCCATATACCTTAAACTTGTCCGCTGCAGAAAAATCAATTTTGAGTCCTACGTTAATTTCAAGCTCTTTTTCAAGTCTTTCTCTGATTTGTCTTGTTGTCACAAATTCACCTTCTCTTCCTGCAAAAGGAGAATTGTTCACCAAAAAATTCAAAGATATTGTTGGTTCATCAATATTGATCGCTGGAAGAATTTCTTGATTTTCATTTTGGCAAATCGTCTCTCCGATAAAAATGTCTGAAAGTCCGGCAATCATTACAATATCTCCTGCTTGAGCTTCGTCAACTTCTTTTTTTGTAACTCCATCAAATGTGAAAAGTTTTGTAATCTTTCCTTTTCTAGCCTCTTTTCCTTCACTTTTCACGATCACTTCGTCACCATCATGAATGATTCCATCATAAATTCTTCCTACAGCCAAACGACCTAAGAAATTATCATATCCCAAGTTAAAAGGTTGGATCACAAAAGGCTTCTTGTTTTTCTCTTCAGAAGATGCTACTGGAACCTCTTTCATAATCACATCTAAAAGAGGAGTTAGATCTTTTGAATCATCATCCATACTAGCCTTTGCAATTCCTTCTCTGGCAATTGCATAGATTGTTGTGAAATCAAGTTGCTCATCATTAGCTCCAAGGTCCAAAAATAGCTCAAAAACGTCTTCTCCCACGCCTTCCACTCTTGAAGCAGGCTTGTCAATCTTGTTGATCACTACAATCGGTTTTAGGCCCAATTCTAATGATTTTTTCAAAACAAATCTTGTTTGTGGCATCGGACCCTCTTGCGCATCCACGACCAAAACAACACTATCAATTGAACGCAACACTCGCTCCACCTCACTTCCAAAATCAGCATGTCCTGGAGTGTCCACAATATTAATTTTAGTGTCCTTGTATTTTATTGAAGTATTCTTCGCATAAATCGTGATACCTCTTTCTTTTTCCAATTCATTACTGTCCATACTCACCCCTTCTTCAACCATTCCGGTTTGACGCATAAGAGCGTCTGTAAGAGTGGTTTTTCCGTGGTCTACATGGGCAATAATCGCAATATTTCTAATTTCCATAAATATTAATAATTCTTAGTATTATTTAAACAAAAAACCGCCTTAAGGCAGAATTTTTCAACTTCTTGCACGTGAAAATATTATACATGATGTTTAAACAAAAAGCAATAGAAAAAAACAAGGCCCGGAATCAAAAGTTATGACACCGAGCCTCAAGAACAAAACATGCCCCACATCTCAAATATTTTGAGCATACAGGCTAATTTCCTCCGCCAAATCACCCGCATTCGGCAAAATTGTGGGATTATGGTCAAAATCCATCACCGAGACAAAACACCCCGCGCTTTCAAGTTCAGTCCTGATGGACATATCCGTTGCAGACGGAAAAACAAAATCGCGCTCTCCCAGAATCACCATCCTTGGAATTGCGATTTGCTTCAGGCTATCCAGAATGTCCCCTTGCATGCAATACTTGATCTCTGCCAGCCTTTGCCCGATTCTATCCACGCGAGAATACATGGAGGTTTTCGGAGCAAAGCTCAGAGCTTTCAACTCCTCCAAATCAACACCGTGCATCTCTTGAACTTTATGCATGATTTTCGACAACAGAAATCGAAAAATCAACATTGGACTCTCTTTTCGGAATCCTGACGGATTCACAAAGATGACAGATTTCACATCCCTTTGCGCAGACTCATATTTAGCTAGATAGTCTGCAAAATATCGTCCGCTCATAGAATGCGAAATGACGTGCATCCTCCCATGTTGCCGCACCATCTCCCCAAAAAACTGGGAAAAAATCGAAAAGCTTTGCACAGGAAAAGGTTTGATAATCTTGTAATCTCTTGAGCTTCCGCATCCCGGAAGCGACACAAGGATAACACTATGCCCCAGCTGATACAGGAAAAAAGCTAAGTGAGTGACAGCTTCCCATCCCAGTCCCCTTCCTCCAAGAAGCAGGAATGTTTCCTTTGACCCTTGAACGGAAATACTCCGATAATCCAGGCCAAATAAACTCTGAGGTTCACTTACTTTATTCCTAAAATCACGATGGATTCCTTTCATGATGCACCTCCGATCACTATCTCTTTTTGATATTTAGTTTTCAATTACATACAGGAACGAAATTTTCCGTTCAAAAAAGAATACAATATTTTCTCTAAAAAAGCAACCTTCGTCACTTGTCATCCTGAACTTGTTTCAGGATCCCCTGCAACTAGCACATGTTAAATTTAATACATCATAATTCATCAAATAAATCTTTCCACTCTGGATTACTCTTAGAAATCAGATTTATTTTCCATTGCCTGTGCCAATTTTTTAATTGCTTTTCTCTGTTGAGTGCACTGTGAACATTTTCTGTTTGTTCAAAATATACTAATTTTTCACAGTTGTATTTTTTAGTAAAACCCTCTACTACCTTGTCCTTGTGTTCCCAGATTCTTTTTTGCAAATTACCTGTTACTCCAATATATAAAGAAGTGTTATTATTGTTAGTTATTATATAAACACAATACTGTTTCATATATGGCTTTATCTTCTAAATTAAGCAGGTGCTTATTCTTTGGGATCCTGAAACAAGTTCAGGATGACATGTTTTATATGAGCTTCAATTGCCATTTTTTGTTCACCAAATTGCATACTTTAAATCTTCATCGCACAACATGTATAATTCAACGATCAAAAACTGTAAGAATTCAAGTCTATTTCAGCTCACACACGGTTTTGAGTGCGTTGATGTCCTCCTGGGTCAATTTCACGTTCTCGAGGTCTTGCTGCTCCATCAAATAATACATGATTGACTGAGGATTTTGTGCATGCCCCAAAATAAGAGCATGACCAAACTCATGTGTCAAAACCAAAATCAAATCTTGCATCTCTCGAAATTGATACACAGAAATACCTTGTCCATCATATTCTCCCTGATTGAACTCTTGAGCCTCTCCATAACGCTCTCGATATGTCTCCACATTTTCATTGAAATTTGAAATCAACTCATTCTCTTTCTTAGCAAGCTCATTGATTTTTTTGGCCAAATCATTAATCTCATCTATTTCCTTTTCTATCTTCAGATACCACTCTTTCAATTCTTCGCTCTTTTTCTCAAGTTTCTTGTATTCTTTCGAAGGTGCTCCGCCTTCCTTGTTCCATTTCTCCACCTCAGAATTATACTGTGAAACTTCTTTTTCATATTCCTTCACTTCTTTGTTATATATCTCAATGAAAGAATTGTACTCCGCTTCCAGATTCTTATATTCCTGAGAGATTTCTCCTTGAACAGCAACTAGCTTTTCATAGTCATTTCCAAGCACATCATTTTCCATGCTTTGCTTTTGTCTTTCATCAAAAATCAAACTCACCTGGAATGAAGCTTGAGGATTATACTCAAAAAGATTGCGTCCTATCGCATCCTCCCAAACACGTTCAGATTCTCTCAAAGCACTCAAAAATTCTTCTTCGCTAATCCCAAAACGTTCATCAAAATTTCCAATTGAATATTCCAGTGTTCTGTCGCAAACAGTTTTTTTGAACATTGGAATTTTTGAAATCAACGTTCTTCCATTTTGAATTTCATTTCCAAATCCGGTGTTTCTATGCTCATCAAAATACACCTTCAAAGAAAGTGTTGCCAAACTTATTACCACAATAATAACTAAAAATTTTCTCATAAAAAAATACAATCATTCACTCACATACACTAGCAATTTTTTTCCATTTTGTAAAAATCTTGAACAAAAAACCGTCGCATAATTTGACGGTTTTTTGTTCAAACAGGAAAAAATATTTTTGCTGATTATTACAGCATTCCTACTTGACTAAAAAATGTTAACACCAAGAGAGGAACCAATGAAATGAGAACTGCGAAGTTTGAATCTTCATTTTCTCTTACTTCTTGATTACTCTTTTGACACTCGGGGCAATTGTCTCCCCCACAATTGTCTCTTTGTTGCATTTCTTCTTGCATACTTTTTGTTTTCGCTGCTATCACTCAGATTTCAAAAGAAATTTGAGTACTAACAGGTTTAAATTAAGAAATTAAATGCTTAAATAAAATAAAAACGGGCATCACCCGTTTTGCTTGAAGTGGTGTGTCTCAACCACTTACAATATCATTATACACCATGTAAACGAAAAAGTCAAGCCCTTATCCTACAGCATAGAACACATAACATAGAACATGGGTCATGCATCACAAAACACTGCCCCTCATTTACTAATTAACTATTCCCGAGTTCATAGAAAATTATTGAAGCACTTGCAGCGACATTCAATGATTCCATTCGTGAATCAATTTTAATGTTGAGAAACTCATCACACATTTTTTTGATTTCTTCATCCACTCCCCTGGTTTCATTTCCAAGCACCAAACAAAAAATTTCTTTGCTAGAAAAATCTTTCAAATTTTTTCCTTTCTCAACATCAGTGGAAATAATTTTCATCATCTTTTTTGCATCAGACAAAATCTCAAAATTTTTGTCAAAAGAAATATTGAGATTGAAAATTGAACCCTTGGATGCTTGAATTGTTTTTGGACTAAATGCGTCCACACAATTCTCATCCAAAACAATATTTTCAAAACCAAAAGCCAAGGCACTTCGAAAAATCGTTCCGAGATTTCCAGGATCAGAAATTGCATTGAGATAGATTATTTTTTTATTCAATTCAACTGGCCTTTCCGTTTTTCGAAACACAACACAAATTCCCGGGGCAGTCTCCAAAGAAGAGAATGACTCGTTCACTTTTTCACTAATCACAAAATATTCATCCACATTGGAATTTTTGAAAATAAAGCCCATCTTGTCTTCATTATTTTTCAAAAATTCCTCCGTCACAAAAATGCTTTCGAATTGATTTCCATCTTTGAGTGCATCAAAAATAATTGTCCAATTTTCAACACAAAAAAGACCCAGTTTGTTTCGATATTTTTTGCTACGAAGTTTTCTGAGAGTTTTTATCTTTTCATTATCACTACTTTTAATTTCAATTTGTTGCATGTTATTCAATTAGTAAATTAGTGAACTATAATCTTTCTGTGTCTCCTCCCTTTTTCCTCAAAAGGGGTGACTAAGGAGAAGTTTTGCATTTCATGTTCCATGTTATGTGTTCTGTGCTACATGATTTTGACCTTCCTTCTTTCTATGGTAGAATTATTTTTGTTATCTGTAAACATTCAAAGTGGTTTGTGCTATATAAGGTAATTTCAAACATTGTCCATATAGCGCTATTTTCCGCTAAAATAAAACAAATATGCAGGACATACAAGAACTATTCAAAAAGCTTCAAGACTTCAAAAAGGACCAGCGTGATGTTAGAAAAGAATTCAAATATTCCCTTGAAAATGATGGGAAATATATGGAGCTAGTTGAAGAACTCAAAACACTTCGAGAAAAGAAAAAGCAAATTGAAGATTCCTATCGACCTGTCAAACTAGATGAACTTAGAGACGAAATCAATGATCTCAATGAAATGATCTCTGACATCGCCATGAGCACGCTCATGGAAGGAAAAAGTGTATATCTCAAAGATGAATATGAAATCGAATATGAGCCAGTGTATAAGGTGAGTTTCAAAAAAATAAAATAGTAAAAATTTCTTTCAAAAAAATCCCTGATTACTTCAGGGATTTTTTATTTTCTCAATTCAATTTGCTATTATGCAGTGAAAAGAAGTGCCACTTGTCTGACAATCACTATTGCTGAAAGAGCAACTGCCACTCCCATAATAGACCACTTTGTCATCTTTTTTGCGGTTTCAATTCGAGTTTCATCGCCCGCCGCTGTGAGATACATGATTCCCGCAAAAACCATCATGACAACTGCCAAAACTCCGAGAATTCCCAACAAGAAATTCAAAACATTTGTGAGTATCTTCGCGAGACTTGGGGCCCCCGCAGCACTTCCAGGAACTCCTGTTCCAAAAATAATATAGATTTCTTTGATGAAAGTTGGAGCTGCAACAGCGATTGCCAATCCTATGACCGCAGCGGAAATAGCTTTTTTTGCGGTCTCAATTTTTTGTTCATTTCCAGCAGAAGTCATATACAAAAGCCCTCCAATCACAATGAACACCACCGCTATCATAACAATCACACCTTGCAATCTTTCCAAAAAACCAGCAGTAAAAGATTCAACCGTAGTGTATTTCAGTGGACTAGTAAACGTGATTGGCGCTGCTTGACAAAACTGATTTGCGAAAAAAAACATTGCACTTGCCAAAAAAACACTCAAAAATATTTTTTTATACATTGAAAATTTCATTTTTTTATAACCTTAAAAATCTAAATTATAGCATAAGTATTCAAAATTGCATCGATGGTAGTAATCACGATGTATCCGATGAGTCCCACAATGACCCCCACGATGGACCATTTCATGTTTGTTTTTGCTGTTGTGATTCTGGATTCATCACCCGTAGCAGTCAGATATTGAATTCCGGAGATGATAAATGCGATTATCGCCACCACACCAAAAATGCTCAAAGCCCACTCCATGAAATTGATCAGGATGTCTAGCACTGGCGTGCTGGTTCCAGGATCAGGAAGCCCTGTTCCGGTTGGGATGCAAACTCCTCCCTCCACTTCAAAACCGGATCCGGGACAAGTAACAGCCAAAACACCTTCTGAAACAACAAGCAACATCATTGAAAACAAGAAAAAAACACAACTTCTAAAAAAAATTTTTGTTTTCATGTTACTTTTTTTCATTAGACGGGTTTGAAAAAATCATCCTCTCTCAATCAATACCCTTGTTTTATTATTTCTTTGATTATACCACAATGTCTGAAAAACAAAAAACAGTCTCAACCTGAGACTGCATTTGCATTTGTTAAACCTATTTGATTTGAGCCTATATAATATCTGCATTCAAAATAGCATCGATCGTAGTAATCGCAATCGCCCCCGCAAGAGCAACAATGACTCCGATGATTGCCCAAATCATGGTCTTTTTGGCCGTTTCCATTCTTCCTTCATCACCAGCAGCTGTGAGATACATGATTCCGGAAATTGCAAAACTGATTATTCCCAAAACCCCTACCAATGAGAGCAACCATTCCATGACATTGATCAAAATGTCAGCGATTGTACCCTCAGGCAGTCCAGCATCTTCAGCATATCCCATTCCTTCATCCCATTGACCGAATGCAACCACTGGGATTAACAGTGAAAAAAGCGCAAACGACCAAAAGATTTTTTTTATTTCACTCATCATAAAAAATAAATTGAATGCTGCTTATGCCCCCTATTGTGCTAGGCAAGCACGATTTAAGCTCTTAAAAAATTAACTTACTAGATTATTTGCTTCCTTCTCCCAAGATTCCTGTTACAGTAGTCAAAATAATTCCCCCCATAAGAGCCACCACAATTCCAACAATTGACCAGATCATAGTCTTTTTGGCTGTTTCTATTCTTCCTTCATCACCGGCAGCTGTGAGATACATTATTCCAGAAATTGCAAAGCCAATTACTCCCAAAACACCCACCAAACCGAGTAGCCAGTTCATAAACTTAGTCAAAACTTCCAAAAAAGTTGCTTTGGATAAATTCGCTTCAGAAGGAACTGCGCCAGGCTTTGAATCCGCTGCAGAAACCAACACAGGCGCTATCAAAACCATCAAGCTCAAACCATACACTAAATTTTTTATTTTTGTTTTCATATTTCCACCTCCTTTCAATAACTTTATCAAAAATATTTTTGATTTTTTTTGTTTTTTATTATTCTCAACTAACTCAAAAAACTTATTATTTGCCTCGTCACAATGATTGCTCCCAATGCAACAAAAATACCCACAACAATCCAAGTCGCTGCTCTTTTTGCAACCTCGATTTTCCTTTCATCTCCAGAAGAAGTGAGATACATCATCCCTGCAATCACTGATGCAATTATAACAAGAACACCGAAGATTCGCAACAAAAAATATATGACGTTCGCACCAACATCCACCAAGCGAGGAGCTTCCTCAATTACTCCTGCTGCATGAGCAACACTAATTATTTCCATTATTTTTTTTCAAATTATTTGCAATCAAATGTGTACCAATTCACAGCATTCACTCCAAGATTATCACTTGCTCCCAAAAACAACATCATCGTGTTAATGATCAACCAAGCTCCCAAAACAATAGCCACTCCAATCAAAGCTTGTTGAATGACTGATTTTGCTTTTTCCATCATTTGCTGACTGCCAGCCGAAATAACATACATCACTCCACCCACAGCAATCATCGCAATGGCCACACCTGCCAATAAATTTCGAATATACCCAACAATACCATGAACGCCTACAATCAAATGACACAATGTGCATCTATCTGCAACATCAGAACCTCTTCCACAAGGAACAAGAGGAGCAGCCGCATCTGCCATCAACGGAAAAATCACTATCATCAAAATCAAAGAAGCAAATATCACGATTTTTTTTCTCAAAAACAAGCTCATATTTTTACTTCGTCAAAAAATTATTTATTCTGGTATTTGCAATATTAAGACCCTGACCAACAGTGGTTCCACCTTTGTTAATTTCACTCACAACATCACCCCAAACAGATTCGATGCTATCAGAATTATTTCGAATCCAACTCTTTGCGATGAGATTTCCTTGAACAAAGGGTCCCAGAAACGGATCATTCTTTTGCTCTTCAATAATGTCTCTTCTTGCAGCAGGTTTGTTAGTTTGAATCACATAGTCTTTGGCTGGATCACTACTCATTGTATAGGTTACCTTCTCACCCGTAAGCGGATTGATCAGTCCAAATTGCCCATTGTTTTTAGCTGTCAAAAATTTCAAAAATTGCCACGCTTCGAGTGTTCTGGTTTCATTTGAAACCGCCACACCGCTTCCTGAATCACCTTGAATTTTGTTTTTGCTCACAACCAAAACCCAATAATTAGAAGTGTTTGCAGGGCTGTTCGGATTCAACTGAGGGATAGTGGTCACCGCAAAATTCAACTTGGAGTTTTTACTTTTGATTGTTTCATAGTGCCAAGAAAAATTAAACATCATTGCAAGATCCCCTTCATAGAATTCATCCAGTGAATAGTGCATTGATTCATCGCTACTCCAGGTGTACGTAGGCGAATTAGAATTAGCAAATCTCGTGTAGAACTCAAGAGCATTTGATCCACCAGAAACAGTATCGTCCTTCGTTCGAATTGTTTGATTCAAATTCACAATACCATTATTTCTTTGTGGCAAAGACACTCCGTTTTGAAATAGCAACATGTCAATCACATCAGTAGCTCTATTGATATTGTTCACAGATCCCATAGCTGCTCCTGATTGTAAAATGTCTCCCGTATCACTGATCCTGGTTGTTTTTTTGGCAATGTCCACAAATTCTTCCCATGTTTTTGGAGGAGCTGTGACTCCAACAGCATTGAAAATATCTTTGTTATAATACAAAGCTAGAGAATCAACACTGAGCGTTGTTCCCATCACCTCTCCATTGCTACTCAATAAATCATTTGCAGCAACATCCACAAACGTATCTCTGAATTCTTTTTCGCCAAAAACTTCTTTGGGCGCAAAAGCGATTTTGTTTTCAAAATCAGGAATCCATGCACTATTGATCATGAAAATATCTGGACCATTTCCAGCTGCCAATGCATCAATCAAATCATTTCGATACTCATTTACATTAAATTTTTTGTATCGAATATCACTAACTATGGAATCCATTTTTCGATATTCATCAATCGCATTGTTATACGCGGTGCTGTCATCAAAAACACCCCAGAATTCCAAACTAACCGCACTTTTGGGAATCGTTGTTTGTTTCAAGCAACCAGAAAAATTAACAGCAAAAACTGCAATAACCAACATTGTTGATATTTTTCTAAATGTATTTCTTTTCATCTGTCTTTAAATTATATAACGAAAAAATTATTTATTTGCTATGGAAATATAGTGAAAATCACCTGCTGTCATTTGTTCTTTCAAAACAAAACCAGCTCCAATCAACATTCTATCCAAATCATCTTTGTCCACTCTCAAACTTTCTTCTGGTCCCACCAAAAGATTTCTTTTGTTCCATTCCATCACCAAAATTTTACCACCATCTTTGAGAATTCTGTGTGCTTCTTTGATGATTTCCTCTTTGTTCTTGTTTTGAAAAAGCACATTTTTGATAATAACCAAATCAACAGAATTATCCTCAAGTCCAGAACTCTTTTCTTTTTCAAGGTTTACTCTCTTGGTGGCAATGTTAGTGATTCCCATTGACTTTGCTTGGCTAGTCACATTCTCAAGAATCTGAGGCATGATATCAAAAGCATACACTTCTCCATCTCCACCAACAATTTCAGCCACAGGAAGAGTGAAAAATCCAGGACCACACCCAAAATCTGCGACCTTATCACCTTCATTCAAGCCTACCTTATCCAAGATCTCTTTCGGATTAACAAACTTAGAAATCATTTGACTCCCTGATTGAATTCCCATGTTTTTATGTTGAATATTTTTGAATTTATGTCTATCCTTATTCTACAACAAAACACGCAAAACACAAAACATCCCGATTCGATCGGGATGTTTTATTTTTCCAATATTCAGAATGGTTTTAAACCTCAATAACCTCAGGAAGAATCATCGGTCTTCTTTGTGTTTTTTGATATAAGAATTTTCCAACTTCTTCACGAATATTATCTTTAACATATTTCCAGTTAATGCTTGCATCCGGAGAAGTCTTTTCTTTGATGACTTTTTTGACTACCAACTTAGTAGCATTAACAAGGTCAAAATTTTCCTTAACAAAAATGAATCCTCTTGAAATCACTTGTATATTTCCAACAATCTTTTTTGTCTTGCTTTCAATAATCACAGTGATCATGAACATTCCATCTTCCGCTAAAACCTGTCTGTCACGAAGAACAACTTGTCCGACATCACCAATTCCCAATCCATCAATAAACACATAATCGGTTTTAACTTTTTTACTTGAAATAACAGCTTTTTTGTCCTTTATCTCCAAAATAGAACCGTTATCCAAAATAAATGAGTTTTCTTTTTTGAATCCTGTTTCAACTGCCAATTTTTGAGCCTCTTTCAAGAAATAATGATTAGCATATACAGGAACATAGAAATCCGGCTTGATCTGCTTAATCACTTCCTTGATATCCTCTGCATTACAGTGACCACTGGTGTGAACATCCATAATGTCTGTGTGATATACATTGTCACTTTTTCTGTATAGGTTGTCCTTCAATCTCTGAATTGTTCTTTCATTTCCAGGAATAACAGAAGAAGAAAATACCACGGTATCTTTTCTATTGATTCTGATAAATTTGTGATTATTGTTTACAATTCTAGACAAAGCAGCATTATCCTCACCTTGTGCTCCGGTGCAAATCACAATCACCTTGTTGTCAGGATAGTTATTCACCTTGCTCACGTCTATTAGCGTGTCTTTTGGAGCTTTGATGTACCCCAATTCTTTTGCAATTTCAATATTCATCTTCATACTATATCCATCCAGTGCAACCTTTTTTCCAACCTCAAAAGCATACTCGATAATTTGACCAATACGTCTGATCTGAGATGAAAAAGTTCCGATAATAACCTTTCCTTGTGCTTGATCAATAAGCTTTTTGATGTTTCTATACATCTCAGCTTCCGGAGTTGGAACACCATAATCAAGCGCCCCCAAACTCTCCAACATCAATGTTGTTGGACGTGGAAGATTGGCAAGATTTTCATATGACAAAATTCTTTCCCCTCTTTCATCTCTCTCCAGTGTCCAATCTCCAGGATGGATGATTGTTCCTTCTGGTGTGTTCAATGTGACTCCAACAGCATCCATCACAGAGTGTTCGACATCAAAAAATCCCACCTGAAATTCTCCTAATCTCAATTTACTATCCAAAGATTTAACATAAATAGTTTTTAGAAGCTCAGAAGATTTCTTTTCAAAGTCTTCCATTTTCTTTTTCACAAGAGCCAGCGTCAGATCTCTCCCGATCACTGGAGGATATCCCAATTCTCTCAAAAGAATCGGAGCAGCTCCAATGTGGTCAAGATGTCCGTGACTCAAAATGACACCTCGAATATTTTTTTCTTTCCCTTTGAGATATGAAATATCAGGAACAATATAATCAACTCCTGGCATGTCTTCTTCAGGAAATTGCATTCCCATATCAAGAATAACGATATCATTTCCATATTCAAAGATAGTCATGTTTCTTCCGACCTCTTCTTGTCCTCCTAGCGGAATAATTTTTACTTTCTTTTCTCCTGTGTGTGTATATTCACCATGTTGAATCTTAACTTTTCCTCCAGAAAACGCGCCTCTTTGCGCTGATCCTTGCCCTTGTCTGTTTCCTTGACCTTGTTTTTGACCATGTCTTTTTCCTTGTTTTTGACCATGTCTTTTTCCATGTCTTCTTATTTCCTCTTTCTTATTACCTCTTTGATCACTTTTATTTTCTTCTCTTTTCTTGTCAGATGTCCTTTCTTCAAAGTGTTTGTCCAAAAAGTCATCTATTTTCTTACTCGTATTATTTTTCATTCATTTACTGTAAAAATGTCACCCACAACACATCTTTTTAAAGTTGAGGTTAACATTTTTATTATTATTTTTTATATAAAGTATGCTTTAGGCTGAATGCCAAAAACATATTTAAAATCTACTTCTTCGTACTTCTATTCAAAGAATATCTCACAACATTGCAACTTAGAGCTTGATCACAATTCTCATTTTCATTAGTGAACGTTTTAATATTATCAAAAATATAAAAACTTCATCTTGAAAGAAAAATTCCAAGAGCCTGCTTAGAATCTCTCTTTCGTAGCAAAAAATTGATATTTTGAGCGAAAAATACAAGAATTAAGGCAAGAATTATTGAAAATAATCTAGCTAAATTTATGTATTTTGCAGTCAAAATATCAGATTTGCAGTAGAATATGGAGATTTTAAACAGGTTCTAAGCAAGCAATCATTCTTTGAATATCTTTTCTGTGCCCACTAGAGCTATTTCACCAAAGTTTTGAATTCCTCCACCATGTCAACTGGATTAGGATCTTGTCCATAAGCTAATGCCAAATAATATGACGTCCAATCTCCCAGATAAAGTGTTGCGAAAATCTTATAAAAAACACTTCCTTCTTCCATTTCAATAATCTCAGTATTCATGCCCTTCTTCATCATCAATTCTGCCATCACATCAAAACGCTTTTTATTCTGAGGGTGGTCATTTGGATCTCTAAGCATAATGAAAGAAAAATCAGCTTGAGGATTGGTGAATCCAACCATCTCATTGTGATTCAGTTCTGGAAAAAAATTCCAAAAGCATGGGGTTTTTGCATTTTCATTAATCTTAATCTTCCAAATCATAGCCAAAGACTTGAACTTTGTTGAAGAATATATAATCGGGGTTTTTCCTTTGATTTTTTCAGCCAATTCTTTTCCTCTCTCTTCCATTTCCAATGTTTCTTTTTTCAACTTGACACTCATTTTCAAAACCTCCTCAGTGCAATCATCTATCAATTTTCCATTCATCAATATCTGAAAAATTGCTGCAAAGAAATATCCGGTTGCCATTCTTGGCTGGAAATTTTTGTCAAATCCAGAGAATTTGACATGCTGAATATTGTTTTCTTTGCACATTTCTTCCAATTTTCCACCAGCTGAAATTCCTACGCATGGAAGATTGTTGTCAATTGCCTCTTGAAATGATTCAAGAGTTTCTTCTGTGTTTCCAGAGAAAGAACAAATAATATTTAGTGATTTATCATAAGCTTCCTTAGGAAGTGCATAGAATCGATTGTGATATACTGCCAACTTATTTTTCTTTTGACCTCTCTCAAACAGGTCACCCAAAAAAATTCTCACGATATTTCCAGGAAGTGCAGAGCCTCCCATACCGGAAATAGTAATTGACTCAAATTTATCATTAATCTTGATTTCCTTTGCAAACTCAAAACCTTTTTCAAACTGATCCGCTTCCTCCAAAATAACCTTTCTCACATTCGCTTTGTCAATACTTGTGTCAAATTTCATATTTGTTTTTCAACGCCTCAAACAACAAACTCAAAAAGTTTTGCTGATTACGTTTTCTTTTTAATATTTATTTTCAAAAAAATTATTTTCTAACTCTTTTTGTTTCAATATACCATTTTTCGATATCAGAAAATCTGTGACTCACATCATTGAGATTTTCAAAATCAATTCCCTGGATTTGTTTATTTAAAACATACAAATACATTGGTGTATATAGAAAAACAGCTGGACTCTCTTCATCAATAATTTCCTCTAATCTATTATATTTTTCATTTCTTTTTTCTGTGTTGAATTCTTTTCTTGTTTCTAGAAGTATTTCATCAGCCTCTTCATTCTCAAACATTGAGAAATTGAAACCTGGATCCTTTTTTTGACTGGAATGCCAGAAAGAATATGGATCTGGATTGAAAGAAATTGCTTGTCCAACCAAAATCGCATCATATTCTCTTGGACGAATATAATTCTGTCTCAAATCTGAAACACTCAAAACATTGACCTCTACCTCAGCACCAAGCGCTGACCATTGATTTTGAAGTTCAAATGCAGTATTTGAAAGCTCTGGCCAATCAATTGTCAATAAATTAAATCTGAGTCGAACGTCATTTCTTGATCTCACTCCATCATCGCCCACCTTCCATCCAGATTCTTCCAGAATACTCTTTGCTTTTTCTATGTCATATCCTCCTTCATGACACTTGCTTGATTCATTCAAAAAAGGTCCGTCAATGCACTTAGCTTTTTCATGCAACACAGTATTGATAACAGCCTGACTGCTTGTTCCAAATCTCAAAGCTCTTCTGACTTCCTTTTCTGCAAGCGGAACACTTTTATTTTTGTTCAAAAAAACTGCAAAATATCTTGGGACATTAATCTCATATACATTAGTATTTTTTCCCAAATCAATCCCACTAATTTTTTCTGGTGAAACTCCATTAATTCCATTGATTTCCTTTTTGCTATATGCAGAAATCAAAGATTCTTCATCAGAATAAAAAACAAATGAAAAATTATTAATAAACGCTTTTCCTCCAAAATAGTCTGCGAAAGATTTCAGGTTATATGTTATGATATTTCCATTAGAATCTTTTTGCATATCCACAAACTTGAATGGACCGGTTCCAATCGGTCTCAAATTGTATTCTGTCAACAAAAATCTATCTGCGGCAATATTTTCCCAAACATGCTTAGGGAGCACCCCTAAGGTCAAACTATCAAGAAAACGAAAGTATGGCTGATCTTCCATCAAAAATTCAACGGAATATTCATCAATTTTTTTCACTTCCACTCCTTGCCAGTTTTGCCTCAAAGGACTCTTATATGCCGGATCTTTAATTACATTCACAGTAAACACAATATCGTCAGCGGTCAACATCTCTCCATCATGCCACAAAACTCCTTGCTTGAGATATATAGTATATTTCTTCTTGTCCTCTGAAATTTCATATTTTTCTGCCAAATCATTAACGAGATTTCCTGTTTTATCATATTTCAAAATTCCACTATACACCAATTGCGTCAAACTAGCATCCACTTCACTGGTTTGCGAGAAAACAGGATTAGCATAGAGTGGCTGACCCAGCATTCCTTCTTTATATGTCCCTCCAAAGTCAGCTATTGGAGTTGTAAAATGAAAATAAAAAACCCCCATCCAAAACAAAAACGCAAAAGACAGAACGGCCACAAGAAAAAAGATTATAATCTTTTCTTTCGTGTCCAAAACATTATTAAGATGACGCCAGTTTCCCGGCAAAAGTAGTCTAAGTATCCCTTTACTGATATGTTTTTTGATAATTTTTACTAAAAGATAACATTAACAATCGCAAGTCCCACGAACAGGACAGCCAATGTTATCGAAGAATAGAACAAAAACCTTTCGAAACCTCTTTTAGTGTGATATCCTCCCATTCCACCACCAAAAACTGTGCTTAATCCTGATCCACGACTCTGGAGTAAAATAGAAACTATTAGCAACGCTGACACAATAACGTGAACTAGGTTAAGAAATTTCATAAAAGTTTTAGATTAACAACTGAGACCATCTTATATCATTTAGTGGCAAAAGTCAAGACTCCATGAGTCAAAAGCCAAAAGTTCATAAAGTCTCAAAAGCCTACAAAATCGAAAATTGAAAGTCCAAATCACCCAAAAAATAAAAAACGCGCCTGAGACTCACATGAGCGCAGACGCGGTTATTCCATCCTCCCTTGGGCTATTTGATAGCGATACAGGATTGCCTCGGAATCAACAATGGTCATCTCCAGCTCCCGAAGCATATACGCAAACAGACTTTCAGATCCCATTTGCTCTATAAGCTTCTGCATAGCAGGAATAATGAATTCACGCGATTCCTTGTTTTGATCACTGATCCTTTTGGGAGTAAAAAAATCTGTTTTACCAATGTGCTTCGCCATGTTTTTCGTATTGTGAATACGATCTGCTGCTTTCACAATGATGGCTATCAAATCAGAAAAAACTCGAACAAAATATTGCCATTTGTTCTCCTTCTTTTTTTCACTATCCCGAATGACCAGGTTGTCAACAACACTAGAAATATGCACCCCAAAAAGCTTAAGAATTTCTCCCCATACGCCGTCATAATCTTCGGGAGCATCATGCAGCAAGGCTACCGCAATAAGAATGTCCAAGAGTCTTCTGTCCAGCGGGGTATCAAAAATCTCACAATACCACACCACAAACAGGGCGACCATTTGCGCTACCCTATATGGATGGATGAAGTCTCCTCGACGATCTTTTCTGAGACGACCACTTTCTTTGGACAACTCCTTAACATACGCAAATGCATGCTTGGAAAAGATTAAGTCCGGATTATTTTCAAGAAATAATCTCAGATACACACCTTTCCACTGATTGCTAATGTTGAGCAAATCCGCTTTCGTCAGATTTCTTCCAATCGGAAGCAACCTCTTAGGGTCAAGCTGAATCCATCGTGACTTTTTCATTTGGATCACCTCCTTTGATGATTCGTCACTACTTTTTTAAAGAGCTTGTTCATAATCTCTCTTTCGTAACGAGAAATTAAAATTTCTGGCGAAAAATACAGAAATTGAGGCAGGACTATTAGAGATAATCCAACGAACTTTATGTATTTTGCAGCCGAAATTTTATTTTCGCAGTAGAATACGGAGATTTTGAACAAGCTCCAGGAAAACAAAAAGTTCCTTCGTTCTCTGGAGGAACCTATACAAGCCATATTTATGACTTCCGACCACTATATCATAACTCCCTGAAAAATTCAAGGGTTTTTTGTTTTTTGAAAAACCAAGTTTAAATCTGGAAATTCCTTCCCAGGGTGACTTCTGTATTTTCACCTTTCCGCTTTCATCAACTGAAGTTTTCACTCCTCCAAAATCATATCTTTTGTAACCTTTTTCTTTTGCATCCAAAATGGCTTGCCAGTGAAGAAGAAATGGCGCCATCACATTTCTTGCCTCATCATCACTCCCTCCATGAAGATATGTCGCGGTGTTCCCATAAAAAGAAATAAGCGCTGCTGAAATAATTTTTCCTTCAAATTTTCCTGTGTACAATCTCAGATTGTTTTCTGAAATATTTTTCAACATTTTTTTGTAATATTCCTTTGAGTGAGTTGTAATTCCACTTCTCTTAGCCATCACATCAGTCAGTCTCAAAAATTCACTCAAAAATTCCTCCAACTTATCCGAGTTGCGGTCCACGCTTTCAATTTCAACTCCTTTTTTCTGTGCCAAACGAATATTGTATCTCGTTTTTGGCTTCATTTCAGACAAAATCTCCTCTTCACTCCCATCAATGTCAATCACAAAAATCTGTTTTGGCTGCACATCATGCGGAGCTTTTTTGATTTTCAAACCTTTGATTTTTTTCAAAAATCTCAATTCTTTTTCACTTGCAATGTCTATTCGAATCCAACCACAATTTTCTTTTTTGGCAATTCTCAAAAGCTCCAAAATTCCTTTTTGACCGCACTCACAACATGACCCGAAAGAAACATTCAAAACAGGTCCTCTCGGAACATATAGATATTTCCCAACCAAAGGAAGCTCATGTAAAAAAGCATTCGCCCAAAAGCAATCCAAAGAGACATGAAAAGATTTTTTTCCAGTACTCTCCTGGAAATCTTTCCATTCATCCGACTGCAAAAACCCTCCGTCCGGAGAATTATTTTGAATAAATTGTGTAGACTTTTCTAACATACACGAAATTTTATTATAAATTTTATTCTTATTATATCTAAGTTTATTTTTACAATTTTTTAACTCAAAATTCAAATCTCAAAACTCAAAATCACAATAAAAAAACTTAAAACTTATTTTCTTTTGTTTTTTAGAGTGAGGAGACTTGCTCCAAGCATTTTAGATATTTCTTCTAATTCTTTTAAATAATTATTTATTTTAACTTTATTTTTTTCTCCAAAATCAGTACTGTCCCTTAGAATCCCTAGCCAATATTTTGCTTCATTGGCTGATTTTAATGCTATTTCAAAAAATTTAATAAAATCTCTTTTTGAACTAGCAGCTTTTGCTTCTATTGTGTTTGCCCCAACGGAAGTTGTCGACCTCAGCAGTTGATCAGTGATAATCCAAAATATTCTTTTTTGCGGGAAATCTTCTGCAAACCTTATGATTCTTATTGAAAAAATTATAGCATCTTAATTTTAAATCATTTTTGATTTTTGAGTTGTGGTTTTGCATTTTGATTTTTGAGTTTTGATTTTGCTTTATTCAAAATCTCATTAGACCATCTAGCAGCTCAATGTTAATTTAATGCTACCCCTAACTTCCTACATTCCTAAGTGCCGCTTTCACTCTCTCTCCAACATCCGAAATGTCAGGAGAAACGTTTTTGAGCGCTTCTCGCGCCTCTGTGACAGAATATCCCATTGAAACCAGTGCATCCACAGCGTCACTGTCGGCAATGAGTTTTTCAGTGTCTTCAATGTCTAACCCATCCACCTTTCCTTGAAGCTCGCGAATCACTCTTTCTGCAGTCTTTTTTCCAACACCTGAAACTCTTGTCAAAATTGAAGAATCTTCGTTCAAAATTGCCGCTTTGATTGTCTTTGGAGGCGCAATTGAAAGAATTCCAAGCGCCGCCTTTGGACCAATTCCTGAAATTGAAATCAAAAGTTCAAACATTTCTTTTTCCGCCAATTCCAAAAATCCATACAACGCTAGTGTATCTTCTCTAACGTAGGTATACACAAAGACACTCACATCTTCTTTGCCAGCAATACTACCAAAAGTAAAATCAGTAACATGCACTTTATACCCAACACCATTAACATCAATCACAACATAGTTGTTTTTGACATATTCAATTTTCCCAGTCAATTTTGCAATCATTATTTTGTGTTTAGTGTTTTGTATTTAGTATATAGCATTTTTAATGCAACAGCCAAATTTATGCAATAAAAAAGTTCGCCTCCCACCAGATTGGAAGGCGAACCACGCCTGCAATTATCACAGTGCTCCCTGAAGCCTCAGGTCATCCTGGATGTCTTCTATGATCTTATCTTGGATTTGTCGGATTCTTTCATGGGTCATCCCAACTTCATTCGCAATATCTTGAAAAGTTCTATCCTTTGTTGTCCGCATCACAAAGATATCAAAATCCCTTTTGGGCTTCCTGCTTCTTGCTACAACACGCTTAAGTGCTTTACAAAGGGTCTCATCTAAGTTTTTTAGTTCAATCACTTCCTCCGGTGAAGCATAATTACCTTCTATGAGATCACCCAAAAAAGATTCTCCATTAGCAACCGGCGTATCCAACGACACAATTGCATAATCATTATTCAGAAACTTTAGAGCACGCTCTGCTGCTCCCTCTGTAATCCCTAAGAAATCGGCAATCTCATGAGCTTCATATTCTTCTTCATCACCCATTTCCTTAGAAATTTTTCGAGCATCCCAATAAAGATGTTTGGGAATCCTGATTGTGCTACTCTGATCAGCAATTTCACTCAGTATACCATCCCGAATCCACCAAGCAGCATAGGCAGCTAGTGTGTTGGTTCTTTGATCAACATCAAACCTTCTAATGGCTGTTATCAAGCTTATGTTTCCGGCTTGAATTAAGTCTTCGAAATCCATGCCACCATTTTCTCTAGCAAACGACTCAAACTTTCTAGCAATACTGACAACTAATTGCAAGTGATGATTAAAAAGAATATTGAAAGCTTTTTCATCCCCCTGACTTTTTCTAACTAGTAGCTCTCTTTCTCTCTCATAGTCCAATAAATCAAATTGAATTTCTTTCAAATATAATTCAAGTGCCATTGAATTCATACCATCTCTCCCTAGGTTGAATATGAAATATATTTATTAAATCACAGTAAAAAAGAACAATTAAAACTTAGACTAAGCCTAGACGATAATTTCAAATTTATCAAGACTCTTTCACTCAAAAAACATTAATCATGATAATTTTCAACGGCTCACACTACCAGTGTGAGCCGTTAATTTTGGCTGGGGGATGCACCTTTTGGATTTTTGTTCCATGTTTCGTGCTACATGTTCCGTGACTTTATCTTGTCTACCATAATCGCCATTGGACAAAATCCTGTCAGTGAAAAAATGATGAGCATTGCTCCCACAAACATTGCGAAATAGAAAAATCCGTGAACTGCAATCATTGAAAGCACGAGTGATCCGAAAATAAAAATTCCCGCAATCAAAAACATGATTCTTTCAACTGTCCATTTTGTTGTGTCTAATTTGTACATAGTATTTTAGTTAATTATTATTTCTTACGCTAACAATGTCATCCCGGAAAACATAAAAGGGTATTTTCTCAATTCACATCTCTCAAATCTCACTTCTCACCTTCCCAATTTTTCTCTTCAAACATGAAATATAGTATCGGAAAAATAATCAGCGTCAGAAATGATGACAGTGAAAGTCCCAATGCAATTGCCCAAGCAAGTCCCGCCCAAACCGGGTCACTAATAATCGTGAGTGATCCCAAAATAGTGGTTGCGGAAGTAAGCATAATCGGCATGAATCTTGTCTGTCCCGCGTCTAGAAGTGCTTCGCGAATTCCTTTGTTCTCTTTTTTCAAATCTCCAATATATTCCAAAAGGATGATTGCATTGTTCACAACAATTCCAGCAAGTGCAATCACTCCAATCATTGATGTAGCATTGAAATACATTCCATTAACCCATCCAAGAATCGCAAATCCAGGAAGAACTCCAATCATTGCAAGAGGAATTGTTCCCATCACCAACAAAGGAATTGTTGCTGACTTGAATTGTGCAACCAGCACGAAATAAATGAGAAACACGGCTACAGCCATGGCAAGACCCAGATCCCTGAAAACTTCCAGGGTTAACTTCCATTCTCCATCAATCAAAATATCAAAAGTTTCTCCTGTCTCTTCATCGCGATAAGTCGCTCCAAACAAAGACCATGAGACCAGCTCTCCTTTTCCATTTGGCAAACGATATTGAACTAATTTTTTGAGTCCATCAATTGCACCATATGTCACACTTCGCTCTCCCATTTCAGCAGAAACATACACCGTTCTCTTTCTCTGATCAGAAAAAATTGTTCCGGAATTTTGAAAATCTTTTTTAACAAGCAATTCAGATAGAGGAATTTTTTCGGAGCTTCTGCTTACAACAAAAATCTTATCAAGATCTTTCTTTTCATCTCTGTCCTCGTCCCCAAAACTCACCACAATAAATTCTCTCTCTGCTTTTCGAACCTCATCATTTTCATTTTCATGATACAATCCGACAGGAATTTCAGAAAAAACTGCTTGAAGAGTTTGGATTATTTCTGCTGAAGAAACTCCGGATAAGTTAGCTTTTTCTTTGTTAATTTCATAAACATAACTCAAACCTTTTTCATTGAGAGTGCTATCCACGTCAACAACTTCATCAATTTCAAACGCCATATTTTCAATGTCTAGCGCAATATTTTTGAGAACAGCTTCATCATTTCCTTGAATTTTGATCAGGAAAGTTGAAAGCACAGGAGGCCCTGGAGGATCTTCAACCAACTTGATTCTGAGGTCAGGATATTTCTGTGTTTCTCGAACAAGTTTTTTTCTCAATTCAATCACTAATTTCTCTGAATTTGTGTTTCTGTTTTCTGGATGAGTCAAATTCACTCTGAGAGTTGCTTGATTTTCTCCAATTCTAGAATCACTTCCCTTGAAAAGTCCATTGAAATCAACTACCTGAGACTCGCCCACAAAACTCTGAATGCTTTTCACTTCATTTTCTTCAAAAATGATTGATTCAACCTCTCTTGAAATCTTGTCGGTTTCTTCCACTGAAATGTTTTCAGGCAAATCTAGATACACATAAAACTGCTCTTTGTCAGCCTTCGGAAGCATTCGAAATTTCACAATTCCCACAGCAGGAAGCATCATTGAAATTACAAAAAGAATTATAGTAAGAATTAAAATCTTTTTTCTAAGTTTTTGATTATCCAAAATATTTTCCAATACTTTTCTATATTTCTTTTTTAGTGTTTCAGAAAAATTCAAGAAAAAATTATTCTTTTTTTCTTCAGATATTTTTTTTCTGCTCGCCAAAACACTAGCCAAAAAAGGATTAATCGTAAACGCAATCAAAGTTGAAGCAATGAGTGCTGCTGGAACAAAAAATGGAATTGGTCCCATGTATGGCCCCATCATTCCTGTCACAAACGCCATGGGATAGAAAGCCAAAACGGTTGTGAGAGTTGACATAATAAGTCCATTTCCAACTTCGTCTACTGCCAAAATCGCAATTTCTTCATGATTTCTTTTTTTGTCTTTTGCAATCATTCTGAAAATATTTTCAACAACTACCGTTGCACTATCCACCAAAAGTCCCAGTGACAAAATGAGCGCAAACAAAGTGATTCTGTTTACTGTTTGCCCTGCTAAACTTCCCACTCCAAAAACAGCTGCGAGAGTAAGAGGAATTGCAATGGCAACAACAAGCGCACTTCTCCATCCCAAAAACAAGAACAACACAAAGGAAACGATGGCTACGGAAGCAAACAGATTGGAAGTAAGTTTTTTAACCTCTTCTCCAGCAACTCTTCCATCATTTCGAAGAATTTCAAATGAAACTTCAGATGAAATTCTTTTGCTGTTTTGCAATTCACTGATCTTATTTTCGATATCTCCAGAAACTCGTGTCGCATTTGTTCCTTTGATTTTTGAAACAGCAACATACACAGCGTTTTTTGAATCCTTTTCTTTTTCAGAAAAACGAACAAAACTGTCAATTCTTTCCGTTCCATAATCAATATTCGCAACATCTTCAAGATAAATTATTTTTCCTTCTAGGTTTCCAACAACAATTTTTTTGAGATCCTCTTCACCTGCAATATCTCCAGCAACCTCAATTTCTTGATTAAGTTTATTTCCGTCAATTTCACCGCCTCGAAAACTTAAATTATTCGCACTAATTCCATTCAAAACACTAGAAACAGAAATTCCATAGAAAGACATTTTTGATTCATCTAGAGAAACTTTCAGTTCTTTTTTGAGTCCTCCTTTCACATCCACTCGAGAGATTCCTTGAACGAGTTTCAATTCATCTTTGACATCAAAAGCTAGCGCTCGCAAAGATTCCATCGAGAGACTTTCAGAAGTAATTCCAATTGTGATAATAGGAACATCATCCGGATCAATTGATTTGATGATTGGGTCATTTGCACCCAACGGTTTCAGATCCATATTTCCTTCAATTTTTTTGGAAATTTCCGTCTTCGCATCTTCCAAATTTTCTCCAATAAAATATTGCACGGTCACAATACTTGCCCCTCCGTTTTTAGACTGAGACATGATTTTGTCTACTTTCGGAAGTTCACGAATCTTGTCTTCCATTGGACGTGTGATGAGCTCATATACCTCACTACTGCTTGCCCCTGGAAATTCAGTGACAATATTGAAAGCTGGCGCAACAATTTCTGGATTGTATTGCTTTGGCATAATCACAAAACTGAAAATTCCCCAAGCAAAAAGAGCAACAATCGTAATCACACTCAATTCTTTATTGATAATAAAAATTTTTGCTAATTTTCCAGCTAAGCCTAATTTATTTTCTATATTCATAACTTGCTTGTATTAAATAATAATTTCATCTAGTTTGTAATAACTTTCACCAAGTCTCTGTCTCTCAAATAGAACTGACCTTCGGTGACAACTTCATCACTTTCATTAGCGCCGCTCAAAACCTCTACAAATTCGCCACTTTCTTGACCTAATTCAACTTTCTTTTTTCGAACAACTCCATCTTCAAGAACAAAAACAAATTTGTCATAATATTCACTCACAACTGCTTTCTTTTCAACAACAATTGCATTCAAAGCGTCACCAGAAGGCAAACTCACTACAACAAATTCTCCAAGAATCAAATCATTTTCAACAGAAATTCTCACAGATGCTTTTCTTGAAAGCCTATCAGCAGAAGGGCTAATTGCAACGATTTTTCCTTCCACTTTTTCACTTTGACTTTCAGCTACCAAACTCACTGCTTGTCCAACTTGTAAATTTCTCGCCAAAAGAGCTGGAACAAAAATCTCCACTTCCTTTTTCTCATTGACTGCAATTTCATACACCGCTCTTGAAGGAGAAACCATGTCTCCAATGTTTGCCATTTTTCTTGTGATCACTCCGGAATACGGCGCAACTACACTTGTTTTTTGAGCTTGATTTTGAAAAATACTTGCTTGACCCATAACTGCAGTCAAATTAGCCTTGGCTGATTCAAGTTGCAAATCCTTCGCTTTTTTTGCACTATCCAAAGACTCTTGAGCTTGCTCATATCCCTTTTTGGCAATTGCAATTTCACTGTCACTTGCAGAGCTATCATTTTTCACTGACAAATATTCTTTTTTAGAAACGGCCACGGCTGCTCTGGTTTCAGAAACCAATTGACTGTAATAATCATCTGCTTCCTTCAAAACTTTCTGAGTAGCATTCACATTTTGAAAAGCCACATTGTTTTGAAGAAGCACATCATCACCATCAATGACAGCTAAAACTTCTCCTTTTCTGACAAAATCTCCTTCTTTTTTCTTCATTTCCAGCACATAGCCAGAAATCTTTGGAGAAATCATGGTTTCATTCTCAGCTTTCACAACTCCGGAAAAATCTCTTGTACTCAAAACATCCTTGTTTTCAATTTTTGAAACACGCACATTTTTGAAAACTGTCTCTTCTTTTTTCTCATCACCAAAAACCTGGGAAGAGAAGTATCCCCCAATCAAAACTATCCCTACCAAAAAAATTATTTTCTTATTCATAAATTGATAAATTTATAGTTAAATTAACCATCGTGCGATATTGTGTCATCCTGAACTTGTTTCAGGATCCCCCTATATCCGCGCGCACTCAACATTATCTCGGGATTCTGAATCAAGTTCAGAATGACATGCTTACGTGAGAATTAATTAAATTTAATATTCCTACGCACGTCTATTTACTTTGTGCAGTGTTCACCACCTTCAAAATGTCCCTCACTAAATCTTTGCTTTTCTTGCTTGATTGAAGAGCATCACACTCATTCAAATGTTTCTCCAGAATGCTGAGATTTGCAGACTTCAAAAGCCCGATCACGGCCAAATTTTGTTGAATTACATCAAAACACTTCTTGTCTCCCTCAAGCATTTCAATGATCTTGTCCAAGCTGGTTCTTGCTTTTTTGAGAGCAATTAAAACCTTTTGTTTATCAACTGATTGTTTTTGACTCATATTATTTTTAAAGTTAAAAAATTATTACTTATAAAACAGACTATTTTTTTGTCATCCCGGAAAACATATTTCTCAAAACGAAGAATGAGTTTTAGAGAAATAGTTTATCCGGGATCCATTCTTAATATAACTTCAACCCGTTGTTATTCACTGCAATCAATGAAGGATGGATTTCCGCCTTGGCTACGAGACAGGCCGGATAAACTATTTTTTTCCGCCTGCTGGCGGATCGTCCAAGAAATTACACTTTTCGGAATGACAAACACGACTGAACTAGTTAACTCTTATTTCTGCTTATTAACATTAAATAGGGTGCTGTGTTTTTGTTCATCACAGTACCTACACCATAGGTATTGGTATTATACATGACAAAAAAAAATATGTCAATACCTGAGTCAAAAGATGAAAGTCCTTAAAGTCAAAAGCTCTAAGCATAGGACGCATTGCATGGAACACATAGCATGGAACATATAACTTAAAACATGGAACATGATGCAAAGAATATCCTTTTTCTTCTTGCAAAATAACCGGTTTTATGCGATACTATCCTATCTGACAATAAAGTCAGAAAGTAAATTTTACAACTCAATATCCAACAGGGAGAGCGCCATGAAGAAATCTACTAAAATAGTCATAATTGCAATTTGCCTAATATGTTCTATATGTTCTTTTTTTGCGACCTTCGCATACATCAATAATGAAAAAAACCTTGTAAAACAAGAATTTCAAAACATTTCATTTGATGTCTTTGTTCCGCCTCAATATTCTGACAAGGTTAGTCTGAGAAAAGCGGACATTAACTACAACGACAATCAGCTTTTTAAATCCCTTATTAACTCAAAAAGCTGTGATTACGTCACGATCGATACTTGCGATTGCTCTAGAGAATATCAGGTTATCTACACTGCTTTATGCAGCGAAAATGTCCGGGGATTCACAGAAAGATTCGCCTATCCTAAGAAAATTTTCCTCAAACAAGGATTTTTGTCAGGAAGTGTGGCATTTGGAAATCCAAGACTCGACATTGAAAAGAAAACTCTAATATTTCAGCCCGAACATGAAAAGGGCCTAGTGATATATGTCACATTGGTGCTATTACTAGGATTAGCGGGATTTAGCTTTCTTTTCTTGCTATTTTGCCTAAAAAGATAATCGACCAAGCCCCGCGGGACGCATCCCACGGGGCTTGAATATTTTTTATGCTATCTGTCTCATGCTATGTGTTCTATGCTATGTGTTCTATGCTATGTGTTTCATGTTATATGCTATGTGTTCCATGCTCTATGTTATATGCTGTGTGTTCTATGCTATGTGTTCTATGCTATGTGTTCTATGCTATGTGTTCTATGCTATGTGTTCTATGCTATGTGTTCTATGCTATGTGTTCCATGCTATGTGTTCCATGCTCTATGTTATATGCTATGTGTTCCATGTTCTACGCTATCACTCCTTCATCCAACACTCTTTCAAAAACATCTTTCAAGTCATCAAAGGTCAAGTTGTCAAAAACCTCTTCCTCACTCATCCACCAAACATTTTTGAGTTCATCCGTTGGAGTAATTTCAAAATCAGCATCACTCAAGTCTGAAACAAAAACTTGATACCTTCCTTCATTTCCCACTCGATTCTTTTTGTGAGGAGAAAAAACAAATTTGTGAAAAACATCAGTCTCAACAAGTTCATATTCATCCGGGTCAATCCCCAGCTCTTCTTCATTTTCACGTCTAGCCACTTCCACCAAACTTTCATCGAATCCTTCCTTAGCACCACCAACAAAAGTGATGTTTCCTGAAGAAGAATTTTCCACTACCAAAAATTCATTCTCACCTCCATTATCTCGATAAAATATTGTTATTGCTCCCTCAAACAAATCACTCATAAATTTCACAAAAAAGTATTAATACATAACATTCTATACTAAATATTATTTCTTCTCAAATTTCAATTCTTTTTCATTTTTCAGCAAACAAAAAACCTTGCAAACTATCCTTCTCTGTGCCATACTCTGAGCAAATAAAATTAGCACCTTTTCAATCAAACCCTGTTAACTATGGAGACTGTCATGGAACATCGAAAAATGATTTCTGTTTTAGCATTTGTGCTACTCGCAATGGGAGTTGTATACGGACTAATCGTCGACAACCAAAAATACCACGAAATAGAAACAACTAAAACTCAATCAGTTTCGTTTGTCATTCCACGGAACTACACTGAAAATCCACCGAAAAAAACAGAGGTGCCCAAAGATGTTTCAAGAGATATATTCGACTCTATTGCCAAAGAAAATACAACGATAAGCATATCAATCAGTTGCGACAGCAACTATTATTTTTTTTCCGAATGCAACGCAGAATATACTCTGATCATACAAGATACTCCTATTTTAAGAAATGTTCAGTCGATGCACCGACCAATTCCTCAAAATATTGAAGGAATCACGGTTGGATTCGATAATCCTATTATTGACACAGAAAAGCAACAGGTTGTATTTTCTCCTGCTTATTATCCAAGCCCAATAAAAATGCTATTAACGGGAATATTTCTTGGATTAGCTCTAAGAATTTCTCTCAGACCTCGTCAATAATAAATACCCCGAGCTCACTAAAAGACTTCTTTTAGTGAGCTCGAATTATTTTCTATTCATTATTTAATTTTTACATTTGTATATTCACAATCAATTTGTTTGTCTTTCGTAAGGAGGTAATACGCAATACTTTACAAAAACAAACAATCATGCTAATAATATATAAAGACTCCCGTCTCAGGAGTTTTTTACATGCTATTTATTTAAACGTTTAAACATACTCAATCGTGATTTTGCGCGCATCCTATGCCTGCGACTCACTATTGAATTCAACACAAGTGCCAATCAAAGAATCAGCAAAAAAATACATGCGAGTTACTGCAAAAAAAACTGTAGTAAACAAGAAAACCAAAGGAACTTACAGAAGTGCAATCAAAAAAACTCGTGAAGCAGTTGCCGCAAAAGACTACAAAAAAGCATCTGAGCTTTTGAAGCAAACTATCAAATCACTTGATAAAGCTGCTCAAAAGAAAGTTTTGAAAAAAAATACCGTTGCAAGATACAAATCAAGACTAAACAAGGCTGTCAAAGCCATCGCAAAGAGCAAATAATTCTTTGCACAAAAAAACCCGACTGAGCGTCGGGTTTTTTATTTTATTCACATTTACCTCCCATTCTTTTCAAGGAGGGTTCGCCAGCTGGCGAAGAAGGGTGGTTCTGTTTTTCTCAAATCTCAACTCACAAATCTCATCTCTCATCTAAATTTCCGCAACAAACTTATCCAGTCCGAGAACAATGTCAATGTGACCTGTTTTGGCTTGATAATCTAGATTCTCAAGTCTTTTATAAATTCTTTTTAATTCCATCTCCGAAAAACCTTGTAGCTGTTGAATTCCCTTTTGCACAACAAACGGGTGCAATTTGGCGACACGTGCAATTTCGTAGTTGTTTCTCATTCCTTGAAAATAAAAGCTTCCAATTTTCAAAAGATTTCGAAATTGATATACATACATTGAGAGCACATAGAAAGGATCGTCTCCTGATTCAAGTTGATTGTGAAGCATTTTGATGGCAGTGTTTTTGTCTCTTCTTCCCAGCGCATCAATAGCGCCAAAAATATCCTTTGTGATATTAGCACTAACCAATTCGGAAACATCACCTCCAGCAATTTCTTCGCCGTCCTTATAGCTCACCAACTTCTCAATCTCATGAGACATTTTCCACAAATCATCTCCCACAAAAGAAATCAATTTTTCCAATCCATCTTTTGAAATTTTTCCGCCCATTTTTTCCACTCTATCTTGAATCCAACGAGAAAGCTTTGTGCCACTAATTTTTTCAAAAAGATGTGTCTTTGCATTTTTTTCCAACATTTTGAACAGCTTTGTGTTTTTCTTTGGATTCTCACTCTCCCAAAAAACCACCGCCAATTCCTTGTCATCAAAAACACCATTCATCTCTTCAAAAAGATCAAATGTTTGCCTCAGCGTATCAATTCCTCCACTCTTGAAAATGTTTTTCACCATCACCAATTTGTTAGAAGAAAAAAGTCCTTCCAATCTGATGACGCTTCGCAGATCGAGATCAATCCCCTCATCAAAGTCTAAAACACTCAAGGAAGAACCTTGAGCGTTTTTGTTCAAAAATTGATCTTTGATCTCATTTAATTTTTCAGTGGAAGAGAAGTCATCCTCTCCATACAAGAAATATATCATCTTTTTAAATTTAAAATTTTAAGTTTAAAATTTTAAATCAATTTTAAATCAGAAAATTCAAAAATTTACTTTTTCCCATTATCAATAGTACTACAAATTTTACTAAATATCATTGCCAACTCCCTAGATTCTTGCCATAAAACCCTTAATTTATCTTTATTTCCATCACATGCTTTCGCTAACATTCTAAGCCAATGCCTTGTTTCCTAAGATTCTTTTTTGCAAATAAAAATCTTATTACGAAAATCCTTCTTAGAACTTGCACCATTAGCCTCCAGATAATTAGCGCCCACACTAGTAGCCGATCTTATTATTTGACTTATAAGCGGTTTTGTTATTTCATTTTTGGAAATTTTCTTACAAAGAATTATCACATCTTCGCCAAATACAGCTGTTCTTTCCTCTAAATCATAACTTCCATTGGAACATTTTTTCATTGGAAATTTAATTTAAATTTTAAATTTTAAATTTACTGACTCTCCCATTTCAGTGCTTGTCCTGGCTCAAGAATTTCCACCCAGATTTGACCTGGCACAAATTTGATTTCTTTTCCGCTAGTGTCATAGAAATACAACTTACTTGCAATATCTGACTTGTCTTTCTTCCATTTTCCACGATATTCTTTTCCGTTCATATAGTAGAAAGCCTCTCCACTATCCGCTGTGTCAAACCATGGGTCTCCAACATTCACATCGTTATAGCGAAAATTGATAGTCTCGCTTCCTGTCTTCTTTTTTTCTGGAACCATGTCCCAAGGATTTTCAACTCCTCTTGCTGCATAATCAATGTCCAGTGAAATTTGCTCGCTCTTCGCAATCATGACCACAACATTTTTTGGAGCCAGTCTTTCTCCATTGTTTCTGTCAGTATCTTCTTTTTCTCCCCATGTTCTCAAATATGCATTTGTTGCCTTGTCATAATCATATTCAACGTCATATGGTTTTGCAAATGCCACTCTCAAATGACCTGCTTCTGGGCGACTGTCCATTGGGGCTTCTTCTTGATGAGGATATCCCTGAAAATTGCTTTCTTTTCGAAATCCCATTTCATCCATCATAGAAACCATGCTTTCTCTTGTCACATGCCCTGAATCTTCCATTCTCATTCCAGCAATATTTCTCCAATCCCACCTAAAACAATATTTTTCGGAATACACCATACAGTCGATGTGATCGATGATATTTCCTTTTAATTTCTCAAGAGCAAAAATAGATCCTCCCCAATGAACAAAAACAGCGTCCAATCCCTTTGCAAGATGAATGTAATCATGTCTTGAGCTTCGAATTGCTCCCGCTGCATCTGGAAGATTGCAGATATACACTCCCATGAGCCTTGTCACTGAAGCAGTGAATCCAGGCATTTCAATCACCATGTCAGCATCAGAAAAACCAGCCGCTGGACGAGCCTGCATGTCCGCTGGCTGCATCACTGCAATTGGTCTTTTTTTCCAATTCTCACACGCAATTCCTGAGATTGGGCTCACATCACCTTGAATTAGTTTTCCTTCTCCTTCAGTTTTCTGAGCCTCCCTCTTGGTTTGCTCTACGGTCTCAATTCTTCTTTCATCGCTTGTTGCAAAAAAATACACGACACTCCCTGCCACCAACATCGCAACAATGGCAATAATAATTTTATACTTCTTTTCCATATTAGCTTGGTTAACTAGTTAAATAGTTGATTAATAAATTAGGTTTTGAATTTATCTACTTACAATAACACTGTCATCCTGAACTTGATTCAGGATCCTCATCAAATAACACGCGCGGTATCATCTCGGGATTCTGAATCAAGTTCAGAATGACACGAGAAATTTATTTTTGACACTCTGAGCATATATAAATACTTCTCTGCCCAATTTTTTTTCTTTTCACTATTGTATCACATTTTTTACATTTTTCACCTTCACGATTATACACCTTCAAAAACCTATGCATTTCTCCAGGAGCTCCGGAGGTATCGCGATAATCACTGTCGGATGTTCCTCGAAGCTTGATTGCTTTTTTGATTATTTTCAGTGTATTTTTGTACATCTCCTCAATTTCGCTATCCTTCAGCTCACTCACTTTCCTTTTCGGATCCACTCCCGATTCAAAAAGAATCTCACTTCTGTAGATATTTCCGATTCCAGAAATCAAAGATTGGTCCATCAAAACATTTCCGATGACACTTTTTTGCTTCTTCTTCAAAATCTCTTTGAACAATTTCACAGTAAACTTCTCATCCATCACATCTGTGCCCAATTTTGCGATCTCAGGCAATTTCATTACTTTTTCAGTATCCACCAGCATAATCTTCCCAAACTTCCTCAGATCCGAAAATTCAAGCGTTTTATCATATTTTGCATTTAAAAGTTTTGACTTTTGAATTGTGGTTTTGAGTTTTGCATTTTGATCTTTGAGATAAAACACATGTCGAATATACTGATTCACCTTTTCATCAAAATACCCCTCTTGCTTTGCATTTTGAATTTTTTGTTCCATGTTTTGTGTTCCATGCTTCATGCTTGCTGGTTTCACCAGCAAGTGTCCCGTCATCTTCAAATGAATGTAAATCGTTTTTCCACCTGACAAATCAATGAAAAGATTCTTCCCGATTCTTCGTGCGCCTTCAATTTTTCTTCCCACAATTCCACGCAAAAATTCATCAAAGGATCCACCCTTGATGGACTTTTTCCAAAAACTTTCAAAATCAACGATTTTGTCGCCCTTGATTTTTTTGTTCAAATCGTCAGCAATAGTTTGTACTTCTGGTAATTCAGGCACGATGTTATATAAAATATAAAAAATTAAATCTCAAAAACCTCTTTTCAATCTTACACCAGAGGACTTTTTGCAACAAGTGAGTCCTAAAATTAGCCAGAAAAATAGCATTCCGAAATGACTGGTCCAAAGCCAATGATCAAGCATCATGAAAATCAACAGCGCTGCAAATATTGGAAGTGATTCTAGTCCACATCTGCGCATTATCAAAATCAATAACCCAACAAATAACACAAGTCCGATGAGCCCCAGCTCAGAAAAAATCAACAAGAAAACATTATGAACGGGCTGATATTCCCACACATCTTTTTTGAGTTCATCATTTTTCATCACTTCCTGGACGTAATTTCCTGTCCCCGCTCCAAGAAACAAATTATTTTCAATCACCTCTTTCGCCTCAAAAAAATAACTCACCCTGTCACTCACAGATTTCTGTTCCAGCCTCGCACCAGCATCAAAACGAGTGAAAAAATTACTCCAATTCATCACTAAAATTGAAATTATAGGAATCAAAATAATCATCAACCACTTCACTTTGTCATTCTGAACTTGCCTCGCCTCGCCTGGAGCGGGATTCAGGATCCCCTTATATTTCAGCACAGTCAAGATGATTAAACCAACAATCAAAGCCAACCAAGCAGTTCTTGAAAAAGAAAAAAACAAACCAGTCATCAGCAGCCAACAACTCACAACCAGCAATCCAAGTGTAAAATATTTTTTTCTTTTTAAAATTCTATCATTAAAAATTGATTTTAAATTGTCACCCTTCGGGTGATCGCCCATAGGGTGAAAAATTTTAAATTGAAAATTTACCCCAATAATCACCAAAATTATCAAAACCAAAAATCCTCCCAAAACATTCGGGTGTTCAAATCCACCATACGCCCGAAGCCATCTTTCATTTGAATTCTCAACAACACTTGCGCCCCCCTCAAATGCTTGATGCTCACTTATTCCCAGCCATTTGTTTGGAAAAACCTCCTGAGTCAAATATTGCTGCACTCCCAGTCCAGCTTGAAAAACAGCACTCACAAACAAAACAAAGATTAATTTTTTCCAATCAAATTTGATGCGCCCAATTGCAAAAAACAATCCCACCCCTAAAAGAATTTTGAAGAAAAAATATGTCGCCAAAAATTTGTCCGGCGACCAAAAAATTGACAGCGCAATCCAAAACAAAAATAGTCCCGCAAACCATCTCACTTTGTCATCCTGAACTTGATTCAGGATCCCCTTATCAAACCACGCGCTCAATATTCGCTTGGGATTTTGAAACAAGTTCGCCGTGACATGTTTTTGCTTGTTTTTAAATTCATCATTAAAAATTGATTTTAAATTGTCACCCTTCGGGTGATCGCCCATAGGGTGAAAAATTGAAAATTGAAAATTTGTCTCAACATTCAATTTTCCCACTACAACCAGACCCAACAACAAAACCAAAACAACATCACTCAAATACACCCCAACAGTCCCATATTGCCACTTCTCACCCCCCACAAAAATTTCACGCACCAAAAAAACCGTCTGCCAAGGAAGCAGAAAAACAGCCACATAAAAAAGATATTCAATTATTTTCTCAAATCTCTTTCTCAAATCTAATTTATTCATATCGTAACTCTACATTAACACAAATAATCTAATAGGAATTTTAACTGCATTAAATTCTTCAGAAAATTCTAACTCATTTTCAGAAACAATGATTGAATAACTTGCCTTTACCTTCTTAGCAGTTTCAATCACTTGCCGATATCCTTTTTTTCCTGAGCCAACTTCAATTACTAACCTCTTATTGTGCATCGTCAAAATAAAATCTGCGCCTCCCTTTGCACTGTCATATGTCAGTGATGCATAAGTATTTTTATATAAAAATCTATGCAAATACATCCCTGCCAAATCTTCCAGTAATCTTCCTTTGGTGTTTTGCTCAGAAATAATACTTCCAATCATCTTATAATACATCATTCGAAAAGCAGGGGATGAAAAAAGATACTTGGATGGCTTTTTCGTCGTATGAACTGACTGACTCAAATGAGATCCATGAGGGTAGACTCTAAATAAAATCTCTGTTTGTTCAAGAATTGAAAAAATCTCAGCTACCTTTGCCCGACTCAAACCAAACTTATTCGAAATAGTGGAAAAGTTAAAAGCGTCCATATCCGCCACTGCATACAGAATTGCAGGAATAACCGAAACAACTTCTTGCGAAAAATTTCCCAGCTGTGCAATGTCATTATTAACAACTCTATCTAATGTTTTGCTGATCTGATCATATACAATGGCTTCATTTTGAAGTGCAATCATAAATGGTAAAGATCCATAATTAAGATATTTTTGAAAATCAATACGCGTTGTTCCCATATAGTACTTATCCGCATGTTTTTCAATAGCCTTAAGTTCTTCAAAACATTGCTTCGCCGAATCGGAAGCAAAAATAGCACCTCGAACTCTACCGCTGAGACCTTTAATGGGAAATTTTTTATTCTTAATTTTTAAATATTCCGTAAAGCTGAGTGGAAATAGTTTTTCAAATATAGTTCTTCTTGCAATATCAGTATTACTATTCATGTGCAAAGCAGCCGAACCAGTAACAAAAATAAACACTTTATCACTCCTATCATAAACTGATTTCAATGCTACTCCCCATTTAGGGTCATATTGAACCTCGTCCAAAAAAAGCAACAATGGCTTGTCTAGATTTTCTAAGTGACACCCTATTACTTCTTCATACACCTGCAAAACCTCGCTGATATTACTTTCCATAATCTGCGTCACTTGATCCAATGATAAGATCAATCGGTAACAATCGCGTACTTTTGATTCGTGATAAAGTTGATACATGAGCGTAGTTTTCCCAGCACCACGAAGACCAGTCAGAGTAATCCATCGCTTTGATTTGTTTGCAGTGAAAAAATCCTCAAAATATGACCTAATCTTAACAAAAATACTCCTCTGAGGCCTTCTTTTGTTATCCTCATCAAAAACATATGCTTTTGCTCTAAACTCCGCCTGAGCGATTTGATCATTCAAGAAATTTCTTATTTTTTCCTTTTTTATAGCCATTTTCTTAAGATTTTAATTTAGTGATAACTCTAGCTTACACTAAATACCCATTTAGTGTCAACTCTAGCTTACACTAAATACTAATTCCGGATTCTCAATCTCATCCATCCTTTCTTTCCCAACTTTCGCCAACCAACGCTTGAAGGGCTCCGCTTTGGGTGATGGGATGGATTGGATTATCCTGAAAACTCCTTCCACATTAGAACAGTTAATTTTTTGTTTTCCTCCAGCTGTCTCAACTGCAAGGGGGGTGGCAATTTGCCCCCACCCTTTGGAAATTTCATCATCTCTACGCTTCATATCCTTAAGGTATCCCGCCGGATTAACTGAATCGGTCAAAGCACCCACAACATCAATAACCACAAACCACCACTCCTCTTCATGCCAAACTCTTCTAATTTCTTTTTTTTGAAACAATACTAATTTTTTATTTTTCATATGTTTTTAATTTTTAAGTTTTCTAAAATTATTTCTCAAATCCCTATCTCTCCTCTCGCATCTCCTATAGTGATATTATATCATCAAATCAAACTATTACAAAACACCTCCTTCCTCCCCTTTCCATCAAAGGGAGTCCGCCAATTGGCGGAAAGGGGGTTTATATTTCTCATATCACATCTTAAATTATTCTCACTTCCTCCTCCTCTTTTTAAAGGGGAGGACTGAGGAGGGGTTTCTCTATCTCAGATCTACCATCTCAACTCTAATTCATACACAAAAAAACAGCTGAACCGAAATTCACCTGTATTATTCTCCATGCTGTATATTATGTGCTGTATGTTATGTGTTCTATGTCATATGTCCCATGTTCTAAGTTCCATGCTCTATGCTCCATGTTATATGTTCTATGCTATATGTTCTATGTTCTATGCTACATATTGCAAACCGTCTTAGATTTGCAAAGTAGGCTAGAAAGTATTTCAAGGAGAGAGTTGAGCTCCAAAAATGAAACTCACGAAATACCTCGGAGCCTGTTTAAAATCTCTTTTCGTAGCGAGAATTTGAGATTTTAGGCGAAAAATACATAAATTGAGACAGGACTACTTGGAAAGTAATTCAACGAAATTTAGGTATTTTGCAGCCAAAATCTCAGATTCGCAGTAGAATACGGAGACTTTAAACAGGCTCTTAGCTTACCCTGCAAATCCAAAACGATTTATATCAATACTAATATTAAGTTAAGGAGGAACAGATAAATTATATCTGAACCTCCTTGTAGAATTAACGATACACAATCAGCTGATTGCGCGTTAAGAGGGTTTACTGCGCCTGTTCACAGATTGAAGCCACAGAAATCATATGTTTCAAACTCCCTCAACCTAAAGAATGAAACGATTCGGAATATTTATCACCTGCATGGCTTTTCCCGTTTAGCAGATGGATCTTACCGATTTATGAGAATAAATTCTAACAAATCTTGTCCTTTTTAAAAGGCATGCAAGAGCAAGTCAAATATTCTAAAACTTGTTCAGGTTATGATGCTGATTTTTTGTGTTCTACTCAGCTAAAGAATTATGAAAGGATATTGATAAGATTGATTTCGTGGGTCATACCTCCACAGCCATTTCATTATCAATATTTACGCTCTTTTTGTTTAGAGGTTTCGCTCCTTTTCATTAACCCCCTTGCTCCCTAATTTCTTTCAAAAACTATTCGAATTCTTGAAAGTTAACGACGGCGACTTCTCTAAAGAAAAATCGGAAGCATACCGCCGGGTAGTTTTTCTTGTGATTGAGCTACTACCTCTCTCTAGCATTGGATTACTAGCTAAGGAGAATCTCTTATTCGCACCATGTCCACCTCCAATTCTACATTTTATTTATTCCAACCCCGCCTGTAGAAATAGCGAGATCAGTTAGCGCCTTATTTGCACATTCGACCACAAACGCATGAGCCTTTGTCCCTTTGAGCTCATGCAAAGTCAAATTTATCTTATCATCGCCATCTGTGATGATGACTAATTCGGGACGATAAGTTGATCCTTGCGCAACAATTTCATTGATACGCTCTTGCGCTGCTCGAACGCAAGCTGAGATATCCGTTGAACCGCCAGAATAATTCTTTTCTGTAAAATGGCGAATCAACTCCTTTGCCTCACTAGAAGACGAAGCATGATGCTCGTCTTTAAGATTTGTATCAAAAAGCCGAACATATAGCTCAGCTTCACCCTCAATCACCGCCTTAAGGCGATTCATGAGAATTCCACCAGCCTTGAAAATCCGCTTCCCTTGACCCATTGATCCTGAGCAGTCAATAATAACATACAATAACTGCTTTTTCTCAATGGTCGTGACACGTTCGCGAACCTGGGCAGCCTTTGTCACCATTCGATAGGTACGATAAGCACTAGGCAACGCCCACTCAGGCTTTACCATCCGATGCATCTCGTCCAAATGCTTCATTGGACGATTTCTGACACTGTCTCCCGCTGGATCCGGCTCTTGCTTCTTGCTCTTTCGAACCTGCATCCGCGTGAGCCTGTCCAGATTTCTCGAGATCTCAAGCATCATTTCCTTGCCTCTCAAAAAATCTTCGGCAAGCTTCATTTTTCGAAGATTATCGTCTCCGTCACCTTTACTTTCGCCCTCAGAGTCAGACTCTTCAGGATCAAGCAGCTGTTTCTCATCACTAGACAACGAATCAATGTCGTCCATAAGTTGATTCAAACTCTCCCCAATCTCTTCCGATTGATCATTGTCCGTGAAGATTGGAAGAGGCTCTTCTCCTTCGTCGCCTCCTGCAGCTCCGTTTTTCTTCGACAGGAGCTTAAGAAGGTTCATTGCTTTTTCAAGTGGTGAATTTCCGGGAAATTTATCCAACTCGACTGCTTGCAAAAAATCACAAACATTTTGATGATATCTCATGGCTTTTTCCGTGCCTTCGACAATCATCATCTGTCGATCCGCTGTCCATTTCCCGGCCTTGCTCTTCCACTGCCCCTTGTCATTAGGAGCGGGAAGCTTGTCCTCCACTTTACGCTGTACTTCATTGCGATACGTGGAAGGAGGATTTACCACTCCCCCAGAAGCCAGATTGCAAAGATCAGCTACGAGATCTCTTGAAAATTTCTTGAGACCCAGCTTCTCTCCCATCTCCCGCATTTCATCCGCACTAGGCGAGATGTATGTCGGCGAGGAAGATGTCCGAAATGTAAATTGTGTCATCTGCCCCTCCTTAAATGCGGGTATTTTCCAAAGCTCTTGCTTGAGCCTCAGCGATTTTTTCACCGACCGAGTCGCGAATCGCCTTGCGACGATCCTTGAGACCATCGGTCACTTTTAACTTGGCAGTCTCATCTTGAAAAGCCATCAATTTCTTGGCAACCTGAAGCGCCTTAATCGGCGCACTAGCTTCACGAAGTTCTCCGGTTAACCGCCGAAGTTTTTCTTCTGCCTCAACCAGTTTAGCCTCCGCTTCGGCTCGCTCCATGGCAACATTGAGGTCCTTCTGAATAGTCTCAGCAAGGCCCTCAAGTCCAGGCAAAAAACGAAGATCAGTGAGATCCTGCTTTTCAACCTGGGTTGCTCCACGAATTTGCGCTGCCGTTTGGCACACTTGAAAAGCGTGCACGGCTGTCCGCGGAGAAACAAAATTTCCTTCCTCGGTAGCCTTGGCCAAAATTTCAGCCAAGACAGCTTTGAATCCGTTGAGAACCGGTCCGTCAAACTGATGTGCTACCTTCTCAAACATCTGAAGATAACTCTTAGCTGAATAGTCCTTCCACTTCAAATTGAGCTGAAGCGGAAACCGCTCAATCAATGCATGAGTTGCCGGACCAAGGTCCGAAATTTCGCTCGGCTCTTTGTTGGTAAGACAAATAATAACCTCGGTTTTCATTTTGAATCGCTGCGATCCATTCCTAAGCTCTTTGGCAGTCAACACGTCCTTAAGAGCTAGTAAAACTGATGCAGGAGCATCAAAGAGCTCCTCAAACACGGCCACCCGAGAATTCAGAAAAGATTTCTCGGGATAGTATTCCAAAACTTTTTCCTCTTCTAACTTTTTGAAGTTGAGTCCGCCAAAAAGACGGGACTCGTCCATGCCTTCGCCAAAGAATTGAAAAAAGGTTTCCTCGGCCATACCGAGGTCTTCGATGACCTTTTGTACCATTGCAGACTTTCCATGTCCGCCAGGCCCAAAAACGATAATGTTTCTTTTTCCAACAAATCCCAAGGAGAGTATCCTTGCGATTTCATTAGTGAAAACAAAAGATTCTACCAGGCTTTTTTGGATTTTTTGTGCGATATTAGTCATGATCTTTCTCCATCAGATAAGTTTTAGCGCTCTTTCACTGCCGATTGTTGACAATTTCAGACCTTGCACTTCTCCCGCTCTTGCTGGTGGGGAATCACCTAGAAATCATAGACGCTTACTCGCCTATGTTCTGAATTTTGTCAAAACACGCGAAGTAAGTCGCTTAATTCTCGAATTTTACCAAGGGCATCGAGTTGTCTCTGTCCCTGAAATCACATCGCAGCCCCAAACAAGAGCATGCGAGTTCCAAAATTCTATCGCCAGTCTTTCCGCCTTTTGCGGATCAGATTGCTGGGAAAAACTTCTGTGATCCCAAGGTTCCGGCTGTGGCTTAACGCCAACAAACGCCGATATGAGAACATATCCAGTCTCGATTTTCTTGAGAATAACCACAAGACTTGAGCACGGCTCAGGCCTTTTGGTTTTCACAAATCGAGTATGCCCATATCGCTTCGGCCGTTTTGCAAAAACAATTTCATCACCATTATCAGTGGCAACACAAATCGTTTCTCCAACAACTCTACCAAAATCCACCTGTTCCACGAAAAAATCTCGTTTCCCAGAATCAATTCTAGACAACGCCTCAGTCAAAATTTCAGCCACATCATCATGAAGATGACTGTGATGTCGATTACTGACTAATTCATCAGAACCTAGTTTCCACATTCAGAGCCTCCTTGAAAAATCTCCGTGAAAAATTAATGTTAAATCCAATACCTAATTGTCAAATTACACCTAATCATAAAACAAATGATCAGGAGGATTTGAGCAAAAATAATTTATTGAGCAAATCTTCGTAATCATTTGAAAATTATATTCGGATTATTCATTGTCGCACAATAATCCGAATTAGTAATGTAAGTGCTTGTGCGAAAAACACACTTTTTTATTTTCATGGGATCATTTTTTTGGCCTTGACCTAAGGCTCATTGAGTTAGTTTTCTGAAAAATTCTATTCATTGAGGGCCATGCCTCCTCAATAAATCTAAATCAGAAAAACTTGTGCTTTTTGTTTGGAGGTAACCACAAACCCCCTGCATCCTTTTACTTTCTTTGAAACTGCCAAATCTCATTGAAAAGTATCACGACAGAATCCTTACGGGTGAAAATAACTGCCGGGCTACTACGCCTTTGTTTTGAGTCCCACCTCTGGGAGGTTCTCTTGCTTTTTTCAAAGCATTCTCCTTTTTCCCGAAAAAAAATCTTAAAGAGCCATAATTAAAAAATCATCATTTTTTATTTTCAGCCTGGCAAGACTAAAAAATCCAAATGCTATTTTCAAATTATGCCCGCCTCTATCAACTCAACAAAAAAACGATTGGGTCTAAAAGAACATTTTTTCTCTTTAGTCAAAATAACCAAGAGATTTTTGGGTTCAACCACAAGGATTGTTCCCAAAAATCTTTTCATTATTTCTCAACTCTCACCTCTCAAATCTCAACTCTAATTTCTGAGAAAGAGAATTGTGAAATCGATTCTTTTTCTGAAAATTGATTCGTGAGGCCTGTTTTCATATATATGCCCTGAATTAATTTCTTCATCTTTATCTTTTTCACAATTCTTCTTCCCAACTTATACACCATGTCATCCTAAACTTGTTTCAGGATCCCCCACGACTAACGCGCGTGATATTATTTCGGGATTCTGAATCAAGTTCAGAATGACAAGTAACGATAGAATAAAAAAACAACTATCAATCTTGTGTAATCAATATGCTTAGACACTGAGACACAAAAAGACTAACGGTTGTCTTCTTTTTAAAATTCATGTCTCTCTCCAAACATTTTCCTAATATATTTAGTTTTAAAAATTCTCAATTCTCAAATCTCCCATCTCAAATCTCATTTCAACTTGACTGTACATCCTAGCATATTTCATCAATTTTGTCAATAGCCGCCTCGTAATAGCCCAATAGCTTGGAAACACTTTCGACTTTATGGACTCAATGGATTTTACAGACTTTACGGACTTTACAGACTTTCGACTTTATGGACTCAATGGACTTTACGGACTTTACGGACTTTACAGACCTTATGTACCTTTGACTTTTTTACTACACTGTTCTATGTTAAATATCACGTATTTCATGTCCCATGCCACATGTTTCATGCTCTATGCTATATGTTACGCGCTCTATGATACATGTCTCATGTTATGTGGTATACTTTAAATGTAATTTTTAAAATTTTTTATGGCGTATTTTTTAGTGTTCGTTCTTATTACACTTTCCGGAATCTTTTCCGGATTGAATCTGGGTCTTCTTAGTCTCAACAAAACAGATCTTGAAAGAAAAATTAAGCTTGGAAACAAGGATGCAAAAAAGGTGTATCCCGTTCGCAAAAACGGAAACCTCCTTTTGGTCACCCTTCTCATTGGAAACGTTGCGGTCAACTCAGCAATCAGTATCTTTCTGGGAAGTATTGTTAGTGGGGTTATAGCAGGGATCATATCAACTGCTCTTATTGTTATTTTCGGAGAAATCATTCCACAGGCAGTGTTTTCAAGACATGCTCTCAAGTTTGGAGCCAAATCTGTTTTTTTGGTGCGTTTTTTTATTTTCATCTTCTATCCGGTTTGTGCTCCTATGGCATGGGCACTCAACAGAATACTTGGTGAAGAAATGCCGACCATCTGGAGCAAAGATGAGCTTCGAGAAATTGTGAAACTTCATGAAGATTCTCCACATTCTGATATTGATTCTGATGAAGAAAGAATTATTCTTGGGGCGCTTTCTTTTTCTCATAAAACAGTAGAAGATGTCATGACTCCAAGATCAGTTTTGTTTACTCTTGATTCACATACTGTTCTAGATAAAACAACTTTGGAGAAAATACGAGAAAAAGGATTCACAAGAATTCCAGTATATGAAAAAAGAATTGACAACATCATTGGTCTTTTGTACTCCAAAGATTTAATTGGGATTCCATTTGGAGAAGAAATTTCAAAAATACTTCGCACAAATAAATTGATTCGTGTTTCTGAAGGGAAAAAACTAGACTCACTTTTATCAGAATTCATCAAGAAAAAAAGTCATTTTGCATTTGTTTTCAATGAATACGGTGGTCTAGAAGGAGCAGTCACACTTGAAGATATCATCGAGGAAGTGCTTCGCATTGAAATCGTTGATGAAAATGACACAATCACAGACATGCAGGCTGAGGCTCGAAAAAAACTTTCTGAAATGGAACTATCCTAATTAGAATTGAGAGTTGAGAAAGAGAGTTGAGAAAATAAAAAATCCCTCGCGAGGGATTTTTTCTATTTCTATCTTCTTCCACTTAACACGAATTTTTAATTCTCAAATCTCAATTCTCAAATCTCAATTCTACACTTCTCCCCAGTTCTTTCCAATTTCAGTGTCCACTACCAAAGGAACGTTTAGCTTATACGTATTTTCCATAATTTCTTTCAGTTTGTGAGAAACTTTTTCAGCCAATTCTTTTTTCACTTCCAAAATGATTTCATCGTGAATCTGAAGAATTATTTTCACATCAGAATTGAGTGCAAATTCCTTGTGGATTGCAAGCATTGCCATCTTCATAATGTCAGCTGCAAAGCCTTGTGCTGGCATGTTCACTGCCATTCTTTCTGCTGTGCCCTTCACCATGAAATTAGAAGAATTAATTTCAGGCAAATATCTTCGCCTTCCTGTTTTTGTTTCCACAAATTCATTTTTACGAGCAAATTCTTTTGTGTTTTCAATGTATGCTGCCACTCCTGGAAAATTCTCCATGTACTTTTCAATGTATTTTTTGGCTTCCTTTTGATCAATTCCAGCGGATTGAGAAAAGCCATAGGAGCCCATTCCATAAATCACTCCGAAATTGAGTGCCTTTGCTTCACTTCTCATTTTGTCAGTCACTTCATCCAACGACACCTTGTTGATTTCTGCAGCCGTTTTTTTGTGAATGTCTTCGCCTTTTTCAAAAGCTTCGATCAATTTCTTGTCTCCACTGATGTGTGCCATCACTCGAAGTTCAATTTGAGAATAATCCGCTGCCACAAAAACCCAGCCGTCTTCAGACTCAAAGGCTGTTCGAATCATTTTTCCTTCTACAGTTCGAATTGGAATATTTTGAAGATTTGGATTTTCAGATGAAAGTCGCCCGGTTGCGGTCACTGCTTGATTGAAAGTTGTGTGAATTCTTGAATTTTTGTCTACTGCTTTTGGAAGCGCATCAATGTATGTGCTTTTTAATTTGAATGCTTCACGGTATCTTTCAATACTCGCAATAATATCATGTCTACCTCTCAATTTTTCCAACTCACTAGCTGCGGTTGAAATTCCGGTCTTAGTCTTTTTGATGCCTTCTGTTGAGATTTTCATTTCATCAAAAAGAATTTCTGTGAGTTGTTTGGGCGAATTAATATTAAATTGTCTTCCTGCTATGTCGCAAATTTCTTTTTCAAGATTTGAGAGTTCTCCTCCAATTTTTTTTGACATTTCGTTCATCAAAGAAACGTTTAATCTGATTCCGTTTCTTTCCATATTCAAAAGCACTCGAGTAAGTGGCATTTCAATTTTTTCAAAAACATCCAGAATTGTTTTTCCCTTTTTCTGATCATTGCTAATTTCTTCCAATTTTTCATTCAATCTCTGTTTCAAATCAAAAATAATTTTAACTTTCTTGCAGCCCTTCTGTGATATCTCCTCAATACCCTCCATTCCAAGACTAAGTTGTCCTCCATTATCTTTCTCAAACTCCTCTCCAAGCTCTTCTAGTGCAACTTTTCCAAAATCAATTTTTCCTCCAGGATTCAAAAGATAACTCGCAAGTTTCGTGTCCCACACATTCAAATTCATTTTCACTCCGAGCCCTTCTTCCATTTTTCTCATTGCATCTTTGAGTTCAAAACCAATCTTTTTCACGCTTGATTTTTCAAAAAATTCTTTGATATATTCCAAACTATCATCATCAATTTCCACAAAATATGCCTTTTTTTCTCCCCAGAAAAAAGATAGGGCTTTGACATTTTCACCCACACAACTCAAATCAAAAGCTACTTCTTTTTGCTTGCTCATTTCATCAAAAAATCTTTTCAAACCATCTTCAGTCAGAAGTTCACATTGAATCTCTTTTCGTTTCTCCATCTCCGCCTCATCTCTCTTTCTTAAGTCTGAATTTCCCGGAAGCCTTTTCAAAAGACTGTGAAAATTCAACTCTCGAAAAAGGCTGGTTACTTTTTCTCGATCAAAATCATGCGTTGCACATTCATCCAATTTTAAATCAAGCTCAATGTCAGTCTTAATTGTTCCCAATTCCTTGGAAAGAAATGCCATTTCTTTCCCATCCTCAAGCTTTTTTTTCACAGCACCCTTCAGTTCATCAATATGCTCATATATCCCCTCCAAAGTCTCGTATTCTTTCAAAAGATTAATAGCCCCTTTTTCTCCAATTCCTTTCACTCCAGGAATGTTGTCTGAAGCGTCTCCTCGAAGACCTTTAAAATCTTTGAGTTGTTCAGGGCTGAGCCCATATCTCTCAAACACAGCGTCCTGGTCATACAAAACCGCCTTGCTGATCCCTCTACTCATCGTGTACACACTCACATCCTCATTGACAAGCTGGAGTGCATCAAGGTCACCGGTCACAATAATGACATCCAAACCGGTTTTGAGATTTGAGTCCGCCAACTGGCGAAGAGATTTGAGATCTTTCAACTCCTTACTACTTTTGGATTCCAATTTCTTGCATTCATCATCCTTTTCTGGACTTTTTGTTTCATGTTCCATGTTACATGATATGTGCTGTGCTATTGTTCCGATCACATCATCAGCTTCAAAACCTTCCCGCTCAAAAATTGGAATATTGAATGCTCTCACTAATTCTTTCACTCTGTCAATTTGCTGATACAAATCATCCGGAGCCTTTACTCTAGTGGCCTTATAGTCTTTGAATTTTTCATGTCGAAATGTTGGACCAGCTAAATCAAATGAAGCTGCAACATATTCTGGATGAAATTTCTCAATTACAGCCAAAAGCGTTGAAGCAAAACCATACACAGCATTGACCAATTCACCTTTCTTAGTAGTAAGTGGCGGAATTGCATGATAAGACCTGTGAATGATTGCGTTGCCATCAATTAAGATTATTTTTTTTCTTTTCATATACGAATTACAAATTAAAATCCCGTACTGATTACAAGCTACGGATTGCTAGTTACTAAGCTTAATTATACCTTTT
>Ga0224510_10000123_pt1 | contig 66550 bp, 49 predicted proteins | sample SF_May12_sed_USG_FD_170161 | JGI IMG/M metagenome (GOLD analysis project Ga0224510, IMG submission 170161) | Sediment microbial communities from San Francisco Bay, California, United States - SF_May12_sed_USGS_4_1 | ecosystem: Environmental > Aquatic > Marine > Sediment | place: USA: California... | reverse complement strand
TGATCATGGCGTTGCCGGTGGCGGGATCGAAACCGAAGTTGTCCCACACGTCGCTGATCGCCTGCGTCCGCTCATAGGAGCGGCGTTCCGGAAACACGCCGACCGGCGAATCGCTGGTGCGGTCGAAGGTGAGAACCCCCACCACATCGTGGGCGCCGTTCTGGACTTCCCCGGCGCCGAGGAGCGTGGCCTGCAAACCGGTCGCGCAGGCCTGCTCGACGTGATAGCCGGGCAGGCGCCGGCCCATGCAACTGGACACGAGCGGTGCGGTCCAGAATTTCCAGTGCCAGGGGATGGTCGAGCCGATGACGAGAAAGTCCAGCTGGTCCGTGGCCACCTTGCGCTTGCCGAGGATGCGGTTGGCCGCTTCGCCGGCGAACTGGCCGATGTTGACCTCGGCCAGGGGCGAGGTCTGCCAGGCGGGAAAGTAGCTGCTCCCCCACGTGCCATACGGAATCCTGGCTCTCGGAAACATGAAGTCCATGAGTGCTCCCTTGGTGCTGCCGCGGCCCTGTTGCTCCGACGTTCCGGGGTCTACAGGATAGTGCTTTCCGCGTGCATCGGGAAGCCCGAACGGTCGGCCCGGGAGAACGGAGAATCCTGGCCTTGCACGAATGCCGAACTCGACCTATAATGACCTTTATAGTAGGTCATATAGCCCACAATTGAGGTCACAATGCTCGAAGCGATCCTGGGTTCCGCCAGCAGCGAAAAGGTCCTGATGTTTCTGATCTCACGCGATCAGGGATACGCGCGGGAAATCGCGCGGTTCTTTGACACCGACGTCGCCCCGATACAAAGGCAGCTCGAGAAGCTGGAGCGCGGCGGCGTCTTGGTGAGCCGGCTCGCAGGACGAACTCGCCTGTTTTCATTCAATCCTCGCTACCCGATGATCGACGAACTTCGCTCCCTGCTGGAGAAAACGCTGCAGTTCTATCCGGACGACGTACGAGAGAAGCTCACGATGGTCCGCCGTAGACCGAGGCGGCGTGGGAAGCCCCTTTGAAGTCGATTGCGAGAATGTCCGTCGGTGAGCTGGCCGCGTACATTGCCAGCCACCTGCGTGCCCGCGGCATCGACGTGGTGCTATCGGGCGGATCGTGTGTGACCATTTACAGCGAGGGCAAGTACGTCTCGCAGGATCTCGACTTCATCGACACCCGTTTCGCCACCATCAGCGAGATTCGTGCAGCGATGCGCGAAATCGGGTTCGTTCCGGAGAACCGATATTACCAACACGCGGAAACAGATTATCTCGTTGAGTTTCCGACCGGACCTCCCGCGGTGGGCAAGGAACCCGTGGGACATATCGATGAGATGGCGTTTTCGACTGGCCTGCTGCGAATCCTGTCACCAACCGACTGCGTCAAAGATCGCCTCGCCGCCTACTACCACTGGAACGACCTGCAGAGCCTCGAGCAGGCCGTGCTTGTCGCCCAGGCCCGGAAGGTCGATCTCCGCGAGATCGCACGCTGGTCACGCGCCGAGGGCATGAGCGCTGAATATGCCAGAATCAAGAAGCGCCTGGGTTAGACGTGGTAGTGGAGGCGGTGGCTAGCGCGCGAAGCGCGCTGCTCAGAGCCGACTAGTGGCTCGTGTCTTACACGAGCATGGGTTGGTGGAGGCGGCGGCGAGCGAAGCGAAGCTCAGAGCCGACCCATGGCACACTGTTAGTGTGCATGGGTTGGTGGAGGCGGCGGCGAGCGAAGCGAAGCTCAGAGCCGACCCATGGCACACTGTTAGTGTGCATGGGTTGGTGGAGGCGGCGGCGAGCGAAGCGAAGCTCAGAGCCGACCCATGGCACACTGTTAGTGTGCATGGGTTGGTGGAGGCGGCGGGAATCGAACCCGCGTCCGAAGAAGCAGCCGCAACGGTTACTACGTGTGTAGTCCGCGATGTAATCTCATCTCCGTGCCCACCGCGAACACAATGCATCGGAGACCAGCCCGGTAGGTTCTCGCGCTTTGGCCCCGAGCGGTGCCGCCACGCCAGCCCCCAGGATATGACGCCCACTCACCGGCCCTGGAGACCCAGCCGGTGGGGACGGGAGCCTACCCTAGCTTAGCTAGTTAGGCAGCCAGTGCGACGTTATTGTCGACACTTACAGGTTTGTCACGAAGATTAACGAGCTCTGGTGACATTGCTCGACACGCAACCGGTACGCCCATCTCCCCCGTCGAGACCAGTTCGCCCCCATACCCTTCAGGCGCCGTTACCCGCAGAATATAGCAAGAACCCGGCCGGGCGGCAATGCGCCCGGGCGGCGCCACGCCGGTCACCGCACATTCGCATTTTTGTTGGCCGCTTTTGCGGTTCAAAAACGCTGACAAGTATCGATGGGGCCTCCGGCCGCCGGCGGCTTCGTGAGACCACAGTCCTTCTGCACAGGAACGAACGGTGTGACCATGAAACACTATGTAACTCAAGCCGTTATATGGCTGCTGGCGGCATGCGCCGCGGTGGTACCGGAACCCTCCGCCGCCCAGACCTTCAATTTCTGGAGCAAGGGCCTGGGCGACACCGCCTTCGACCAGGTCGGCGGTGTGGCCCTCGACGGGTTCGGCAACGTGTACGCAACTGGCTCCTTCCAGGGCACCGTCAACTTTGGCGGCGGCAATCTCGTCAGCGCGGGAGAACGGGACGTCTTCCTCGTCAAGTACGCGCCCGACGGCACCCACATCTGGAGCAAGCGCTTCGGTGACGCCGACGTCGATATCGTCGATGCAATCGCCGTTGACGGGTCGGGCAACGTGGTCATCGCGGGCGAATTCCGCGGAGCCATCAACTTCGGCGGCGGCAGCGCGGTCAGCGCCGGCCTCTCGGACATGTTCGTGGCGGCGTTCAACGCGAGTGGCACCTTCCGCTGGAATCGGTTCGCCGGGAGCACCGTGCAGGACTACGCCAGAGCGGTGACGATCGATTCCGACGGCAATGTCATCGTGACCGGCGGCTTCCAGAATACCGTCGACTTCGGCGGCGGAGGGCTTGCGAGCGCCGGCCAGGTCGACATGTTCCTTGTCCGCTACGACAACAACGGCACGCACCAGTGGAGCCAGCGTTTCGGTGGCACCGGGTCCGACGTGGGCATCGAACTGGCAACCGACACCAACGGCGATATCGTTCTTGGCGGCATATTCTCAAACACGGTCAATTTCGGCGGCGGCAATCTCACCAGCGCCGGCCAGTTGGATATCGTGCTCGCCAGGTACGACGCAAGCGGGGGTCACCTGTGGAGCAACGCGTGGGGCGGCACCGGAACCGAATCGATGGAAGGCGTATCGGTCGGTCCGTCCGGTGACATCTGCATCACCGGCGCGTTCTCGAACACCGTCGATTTCGGTGGCGGGGCTCTCGTCAGCGCCGGATCTCTCGACATCATTGTGGCGGGCTACACGTCCGCCGGCGCGCACCTCTGGAGCCGGCATTTCGGCAATACAAGTGACGATCGCGGCTTCGCCCTGGATCGCCTCCCTTCGGGCAACATCGTCGTGATCGGGCGGTTCTACGTCTCCGTGGACTTCGGCGGCGGCCTTCGAACCTCGCCTGGCAACGCCGACATCTTCGTCGCTGAGTTAGACCCGGCCGGCACCTACCAGGCCGACACTCAATTCGGCACCGCCGGCGATGAACACGGCTGGCAGATCGCAGCCGATGCCCGTGGTGGCGCCGTCATCATGGGGTACTACGACAGCACCATCGACTTCGGCAGCGGGCCGGTATCGCCGTTTGGCGGCGACGACATCTTCGTCGCCCGTCTTGCCGACGGCCTGGCGAACCCGTCCATTACCGCCATTACCGATGTGGGCAATGACGAGGGACGCGAAGTCCAAATCAGCTTCGATCGCTCGGTGCACGACGATGCCGGATCACCCGCGCAGGTTACAACCTACGAGGTCTATCGCCGCGATGACCCGGCTCCGGCGCTCGTCGCTTCCGCCGGTCCCGGCCCGTTCGCCATGGAGGGATGGACGTTCCTCGCATCGGCTCCCGCGCACGGCGAATCGAGCTACAGCGTCCTCGCGCCGACGATCGGCGACTCGACGATCACCGGCGGCTTGTACCAGTCGGTATTCCTCATCCGCGCTGCCACCAATACGCCCACGATCTTCTTCGACTCCGCCCCCGACAGCGGCTACTCGCTCGACAACCTGGCGCCACCCGCGCCGGGCGCGGTGACCTACAATGGGGGCACCCTGTCCTGGGACGAATCCACGGCACCGGACTTCGACTACTTCTCCATCTACGGCAGCAATGCCGGTGACCCCTCGAGTGCCACACCCCTGGGGCAATCGATTGCGACCGTACTGAACGTGTCGGGATCGTCGTATTCCTACTACTTCGTGACCGCCACCGATTTCGCCGGCAACGAGAGCGTCCCCGGTGCGACCGCGACGGCCACGGGGGTCGGGGACACGCCGGGTAAACACGAATTGTCCATCGCGGCACATCCCAATCCATTCAATCCACGCACCAACATCACATTCACCGTGCCGGTCAGCGGGCGGCTTCGCATTTCCATCTATGACGCCCGCGGCGCGCGCATAGCCACACTAGTCGATCGCGCCACCCACGCCGCTGGCGAGTACAGCGTGTCGTGGGATGGACGAAACAGTGCCGGCAACAGTATTGGCTCGGGCGTTTACTTCGCTCGCATCGAACACGGGACAGCCGCACGCGTACACAAGCTCGTGCTGGTCAAGTAGCTAAAGAAAGGGATGGCAACCATGAAACGCTTGCAGGGAACACTTATTCTGGCGGTCCTGCTGCTCTCAGCAGCTTCGTCGGGCGCGGGTACGCCTTCGCACTTCTGGAGCTACGGCCACGGGGGTACTTCCAGTGACATCGCCGAGGACGTCTTTGTGGACGCGTCCGGCAACGTGTACGTGACCGGCCGCTTTCAGGGAACCGCCAACTTCGGCGGTGGCAATCTGGTGAGTGCCGGCAGCGAGGACGTCTTTGTCGCCAAGTACAACGCGACGGGCGCGCATGTGTGGAGCATGCGCTTTGGAAGCACGTCCAACGATCAGGGGCGCGCTGTGACCGTCGACTATCTCGGCAACGTGATCGTCGCGGGTTTCTTTAACCTGACGGTGACATTCGGCGGTGGCAATCTGGTCAGCAACGGCGGCAGCGATATCTTTCTGGCGAAGTACGACGCCAATGGTGTCCATCTCTGGAGTTATCGCTTCGGCGGAACGGGCGGCGACCAGCCCAACGACCTCGCCACCGATTCGGGTGCGAACGTCGTCATGACCGGGCTGTTCAGCAACACCGCTGACTTTGGCGGCGGCAATCTGGTGAGCGCGGGATCGGGAGATGTCTTTGTGGCGAAGTACACCGCGGCGGGCAATCACAGTTGGAGCCAGCGCTTCGGATCGACCGGCAACGATATCGGCTACGGCCTTGCCGTCGACGCGTTGTCAAGAATCGTCGTGACCGGTCAGTTTGCCGGCACCGTTGACTTTGGTGGTGGTGGGCTGGTGAGCGCGGGGAGCTTCGACGTATTCCTGGCCAGGTACGGGATAACCGGCACGCACATGTGGAGTCAGCGCTTCGGCGGCGCGTCCAACGATTCGCCCGAAGCGGTGGCCATCGGCGCCGACGGCACGATTGCGACCACGGGGACGTTTCGCGATACCGCCAGCTTCGGTGGCGCAACTCTCACCGCCGACGGAGTAAACGATATCTACCTGGCGAGCTATGACGAAAGCGGCGCACACCAGTGGAGCCGCGACTTCGGCAGCGCTGATGGCGAAGACAGCGGCGGTCTGGCGGTGGACGCGCGTGGCAATGTGTACCTCGCCGCCTGGTTCAACGGCACCGTCGACTTTGGCGGCGGCCCCATCGGCGAAGACAGCGCCGCGGATCTCATGCTGGGCAAGTACAGCGCCACCGGTCAGCATCAGTGGAGCGGCGCCTACGACGCGACGGCTCACATATATCCACTCGGCCTGGCCATCGACGCATCGGCAAACCCGATTGTAATCGGGTACTTCTTCGGGTCGGTCTCTTTCGGGGGCGGGCTGATAACATCCACCACCAACGACGCCTTCATCGCCAAATTCGGTCCGCCGGCCGAGCCGCTGATCACGTCGATCACGGACATCGGCAACGACCAGGGCCGGAAGATCAAGATCCGCTTCGATCGCTCCGGACACGACGACGCGTCGTCGTCGACACCGGTGCTCGGCTACGATGTCTATCGTCGAGCCGACACCCCGCCGTCATCATCGGCGGCACTGGATATCGATGTCGCCCGGCAACACAACGCACCCCCGGGCTGGACCTATCTGGCCACCGCCCCGGCACACGGCGAGTCGGGATACGGGATCGACGTCGGTACGCTGGCCGATTCCACCACGACCGATGGCCAGTTCTGGTCCGTCCTCTTCGTGCGCGCGTCGACGGCAGCCCCGACGACGTTCTGGGACTCCGCACCCGACAGCGGCTATTCGCTCGACAACCTCGAGCCGGGCGTTCCCGCTTCGGCGGCAATCAACGCCGGCGTCGTGTCCTGGTCGGCGCCTTCAGACCCCGATCTGGCGCACTTCACGGTGTATGGCGCCAATATCGACAATTTCGGTTCGGCGGTCGTAGTCGACAACACCCCCGCGGAATTTCTGGACGTCAGCGGCGCGCCGTACGCGTATTACTTCATTACGGCGACCGACCAGGCCGGCAACGAGGGCGCGCCGGCCAAGGTGGCCTCGCCCACCGGGGTTGGTGGCACGCCGGAGCGATACATACTCTCCGTCGGCAACTACCCCAACCCGTTCAATCCACAGACGACGATTCGCTACACGATTCCGTCTGCCGGCATCGTGACCGTCGCCGTGTACGACGCGCTGGGCGCGTACGTCACAACGCTCGTCGACCACGAAGCCCGCACGCCCGGCGCTTACACCAGCGAATGGCACGGGCGCAACGCGGAGGGCGCGGCCGTCGCCTCGGGAGTCTACTTCGCGCGCATCAACCACGGCGGTACCACACAATCGCGCAAGATGCTTCTGATCAAGTAGCGAAAGGACCACGATTACAATGACGACGCGGAGTGTGACATCAACACGACTTGGAGTACGGGACCGCACTATGAGATTGGTACTTTTTGCAATCATCGTTGCATCGTTTGCTCTATCGGTGCCGGCCGTTCACGCGGGCACCATGGCCGCCTACTGGAGCAACGCCTGGGGGGAACTTGGCGCCGACGTCGGGAGATCGGTTGCCGTTGACGGCGCTGGCAATGTCATCGTGACCGGCTCATTCGAGGGCACCATCGATTTCGGCGGCGGCCTGGTGAGCGCGGGCGACGAAGACATCTTCCTCGTCAAGTTCAACCCGTATGGCGCACACCTGTGGAGCATGAGCTTCGGGAGCACGGGCGGCGACCAGGGCGTCGACGTGGCGGTGGACAACGCGGGGAGCATCTTTGTCACCGGCTATTTCGAGGACATCGTGGAGTTCGGTGGCGGCGCGCTGGTCAGCAACGGCGGGCGTGACATCTTCGTGGTCAAGTTCTCCTTTGACGGCACGCACATGTGGAGCCGGAGCTACGGCTCGTCGTTTGGCAACGACGAGGGCCACGGCATCGCAGTCGATGGCGCTGGCAACGTGATCGTCGGCGGCGAGTTCGGTAACACGGTGAACTACGGCGGCTTCCACCTCACGAGCAACGGCGATTCGGACATCTTCCTGGCGAAGTACGACACCTTCGGCACCCTCGACTGGGCGCAGTCGTTCGGCGGCCTCGGGTGGGATAGCATGGAAGAGGTAGCGGCGGCGGCCTCGAACAACGACATCTACCTGACCGGCCACTTTCCGAATTCGATTGATCTCGGAGGGGGCGCCCTGGTGAGCGCCGGCAGCGAGGACATCTTCCTGGCCCGGTACAGCCCCGGCGGCGGCCATCAGTGGAGCAAGCGGTTCGGCGACTCGGCCTTCGACTACGGGATCGGGCTTGCCGTCGATGCCGCCGGCAACGTCACCGTGACGGGTTCCTTCATGGGTACCGTGAATTTCGGCGGCGGCAACTTCATGGCCGGCGGGGCCACCACCGGATTCGTCGCCAGCTACACATCTGGTGGCAACCATCGTTGGAGTCGCATGGTTGGCCAGAGCAGCGGATGGGACGTCGCAACGAGCAATACGGACGACGTGTTCGTGGCCGGCCATCTGCTGGGAACGGCCGATTTCGGTGGCGGCGAGCTGACCGCCGTGGCCGATACCGATGTCTTCATCGCCTGGTATGACATGGATGGCAATCACAAATGGAGCAACCGTTACGGCGACTCCGGCAACAATGCCGGCTTTGGCATCGCGGTGGATCTCAACGGCCACCCCACCATAACCGGGGAGACAAACGGTTCGGTCGACTTCGGGGGCGGCAGTCTGGGTGGCGCCGGGGGCTACGACGTGTTCGTCGCCAAGTTCTTTGGCGAGATCGAAATCGGTGCGCTGGACGATTGCGCGAACGACCGCGGCAAGTGCGCACTGATGGTCTTCGTCAAACACTTCCTCGACGGCCCGCCGATTCCCTTCAATCCGCCGGGACCCCCGGTGACCCGCTACTCGATCTGGCGCGCGGTGGGAACACTGCCGATGTATCCGCCCGATCCCATCCACAGTTGCCCGGGTCCGGCAAGCGCCTCACTCGCGGGCACGCGCAACGCCGCATCCGTTCCATGCGACGGATGGGAGAAGGTGGCCGACATCCCCGCAACCGCGCCCGAGGCGCCCTACATGGTGCCGGTGCCAACGACGCGCGACGCCACACCGGGTGATCCGGCCATCCACTACTTTGTGGTCCTGGCCGAGGATGACCAGGGTGGGTGGCACACGTCACCACCCGAGAGCATCTCCACGACGAACGATCTCGGGTCCGCGATTCTCGCAATCGAGGACGTGCCCAACGACAACGGGCGCCTCGTTTCGATCACATTTGCGCGCGACAGCGAGGATGCCGGCGGCGCGGCAACACCGGTGCTGTCGTACGGCATTTATCGTCGCGACGACCCGCCGCCGTCGATATCGAGCCCCTCTACGATCGCAGCCAAAGAGCCCGATCCCGTGCACAGAATCGAGGGCTGGACGTACGTGGCCTCCGCTCCGGCCCACGGCGACCCGGTCTATGCCGTAGAAGCGCCGACGGTGGGTGACTCGACGATCAGCAGTGGCGACTATAGCTCGACGTTCTTCGTGCGCGCGATGACGGCAGCGCCAACGGTCTTCTTCGACTCGCCATGGTATGCGGGGTATTCACTCGACAACCTGGCTCCGCCCATGCCGACGAGCTTCGCGTACAATGCCGGGACACTCTCGTGGGATCCGTCGACGGCGGGCGACTTTGGCTACTTCACCGTCTACGGCAACGCGATCGCTGACTTCACCACCGCCGTTGTCGTCGACTATACAACCGCGGCCACGATGGACGTCAGCCTGTCCCCCTACGCCTGGTACTACGTGACGGCGACAGACTTCTCCGGCAACGAAGGTCCGCACGCGTCAATTGCGACGGCGACTGGCATCGCCGGGACACCGAACGGGTATGTGCTGTCGGTGACAAATCATCCGAATCCATTCAACCCGAGCACGGCGGTGAAGTACACGGTCCCCACCACCGGCGCGGTGAACGTCTCCATCTACGACGCGCGCGGGAGCCGCATCGCCACGCTCGTCGACAATCCCGCACACGCCGCGGGCGCGTACAGCGCGGAGTGGAACGGTCGTAACGACGCCGGCTCAACCGTGTCGTCGGGCGTCTACTTTGCCCGCATCACGCACAGCGCGGGCACGCGATCGAGGAAGCTCGTGCTGCTCAAATAGAACGGCCGCTGGAGACCAGTTCGCCCCCATACCCTCCTGCCTGGCAAGAACCCCCGGGCAACCTGCGCCCGGGGCGCGATCACTCGTTCACCCCGCCGCCCGGGCGGTGGTAGACTGCCGGGACGCCGCCGGGCAAACCGGCGCGAATACCCATGGACTCCGAACGCTGGCAACGAATCGAGACCCTGTTCGACGCCGCCCTCGACCAGGACCCGTCGCGGTGGGACACGTTTCTCGACGACCACTGTCGCGACGACCCCACGCTGCGCGCGGAAGTGGCCTCCCTGCTGGCCTCGCACGTGGTGGCACCGGAGGCCGTCGCCGTGGCGCGGAAGCCACCCCTGTCCGCGGCCCTCATCCGCTGGCGCGGGAAGATTGTCCTTGTGGCGCTGGTGCTGGTGATCGCCGCCCTGGCGTTCGCGCTGCGCTCCGAGATCGCCCGCAAGAACGCGGCCATCCAGCACAGCCTCGCCGCGAACGAAACCGCCGCGGAAGCCCGCGCCGACGCCTACGTCAACGCCATCGCGGCCGCGGAGGCGTTCCTCCTGGTCCACGAGAACGCCGACGCGCGCGTGCGCCTCGAAGCGACCCCGCCGGAGTTGCGCGGCTGGGAGTGGCGTCATCTGTGGCAGCGCCTCGACCGCAGCCTGTACCGCATCGAGGCACACCCGGGCGCCATCCAGAGAATTGCCTTCGCGCACGACGGGTCATTCTTCCTGACCACATCCACCGACAGCACCATCGGCATTTGGGACGCCGCCACCGGCATCCTGCGAAGCCGCATCGGTCCGTTGGACGCGGCCATCAACGGCGTCGCCATCCACCCCGGCAACGCGACCATTGCCGCCGGCCTGGCCAACGGCACCGTGCTCGTGCTGGGCATCGCCAGCGGGACGGAGCAGGCGCGCTTCACCGGCAGGGGGCGGGCGGTGGTGGCGTTCAACAGCAGTGGCGCGAGACTGGCGGCGGGGTTTGCCGATGGCAAGGTCCTCGAGTGGCGAACGGACACGCGCCGGCCCACCGGCACCATCGACGCGGGCGGCAAACTGGAGCGCGTTGCCTACGCGGAGAACGACCGGCTGATGGTGACCCGCGACGACGCCGGGCGCCTGCGGTTGTGGGACACGCGCACCAACCGGCGCGTCACCAATGTGTCGTCCCACGAAAGCAGCGTTTCCGCGATCCTCCGGGAATGGACGTTGGCCACCGACAACCCGCTCACCCGAACCGCGGGCGACGCCCCCGCCACCGCCAGTGCGGTCGATCCGGTGCGCGGCCTGCTCGCGGTGGGGAGCGCCGACGGGGGCGTGCGCGTGTGGCCGCGCGACGCCGACGACGTCCCGGTGTTTCGCGTTGCCGACGACACACAACCACCGCCCGCGGCCAACGACGCCTGCGTGAGCCCCGACGGATCTCTGCTGGCATGCGCTGCGGACCGGCGTGAAATCGGCCTGTGGAACGTCGCGACCGGCGCCCAGATCGCGCGCATGGAGACCGGTCGCGCCGACCTCCCCACGCGCGTTGCATTCAGCCCCGGCGGTTCGCACCTGTTCGCCGCCGACCGCGGCGGCAACGTGCTGGTGTTCGACCCGGTGGCGCGGCGCCGCTTGCTGGCCTTCGCGGCGCATTCAGCGGCGGTGCTGGGCCTCGCCGTCTCCCCGGACGGGAGCGTGCTGGTGACCGCGGGGGCGGATTCAACGCTCAAGTTCTGGGACGCGAAGAACCTCGCGCCGCGCGGCGAGTTTCGCAAACTCCCGGGCGCGGTGAGCAAGGTGGCGTTCGCACCCGACGGCACGCTGGCCGGCGCGTGCACGGACGGCGTCGTTCGCCTGTGGAACGTGGCCACCGGCGACACGCTGCGCGTGTTGCGCGGACACACGGGCGCGGTGACCAGCCTCGCCTACGACGCGGATGGAACGCGCATCGTTTCGGTTGCGAAGGAAGGTGAGGTGCGGATATGGAACGCGGCCACGGGGGCGGTACTCGACGCACGGCAGCTCAATGGGGTGGCATCGGCCTGTTTCGTTCCCGACCAGACGCGCCTCGTTGTGGCCGGCGCTGATGCTGTCGTTCGCGTCATCGACCTCGGGGATGGGCGCGAAGTCGCCCGCCTGCACGGTCACGGCGCGCGAATTCTCTCCCTGGAGGCGTCCGCTGCGTACGGGGGCGTCGTTTCCGCCTCCGCCGACGGCAGCGCGCGCCTGTGGGACGCAAAGTAGCGGTGCGCCGCGCTCAGTACACCAGCAGGCGCGGCTCGGTCATCTCCTCCATGGCGTAGCGGATGCCCTCGCGCCCGACGCCGGAGTTCTTGACACCACCGTAGGGCATGCTGTCCACGCGGAACCCGGGCACATTGTTGATCATGATGCCGCCCACCTCGAGCTTCTCGTGCGCCATCTTCACGTGGCGGAAGTCGTTGGTGAAGACCCCCGCCTGGAGCCCGAACTGGCTGTCGTTGGTGCGCGCGACGGCCTCTTCGAAGCTCGCCACCTTCTCCAGCACCGCGACCGGACCGAACACTTCCTCGCGGTTGACCTTCATGTCCGGCCTGGTTTGCGTGAGCAGCGTGGGTTCGTAGACGTTGTGCTTCTCGTCCCGCACGCCACCACCCGCGAGGACCTTCGCACCGCCGGAAACCGCTTCCGCCACCCAGCTTTCCACGCGACGCAGGTGTCCTTTGTCGATCATCGGCCCAACGATTACCTCCGGGTCACCGGGGTCGCCCACGCGCACCGCCTCGATCTCCTTCAAAAGCCTATTGGTGAAGGCGTCGTACACCGTGTCCACCACGAAGATGCGCTGTGTGGAAATGCACACCTGTCCCGCGTAGAGGTACGCACCCTTCGCGACCAGTCGCGCTGCCGCGTCAACGTCAGCGCTCTCGTCCACCAGCACCGCCGCGTTGCCGCCCAGCTCCAGCACCACGCGCTTGCGCCCGCAGATGCTCTTGAGGTGCCAGCCCACCTTCTCGCTGCCGGTGAACGACAGCATCGCGATGCGCTCGTCCGTCACCAACTGCTCCGCCACCGGGATGTCGCACGCCAGGGCGTTGAACACACCCGCCGGATAATCCGCCGTGTCGATCAGGCCGGCCAGCGCCAGCGTGGAGAGCGGCGCCTGCGGCGCCGGCTTCACGATCACCGTGCAGCCCACCGCCAGCGCCGGCGCCACCTTGTGCAGCACCAGGTTGAGCGGAAAGTTGAATGGCGTGATGCACGCCACCACCCCGATGGGAAAGCGCTTGGTGAAGGCGGTCTTGCCCTCCCCCGCGTCGAAGTCCAGCGGAACCGCCTCGCCGGAAAAACGCAGTGCCTCGGCGGCCGCGGTCCCCAGCGTGGTCAGGCAGCGGTCGATCTCGTTGCGCGCGTAGCCGAGCGGCTTGCCGGCCTCCTTCACGATGAGATCGGCGAACGCCTCCTTATGCGCCTGCAAGTGCGTGCGCACGCGCTCCAACGCCGCCGCGCGCTTGCCCGCCGACCACGCGCCGAACTCGCGCGCAGCTCCCAGCGCCGCCACGATGGCGGCGTCCATCTGCGCCGGCGTCGCCAGCGGGAGGGTGGCCAGTTCCGCGCCGGAGTACTTGTCCGCAACTGCGGTCTTCCCGGCGCCCTCCGCGCTCCAGCGTCCGGCAATGTAGTTCTGCGTCTTCAGGATATCGCGGTAGCTCACGGTGCTCTCCATTTCCTACATCATCTTGAATTCGGCGGCGTCGCGGATCTGGTTGGCGATGGCCTGGTGGTTGGAAGGTGCCTCGGCCCGGTAACTGGCGCGAATGGCGTCGATCCAGCGGCGCGCGCGGTCGGTCAGTTTGAAGTCGTTGGTCATGAGGCGATCGCGCATGACCAGAATGCCCATGTCCGCGCCCTCGTACAGATAATCCCCCTCACCGGTGATGCGCAGAAAGAACGCCTCGTCCGCGGACTCCACCGCGCGGCGGTGCGTATCCATTCGGTTGAACTTGATCCGCCCATCCGGCTGCATGCGCCAGATGCCGGAGCGGGGCGCCGACGTCACCTGCTCGATGGTGTTGCGGGTGTGCTTGATCACCAGCTGGCTCCAGCGGTCGATGTTCTCGGGTCGCGCCCAGCGCGCGTTGAGGGAACGGACGTTCAACTGGTAGGGTTGATCCATCCACTCCAGAATGTGGAAGATAAACAACGGCGCATCCGCCAGCGCGAACACCGCGTGGTTGGTGATGGAACTTGCCCCGGTGACACGCGGATTCAGCTCCCCCAGATAGAGCTCCCGTGAGTCCTGGTCCACCAGGAAATCCAGCTCGAAGTAGCCCTTGTATCCCTCCTGCCGCAGCTGGTCGCCGAACATCTGCGTGTACTTGCGCGCGTTGCGCCGGATGGTGGCGGTGAACGCCTCCGGGTAGATCTCGTTGCCGCACCAGCCGCCGCGGTACGGCGTCAGTTCCGAAAATCCCACCAGCTCGGTCATGAGCGGCGCCACGATGGTGCCATGCCGCGTCACGCACGCCTCGATGGCCGCACCCCGGCAGCGGATGCGCTTCATGATCTTGACTTCCTTCTCGCCGATGATCTCATCGCGGTGCCGCGCAAAGTCCTCGCGCGTGGAGATGAAGAATGTCGTGTGCCCGGAATCTCCAAACGGGGTCTGGATGACAAGGTGTTCTCCCAGACGTTTGGTAAGCGAGCGCAGGTGGTCATAGTCGCGCACAGGCGACAGCACATAGGGCACGCACGGCACCCCGGCCTTCTCCGCGATGCGATTGGTATTCACCTTGTTGTCCAGGAAGGTCCGCATTTCCGCCGACGGAAAACAGATCTCGAGCCCGAGCTTCTTTGCCAGCGCCTCCGTCTTCTCGTCGAACATCAGAAACAGGGCCTTGCCCGCCTTGCCATCGTGTTTTCGCGCCTCCACAAATGCGACCACCTCCGGGTGCGACAGGAGATAGTTGTTGATGTCCTCTATGCTCTGAAACTCCTCATGGGGGAGTTCCTCGCCGGGTGAGAACACGTTGGGATGCAATCCGTCGAAGCACTCGATGTAGGCGATGAACCGGAATCCCTTGATCCATTCGTCCGCGCCCAGAAGGTTGAAATTGGTGGCGCTGATGAAATAGATCGGCACCTCATTACGATGAAAGAACCGGCGGATGTCCGAGACGCTTCGTAGTGGTTTGACTGGCAGTTGCTTGGGCATAATCCTCACTTCTTCAACTTGGTTAACGACGGAATGCTAGCGGGCCGGGACATGCCCATTGCGGTCGCGGTTTTCTCCCGATCCAACGCACCGCGGGTGAATATTTTCAGTCCCAGGTCTGCGCGGTAGCCATGGATCTCCTTCACGTCCAGAGCCTGCAGGAACTCCACGATGGCCGGACTCACCACCTGCCCGGGAACCAGAACTGGAAACCCCGGCGGGTAGGGAATGACAAACGAAGCCGACACCGGCTCGAGCCCCTCCCGGAGCATGTGCCCGCACTCGTCGAGCATGGCGTACTCGATCTTGTTCTCGTCGCAGGCCAGAAAATATGCCTCGCGCAAATCCCCGCCGGGAACGCTGGGCACGGCCTGGAACGAATGGTGAAAGCGGCTGAAGTCCGGAAGCGGCGGCACCTCCTGGGTGAGGGACTTGATTCGCTTGCGCGCCATTTCCTTCTCCCTGCGGTTCAGAGACCGGAAGTGCTCATCCAACTCGTCGGCAATCCGCAGCAGCGCATTCACCAGATAGGCCACGCTGCCCCGAGTGGTGCCGATGTTGGTCATGAATAAGACCGTGTTACGCGAGGTCTTGTTGATTTGAATGTTGAACCGGTCCATCAGGAAACGATTCTTGAATGTGTCCCCGTCGACACCGGTGCGGCCGATGAACAGCGTGATCTTGGTGGGATCGAGAACAAACTCGTCCTGCTCCCACGCCGACTCCATGCGATTCCACCCCCGCTCCCGGTCGTAATACTCGCCGAGCCCGCTCGTCCGGTGCTGGTCGGGAATGAAGTCCTTCACGGTGAGCACATCGAAATACTTCCGCAGCTGCTTATGGTCCTGGATGCGCGCCCGCAGCAGCATCGCCATTTCGATGCTCTTCTCAACCAGCTCGTATCCCTCAAACTGCACCTGGCGCCGGCCCACGTCGAGCGAGGCCAGTATTTGGTAGTTGGGGGAGGTGGACGTGTGCGTCATGTATGCCTCGTGGAACGTCGCCTCCGCGCGGCGGCGAAAATCCTCGTCCCAGATGTGCACCATGGATCCCTGGCGGAAACTGCTCAGGGTCTTGTGGGTGCTCTGGGTGGAGTACACGCGCAGCATCACCTTGTCCGGGTCGGGGAGACGCGGCGCCTCGCCTGGCGCCAGCGAGCGCAGGTGGTTCTCGTACTCGACGCGGTACTCGTCGCTGCGGTAGCGTTGCGCCAGTTCATTGGCCGTATACATGGCGGTTCGTTGCCGGTATGTGCTGGTAAACCCGGCGAAGGCGAACCAGGCCTCATCCCACAGAAAGATCATGTCGGGCTTTATCGCCAGCACCTGCTCCATCACACGACGCACGTTGTAGACCAGGCCGTCGAACGTGCAGTTGGTTAGGAGCAGCATCCTGACCTTGTCCAGCCGGCCCGCGCTCTTGAGCAGGAGCAGTTTCTCGCGAATGCTCTCCAACGGCACCGCGCCGTACATGGAGTACTCCTCGATGGGATAGGAATCCAGGTACACGGGATAGGCGCCGGACAATACCAGGCCGTAGTGGTGCGACTTGTGACAGTCTCGATCGACCAGGACGAGGTCCCCGGGCTCCACCAGTGCCTGCACCACGATCTTGTTCGCAGTGGACGTTCCGTTGGTCACGAAATAAGTTCGCTTGGCACCGTACGCCACCGCGGCCTTCTCCTGGGCCCGCTTGAGCGTCCCGGTGGGCTGCAGGAGCGAATCCAGGCCGCCGGTGGTGGCCGACGTTTCCGCGAGAAACATGTTCCGTCCGTAGAACTCTCCGAAGTCCCGCATCCAGTGCGACCGGAACACGGAGTTGCCGCGCGAAATCGGCATGGCGTGAAACACGCCGGTGGGCTTGCGGCTGTACTCCTTGAGCGCGGAGAAGAACGGTGTCTCGTAGCGTTCGCGGATGCCGCGCAGGATGGTCAGGCACAGCTCCTGCAGGTCCTCGCGTCCGTAGAAGATCCGGCGAAAGATCTGCAGCGTGCTGGTCCTCAGGTTGGTCAGCGCCGTGTCGGTGATGTAGTACACGTCCAGCTCGGGGCGGAACTTCCTGATCAGCGCCCCCAGGATGGGACCCAGTTCCGGCCGGGGCTTGGCCGCGTAGTCATGCCCGAGCGCGGGCCCCACAAAGGGCTTCACCAGCGGCGAAATCCCGCGCGTCGGAAACGACGGTGCGTAGCGAATGACAACCGCCTGGATATTCATGTTGGCCAACAGGGCCACCAGCGCATCCTGAAAGGAATGTTGCAGGACCACATCGAACACGAATTCGTCGTCGATACGGCGCAGATCACGCAGCCTGTCCAGGAAGGCCTGCTCCTCCGCCTCCGCCAGATCCTCAACGAAGAGCACCTCGAAGTGCTTGCGTCTGGGTGCGTCGGTCGGCAGAAAACGCGAGGCGCGGCCCTCCTCATCGTCATCGTCCTCGGCGTACACGTCCAGCTCACCGCGGTAGGCATCGCTCACCAGCAACTGCGCCGTCTCCGCCACCTGGCGCGCAAGCGCGGGGTACTCGCCGCGCGCGAGCACCTTCTCGAAGGCGCGCACGCGCGACAGGCCCGGAAAGGCGAAGTACTGCTCGATTCCAGCCAGGCTGGCCAGCGTCTCGGCCACCTTCTCGCGCCGGCGCTTTCCGGCGCCCCCGGGGCGGGCAACGGACAAACCGGCGGATCCGCTCCGCAGCTCGTTCCAGAGGTCCACGCGCATCTGCGCGATGTTGTAATGGGGAATGCCCCGCACTCGGTCTGGCTTCATATGGATCTACTTCTTGGAATGGAGGGCAAGCTTGTTGCCCTCGGTGTCGATGAACAGCGCAAAGTAGCCGGCGTCGTCGCTTATCAGGGTCCTGCCCATCACAACCCTGCCCCCGGCGGGCTCTATGCGGGCCAGAATCTCATCGAGCCTGGTGCCGGCGTTCAGGTATACCAGTGTGCCGGTGTCCGACGGGATGCAGCCGTCTCCCACCACCACCGCCCCGCCGACCCCGTTTACCGCCGGGAAGAAAGCCATGGCGTAACCACTCATCTCTGCGGTTTCCATCTTGATGTCGTAAATGTGACTGTAGAACGTCACGGCGCGTTGAAAATTGTGGGCGGGAATCTCAAACCAGCTCACGTAGTCCTTGAGGCGCGGCTGCATGCTTCTGGCCTTCGTCGTCTTGCCTTTGCGGCCTGTTGCTCCCATGGTAATCCTCCTTCGATATGGTTCTCCCTACAATTGAGATGCTGAGATCATCGAGCTCCCGGGCGACCAGACGCTCACCGGCATCATGCGCCGGGCTTCCCACCCGGCGGCGGCTCATCGGATGCGGCGCCGTGGGCCTGCTGCAGCTTCTCCAGACGCATCGGCTTGATCAACGGCCCGAGCGTCTTGAGATAGGGGAGTTCGCGGCCGGCATCGTAGATATCAAAGTGGACGCGCCGTTCACGAAAACTCTTGAGCGGCTGCCCCAGACGCAGCAGACCGTGCTCCCGGCTGCGCTGCACGCGTTCCATGTCGATCTCGACCGGTATCATTTCGGGCCCGGTGCTGGCCAGGTAGAGCACCCGGCCATCCGGCCCGCACACGATGGAGCGTCCGGTCCCGCCGTCGCCGAGCCCATTGATGTCGAAGATGAAGCACTGGTTGCACGCCGCCGTCGCCTGCGCTATCGCGAGTTCCACATCCCGGTCCATGGTGGCGGTCAACGTGGGATGGAGCAGCACCTCGACCCCCTGTACCGACAGGGTTCGCGACGTCTCCGGGAACCACATGTCGTAGCAGATGGAGATTCCAAAACGGCCCACTTCGGGCACATCCCAGATGAGAAACTCGGTCCCCCCCGTCACACCCACCTCGTAAGGGTAGAACGGAAACTGCTTGTCGTAGCGCCCGACCACCTCACCATGCGGATCGATGACCGTCGCGGTATTGAACACTCTGCCGCCCTCGGTGCGAAACATCGAACCTGGAATCAGCCAGATTCCGTGTTTGCGCGCTACGGACTGGAAATGCGCCTCCACTTCGTTGGGAAATGCCAGCGCATTGTGGATCAGCGGGCCGAAAGGACACAACTCGCTGAACACCACCATCTGAACCCAGGGATACACCGCCATGAGCACGTCGAGCTGCGAAGTCATGTCGGCCACGTTGCTGTGGCTCGCTGATACCGGCATCTGGATGCCGGCAATGGAGAACGGCTTCATGCGGTCTTTCCTCTGGTTACTTCATCCACCACGGCTTCCAGGATATCGAGCCCCTTCGCGAGATTCTCGTCGGTAATCACCAGCGGGCCCAGAACCCGGATGATGTTCTTGTGGGTGCCGGCGCTCACCAGCACCAGCCCGCGCCGCGCACACTCACTGACTACGCGATCGCACAGTTCCCCGTCCGGCTGCCGGGGGTCGCCGTTCTTGACGAATTCCATTGCCATCATGGCCCCGAGGCCGCGGACGTCTCCAATTTCCGGGTGGCGGGCCTTCATCTTGCCAAACCGGACTGCGATCACCTTGCCGACCTCTGTTCCACGCCGGTTGAGATCGATCTTCTGCATGTACTCGATCGTCGCCAGGGCGGCCGCGCTGCAAACGGGACTCCCGATATAGGTTCCGCCGATGGTTCCCGAGGCAGCCGCGTCCATGATATGTGCCTTGCCCACCACCGCGGCGATGGGAAGGCCCGAGCCCAGCGACTTCGCGTACGTCGAGATGTCCGGTGTAACGCCGAAGTGTTCCCACGCGGACCAGCGGCCGGTGCGGGCGAACCCGGACTGAACTTCGTCGAATATGAGAACGACGTCGTGCTCATCGCAGTACGCGCGCAGCGCCTCGATGTAGCGCCGGGGGGCCACGTTGAAACCGCCCTCACCCTGCACGACCTCGATGATGACCGCTGCGAGATCCCGGGGATCAATGGTGTTGTGCGAACTCTCGTGGAGCCGCGCGATCTCCGCGTCTACGAACGCGTCTTCGTCCATCGAACCCTTGTATCGATAGGCATTGGGAAACGGCAGGCGGTAGACGCCGGGCGCAAACGGACCGCAGTGGAGCTTGTAGCCAACCTTGCTGGTCAGCGACATCGCCATCATGGTGCGGCCGTGGAATGCGTCGGTGAAACAGAGAATCCCGCTGCGCCGCGTGGCCTGGCGCGCAATTTTGATGGCGTTTTCAACCGCCTCCGCGCCCGTGCTCACCAGCATGGCCTTGGTCTTTTCGCCGTGGGGAACGATCTCGGTCAGTTTCTCGCAGAGCGCCACGTATGGTTCGTAGGTGACGACGTTGAAGCTCGTATGCAGGAACCGCCGGGCCTGATCGACGATGGCCTCGACGACCGGGGGCGGACAGTGGCCGGCGTTGACCACGCCGATACCACCCGCGAAATCGATCAGTTCATTTCCGTCTACATCGATAATCACGGCACCCGAGGCACTCGCCGCCGTGGCCGTATTGAAAACCCCCACCCCGCTGGCAACGACGTTCCTGCGCCGCTCGAGCAGTTGCTCCGCCCGGGAAGATTTGATTGCTTTCATATGCCCATAGTACATTAACATGTGTAAGTCGTCCAGCTACAACATGATGACGCTTGTGCGCTATAATAGGTTCGTGAGCCACAAACTCGACGATTCAAGACCGCGCTCTCCGCAAAGACTACTGGACCGGTCCTACGAAGGGACCGTGTTCGAGCTGTTTTCCGTGCAACAGCCGCTCGAAATTGAAATCGGCTCAGGCCGCGGGCGGTTTCTCCTTCATCGCGCCGCGCGTCACCCGGACCGGAACTTCCTCGGCATCGACTACCGCTGGCGTTTCCTGCGCGAAGGGGTGGAGCGCGCCGAACGCCACGGGATCACGAACCTTCTCTTCTATAAGGCGGAAGCCGAGGAAGTGGTCTCGCACCTGGTCCCCCTGGACAGCATCGAGGTCTTCCATATCTACTTTCCCGACCCGTGGCACAAGCGCAGGCACCACAAGCGCCGCCTGCTCACGCCCGCCTTCTTCAAGCGCCTCCACGAGCGGCTCAAGACCGGCGGCCGCCTGGAACTGGCCACGGACAACTTCGACTACTTCATTGCCTTCCGCCGCGCGCTGGTCGAGGCGGGAGATACCCTGTGGAGCAACACCACCGAGCAGCGCAACCAGCGCATCATGGATCCCGGTGTGCAGACCCACTTCGAGGCCAAGTACGCCCGCTGGGGCCGCGATCTTTATTATCTGGAACTGGTGAAGTAGCCCCCCGCTCAAGTTCCTGCTCCACAAAACCGGCTTCCCGGATTAGGATACCCCCGTGCAAAGACGACTGAAACTGGACATGATGCCGCAGCCGGACGACGTGAGCTGCGGCGCCACCTGCCTGCACGCGGTGTACCGCCACTACGGCGATGCACTTGACCTCGCAAGACTGATGCGGGAAGTCGAACAGTTGGAGGGTGGCGGCACGCTGGGTGTGTTACTGGGTTGCCACGCCCTGCGCCGGGGATACAAGGTGACGTTGTACAACTACAACCTCGCCGTCTTCGATCCCACGTGGAGCGCCCTGAGCAGCGCCGAACTGATCGATCGGTTGCGGCAACAGATGGCGGTCAAGCAACAGCGCAGACTCAAGGTGGCGTCGCGCGCCTACATCGAGTTCATGGAGCTGGGCGGAGAGATTCGCTTTTCGGAGCTGTCTCCCAAGTTGATCCGGCGCTACGTACGCGGATCGATCCCCGTCATTACCGGCCTGAGCTCAACCTATCTGTATCAAACCGCGCGCGAGTACGGCCCGCGCAACGACGCCGATGACGTGCGTGGTTTGCCGACCGGGCACTTCGTGGTCCTGTGCGGATACGACATGGATTCGCGCGACGTCCTGGTGGCCGACCCCTACCAGGCGAATCCGCGCAAGGCGCGCTACTACGAGGTGGGCATCAACCGGCTCATCTGTTCCATCCTGTTGGGCGTACTCACCTACGACGCCAACCTGCTTGTGATAACCCCCAAACGTCATCGCCGGTGATCCATCATGTCGCGTCTGATCGTCGTCAATAATCCCGACAACTGGCCGTTACAGATTCCCGGCGTCGAGGTAGTGTCCGCGCGCGCCTACCTCTCCGACAGCGAGTACAGCAAGATCAACAACGCGAAGGTGTTCAACCTGTGCCGGTCGTACCGCTATATGAGCAACGGCTACTACGTGTCGCTGCTGGCGGAGGCACGCGGGCATCGCGCCATCCCCAGCATCATGACGCTGCAGGACATGCGCACCGACGCCATTTTCCGCATCCGCTCGGAGGACCTGGACGGCCTGATCCAGAAAAGCCTGTCCCACCTGAAGACGAAGGAGTACCAGCTCAGCATCTATTTCGGAAAGCCGTTGGCCAAGACCTACGAACGCCTCGCCCGGCAGTTGTTCAACTATTTCGAGGCGCCGCTCCTGCGCGCGCACTTTGTCCACCGGAAGAAGTGGGAGCTCGACAGCGTCGACCCCATCGCGGTAAAGGACATCCCGGACTGGCAGCGCCCCTTCGTGATTTCCGCGGCCGGGTCGTACTTCCTCAAGCTCGACCGCACCCCGCGAAGGAGCAAACGATTCCAGTACGACCTGGCCATCCTCTACAACCCCGACGAGCACGACCCGCCCTCGGACGCGCGCGCCTTGCGTAAGTTCTGCAAGGCGGCGGAGAAGGTGGGGATGGACACCGACCTCATCACGCGCGAGGACTACCGCCGCGTGGCGGAGTTCGACGCGCTGTTCATCCGCGAGACCACCGCGGTCAACCACCACACCTACCGCTTTGCGCGCCGCGCAGCCGCCGAGGGGCTGGCGGTCATCGACGACCCCGAGTCCATCATCCGCTGCAGCAACAAGGTATTCCTGGCGGAGACCTTCGAACGCAACAATCTGCCCATGCCGCGCACCATGATCGTCCACCGGGACAACGCCAACCAGGTGGCGGACACGCTGGGGCTCCCCTGCATCCTGAAACAGCCGGACAGCGCTTTCTCGCAGGGCGTGGTGAAGGCGAAGACGCGGGCCGAGCTCGACGAGGAAATCGAACGCCGGCTGGCCAGTTCCGATCTGCTCATCGCGCAGGAGTTCATGCCCACCGACTTCGACTGGCGCGTGGGCGTTCTGGAAGGCAAGCCCATCTACGTGTGCCGCTACTTCATGGCCCGCCACCACTGGCAGATCCTCAAGCAGACCAAGAAGGGCGGACTGCGCGGCGGGCGCGTGGAGCCGGTGGCCATGCGCCGCGCGCCGCGCGAGGCGGTACGCCTGAGTGTGGCCGCCGCCAACCTCATGGGAGACGGGCTGTACGGCGTGGACGTCAAGCAACGCGGCTCGGACTTCTTCCTGATCGAAGTGAATGACAACCCCAGCATCGAGGCGGGCTACGAGGACAAGCTGGTGGGCGACGTGGTGTATCTGAAGATCATGAAATCCATCCATCGCAGGATCCTGCGGCTGCGCGGGGAGTAGGCGTGGGGCTGCACCTCTTCGAGGGCTACGGCGTCGAGCTGGAGTACATGATCGTGCGCGCGGACTCGCTGGACGTGTTCCCCGCCACCGACCAGGTGCTGCTCGCCGTGGCCGGCGACTACGTCTCCGAGATCGAGCGGGGCGACCTGGCGTGGTCCAATGAGCTGGTCAACCACGTCATCGAACTCAAGACCAACGGGCCGGCCGCGGCGCTGCGCGGGCTGGACGCCGCCTTCGCGCGCGACGTTTCCTCCATTGAAGACATTCTGGTTCCGGTGGGAGGCCGCCTGATGCCCACCGCCGCGCACCCGTGGATGAATCCCGCCCGGGAAACGAAGCTGTGGCCGCACGAGTACAATGAGGTCTACGCGGCCTACGACCGCGTGTTTGGGTGCAAGGGGCACGGCTGGTCGAACCTGCAGTGCGTGCATCTGAATCTTCCCTTCCACGGCGACGACGAGTTCGGCCGCCTGCACGCGGCCATCCGCCTGGTGCTGCCGCTGATTCCGGCGCTCGCGGCCAGCTCGCCGATTCTCGAGGGCCGCCTCACCGGCCTGATGGACAGCCGCATGAAGTATTACCGCGAGAACCAGAAGACGATCCCCATTATTACCGGCAGCGTGATCCCGGAACCGGTCTACACGAAGCGCGACTACGAGGAGAAGATCCTCGGCCCCATCTACGCGGCCATCGCGCCCGTCGATCCGGAGGAAACGCTGCAGGACGAGTGGCTCAATGCGCGCGGCGCCATCGCCCGCTTCCAGCGCGACGCCATCGAGATCCGCATCATTGATATTCAGGAAAGCCCCACCGCCGACATGGCGGTCACGCACGCCATCGTCTCCGTGCTGCGCGCACTGGTGGCAGAGAAGTGGCAGACACTGGCGCGCCAGATGGCGTTCCCCACCGAACCGCTGAACGCCGTTTTGCTCGCCACCACCCGGGACGCGGAGCGCGCCCGCATCACCGACACCGACTACCTCGATGCCTTTGGCATCCGCGCCAAGAGTGTCACCGCCGGAGAAGTGTGGGACCACCTGGCCGGGGCGGTGATCGCAAACGCACCCGAGTTCTCGAACGCGTGGCAGGAGGCGCTGGGCGTCATTCTCCGCGAGGGCACGCTGGCGCGACGCATTGTGCGTGCCGTCGCGGGCGAGAATACCGATGTGGCCGAAAAACTCGGCCTCCCGCGTGAGTCGCTCCGCCCCGTCTACGAAGAACTGTGCGACTGCCTCCAAGAAAACCGGATGTTCCATGCCGCCGGCTGACACAACTCTTGTGCTCTCCTGCGAGCACGGGGGCAACATGATTCCCGCGCGCTACCGGCCTCTGTTCAAAGGCGCCGCCACCGTGCTGCGGTCGCACCGCGGCTGGGACCCGGGTTCGCTCGAGCTTGCGCGCACCATCCGGCGCGCCACTCGTGCGCCACTCATCGCCACCACCACCTCGCGCCTGCTGGTGGAGTGCAACCGGTCTATTGGTCATCCGCGCCTGTTCTCGGAGTTTACCCGCAGCCTCGACGAACGCGACAAGGCACAACTCCTGAAGACGTATTACCACCCGCACCGCGACGCCGTGGAGAGGGCGATCCACGACAGGATGCGCACGGTGCATCGCGTGGTCCATATTGGCGTGCATACCTTCACGCCCGTATACGAAGGACGCAGGAGAACCGTCGATATCGGCGTACTGCACGATCCTCGGCGCGCTTTTGAGAGCGGCGTCGCGTGCGCACTCGTGGGTGCGCTCAAGACCGCCACCCCGGGTCTGAAGGTGTACCGCAATCTCCCCTACCGCGGCTGGAGCGACGGCCTGACCACGTCGTTGCGCGAGACGTTCCCCGCCAGCCGCTACGCCGGCATCGAACTGGAGGTGAGCCAGCGCTTCGTGGGCACCGCGCGCTGGCGCGCGCTGCAGCGGTCAATCGCGTCGGCCATCCGCGCCCAGGGGTGAGGTCGGCCTGGAACTACACCGCCGGCCCGGGCGGAGGCGGGGGCTGCTGGGGTGCCGCGGGAGCCGGTTCGAGGTCGCGCAGCAGCGCGCGCTTGGACTGCTCGTAGAAGGACGCGGTTCCAAAGAGGCGTGCGCTGCCCAGCGCCACCAGTGCCGCGAGCATCATGGGAAATATTGCGCTGTGGCGGTCGGTCATCTCCAGGATCAGCACGAAGGACGTGAACGGCGCGCGCGTCACCCCGGTCAGCACCGCGATCATCCCCAGCAGCGCGAGCAGCACCGCGTTGGTACCCGTCCACCACGACGCCACCCACGAGCCCAGGCTCGCGCCAATGGCGAGCGACGGCGCGAAGATACCACCGCCGCACCCGCTCAGGTACGACGCCATCGTCGACGCGAAACGCACCCCGATGAGCTTGAAGCTGGCCACCGTGTCGCCCGCCAGGATGTCGGATACCAGGCGGTTGCCCGGGCCCAGCGCGCGCGCGTCGATCAAGCGCAGCAGCACCATCGCCACGCCGCACACGAGTGCGACCGCCAGCCCCGCCTGGATGCGGCGCACCGAGAGGCGCCGGCGCATCCACACGCTGGTACGGAAGGTGGCGTCGCCAAAGAACGCACCCAGCGCACCCCCCAGCACACCCACCACGAACGCGGCCGGAATCACCGCAAAACCCACGCGCCCGATGCGCGGGAAGCCCAGGTAGAGGTAGCTGCCCACCAGCCACTGCGACACCAGTCCCGAAACCAGCACCGCGGACAGCACGGTGGTGCGCACGCGCGAGAAGTGCTTGCTCGCGAGTTCCTCGACCGCATATACGATTCCACCCAGCGGCGTGTTGAACGCGGCCGCCATGCCCGCCGCGGAACCGGCCAGCATCCACGACTCCAGCGCCACCATGGGTGAAAACGTACGGATGTAGCGGCCGAAAACGTAGAACAGCGACGCGCTGATCTGCACGGTGGGTCCCTCGCGCCCGATGGCGCCGCCGCCCACCACGCACAACAGCGAACTCACAATCTTCACCACCGCCACCCGCAGGCTCAAGAGCGGCGCTATCAACGCGTGGTCCACGCGCGCGTCGTGCAAATCGACCGCCGCCATCACCTGCGGGATGCCGCTCCCGCCGGCGCGCGGGGCAAAGCGGTTCACCAGCCACCAGCCCAGGGCGAAGCACAGCGGGGCGGCAACGATCAGCCAGTACGGGTGTTGCTCGAAGGTCCGCACCGAGAAGTGCTCCGCCGCCCGGTACATGAACGAATACCCCACCGCCACCAGGCCGGCCACGAAGGCGGCGGCGATCAGGCCCACGCGATGGATGTTCCGGGGCTGGGCGAGGAACGCCCGGGTGCGTCTGCGAAAATGGCTCACGGGAGTCTTAGCACACTGCAAATCGTGCGCCACGTCAAGGACTTAGCGGCTTTTTTGTGAATTTGTGCCCGGGCGTGTGACGACCGGCCGGGCGCCGGGTCATACCTGTGTACGGACGCCCCCAGTGGCCCCGCGCAGTGACCTCCCGAGCCAGCGCGGTGCCCCCCCAAGCAGAACGGGCCACACCCTGAGGCGTGGCCCGTTTTGTTGTGCGGAAAGGATGTCCGCCGGTCTCAGATGAACTTCAGCGCCATTTTCACGCGCTTGAGATACAACTCCAACTCGTCGATCCGGCCGCGCAGTGTCGACGCTTCGTCGACACCCTTGACACCCCTCATGAGGTACTCGAGCTGCTCCTGCGCGCCGCGCAGCGCCTTCAGCGCCTCATCGCGCTGATCATCCGTCAAACCCATCGCGCGCCTCCTTACTTTTCCTCCTGGTCGCGGCGGATGGAGCGCGGCAGGCGGTCCAGCGCGTACAGCGCCGGGAACGCCGCCAGGTTGGGCACCCACAGCAGCCCCTCCATCACCGCGTCCGAGAGTGATCCGCCCTTCACCCACTGCGTGAACACAATGGGATCCTCCACCGTCATGGTGAAGTCTACCTGCTTGGGCGCCTTGTCGGAAATCTCCAATCGTCCGTCCAGGATGGCGATGCAGAACTCGCCGCCACCGGTCTTGACCCCGATGGTGTGGCTGCGGTCGGCGAGGTCCTTCTGTGCGCGCGAACCCGGCACCACCTTCGACGCCATGGTACGCATGCCGTCGAGTGCCGTCTTGAATGCCGGTGCCCACTTTTTGTCCTCGCGGATCTCGGGGACCGGCGGCTTCTCCAGGTTCAGTTGCGAGGCGAGCAGCGGCTCCCTGTCACGCAGCTTCTCCGGCACCTCGCTCATCGGCACCGCGAAGATGTCGAGGATGGTGCCCTGGCGGTTGTCCTCGAACACCAGTTTCACCTCGAGCCCCTTCACGAAGATGCCCGGCCGCGGAATGCCGGTGGTCGTCCTGAGACGACATGGGAGAAACGACGCCACCTTCGCGTCCCGCGCCACGTCCACGTAGCCGCGGCAGAACGGCGCCTGCCCCACGAACATCGCCGAGGGGAAGAAGGTGATGGGTGCCGTGGCCGCCAGCACCCCGCGCTGCGGCAGCGTGATTTCTTCCATGGCCTCGAAGCCGCAATCCGGACAGTGCCACGTGGCCGCCGGTACCATGACCTGTTTGCACTTCCGACAGCGCGCACCCAGCAGCTTGCCATCGCGCAGCGCCATGAAGAAGCGCGACAGCTCGCCGTAGGTCTGCTTGTAGAGCGTGAGCATGCCGGTGTTAAACTGCAGGCACGTCTCGCCGTCCTTGCCCGTGACCTCGCTGACCTCTTTGGGGAGGTTGAAGCCGGGCGGGATGACCATTTCGCGCTTATCCATCACTTGCCTCCTTCGTCGAGCTCGAGGACGATGGCGCCGCCGAAGCACGCGTTTATTGCACCGGTGCCGTGCACCAGGGCCAGCGGAACTTCGCGGTTGATCATCTCGCGTCGCGCGGACCACATGGAGAACATATTGGAACCGCCCACGAAGTGACCGCCGAAGATGAGTCCTCCAGACGGATTCACGAGAATCTGCTTTCCGGTGGGCCGCTTCTTGTCGCCCAGGTCGGCGATGTCGGCCATGATGCCGTCGTCGATCAAGGAGCGCGTCTTTCCGATGGGCACAAAACCCATCTCGCCCATCGTGATCATGAGTTGCGCGACGAAGGCGTCGTGCAGTTCCACGATCTTGATGTCGGAGGGCTTCACACCCGCCATCTTGTACGCGCGCTCCGCGGCGAGGCGGTCCGAGACGATGCGATCGAGTGGCTTGTAGTAGCCGCCGCGGCCCACCGCGTACGCCTCGTTGGCGGCACCGATTCCCTTGATCCAGACGATGGGCTGCCCGGTGCGGGCGGCGAGTTCGCGCGCCTTGTCTTCGCTCGCAAAAATCGTCGCCCCCGCGCCTTCCGTGTACATGCACGCTTCCAGGAGCCGCAGGAAGGGCGGGATGATCCAGCGCGAATTCATGACGTGCTCGACGGTCACGTGTTCGTCGCGGCGCTGCGCGTAGGGGTTGCGGTTTCCCTGCCGGCACAGCTTCTCCACGATCTTCGCGCGCACCAGCGGGTCGCCGATGTCGCCGGGATGGCTGTCGTTGTAGCCCAGGCACATCTGCATGTAGGAGTCGTTGGCGGTCGCCCCCAGCGGGTTCTCGAAGAACGGATCCCACGAGTAGGCGATGGTGTTGATGACCATCGGCGTGGGCGACTTGGAAACCGGATCGAAACAGTCGGTTGCCTTTTCCCCTCCCACGCACATCACCACGTCCGACATGCCGCTCGCCACTTCCATGATGGCGGCGCGCATGGCGTAGAAGCCGGTGGCACCGCCGCTGGTCACGCGCGTGCCGGGCTTGTTGGTCATCCCGATCAGCCCGGTGAGCGAGCTCTCGGGGATGGCCTGGTGTTCGAAGATGTCGTTGTAGATGCCGTAGATGACCGAATCGACGTCCTCGATGGTCATCCTGGCGCTGGCGAGCACGTCGCGAACCGCGGTCTGGAAGAGATCCCAGTAGGTCTTTTCCACCCAGCGGCCGCGACATTCGGTGATCGAGGCGCCCACGATCCCGACACGTCTCATCATGATTCCGACCTCCGCTGTTGTTCTGGCGGCCCGCGGCAGGGCTGCCCGTGGAGTCCGAAGAACTCCGGACACGGACAGACTGCCAAATAAAGACTTAGTTGTCCACTATTTTCGGGGCCGGTGATGCGAGGGCGGGCACCCCCCCGCTTCCAGCGCGGGGGCGCGAATGGGGCGGGCTCTACAACCCCAGCAACGGGGCGATGATGGTGCGCTGGATCTCGGAGGTTCCCGAGTACAGCGTACTGGCAAGCGCGTCGCGCAGCTCCCGCTCGACCTTGTATTCCACCATGTAGCCGTAGCCGCCGTGAACCTGCATGGCGTTGCGCGCGCACTCTATCCACGACTCGCTGATGTAGAGCTTGGCCATGGCCGCCTCCAGGTAGACGCTGCGGCCGCGCGACTTCTGCCAGGCCGACTTGTACAGCAAGCCGCGGGCGGTCTCCAGACGGATCTTCATGTCCACGATCTTCGACGCGACGAGTTGAAATTTGCCGATGGGCTGGCCAAACTGCTCGCGCTCGTTGGCGTACTTGATGGACGTCTCCAGCAGCCGCTGCATCGCCCCCACCGCGCTGGCCAGGATGCAACCCCGCTCCCACGACATCGAATCGGCGAACAGCATCTTCCCCGCGCCTTCTTTTCCCAGCCGGTTTCCCTCCGGCACAACGCAGTCGTCGAAGAACAACTCGCACATGGGAGAGGTGCGAATACCCATCTTGATGGTGTGCTTGCCCAGCGAAAGCCCGGGGGTGTTGCGATCCACCAGAAATCCGGTGACGCCATTGGCCCCGAGTGCGGGATCGACCGTCGCGAAGACCAGGTACACATCGGCCACCGGCCCGTTGGAGACGAACACCTTGCTGCCCTTGAGGACGTAGTGGTCACCCTTCTTCGTGGCCGTGGTCGCGATGCTGTATGCGTCGGACCCGGAGTCGGGCTCGGACATCGCGTTGGCCCCAATCAACTCTCCGTTGCACAGGCGCGGCAGGTAGCGCTTCTTCTGCTCTTCCGTTCCAAAGCCCATCAGCGGCGTTTCCAGCGTCCACATGTGGGCGTTGATTGAGAAGCACAGGCCGTTGTCCTCACACCCGTACCCTAGGCTCTCCAGCACCCCGACGGTGGTGAGCGCGTCCATGCCCATGCCGCCGTATTCCACCGGTACCGGAAGACCGTGAATCCCCATCGCGGCGCACTTCTTCCACCCCTCGCGGTTGAAGTCGCCGTTCTGGTCGCGTTCCATCAGGCCGTCGTTGAGTTCCTCGCGGGCAAACCGGGCCACGCTGTCGCGCAGTTCCTTCTGTTCCTTCGACCAGGAGAAATCCATGGCTACTCCATCTTCATGAGGGTCTGGTAGTCGGTCTTCTCGGTGGAGGTCCTGGGAAGAGCCTCGTGGAAGGAGAAGACGTCCGGAATCATGTATACCGGCAGGTGCTGGGCGCAGAACGCCTTGAGTTTTATGAGCGAAAGTTTGCCGCCGTCGCGGGTGGCGAGGTGGGCGCGCACCTTCATGCCCAGTTCCTGGTCCGGGAGCGCCACCACCGCCGCCTCACGGATGTCCGGGTGGCGGTACAGACACGACTCGATCTCGCCCAGCTCCACGCGGTATCCCCGTTTCTTCACCATGCGGTCCCTGCGCCCGGCATATGTGTAGTTGCCGTCGGGCGCCTCGGTGACGATGTCGCCGGTGCGGTACCAGCGTTCGAGCGGCGGTACATCTCCATTCAGGTAGGCGCCCGCGGTCTGCTCCGGGAGGTTCCAGTAGCCCGGCGTCACCGAATCCCCGCGGATGCACAGCTCGCCCCGTTCACCGCGGGGAACGTCGTTGCCGTCTTCATCCACCACGCGCCCCTCGAGGTGCGCGCACACCCCGCCGATCGGGAACGGGTCCGTCTGGCCAGGGGGAATCTCGCGCGGCAGTTCATGAAACGTGCATACGTTGGTCTCGGTGGGCCCGTACAGGTTGAAGTAGCGCGGCTTCGGGAGAATCGCGTGCAGCGCCTTCAGGTGCACGATGGGAAACACCTCGCCGGCGAAATTGACGATGCGGATGTGGGACAGATCGAGCGTCTCCAGCCTGCCGTACTGCACCAGCAGGCTCAAGATGGAGGGCGTCGAGTACCACATGGTGATCTTCGTCTCGTGAATCAACTGCGCCAGCTTCTGCGGCTCCTTGCCCACGTCCTCCGGGATCACCACGAGGGTGGCGCCGTGCTTGAGTGGCGTATAGATGTCGAGTATGGAAAGATCGAAATGAAACGGTGCGTGTGACGAGAATACATCGTCGGGCACCGGCGCGAAGGTCGCGCTGCACCATTCGACAAAGCTGGTGGCGTTTCGCTGCGTGAGCATGACGCCCTTGGGTTTCCCGGTGGAGCCGGATGTATACAGGATGTAGGCGAGATCGTCCGGCCCGGTGTGAACGGTCGGCACCGGGGGTGCCGTGTCCACGCGCAGCGCGTCGTCGAGACATCTCCCGCCACCCACGTCTTCTATCACGATCATTGCCGGGCTCGCGCCTTCGGACGCCAGATGCTCCCGTAACGCGGCTTCGAACCGCTTCTCGGTGATTACCACCCGCACCGCACAGTTGCCGAGGATGTAGGCGTTGCGCGTGGCCGGCGCCAGCGGGTCCACCGGCACGTAGGCCGCGCCCGTCTTGAGGATGCCGAAGATCGACGCCACCGCATCCACGGACTTGCGCAGGTACACGCCCACCCGGTCGCCCGGCCGGACGCCGAGCGCAACCAGGCGGTCTCGCAGGCGGTCGGTGAGTTCGCCGAAGGCGGCGTAGGTGATCGCCACCCCGCCGGGCTCGCGGACGGCCGTCCGGCTCGGAAAGCGCGCGACGGCATCCTCCAGGTAGCGTTGCAGCGTGGGGGTCATGCGAGCATTTACCCGAGCTTGGTCTTCACCAGCGCAACGATGCGGTCCAACGAGTCCAGATTCTCCGCATCCGCTTCGTGTGCCTCGATCGCAATGTCGAACTCCGACTCCAGGTACGTCACGAGCTTGAGCGTCGCCAGGGAATCCAGGATGCCCGTGGTCATGAGCGGGGTATCGTCGGTGAGTTCGTCGGGATCTTCTCCTGGCAGGAACTCATCGAGGATGTACGACTTCACCTTTTCGCGAATGGCGGCTTGGTCCATGTGCTGCAATCCTTTCCGGCGGTTCTACCGCTCACGATGCCTTGCGGTTCAATCTTTCACGCAACCCGGCGTACAACTCGCTCGCAATCAACCGATGCCCTTCCGCGTTGGGATGCGAGTCCCAGGGCGCGATCCAGAGCGAGCGGAGATCCGTCCCCTCGAAAGCGGCGGTCATATCGATCACCACCAGACCCGCCTCGCGCGCGATCTCCATCTGCCGGCGCAAATCGGCTTCCTTCTCTTCACCGTACTTGCGCGTATTGGGAATGTAGCCGGCCATGGGCACCACGCCACGTTCATTACAGCGGCGCGCTATCTCTCCGTACAGCCACCGAAGGAGTTCCTCCTGGCGTGGCTTCAGCTTCTGCATGCCCTCGGCAAATGACGTCCCCTTTACCAGACCATTCTGGCGCATGACGTCGTTTATGTACTCGTAAGGCACCGGCAGGCCCAGCTGCGCGGCGTCCGCCACATCCTTGGCCATCCAGTACAGGTCGTCGATTCCTATATAGAGCATGGCGTCCAGGTCGAAATCGAACATGCGCGCGTCCATGTCGATGAGGCGCTGCAACGGACCGTACCCGCCCACCGAGAAGTTCAGAATTTCATAGTGGAGACTGTCTCCGTCTGCATTCAGACGATCTTCCACCAGGTTGTCGTAGACCTCGTCGTCCCCGACCCCCGTGCCCATGTCGTAGGACGCGCCGGTTACCGCGATGCGATAAGTGTTCAACGCCTTGCTCATTTCATACGGGCGATCGCGCATGGCCCACTGGTTGGTGCTCATTTCCGCACCCTTGAACCAGACCTTCTTGTTGGCGATGAGCTCGAAGTCCGGGCAGCCGTCCCGCGGGTGCATGGCCCAGCAGCGCTCCCAGTTGGGCGGTTTCTGCGCGTAGAGATTTCCCAGTCCTTCATTGAAGCGGGCCACATTGGTGAGGTCCTCGTAGTACCCGCGGTCCATCATGGCGGCATCACGGGCGTTCATGCGCGACGACTTAAGACCGTCGATCACGTTGCTGATCCCGGGATCGACCGGATAGACGAGGGGCAGATATGCGAGGAAGAGAATCACCGCGCACGTCGCCGCCACCTCGTAGGCCGGGCGCCAGAACGGGGCGGCCCTGCGCGCCTTCGCCAGCTTCGACCCGGGACTCCCCTGTTCCGAACGCGCGTCCAGGACCTTCAACACCCCGAGACCCGCCAGTACCACCAGGATCACCAGCGCGTCGCCGGCATCCGCCCGCACCAGTTGCCCGAGGATCATGCGGAACTCCGCCATGGACTCCGACGACCAGATCACCCAGCTGAAGCAGACGACCACGAAGGTGCCCACGGTTCGCAGGCCCAGCTTCAGCGCCGCGCCGGACGACAGGCTGGCCTTCTTGAGGCTCCGCCGGCGCCCGTACTTGTTCTCCCACAGCATGTTGCCCAGAACGAGCATACCCATGATCGACCAGAACACGATGTCCTGCCAGATCACCGGGAAGCTGCCGCGGATCCAGAACCACTGGTAGGAGTGGAGCGCCCAGGTCACGAAAAACGCGATCAGCGTGGCCACGATGAGCGACGCCGTCGCGTTAATGCGCTTGCTCAGGCGAAAGTACACCGGATTGAAGAACACCTTCTGCAGGAAGTCCTTCCAGTAGATGTTGATGCGGCGCCAGTAGTCCGTGAAGCTGTCCGAATAGAAGTACTTGTTGTTTGCCGGGCCCAGATTGAAGCCAAACAGGTGCAGCATTCCCACGATCATGTGGAAGCTGCCCGAGATCTTCAGGTACATGAGGTACGCCGTCACGATGAACCGGGCGGCGGCAAGCGGGGTTGCCACCGTGTCCGCGCCGACCATCAGATTCTGATACACCCAGCGGTACAGCAGCAGCTGGATTAACCCCCGGAACATCCACTGGACGCCGGCCTGATAGACGGTCATGTCATCGTCGTCGTAATAGGTGCGACAGAAACTCTTGTAGTCCACCACCGGAAACAGAGGGAAGCACACGTTGGGGAGCATGAAGAAGTACGCCAGCGCGCGCCAGAGGGAGAACGGAGCGGACTTGCTGTGGAGATCGTACAGATAGACGATCATCCGGAACATGAACATCGCGCCAAAAATTGGCCAGATGGCCGCCGACAGAGGCGAGGGGATGCCGCCCGCGCGGACGGCGGCGAGCCCACATCCGGCCACGAGCATCAGCAGGACTCGAACCCGGAAGCGAACCGGCACATGCGCCAGTCCTATGACAACCAGCCCGAGCCCGACGATCTGGGCCGCATTCGACAGCCCCAGCACCGAGTACATGCCCACCAGGGAAACAAGCACGAAGACGGGGAGGCGCAGGCGAACGGGGGCGAAGTGGTTCGCCACGAAACCGACGCACGCCACGCTCAACAGGCGGAAGAATCCCCCGCTCTCGATGGCGAAGGTCCTCACGACGAGCGTTATCAGCAGCAACTGAACCGCAACCGCGGCAAAGCGGAGCAACCGGGCGGGATGGAATCTTCCCCGGCCGGCGTGGATATGCGCACTGATAGTCCGCTGTGACTGGTCGTTCATTGCGATTGTCGGAAATGGGGGTGGGTGCAACCCCGGAGTTCGCCTGGTACGGTGGTAAGCATATCACGTATAGCGAGTTCCGAGCAATGACGCCGCGACTGGCTTTGCCGCCCGGCGCAGGAAGGAGGTGCAACGCGCGCGGTTATGTGGGAGCATGGGTGCCAGCCATGGCGGGATCAACGTGACACGCTGCCTGTTTGCATCCGACCTCCACGGGCGGCTCGATCGCTACGAGAAACTCCTCCGCGAAATCGATACCCGGCGCCCCGCCGCCGTCTTTCTCGGCGGCGACCTCCTGCCCCACGCGTTCCACGACGCAGACTTCATCGGGACCGTCCTGGCTCCCCGCCTCGAGTCACTGCGAACGAACATGCAGGCGGACTATCCGCCCATCTTCGTCGTCCTGGGCAACGACGACCCGCGCACCGAGGAGCCGGCGTGCGCCGCGCTCACCGGGCGCGGCCTGTGGCACTACATCCATGATCGCCGCGTGGAACTCGCCGGGTACGACGTGTACGGCTACGCGTGCGTGCCGCCCACGCCCTTCGGTCTCAAGGACTGGGAGGTGTACGACGTGTCGCGCTACACGCCCCACGGGTGCCTGTCGCCCGAGGAGGGTTTCCGCACCGTGGCGGTGGCACCGGAGAAGATCCGCTACGCGACCATCAGCGAGGACATCAATTCGCTGGCGGAGAACCGGAGCATGCAGCGCGCGGTGTGGCTCTTCCACACGCCGCCCCACGAGACCCGGCTGGACCGCGCCGCGCTGGATGGCAGGGCAATCGACGGCGTGCCACTGGACGTGCACGTGGGTAGCATCGCGGTGCGGCGTTTCATCGAGGAGAAACAGCCGCTCGTCACCCTGCACGGCCACATCCACGAGTCCGCGCGCCTGACCGGAAGCTGGCGCGACCGTATCGGAGAGACGCACCTCTTCAGCGCCGCCCACGACGGCCCCGAGCTGGCCCTGGTCCAGTTCGACCTGGAGAAACCGGCGGACGCGGAGCGCCTGCTGCTGTAGCCGGCAACGTTCAGGAGAGGGGTGGCAGCGCCAGCTCGCGGGCGGCGTCGGTGACCGCGTTGATCTTGGCGGCGAAGCTGCTCTGCTGCTTGATGTCCTCGTCGGTGACGAAGTGTACGTCGAGCAGGCCGTCCACCTGGTAGCCGGTGCGCATGTAGTTCATCTCGGCCAGCGATTTGCTCCAGCCGTCCAGCCACAGCGACAGTTCCTCGCGCTTGCGATCGTCGCCGTCGAAGTGCACGATGAGGTCGAGGTCGCTGGCCGGTCCCGCGGTGGCGTTCTTGGCGCTGCCAAACACGTACATCGCCCGCACCGGGAAGCGCTTGCGGTCGAGATGGGCGGCAATGCGTTCCGCCATGCGCAGGCGCCAGCGCCAGTGATCCTCCCCGGTCTCCGCCACCAGGTAATCGTCGCGCCGCGCCCTGTCCCTGGGCGGCGCCGGTGTGCCCAGGACACCGACCGCCTCGTCCAGATCCGCGTTGAGCAGCACCTGCAGCACCCTTCCGTCGGTCTCGGCGGGCACGTCGATCACGCGCACCACGTCTTCCAGTTCCGAGAACTCGGGGAGGATCTTCGGCAGCGTGTTCCGGGCCCGCCGCAGGAAGTTCTCGTCGAAGATGATGCCCTCGTCATCCGGATAGAGCGGGAGATAGCGGATGTCCGCCTCCACCAGGTCCTGGAAGAAGTGGGTGCCGAATGACAGCTCGGGCAGATACTTGCCCGTCTTGCGCGCTATCTCGATCAATACCGCGGTGTTGTTGATGTCAGAGTAGGTGACGTCCACGCCCAGGCGGATGTCGCCGCGGCTACCCCACCGTCCCGGGCCCATGAGGATGAACTGGCGTTTGGGGAGCACGGCGTTGAGCTTGCTGATGGCACGCCCCACGCGCTTGAGGGTGGCCAGCTCGGTGATGGCGACGTATTTCTCCGGGTCCACGAAGACGATGTGGGTGATGTTCGGGACGTAGCCGTTGGAGATGTACCTGTTGGCGGTGAATACCACGCGGTCGAGCGGTAGATCCGGGGGAATGGGCGCGGGCGCGTGCTTCTCGGTGAAACTCTGCGCGCGGCACTGCAGGAGGTAGAAGTCGTGTCCGTCGTGCGCGAACTCGATGTCCACCGGCGTGCCGAGCTTCTCGCGCAGCAGGGTGAGCAACGCCTGGATCTGCGCCACGAACGGCGTCTCCGTGATCAGCCCCTGGAACGTCACCACGAAGGCGTCCGTCTCCCAGTCGGGCTCCATTCCCACCGGCTTGCGCACGCGATCATGGTCGACCAGCGACACCAGGCGCCGCGCCATGGGGTACGCGTCCCCGACGGCGCGGAACAGTTCCTCCACATCCACCGACTCGATGGTGTTGGTCTCCAGGTTGATTACGTCCATGCGCTTGGGTGAGTAGCGCACCACCTCGTCCGCGGTCACGTTGACCCGCAACCCCGGCTGGCCGGGCGCCAGCAGCACCGGGTAGTCGTCGCTCAGGCGGTCGACCGCGCGCGTTCCCAGGCCCGGCACCATGCGCACCAGCCCGTCCTCGCGCTGGATACGCGCCGACCAGCGGAACTCGTTGTTGCTCAGCGCAACACCGGCGAAGGCGGGCAGGTAGTACTTGCCCACACGCCGCCCCACCACCTCCTGGATCATGATCCCCATCTCCTCGTGCACGTCCAACAGCCCGCGTTGCGCGCGGTACTTGATGGGGTCCGGCCCGAAGATGGACGCGTACACCTCCGCGATGGCGTCCTGCAGCGCTGCCAGGCGTGCGGTCTTGGAGCCCTGGTTGGCGAGGAAGAGGCTCTTGTACTTGCCGGAGAACGCGCTGCCCACGCGGTCCTCGAGCAGGCTCGAGCTGCGCACAATGATGGGGTTGTCGCCGAAGTCGTCCAGCGCGGCCGCGAGCCCCTTGGACACCTCGGACGGGAAGCGGGAGTTCTTCATCACCTGCACCACGCGGGGATACTCCTCACGCACGCGCTCGATCTCGCGGTACTTGCGGTCGTAGATGTCCTCGAGGTTGTTGTAGTGAATGAACGCCAGGATGGTGTCCGAGCTCACGTGCCACGTGCGCGGCACCTTGAGATTCTCAAAGAGACCCGAACCCTCCGGCGCGCGCCGCGCCACCTGCGCGGCCAGGAACAGCCCCGCGCTCTTGCCGCCCAGCTTGCCGTGGCTCTCGGACGAGTGCACGACGCGTGGAAAGATGTCGTAGAAATCCGACAGCGCAAAGTGATCCTTGGCAACGCTGACAAAGGAGGGGTTGTCCGAGAACACGCGCCGCAACAGCGCCGCACGCAACGACGCCTGCACGGAGCGCGACAGCTTGCTCTCGTCCACGTTGGCGCTCTGGAAGCGCAGGATCGCCTCCGCGATGGCCTGCAGCGAGCTGTGCGGGTTCTCCAGGGTGTCGAAGAGGAACGACGCCTTCTCTTCTTCGATCCACGACTCGAGGCACTGCACCAGTTCGTCCTCGGGCCACGATCCGGCCGCGAGATCGAAGGCTTTCTCGGTGATCTTGGTGAGTGCGGCCAGCGCGCGCCGTTCCTGGGGCCGGTTCTCGTCCACCGCCTCGGCGGGCGGAGACTCCATGAGGAACTCCTGCAGGAGGGCGTCGGCTTCCTGGGTTCCGGACTCGCACAGGCGGTTGATCATCTTGCGCGTCACGCGCTCCAGCAGCCGCGGGTCCGTCTTGCGGATGAAGTTCAGGATCACCTTCCAGTCAGGGTGCTCCTGGGTGGATATTGCCCGCGCGTCGTTCCAGCTCTGCAGCGTCGAGCGCAGCTTCTGCTGGAGCAGGAAGAACGCGATGCGCTCCGCAATGGCGTTGATCAGCCGGCGTTCCTCCTTGAGGAACGGACCCTCGTCCGCGTCGGGTCGTGCTTCGGTGTAGAAGACCGCAATCTGCCCGGCGCGCTCGCCCTCCACCACGATGTCCGCCAGCTGTCGCCACTCGGTCTCCACGAACCCCTCGGGCCGGAAGACGGCGCCCCGCACCTCCAGGCGCGCCTGGCAGATGGCCGAGTACTGCCAGCCCTGGGGAATGGTGGCGATGATGCGCGGCGCCATCTCCGCCATGGACAGTCCCCGGATGCTGAGGATTTCGTCCACCGCGTAGAGACAGTTCAGTTCCTTGGCGCGCTCCTGCAGCGCGGCCAGTATCTGTCGGGTTCTCTCTTCTGAATCGGGCATGGTTGTGCGGTTCTCGCTGTGTGCGGTCAGGCGTGCCGGATGACGCCGCGGCCGCTCCTTCCGTCCACCTTGACGCGCAGCGGCGAGTCGCAGCGGACGTGTCGCAGGTGTTCCGTCTCGGTCACCACGGGCAGGGCGTTCAACCAGTCCCAGTCGATACCGGGCTTTTTCTCATGGTGCACGGTGAAATAGCTTACCTCAAAGCTGGTGATGTTGTGGAAGAAATGCGACCCCTGGCTGGGCTCGACGTTCATGTCCGGAAGGGTGGCTTCCACGATCACCTTCGCGCTGGCGATATCGCCCCAGTTCACGGGAATCCCCAGCCACGGGTCAACACTGCCCCAGCGTCCAAAGCCGATCAGGAGGTAACGCCGCTCGTCGTCCATGAGCGTCCGGTTCAGTTGCTCCAGTTCGGCGGCAATGACCCGGGTGGAGCGCGCCTCGAAGCGCTCGGGTTTGACATAGACGACGTCGCAGATGGTGTTCTCGCTGCCGTTCCCCATCACCCGCGGTGACGCCAGCAGCAGGTCGGGCGCTTCGAATTCCGTATCATCGATGGTAACGGTCTCGTCGGACACCACCATGGGCCGCACCTGCAGCAGCGCCAGGCGCGCGCGATCGTTGCGATTGTCGGGAAACGTCGCGGCGAACTCTATCTCCACCGGCGCGCCCACCGATTGCTCGCACAGAGCGAGCAGAGAACGAATTGCGTCGCTGAGTCCGAATTCTCCCATCTCGAGCAGCGGCGAGAAATTGAGAACGCGGGGTCCATCCACGCCGATGCCCGCCACCAGCCGCCCCCGCTCGGCGTCGTAGGTGGACGCGACGAAACGCAGCGTGTCGTCCAGCGCCGCCGCCCGCAGATCTGCATTGATCAGGTATTCCGTCTCCGCGGTGGGATCGTACTCGCGCACATCTCCCATGTTCACGGCCCAGAACTCGAGCTGCGTGTTCTTCATCTGGTCGGACACCGACGCAAACGGCGGCGGCGCGGCAGGATGCGCGGGCGAATACGGCCACGAGATGCCGCCGTCCACGATGGTCTTGCCCAGGCCGAGCGCCAGGTTCACGACGCCTTCCCGCGGCGCGGCGCCACCCGTCGGATAGAAGTTGTACGATCGCCCCACCCCGGACAGGTGCGGGTAGTAGCGGTCGAAGTGCCGTTCGCCCACCACCTCCTGGATGATCACCGCCATCTTCTCGTCGGTCACCGTGCGGCCCGCGGCGCGAATGTAGCCCTTCGCACCCTTCGAGTAGACCGACGCATAAACGAACTTGATTGCCTCCACCAGGCGGTGGAAGCGCTCGTCGGGGTCAGACTGGTTGTTGGGAATCATCTTGGTCTGGTAGACGCCGGCGAAGGGGCGAAACATCGCGTCCTCGAGGAGGCTGGACGAGCGGATGGCGAGCGGTGAATGCACGTCTTCGATGAGTGCGCGCAGATCGCCGACCACCTCCACCGGCAGGTCTCCCTTCTGGAAGGCCAGTGCGATGCGGTCGTCGGCCGCATCGGAGCAGGCGACTTCGGCGAGGCCGTTTCTCGCGATGAAATGATCGAAGACGTCGGTGGCGAGAACGGCGGAGGTGGGAATGTCGACGGAGACGGCGGCGTGGCCGGCGGAGGCGAGTTCCGTCCGGATGGAAACGAGCCCCTCCGCCTTGCCGCCCAGCTCCCCGTCACCGATCCGGGAGAACGACTCCCCCGACGTGAAGAAGGCTCTGCCGAAGCGGGGGATGTCGCTCGCGCGGTCCTTCGTCATGCACGCTCTTTTCTATACCCAGCCTCGGTCCCGGCAGGCCCTCGCAACCCGGTCGATCGCGATCATGTACGCGGCGCTGCGCATGGGCACGTCCTTCTTCTGCGCCAGTTCGCTCACGGTGGCGAAGGCGGAGGTCATCTTGAGATCGAGACGGCCCAGCACGTCGTCCTTGGGCCAGTAGTAGTTCATGTTGCTCTGCACCTGCTCGAAGTAGCTGCACACCACCCCGCCGGCGTTGGCCAGGAAATCCGGGATGAGGAAGATCTTCCTCTCGTCGATGTGCGCGTCCGCTTCCGGCGTGGTGGGGCCGTTGGCGCCCTCCGCGATGAATCTTACGGAGCGCGAAATCTCGCGCACGTTCTCACCCGTAATCTGGTTCTCCAGCGCGGCGGGGATCAGAATGTCGACCTCCTGCGCGATCCACTTGTCGCCGGGCATGAGCTCGTAGCCGAGGTCGCGCGCCTTCGCCTTGTCGATCCCGCCGTAGCGATCGGTGACGGCCAGCAGTTCGTCCACGTCCACGCCGCCCTTGCGATGGAACGCGTACGAGGTCTGGTCGGCCTGGTCCCACGACGACACGCAGGTCACGGTGCCGCCCAGCATCTGGTAGAGCCGCACGGCAAACTGCCCCACGTTGCCGAAGCCCTGCACGCTGGCGGTGGTGTTCTTGATATTGATGTCCAGCTGCTTGAGCGCCTCGCGCAGCGTGAAGATGACGCCGTAGCCCGTCGCCTCCGAGCGGCCCAGCGAGCCGCCCATGCCGACCGGCTTGCCGGTGATGGTCCCCGGCAGCCGCTGGCCGTGGATGTGTTCGAACTCGTCCAGGATCCACAGCATATGCTGGGCGTTGGTCATGACGTCCGGCGCGGGAATGTCGATGGCGGGGCCGAGGTTCTGCGCGAGCTGGCGCACCCACCCGCGGCACACGCGTTCCTGCTCCATCATGCTCAGGTTGTGCGGGTCGCACACCACGCCGCCTTTGGCACCGCCCAGGGGGATGTCGGCGATGGCGCACTTCCACGTCATCCACATGGCGAGTGCGCGCACGGTGTCCAGCGTCTCGAGCGGGTGGAAACGAATGCCGCCCTTGCACGGGCCACGCGCGTCGTTGTGCTGCACGCGGAAGCCGCGGAAGACCTTCACGGTGCCGTCGTCCATGCGCACCGGGATGGCAAAGGAAAACTCGCGCAGGGGGTTGCGGAGCAACTGCCGGGTTCCGTCGTCCAGACCGATGGTCTCGGCGATGGTGTCGAATTGAGACTGGGCTACTTCAAATGAGTTGTATGGTTTGTATGCCACGGTTGGTCTGCCTTCTCGAGGATGTGCGGCTTTACTGGGCGCCGGCCGACGCTTGTGAATAGTATCGCCAAATAAACACCAGACTGTCCACTATTTTCAGGGCACGCGCGTTTGACGCTGCGGCAAAGCGGCCCGTACAATGGCGCGGCGGAACCCTCGAACCTTCAACGCAGTACGCCCATGACCCAGACCCCAGAGCGCGGAATCACCTCCCCCGGCCTCCGCGTTGCGTGGCGCTTCCAGCCCCATCCACCCGGCCGGTCACCGGTGCACAGCGACGAGCACCTCGCGGCGGATGCCGGGCACCCGGCCGGGTACCCGTTCGAGGCGATCCGGGGGCCGTGCGGGCTGCTGTGCCTGGAGGGGCAGGTCTACGGCGGACAGCGCGCGGCCCTGCTCAAGCGCATCGAGGATCTCTGCACCAGGGCCCACGACGATGAGGCGCTGGCGCGCGAACTGCGCGCGGCGGTGGAGTCGGTGGACGGTGACTTTGCGCTCCTGTGGTACGACACCGGCGCGCGGCGCGTGGCGCTGGCCGCGGACCGCTTCGGCCGGCTTCCCCTCTATTATGGAGCGACACCGCGGGGCATGTTCATGTCCCGCGACCAGGCCTTCGTGCTCAGGCAGACCGGCGAGCGCGGTATCGACACCACCGCATTCGCGCAGCTGCTGCTCTTCGGATATCCGCTGGGGGCGCGAACACTCGCGGCCGGCGTATCGCGCCTGCTTCCGCGCGAGGTGCTGGTGGCGTCGCGCGACGGCTGGCGGCTCTTTCCCTCCCCGGGATCGCCCTTCCGGCGTTCGGTTCGAGAGAATCTTCCGCGCGACAAACACGCACTGGCGCGCGAGCTGCGCGACGCCTTCGTGGCTTCCTGCCGTGACCGCGGCATGATCGACGCAGGCAGTCACGTCCTCTCGCTCAGCGGCGGTATCGATTCGCGCACCACCGGTGCGGGCATGCGCGCGGTGTTGCCATCCTTTGCCGCGGTGACCTTTGCCGCACCCGGTTCGAACCACGCCGATGAGCGCGACGTCGCCGCCACGGTGGCACGCACACTCGGCGCCGAGTGGCGGTCCTACGAGTGTGATTTTGCCAGCCGCGCGAACATCGACGGCATCGTGCGCATGAAACTCGGCTTGAATCCGGCGGACGTGGCGTTCGGAATCGACTATGTGCGGCGGGTGAAGCGCGACTTCCCCGGCCCGGTGGCATTCTGGACCGGCGAGGGCGCGGACAAGCTGCTGTGCGAGCACCGCGCCATTGCCCGCTCACCGAAGCCGGAGCAATTGGTGCGGTTCATCATCGAGAAGAACGCGGTGATGCCGCCGGAACGGGTGACGGCTCTGGCGGGTGTTTCCGTGGACGAAATGGTGGAGAGCATTCGCGCCACGCTTGCGGATGATATCGAGCCGGAAGATGCCTACGTGCACTTCCTGCTCTCGCAGCGAGTGGTGCGCTTCCACGACGAGGGTGAGGACCGCCACCGCTGCGCAGTGTGGCCGGTTTCACCCTTCTTCGGCGGGGACTTCGTTTCCCTGGCCCGCGCCATCCCGGGCCGCATGAAGCGCGAGCGGCGCCTGTACCGCGCCTTCCTGCGCGAGCTGGCCCCGGACATGGCCGCGCTCCCCCTGGCGGGCGGGCACGCCGCGCCGGCCTCGCTGCGCTTCGCGCTCGAGTATGCGCTGCGCGACGCGCTGCGCAACAACCCGGCCACGTCCGCTCTGCACCGGCGCGTGCGCGCGGCGCGTGGCGCGCGCCGCGCACCCGGCGGGCCCTGGCACGCAATGCTCGGGCGCCTCGTGGACGAAGGCGGGGTTCCGGAACCGTTGCGCGCGGCGGAGGTTCGTCGCATCGTATCCGGCGAGGTGCCGGCGTCGCCGTTCGCGCTGTGCATGATCCTCACCACCGCGCTGGCGGTGCGCGCCATTCACGGCGGTGTGGAGCCATGACGCGGCGCATTCTCGTGGTCACGCCGTGGAAACGCCGCTGGGAGATGGGCGGCGGCGCCGGTCTCGCCGACGACTACTACTTCATCCGCGGCTTCACGCAGCGCGGCTACGAGGTGCACTACCTCTCGCCGCGCTACCGCGGCGCGGACGTCACCATGGACGGCTACGTCGTCCATGAGTTCCCCGACTTCTTCCTCGCCACCGAGGCGTGGCCCACGTTCCTCAAGCGGCCGTTGTGGCCGCTGCTCTTCACCGCGTGGGTGGTCGTTCGCGGTCTTGCCGTCGTGCGGCGCTTCCCGCCCTCGCTCGTGCTGGGGCAGACGCACCTGGGTGCCGCCGCGGTCCGCATGCTCGCGCGCCACGCGGGGGTGCCGTCGGTCGTCAAGCTGTTCGGCGTGGTCGAACTGGACCGCACGGACTGGCCGCGCGCGAAGTACCTGCGCAAGAACGCGGAACAGATTGCGGCGTTCAAGGTGCCGCAGGACGCGTGGATCATTCTGGATGACGGCACCGGCGGTGCGCAGGCGGCGCTGCGCAACGGCGTGCCAGCCGGGAAGATCCACGCGCTGCCCAACGGCGTCAACCTGGAGTGGGGCGGGCGGCTGCCCGGCCCGGACGCGCGCGCGCGCTACCGGATCCCCGACGGAACCGCGGTGGTGCTCATGCTCTCGCGGCTCACCGGGTGGAAGCGGCCCGACCTGTTCATCCGCGCCATGCCCGCCATGGTTGAAGCCGCGCGCCGGCCGGTGGTGTTTGTCATTGCCGGCGACGGACCCCTGCGCGCATCCTGCGAGGCGCTGGCCGCGCGCCTGGGGGTGGCGGACTCGGTGCGTTTCCTGGGCCCGGTGGCGCACGACGACGTGCCGGACCTGATGTCGCTGGCCACCGTGTTCGTATCCACCAACGAGCGCTCCAACCGCGGCATTCCCGTGTGCGAGGCGATGGTGTGCGGCGTGCCGGTGGTTGCCTTCGACGCGGGCGATACCCGCGCGGTGGTGCGCGACGGTGAGAACGGACGGCTGGTCGCGGAGGGCGACCTTCCCGGCTTTGCGCGCGCCGTGGCGGCGATGGTCAACGACGAGATGACGCGAAACGCCATGGGCGAGGGGGCGCGCCGCTTCGCGCGCCGGCACTTCACCGGGTGGGACGAGCGCATCTCCATGGAGGCGGACATCGTTGAAGCACTGCTGAAACACCACGGCGAAACCGGATGAGCATGCGCGCGCGCCTGCAGAACATCTCGTTGCTCGCGGCGTCGATCCTGTTCGTGGAGCTTCTCCTGCGTCTCTTCGACCCCATCGGCATCGCCTACTTTGCGGGCCTGCGTGAGTACAACGACCTGCTCGAGTTCGGCGCACCGTGGGGGTACTTGCACCGGCCCGACCAGCGCGCGCGCATCCAGGGGGTGGAGATCACGATCAACCAGCACGGGCTGCGCGGGGCCCCGGCATCCGTCGAGAAGCCGGCAGGAACGAAGCGACTGATGATTCTGGGCGATTCCGTCGTGTTCGGCTGGGGGGCGCCGCAGGATTCCATCTTCCCCGCACGCATCCAGCGCCGCCTCGCGGCGCGCGACACGTCCATCGAGGTGATCGCCGCGGGCGTCGCCTCCTGGAACACACGGACCGAGTACGAGTGGCTGCGTACGCGCGGATTGGCATTTGCGCCGGACGTGCTGCTGTTGCTCGTGGTCTACAACGACGCGGACCCCATCCACGTGGGCCATACCGACGTCCCCCGCGACAGTTTGCTCGGCGCGGCCACGCCGCACCGCGTGCTGGCACGGGTACTGCGCGACGCATGGAAGCGGGCCTACCAGGGATCCCGCATCTGCGCAACCATCCAGTACGCGCGCGTGTTCGCGCGCCAGCAGAGCCTCGAGTCCGCGGGGTACCCACCCGGCTCGCCGCAGTGGCGCGACGCGCGGCTGGCGCTGGACGGCGTCATCAATCTGTGCGAAGCCAATGGGATCGACCTGGTGGTGTTTCTCTACGGCGACGAGAGGCGCGTGGAATTGAGCGGCGTGCTGCGCGCGTACAGCGACCACCTGGCCGCGCGCGGGATCACCCCCCACACGCTGCCGCCGATCCTCTTCGATGACCGGCGCTACCACAACTCGGTCGTTGACCCGCACGAGAACGCCGCGGGGCACGCGGTGCTGGAGCAGGCCATCGCGCCGGTGGTTCTACCGCGCTTGTGAAAGAAGTGATTACTCCCACAGCGGGAGTGAATGTAAAGATCACGCCCGCAGACGCGACACTGTTTCAGCCAGGTCCGGCACGCCAAGTTTCCCACACAGTGCGGCAAAGGAATCCGTGGGGCCGCGCCACTCCAGTTCGTCGACCGACTCGAAGACCGGCGCGTCCGTGCGCAGCGTGGCGATGTCGCGGAACAGGCGTGCATCGGCTTCGTGTTCGCGCAGTGACGCGGCGAGCGCCACCGCACCCCGGATGGGCACCTCCCACTGCGCCGGGTCGTGTGGAATCGCCTCGAGGTGCTCGTAGCGCGCCAGCACCGCCGACGCGCTCTTCGCACCCCAGCGGGGCACACCCGGGAAGCCGTCGGACGCATCCCCCACCAGCCCCAGGTAGTCCGGTATCGACAACGGCCCCACGCCGAACTTCTCCCGCACGCCGTCCTCGTTGCGAATCGCACCCCGGCGCCGGTCGAACTGAACCACGAAGTCTCCGCGCACGCACTGCGCGAGGTCCTTGTCCGGCGTGCAGATGAAGATGCGTTTCACGCGCGGGTCGGTTTGCGCGCGCGCGGCCGCGGCGGCGAGGCCATCGTCCGCCTCTTCTTCCACCATTGCCCACACCACCACACCCATCGCGCGCAGCGCCGCTTCCAGGGGATGAAACTGCCGCCACAGCGCGGGATCGATCCCCTCGCCGGTCTTGTAGCCCGCGTACATCTGGTTACGGAACGACTCCACCACGTGGTCGGTGGCAACGCCCACGTGGGTGGCGCCGTCGCGGAGCATGGCGGCGATGGAGTTGAGCACCCCCACCAGCGCACCCACCTCGTTGCCGTCCGCGTCGAGGCGCGACGGCAGCGCGTAGTAGTGCCGGAAGAGTTCGTAGGTCCCGTCGACGAGGTGGACATTCATGGCCAGAGGATAGCAAAACGGGCCGGATCATTCGACCCGCCCGTCGCGAGGCGTTCCTGCCCTGAGGAGTTCAGTTGCCCGACACCAGCCCGTCCACGATGGCACTGGTGACGGCGGCGGTGATATCCACCACGCTGAAGAGGTCCACCGCTCCCAGGTCGAAGCGGTCCTCCCCGACCACGGCGTACACGTTGAACACCTTGCTGTCGTGCCCGTACACGAAGCCGATCTCGCCCAGGTCGTCGATCATGATGACGCCGTTTTCGATGTCGTCCTTGACCTGTTCGAATATTTCCTTGTCCGGGACCGTGTCGTAGATCTGCTGCATGCTCACCTTGCGGTCGTACGTCTCCTTGATGTACTTGACGTTGTCCGCGGCGGTGATCAACTGGTTGGCCTGACTATCGGACATGACGCGCCTGCTCACATTGACCGTCTTCACCGTCACGCCCAGTACCTTGTACTTGAAGGTGGTGGAGAAAATCTTCTTGGAAGCCGCCGAGCGCAGCGCCGCCTCGATCTCGTTGCGCGTGGCGTCGTTGTCCTGGATCTGCTGAGCCGCCGCCTTGAGACGGTTGAGCTGCTCGTAGTAGGTGTTGTCCGCCGCGTAAAGATGGGTTTTGAGCTGGCTGTAGTAGTCCTCGCCCTCGTGCTTCCTGAGCTCGGCGGCGATGCCATCGGAGAGCGCCTTCTTGGCCGTGTCCACGACGCCGGGCAGCGAGCTGCGCAGACCGCGCAGGCTCAGTTCGAACTCATAATCCTTCGTGGCGTCCTGCAGGTTGTTCCACGCCTGCTCCGCTTCCGCGATGCGATCATCCAGCTCGTCGGTCACACCGTTGCTCACGCCGTCGAGGATCGACTGCGGCGGCACCGTCCACACGGTGGTCTCGTCCCTGGTGACCCGACCCTCGATGTTGTACACGGTGGCGTCGTCCCGCACGCTGCCGCCCAGCGTGAGCGCCTCGGGCGCAAAGCCGAAGTGCCCGGTCAGCGTTTTGCCCTTGCCCGCCGGCAGGTTCCAGCCGAACTCACCCGCGACCGAGATGTCGAAGTCGAGGTCGCTTTTCACGAATCCGCTGGTCTCGAGCGCTGCCACCGGTTTGGCGGGGATGAACGCGGGCCACCAGTCGAGGTCGGCGGTGAGTCCGTTCACGTAGGCGTGGCCCTGGAAGATGTCCTGCACGCTCGCCTCGCGCCACATACCGCCGCTGCCCTCCGCGATGGGAATCTCAACACCCACGATGTCCTTCAGGAACAGGTCCAGCGCCATCGCGCCGTTGTAGCCGCACTGGTAGCCCATGCGCAGGTCGGAGGTGAAGGGATCCTCGAGCGAGAGGTGAACCTCGGTGTAGTTGTTGTCCACCATCTGGCCGCTCACCTGGATCACCTTGAGGATCGGGAACGAACCCACGCGCGTGTTCTTGCCGTCGAAGTTTCCCATGCCCTCCACGGGGTGCCAGGGCGCAAAGGGGATGCGGCCGTGCAGCGACCAGCCCGTACCGGCGTTGCCGATCAGATCCTGCGCGCCGTAGACGTAGTACATGGGGTCGTTGAAGTCCATGATCATGAGGAGCTGCCCGCCCAGCGGTGCCCTCACCTTGACGGGCCTGGTGGCCCCGTCGCCGGTCTCACCGGTCGCGATGCTCATCTCCAGCGTGACGGCGAAGTTGAACACGAAGTAGTCGGTGTCTTCCTTCAGCAGAATGCCGAAGTCACGGTTCTCGTTGAGGAACTTGCCGGAGAAGAAACCAACGTCCGCCTGCACCGGGTTGGCGAACTCGATGCGCTCGTGCGGCGACGGGATTTCGGTGGTGCCGGTGATGTTGCGCACGCGACCCTTCTCGTCGAATGACACGTCGAGGTCCGCGTTGACGAACGAGACCCCGCCGTCATCGGTCTTCACGTCCAGCGAACCCTGCACCTGGTAGCCGTCGTCGGTCTCGATGACGGTCCCCTGCGGGGTCAGGTCGTCGCGCGTCAGGGTGCGCGAGGTGTACCCCGTATCCTTGGGCTCCTCGGGCGCGGTGCTCTGCTCGCTGCAGGCGGCCAGCGTGACCAGCAGGCCCGCCGCCAGCAACCGTAAAATATTGTGATTGAATGACTTCATGATTCTGCCTCCGGGTTTGGGGCGGTCCTCCTGAGACCGTCCACCCTGTAACGCAGAATCCGCCGGCAAGAGAGATCAGCGAATCAGCACCATTTTCCGCGTCAATGGAAGTTAGTTGTCGATCAGGGCGCGTATAGACCCGCCGTCGATGGGGGTCCTGGAATCGGTACTGACGGCCTGCACGGTCCCCATGCGGTTTACCACGATCTCCATGGGGTACGTGTCGACACCGTACCTGACGAGAAACGCTGCCTCGACATCCTGATAGATGGGATAGCTCAACCCGTGCCCCGCGCGGTAGCGGGCGTTCTCCGCGGCCGTTTCCGCGGTGATGCCGAAGACGCGTCCGGGTTCGATCACGCCGTCGTAAACCGCGCGCTCCCAGCGGGTCGCCATCTCCGCGCATCCTTCACAAGTGGGATCGAGGAACAGCACCACGGCACCGCCCCTGCCGGAAACCAGCTCGATGCTCCCCACCCCGGCTCCGAGCGAATCCGCCAGCAGTACGTCGGGGAATACATCACCGGGCATGAAGGGAAAGTCGGGCGCCTCGGCGAGCGGCGGCGCATTGCGGGCGCGCAGCGCACCGCCCGCGCGAATGCCCGCGTATCCCACCACCAGTGCCAGGACCATGAATGAAGTCCATTGCAGGAACTGCTTCGACCTTGGATTCATCTGTGCAGCGAATCAGAATCGAAAGGGCGGAGCGCCGCGCGCCCCGCCCTTCCGGTGGAACGTTGACAGCGCTAGCAGTCCATGACCTGCGGGCAGTTCCAGATGCCCGAGGTATCCTTCTTGCACGACGTGCCGAACGGTGTGACACAGCACTTGTACGGCACACTGCAGATGCACGTGTAGTAGCAGGGGCCCGCCTCTGCGCCCGGGGCCTTCAGCCCGATGATCGCCCCCGCAACAAAGATGACGGGCAACAGCAACAACACAGCACGCTTCCTCATGGTCTCCCTCCTGTGTGATGGGATGTGAGCAGCCCTCGCCATCGGCGTCTCCCCCGGGAGTGAACGCCGGTTCGAACGGGGCAATACTACCACGGGCCGGGCCGGCCGATGCAACATCCGTTTACCCTCCGGGCGTGCCCCCGGGGCCCGTGCCGGGCGGCGGGGCGCTGACGCTGGAGCGGATTGACTGGTGTTCAGTTTACCACATCGAGGCCGGACGCGCCCACCGGGTTGGCATCTGCGCCCGCACGGCGGCGTCTGCTAGCGGCGCGAGTCCCCCGCGTACATCAGCTCCACCACCACGCGCTGCTCCTGGTTGGGGCCTTCGTCAATCCAGCGGACGCGGTTGACCTGAAGGGACCGGTTCGTGATCCACAGCGGATCCGACTCGACCCACTCGGGCGCACGGAGGATGCACCACGACTCCCCCGTTGTGGCGTCCGCGATCCACAGATCGGCCGCGGTGGTTCCATAGTGGCCATCGGCGCGTGTGGGACGCGAGAACGCGATCCAGCGGCTATCGGGGCTCCACGAGAACTCGTGGCTCGCGAACTCGTCGAGCGAGTCCACAACGGTAACGGTGCCTTCGGGAATAGAAACCGCGTACAGTACGTACCGGGGACTGGTGTATAACATGCCGGATACCGCGATCATTCGGGAGTCTGGAGACCATTTCGTCTCCGTCCCCGACGCGCGGATGCCGACCGGTATCTCGGCCCGGGTCGCAACATCCACCACGGCAAGCTGGTGGGGTTCGCGCGTTGACTTCCATACGACACAGGTTATGTACCGACCGTCCGGCGACCATCGCGGGAGTGAACCGTACGTGCCGAGAAGCCGCTCGGACCGGCCGGTCGCGGGATTCTCGATCTCGACGTATCCTTTGTTCTGGACGATGACGACGCGCGCCACCAGCGAGTCCGGCCCGGGTGCGTAGTTGCGGTCCGTCGGTGTCCGGAGAGAAGGGGTCCTGGTTTCGAAGGGGACGTCATCGGCCCACGGCTCCCGGACCGCCACGACGCGCCATGGATTCGGGTGACCGGACACCGGCGCGCACGGTGTGTTCACCGGGAACAGAAGTTCGCCGGCGGGCGCGAAGTCTCCGACCGCCACGTCGTCCAGCCCGAAGCTGGCGCCGTTCGTGCCCACCACCCGACACCCGAACTGCACGCGCTGGCCCGTCCACGCCGACAGATCGACGAAGCGCTCCCGGTACACGAACGGATCCGCCGGCGACTCGTTGCCGGTGATGGACCAGAGCGGCATCCAGTCCGTTGTTCCCGCTGCGCGGATGTTCAGCGACGCATCGAGGGCGCTTGACCAGTGTGTATTCCCGGACCAGGAGAATTTCAGCGTCCTATCGCCCGCCGTGAGCATGACGACGGGGGTGATGAGCCATTCGTCGATGGGACCCGGTGAACCGGAACCAACGTAGGCCGAGGCCCGCCCGCTGCCCCGATAAGCCGGGTCGGTGGTCCGGTGCCACGCGTGCGGAACCGGCAGGCCGGCGGTCACTGTCGTCCATCCCGGCGGGGGGAAGGTCGCGCCCTCGAACCCCTCATCGAGCGACGGAGCGGCAAGTACGAAACCGGCGCCGAACAGCACCAGCAGAAATGCAAGGAGGGCCCTCATGGTAACGTTCCCGGGTAGGAGCATAATCCCGGCCAGCTTCATGGCTTCAAGGCAGGCCCCGAAGAAAAGAACGGCCCGCACCTTTCGATGCGGGCCGCTGCAGTGGTGCGTCGCCAGGGACTCGAACCCCGAACCACCTGATTAAGAGTCAGATGCTCTACCAGTTGAGCTAGCGACGCGATTCTGTGGGAGGGCTTAGAACGGCAGGTCGTCGTCCTCGGTGCCGCCCGAACCCGCGCCCTGCGGCGCCGGCTCGTTGTTGTTGCCGTAGTCCTGGGAGTAGTCGGCGCCACCGGTTTCGCCCACACGCCCCAGCATCTGCATGTTGTTGGCGACGATCTCGGTCATGTACTTCTTCTGCCCCGACGGGTCGTCCCAGGAGCGCGTCTGCAGGCGGCCCTCCACGTAGACCTGCTTGCCCTTCTTGAGGTACTTCTCGCAGATCTCCGCGAGCTTGCCGAACGCAACCACGCGGTGCCATTCGGTGCGCTCCTCGCGCTCGCCCGCCTTGTTGTTGAAACGCTCCGAGGTGGCGACGTTGAAGTTCGCAACCGGCGCTCCGCCCGCGGTGTAGCGCACCGTCGGGTCGGCGCCGAGATTGCCGATGATGATGACCTTGTTCACCCCGCTCATCACATACCTCCCAGGTTGAAACCAAAACAGTTCCGGGCGGGACTAGCCCCCACCCGGCCCTCTGTTATAGCGGATGCGCCCGGGCCGGTCAAGTGGGCCGGAACCGTGGTTGCCCTTGCGCCTGCTCCGAGAAAGAAATGGGGTGGATGATGGGACTTGAACCCACGACAACCGGATCCACAATCCGGGGCTCTAACCAGCTGAGCTACACCCACCACAAGGCCGGAACAGCATGGTAATGCGCCCGTTGGCGGGTGTCAAGGAGGCGCAATGGCGGTCCTAGGCGGCTTCCCGCGGGGTGCGCCGCCAGGTGGCCTGGAGGAGGCCGTTGTGGAAAACCCGGGACGCGTACAGTGCCCAGCGCTGCTCGGTGCCGTGGCGTTCGAAGAGCGGCACCCCCTGACCCAGGGTGATGGGGTGGATGGTGACCACCAGTTCGTCGATAAGCCCCGCCTGCATGAGCGCCGAGGCCACCCCGCCACCGCCCACCACCCAGATGCGCCCGCCGGGCTGGGACTTCAGCTTCTTGACCACGCGCGCCGGGTCCTCGCGGGTTACTTCGGCATCGGGGTGGGGGGACGATTGAAGCGTGCGCGAGAACACGTGCGCGCGCTTGCCGGCGTACGGGTATTCGATGAAGTTGAGCGAGATCTCGAAGGTGCGCCGCCCCATCACGACGGTATCCACGCTGCGGTAGAACTCGTCGAAGCCGTAGTCGTCGTCCATGAAGAGCCAGTTGATGGACTCGTCGAGACGGGCGATGAAGCCGTCCAGGCTGGCGGCAACAAAATAGGTGACGTCGCGCATGGGTCTTCCTCTGGTAGATGCGATGGCGCGCTAACGCTTGCCCGCGACCACCACGATGCTCGGAAACGGCACCCGCGACCACGTCTGGCGCAACGACTTCGGCAGCGCCCCGAACACGCGTTCCAGTCCCGTCATGACGCCGATGGGGGTTGGCACCACGCGCCGGCGCGGGTTCCACACCGCCGAAACCGCGGCGAACCCGTCTCGCAGCAGTTCGTCGCCCAGCTCGTGGTAGGTCCACTCCTTGATGTGGAATCCTTCCGGTTCGCCGCTGGTGAAGTGCTTGGAAACGTCGTGCGGCCCGGTGAGACGGTGGGGCGTACGGAACACGTACACGCCGCCCGGCGCGAGGGCCTCGGCGATGGACCGGAAATGCAGGCGCTGGTCGTCGAGGTGCAGGTGTTCCACGAGCTGGTCGCTGAAGGCCACATCCAGCGTGCCGGCCGCGAAGGGGAGATCGAACCCGTTGTAGAGCACCAGGGTTGCGTTGGCGGGCAGATCCGGCATCGCCACCCCGTCGGCGGAGATCTCCAGCGCGTACACCGCCCCGGCGTGTTGCGCCAGCAACGACGCAAACGTGCAGTCCCCCGCGCCCACATCGAGCACGCGCGCGCCGGGGCGAAGAAACGGCCTCACCAGCGCCAGCAGATTGGCGTTGCGGGCGGCGACGCGCGCGGGGTCGTGCCTGCGGGTGAGGCGCGGGTGATCGGGCACCGCGGCGAACAACTCTTCGTACATGGTGGCATAGATGCGGGCGCGCTCGTCGCGCGACGAGGAACGGCGCAGCCGGTCGGCCAGCGCCTTCTCGGTTTCGTAGTGGCGGCGGAGGTTTTCGGGCGGGCGAACGGCGTCTGCCATGGCGCGATGGTACCGCGCTTACTCGCGGAAGTCGTCCGAGAAACTGCACTCCAGGATTTCGTAGCGGCGCTGCCCGGCGGGAAGCGTCACGTCCACCTGCTCCCCCCGGGCGTGGCCGATCAGGGCGCTGGCCAGCGGCGAGTTGTAGGCGATGATACCGGCTTCGATGTCGGTCTCGCCGTCGCCCAGAATGGTGCACTCGCGCTCGCGGCCGGTATTGACGTCGCGGATTTTGATTCTCTTGCCGAAGGTCACCGACTCCTCCGGGAGGAGTTCGTCCTTGCGCACCACGTTGGCTCCGCTGAAGCGCTCCTGCAGCTGGCGCAGGCGGGTGGCGGTGTGCGACTGCTTCTCCTTGGCGGCGTGGTACTCGCCGTTCTCCTTGAGGTCACCGTGGGCCGCGGCCGTCGCAATCTCCCTGGCGATGTCGTTCTTGAGCAGCTTGTCCAGCCGCTCGATCTCGCTCTTGAGTTTGTGGTAGCCCTTCTCGGTGAAATAGAACTGCGCCATGCGAACCTTCCGTGTTTTGGCTCCCGCCCGCGGCGGGGGAATGAAACGCGACCCCGAAGCAAATCGGGCTGCCGTCCCGGGCAGCCAGGCGGCGGGGCCGCGGTCCGCATGATAACACGCCGCCCGGCCGTCGCCAAACCCGGGAATGGCCGCCGCTGGGCTGCGATTGACAGCCCGTTCCCCGAGGCATCATTGTCACTTCCCGATGACACGCCCCCTCCAGATGCACCGCTCGATCCTCGTGCTGGCCGTGCTGGCCGGTGGCGCCATCCTTACCGCGCTCCAGAACACCACCCTCGAGCGCCTCAAGGGCGCGCTGATTGCAGATCCGGCCTCGGGCACGTACCAGCCCGGACTTGCACAACGGGCATGGGGGACACTGCCCGCGCTGCACGTCACCGACTGGCTGTTGGCGGGACTGCTGCTCGCAACCGTTCTGCTGCTGGCGGTCGCCGAAGTCCGTACCCGGCGCGTATCGGCCGACCTGCAGCAGATACTCGCCAGCAATCGCGACACGCTCGTTTTCATTGCGCTGCTCGCCGCCGTTGCCTGCCGTTTCTACCTGGCACCGGGCGAGTTCGCGCTCGGCGACAGCACCGCGCACATCACGCGCGTCTGGACATCCGCGCGTTCACTGTCGCAGGGGCAATGGCCATCGTGGTCGTTCCTGACCTACGCCGGTTTCCCCCTGCTGCAGTTCTACGGCTCAACCTTCTTCATCGTCACCGGCGCGCTGGTGGCGGTGTTTGGAAACCTGGCCTGGACCACCAAGGGCATCCTGTTTCTGCTCCACGCCGGGTCTGCGTTCCCCATGTATGCGTGGGCACGAAACACCGGCCTGGAACGCCGCGGCGCCATGATCGCCGCACTCGCCTACGTGCTCTCGTTCCAGCACACGCACACGGTGGTGTGGGCCGGCGCGTTGCCGGTGGCGCTGGTGTACTTCCTGTTCCCGGTGGTTCTGTGGGCGCTCGAGAACGCGCTGCGCGCGTACGCGAAACGATGGGTGCTTCTGCTGGCGCTGTCGGTTGCCGCGCTCATCAACACGCACCACGGCTACGCGGCGTTCGCGCTGGAGCTGGTGGCCGCCTACGTGATCGCGCGCCTCCTGCTGGCGCGGGCGGTGCGGCCGTCCCCGGCGGTGCTGGCACCCGTTGCCCTTGCCCTGCTGGGCGGACTGCTTTTGTGCGGCGGGCCCATCGCGCGCGTGTTTCTGGAAGGCAATTGGGTGCACCTTTCGGCCGGGTTTCCGCTGGCGCTCCCGGCCGTGCCGGACATGTCCTTCCTGCGCGACATCCTCGTGTGGCGCAATACGTGGACGGGCTGGACGGCGGCGTACCTTGGAATCTCGGTGATCGCGTTCGCCGCCGCCGGCGCGTCACACGCGTTTGCGCGCAACCCGGACCCGGCTTCCCTGGTGCGCCGCCCGGTGGTGGTGGTGGCGGTGTTTGCCCTTCTCTGTGCCGCCGGAAGCGGCCGCCTGACCAACCTGGCACTGCCGTGGATCGCGCTCGCGGCGGGCGGAGTGGCTGTGTGGGGCGCCCGGAACCGTTCTCCCCGTTTCACCCTGCTGCTGCTCTGCGTCCTGCTCCTGGACCTGGGCCCGACCACGGTCCAGTCGCCCTACCGCAGCGACCGCGGCTGGCTCCGCGACGGGTTGCGCGCGGTGGCGCGCGAGGTGGCCCCGCAGCGCACGCTGGTCGGCTTTCAGTCCGACGCGGGAACGCACTTCGCCCACTGGGGCGCGTACGCTGACACAGACCTGATCGTTCCCACCGGTTTCTTTCCGCAGGGGGCACCCCAATCGCTCGCCAGCATCAACGCGCTGGTCGATGCCCTGAACACGCCGGGGGTGGATCCCGACCTGGTGAGCGACCTTCTCTATCTGTGGGATGTCGGTGCGCTGGTGAGCCATTCGCGAGACCGTTTTTCCACGCCGCCGGCGAATGAACGCGCGCTCCACACGACGATCGAGCACGCGTCGCCGCTGCTCTTCTCGCGACGGCTCGCGGTGGCGCGCGACGATTCGCTCTACGCCCTGCAACACCCGAGCCTGGAGCTGGGCCATACCGCGAGCGATCGGGACCGCGAGTGTTACCTCGCCCGCATCACGCCGTGGGTGGGGGCCATGGGAATCGACCCCGTGCGTTCGGTTGCGCGCGTGATCCTCGTGGCCGACGAAGACACCGGCGCGGATCATACACCGGTGCCGGTGATCGACGACCCGGCGTCGATCACAACCGCGACCGGCGACTCCCTGCTGAACGGTGTCGAGGTCACCGGCTACGACGTCGATCTGCGCCGCGTCGCCATTGGCTGCCGGACGCACGAGCCGGGCTACCTGCGCGTTGCGTTCTCCTGGTATCCCTCCCTGCGCGTCACGCTGGACGGCGAAGCGGTGACGCCGCTGCGTTCCGCACTCGGTGCCATCGTCGTCGCCGTGCAACCCGGCCAGCACACCCTCGTTCTGACACCCACCTCGCCGTGGCGGTGGCGCTCGCTCGTCGCGGGCGCCGGCGGCGTGCTGCTGATCCTGGCCTCGGTCGCCCTGGCCGGACGCCCCCGCGGATTCTGAACCGCCCCGCACGCCGTCCCCTGCCTGCCCGGGTGGTGCGCCTCTTGCAATCCCGCTCCGTAACCCGTTCGCAAACACCGGTGAGAATCGATTCTTCAAGCGGAGGCTATGAAATGAAACGACTTAGCGCGCTTCTGGCGGCCGTCGCAATCTGCACGGCAATCGCCACCAACGCGTCGGCCGAGGCCAACCTCGCGCTGCGCGGTATCGGCCTGAAGGCCGGGGTTGTCAACCCCGAGGACATCAGCTCGACGCTGGGCTTCGGGCTCGTCGCCGATCTCGGCACCGTCCATCCCAACGTTGCTCTGGAGAGCTACGCCGGCTACTGGTCGCAGACCGAGAGTGAATTCGGCGCGGAGGTGGGCGTGAAGGACTTCTCATTTGGCAGCAAGGCCAAGTACATGTTCACCACGTCCAATCCCTCCATGCAGCCCTTCGCGGGCGCAGGGCTGGGACTGCACATCGTCAACGCGCACGTCGACGTGCCGGGCTTCTCGTTTGGCGGCATCACCTATCCGGGCACGTCCGCCAGCGACACGGAAGTAAGGCTGGGCCTGGACCTCGGCGGCGGTCTGCGCATCGACCGCGGCAGCCAGTTTGCCTTCCTCGGCGAGGCGTGGTACTCGGCGGTCAGCGACGTGAGCCAGTTCTCGGTGATGGTGGGCGCGGTCTACATGTTCGGCCGCTAAGAACGATCGAGCACTTCGCAGGCTCAACAGAAAACGCCCCGCGACCACTCGCGGGGCGTTTTTTCTTGAATCGCTGAGCCGGTTCCGAATTCCTGAAAACCGCTATTTCTTCTCCGCGCCGTTCGCCGCCTTCTTCAAGTACGAATCGAGCGGCACCAGCAGGTTCTCGGCACTGCTCAGTTCCCCGGCGAGCGCCTGCGCCTCGGCGATCATCTCGGCGGTCAGACCGCGGGTGGCGGAAATATTCCGCTTCGCATGGTTTTCCGGTGAAGGATCCATGGTGGCGGACACCAGCAGCAGCGCCACGCCGGCCACCTTGTTTTCCGTCACACCCTGGCCGCGCACATACAGCATGCCCAGGTTGCCGATGGCCAGCGCATCCCCCTGCACCGACGCCTTGCGGTACCACGCGTTGGCCTTGGAAAAATCAACTGCGGTGCCCCGACCATTCTCGTAGAGCACCCCCAGATTGTATTGCGCGGCCATGTTCCCCTGCGCGGCGGCTTTGCCATACCACACAACCGCTTGCTTCTCGTTCTTCTCAACGCCAATGCCCCGCTCATACATCAGCGCCACATTGAATTGAGAATCGGCGTGGCCTGCCCGGGCGGCCGCGAGGAATTCCTGGTAGGCCAGCGGCAGGTTGTCGGCTTCGTACGCGGCGACGCCGGCCTCGAAGTGCGCAACCGCCTCGGGACTCTCCACGGCCTGGGCCCATGCCACAGGAGGCGTGAACACGCAGAGGCACGCGCCCAGAACAAGCGTTGCGGCTTTGAGTGGTTTCATTTCATTCCGTTTCTGCGTGAATGGCGACCCCGGAAGGATTCGAACCTTCGACCCACAGCTTAGAAGGCTGTTGCTCTATCCAACTGAGCTACGGGGTCGCCGAAATGGGCGCAATCACTCCATATGTAACATGGCGGACCCCGGCATCCTAGCCGCAGATTCCGTGATCACTTCCAGCCCGCTTCCCTGCGTCTACCGGTGACAGCAATCACGTCACGTTCCCGGCGGTTCCGGAGGTCGCAGGCAATGAAATACGTAAATATATTAATGACAACGCTTTTTATGGTCGGGAGCGCGCTCGTTGCCGGCTGCGGGGACGATACCGTCGCGCCCCAGGCCATCCCGCAGAAGGTTGCCACCACCGACGAGATCACGATTCAGATGTCCTCCCTCACCGCCATCACCGACTGCGACCCGAGCGGCGCCGGCGGGCCCGGCGACTTCTACATCATCCTGGTGGTGAGCAAGAAGTACGAGGACGGCATCTTCCACGAGGTGGGCCGTTCGGCCGAGTTCCTCATGCAGGTGAACGACGGGGAGACCCTGGGCGCGCCGGACAACCTGATGACGCCGATCACCTTTGAGATGCCGCGCAAGGCCGGCGCGGAGTTCAGCGTGGAGGCGTTCATCCGCGAGTCAGACGGCAACGGGGTCAACAGCATGTCGCAGCATGTGTTCGCCAACCACCGCTTCGACCGCCACGACTACGACACATGGGGCTCGGGCGCCCGTGACTTCGAGTCGTACACCAAACTCAACGACGGCCGCACGGTGGGTGTGTACAAGTTCGCCACGTGGAGCAACGCGGGCGACTGCCGCGGGTATGCCAACTACGCCGTGTACATCAAGACGATCTGGGAATAGGCTATCGCGCGAGGAAAAAACAGGCGGGCCGCCCCGGGGATACCGGAGCGGCCCGTTTTCGTTCCATTCGTAGCGGCAGTGACGGACTACTGTTCCGTCAGCTTGCGGAGATCGTCGATGTTGGTCTGCAACTCCGGCGGGAGCTCCCGGGCCGGTATGACGTTGTAGGCCGAACTCCGGTAACCCTCGAGAAACGCGAGCGCGTCTTTGGCAACGCCCGATTTGGGGACCAGGCGTATCGCCTTGGCCAGGAGGTACTCGGTCTCCGATACCCAGTACGAGCGGGAAACGTAGGACTCCGCAACCCCCAGCAGGTAGTAGGCCTCGGCCACGTCCACATCGCTCTCCGGATCCGAGCTCAGGTAGCGGTGCAGGAACGTGATGGACGCGATGAACTCCACCAGCTGCTGACGGTCGGAAAACGACGTCGTCTTCGCCCGCGCCTGCGTCACCATGTTCCGCCCGGTCGCGAGTTCCTTGCTGGTGGGAACGTCCAGCTTCAGCGTCTCCAGCGATGCCGTCCAGGCGCGGACGTCCGCCTTGAGGGCGTCGGGCATGTCCGTACGGCGGACAAACTCCTTGAACGCCTGGATGGGCCGCCTGGTGTCGCTCAGGGCCCCGATGGAGATTCTGAGATAGTTGCCAAAGACGTCGAACGTCGAGAGGTCCGCGGCGGTCGCTTCCCGGGACTTGAGGACCTCCTCGTAGGTCGTCATCGCGTCCGAGAACTGGCGCGCGGCGACCTGCAGGTTCGCGCGCGCGGGCGGGGGGAGTTGCGCCACGTCGATGGTATTGAGAAACTCCCGGCCGGGCTCGAACGGCCGGTCGGCCGGTAGCTTGGTATGACAGGTGACGCAGTTCTCGGTGATCTGTCCCAGAATGAAACGCGACCCGATGTAGTTCTTGGCCTTGAACTCCGAGAGCGCCTCATGTGCGTCCCGCGACAGGGACCCGCGCATGAAGTCGAAACTCGGGTCCAGGCCCGCGCCGTGCGCTTCGACCTGGTCGACATTGCGGGCCAGGGCTTCCAGCTTGGTGCGTATTTCCTCGCCGTTCCTGGGATCGGCAAAGGCCTCCTGATCCAGGCTGTAACCGTAGACACTCGACAGGACCACGAACACGCCCCGCATGGAAGCCTGCGCGGGCCCCCGGTCGGGTTCCTGCGATGACGTCACTTCCGCGGCTAGAAGGACCATCGCCACCACGACGCCAAACAGCGCCACGCCGCCAAGATGCCGCAGGGTTTTCATACTGGTTTCACCTCGCTGTTTGAAAGACAAACTCCAGGCCGAAGTATACACCGGCGGCGAAATGGAGGCACCGCAAAACACGCGCACCCGGGAGCGCGCGAGCAAAAAAAGGGCGGCCACCCGCGGGTGACCGCCCATGAAGAAATGGTCGGTCGAACGCTACGCCTTCTTCGTCCCCAGCGACTTGCGCAGCAGCATCCAGGTCATGAACAGCAGGGCCGCCAGCGACACCAGTTGCATGATGCCGTCCGACGCCCACGGCTTGATGAACGGCATGTCGAGCCTGGCCACCACCAGGCCGGCGATGACGATGCCCATGATGGCCTCACCCGCCACCAGACCGGACGCAAACAGGAAGCCGCGGTGGATGGCGTTCATGCTGGCCTCCGGCGAGAGCTTCTTCTTCTTCGAGTTGTTCTCGACCATCTTGTACACGATGCCACCCAGCAGGAGCGGCGTGGTGACGGTGAGCGGCAGGTACATGCCCACCGCCAGCGGCATCACGTAGAGCCGGAACGACGCGTTGCGGGGCTCCAGGAAGATGCGGTCGATGACGATGGCAAGGATCCCCACGCCCGCGCCCAGGAACAGCAGCGTCCACGGCATCTCGCTGTGGCTGAAGATGGTCCCAACGAGGCCCTTGAACATCATCGCCTGCGGGGCCGCCAGGGGGGCCACGCCCTCCCGCGCGGCCTCGCCGATGCCGTAGGCCGAATGCAGCAGCGTCATCACCGGTGCCACGATGAACGCCGCCAGCACCGTGCCCCAGATGGCCGACCACTGCTGCCGGCGCGGTGTCGCGCCCAGCAGGTAGCTGATCTTCAAGTCCTGGCAGATGTCGCCGGAGAGCGACGCGGCGCAGCACACCACCCCCGCCACGCCCAGCGTGGCCAGCATGCCGCGCGTGCCGGTGAATCCGAACAGGAGAATGATGCCCGCCGCAATCAGCACCGTGCAGATGGTCATGCCCGACGTCGGGCTGTTCGACGACCCCACCAGCCCCACGATGTAGGCCGCCACCGCCACAAAGAAAAACGCGAGAAAGAACATCAACACCGTGGTCACCGCGGTCACCCCGACGCTGCCGGTCATGCGCAGGTACACCGCGGCCATCAGCGCCACACACACGAAGGTGAGGCCCACGAGCCACTTGCCGGTGATGTTCTGTTCGGTGCGAATGGTGGACGGGTGCTCGCCGTGGCGCAGGCCGTGGATGGCGCTGGCCACGCCGGCGCGGATGCTGGTCGCCACCTTGATGATGGAGTACACGCCGCCCACCACCATGGCGCCGATGCCGAAGTAGCGGATTTTCTGGTCCCAGATGTCTCCCACGAAAGCGGTGGGATCACCGGTCACGCCGCCGGCCTGGGCGACCAGAATCGGGATCGCCACCCAGAAGCTGATCAGGCCGCCGATCACGATGAGCGCGCTGATCTCGAACCCGACCAGAAAGCCGACCGCCATCAGCATGGGTGAGTTGTCGATACCACCGTAGGCGGCGCTGCGCCCGAATGCGAACGCGCGTTCCACGGTTCCCATGAACAGCCCGACCACGGACACGCCGATCTTGTACAGGGCGCCGATCCCCAGCGCGCCGAAGATCCCCTTCATTTCCTCACCACCGCGGTCGCCGGCCTTGAGCACCTCGGCGCAGGCCACACCCTCCGGGAACTTGAGCTCCTTCTGCTCGATGATCATGGCGCGCCGCAGCGGCACCATCATGGTGACGCCGATGATGCCGCCGGCCAGCGCGATCATCGTGGTCTCCAGATAGTTGAAGTTCGTCCACAGGCCCAGCAGCACGATGGCCGGGATGGTGAAGATGACGCCCGCCGCCAGCGCTTCGCCCGCACTCGCCACGGTGTGGACAATGTTGTTCTCGAGAATGGTTCCGCGCCGCAGCATGCCGCGCAGCACGCCCATCGATATGACGGACGCGGGAATGGCGGCGCTGACGGTCATGCCGGCGTAGAGGCCGACGTACACGTTGGCCGCGCACATGAGCAGGCACAGGATGCTGCCGAGAATGATGGCGCGGAGACTCGTCTCCGCCATGTCCAGTACCGAGGCAGGGACGTACGGTCGAAACTCGTTGTCCATGGGTTCCTCCGGGGTTCCGCGTATTATCCACACTCGCGGGGTGACAAAAAAGGCCAAAAACGGCCATTGGCGACATGCGGATGCCCGTTTCACTGGCAGCCCCCGCGGCCTTGCGGGTGGCGCGACGTTCCCCTATCATCTACGCAAGTCCCCCCGCATCCCTCATCCCCAGGAGGCAGCCATGCCGTACCGCCGCATCGGAATGGGCCTTTTTGCCGCAGCCAGTCTGCTGTTCGCCGCTCCCAGTTCTCGCGCTGAGATGTGTTTCGTCGCCCTGCTCGACGGCGCGCAGGCCGGCACGCCTTCGCCGGGCACCGGGGTGGGCCACTTTCTGCTCAACGACGACGAAACCGCGCTGACCTACAAGATCACCTTCTCCGGACTCGGGAGCACCGAGACGGCGTCTCACATCCACAGCGACGCCGAGGGCGGTGCGGCGCTCAAGAACACGGGAACCGGCGCCACCAAGATTGGCGAATGGACGTCAGCCGACACGGTGCCGCTGACACCCGCGCGCGTGGCGGATCTCAGGGCGGGATTGCTGTATCACAACATCCACAGCGCCAACTTCCCCGCGGGCGAGATTCGCGGGCAGATTCTCCCCGCGCCCTGCGAGGAGCAGTGCTTCGAAGCGTCCATCGACGGCCAGATGACCGGCACGCCGGGGACGGGGTTCGCGAAGCTCGCGCTCAATCACACCGAGACCGAGCTGGCCTACTGGATCGAGTTCTCCGGCCTCACCGCCACGGAGACCGCCGCGCACATCCACAACCGCGCCGAGGCCGGTGCCGCCGTTCGCACCCTGGGCACCGGTTCGCCCAAGTCCGGCGTTTGGAAGTGGAACGACGCGGTACCCCTCACGGGCGCGCGGGTCAAGAACCTCAAGACCGGAATGATGTACGTCAACATCCACACCAGCGCCTTCCCCACCGGCGAAATCGACGGCGACATCTTCCCGGGCAGCTGCCAGCCGCAATGCTACGCAGCATTCCTCGACGGCACGCAGGCGGGCACGGGATCGCTTGCAACCGGCCAGGGGTACTTCCACCTGAGCCACGCCCACAACCGCATCGCCTTCGATGTGACCACCAGCGGCGTCATGGGTGAGACGGGCGCACACATCCACAGCGACAGCGAGGGCGGCGGCGTGGTGCGCAACATTGGTACCGGCATGAGCAAATCGGGACAGTGGGACTACGACGACGCCTCGCCACTCAGCATGACGCGCGTAATCGCGCTCAAGGCGGGCGCGCTGTACGTCAACGTGCACACCACGTCATTCCCGGGCGGCGAGATCCGTGGACAGATGAATCCCATTGTGTGCGGCACCACCGCGGTGGACGACGCGCCGCGCGCGACGGCGCTCCTGCGCAACTACCCCAACCCGTTCAATCCCGCCACCACCATCGCCTTCGCGCTGGCCGCACCGGCGCACGTCCGGCTCGACGTGTTCGCGGTGAGTGGCGCGCACGTGGCGACACTCATCGATGGACCGCGCGAAGCGGGCTACGGCGAGGCGGTCTGGAACGGTGTGGACGCGGGCGGGAGACCGGTGGCGAGCGGCGTGTACTTCTACCGGCTGACGACGGCGGGCTTCACAGCCACGCACCGCATGGTGCTGTTGAAGTAGAACACGCAACGCGCGACAGGAACTTGCGAAAAGAGCCCGCCAGGAGACGGGCTCTCAGTCACGAGAAGGCAACGCGCGGAAGGAACTTGCGAAAAGAGCCCGTCAGGAGACGGGCTCTCAGTCACGAGAAGGCAACGCGCGACAGGAACTTGCGAACAGAGCCCGCCAGGAGGCGGGCTCTGTTCGTAAGAAGTGGTCGGGGCGAGAGGATTTGAACCTCCGACCCCCTGCTCCCAAAGCAGGTGCGCTACCGGACTGCGCCACGCCCCGACCCGGCGCTCATTCTAGCATACCGACCGTCCGCGGCCTATTCATCCCGCGAGGCGATACCAGTGGACGAGCTCGCGCAGGCTGGGCCGCTTGCCGTACATGAGGATTCCCACCCGGAACACGCGCGCCGCGAAGCCGATGGTAAAGTACACCGACGCGAGGATGAGCGCCATGCTCAGCAGGATCTGCCACAGCGGCGGCTCCAGCAGGATGATGCGCGCCAGCATGATCATGGGCGCGAAGAGCGGAATCATCGACAACACCACCGCCAACCCGCTGTTGGGGCTCTGGATCAGGAGCATCAGGCACAGAATCGGAACGATCATGGGCAGCGTGATGAGCCCCTGCAACTGCTGCGCGTCCTGATCGGTGGTGCATACCGAGCCCACGGTCATGAACAACGAGGAGAACAGCATGAAGCCCAGCAGGAAGAATACAATCAGATAGACGAACACCGAGGGCGCGATCTGCAACGAGGAGAGCATGGCCACGGATCCCGAGGCGGCGAATCCCGCAAAACCCATCCCCATCAGCGCCCACAGTCCAAGCTGGGTGAGCCCCGCCAACCCCACGCCGATCAGCTTGCCCCACATCAGGTCGCGCGGCGTCACCGCGCTCAGGAGCACCTCGATGACGCGCGAACCCTTCTCCTCGATGATGCTCTTGGAGATGGTCATGCCCCACGACAGCAGCGACGTATACAGGATCATGGTGAAGATGAACACCATGCCGTAGTCGGCGAGGAAACTCTTCTGCTCCAGGCCGCCCTGTGCGGTCACCTGCTGCATGTCCAGGTCGATCCCGGCGGTGAGCGACTTCACCCGCTCGTAGTCGAGCCCTTCTCCCGCCAACCGCTGTTGAATCACCACGTCGGTGATGATCTCCTGAAACCGCTCCAGCACGTTCATGTTGCGTTCTTCGCGCGTGATGTAGGTGGCTTTCCCGTCTTCGTAGATGCTGGCCGGAATGGCAATCACGATGTCCAACTCACCCGTGCGCAGCGCCTCCACGCGGGCGGCGCGCGCCTGGGCAAAGGCATCGCCGGGGACGGACATGGCCGCCACCAGGTACTTGGCGCTGCCATCCTTGAGCGTGTCGGAGAGCGCGGCGGCAATCCCGTCGCCCACTTCCCCGGTCTGGTCCAGGACCGCCACCCGGTAGCTCTTGTCGGGCACGACCAGCGCAAAGAGCACCGGCACCACGAAGAACACCAGCATGAGCACCGGCACCAGCAGCGTGCTGATGATGAAACTCTTGCGGCGCACGTTCTCGGTGTACTCGCGCCGGATGATATACTTGACCTTCACGACACCTCCGATACGCGTTCGATGAAGATGTCGTGGATGGAGGGCTCAGCCAGCTCGTAGCGGGTCACCCGCAGGCGCGCGCGCGCCGCATCCAGCACGCGGTCCGGGTCGGCACCGTCGCGCAGG
>Ga0224510_10000122_pt1 | contig 66721 bp, 58 predicted proteins | sample SF_May12_sed_USG_FD_170161 | JGI IMG/M metagenome (GOLD analysis project Ga0224510, IMG submission 170161) | Sediment microbial communities from San Francisco Bay, California, United States - SF_May12_sed_USGS_4_1 | ecosystem: Environmental > Aquatic > Marine > Sediment | place: USA: California... | reverse complement strand
ATCATGATAAAAATTTAAATGAACTTGAATTGAAACTGACTCCTTTGATGAAAACAAGATTAAACGAGGGAGGAGGCGGAGGAGATGTGGAGTATTCCGATGAATTGCATGTAATGCAAGAGCAAAGTGGAGTCGATGAATATTCAAGAGAAATGCCTTATTATTCAGGCAATTACGTTATTTCCAAACTAAGTCCCGAAGCATATGGAATTTATAGTAAGAGTGGAATATTGGTGGGATACTTTGAATTGGAAAAGGTTGAGAGTGCAAAAAATAATCGGACAGAAGTTGAGGTGAAGGAGCCGGAGAAGTTGTTTAGGGAAATCAATTTTGAAAATCCTGATCAAGACAGTTTTTTGTTTAAGTTATTGCTTTCTGTGCCTTTTCGAGATGAAATCAAAAAGAGGTTAGGACTGGATATTGCTGATTTAGATATAAAAAACCAATATTTCTTTCTTCGCTTCATTGGTGAGAAAACTGAAAGGGATTTTAAGAAAGTTTCTGAGTTTGTGAAAGATGGAAAGGAGCAAAAAGATCAATTGAACCGAGTTAAGACCTTTCTGTCTCTTGAGTTTGGGGAGGATATTAGTGAAAAGCTGTTTGCTATCTCAGAAAAATTGAGTCCTGAGCAGACGGATCTTGTTTTTGCTAAATATGCTGAGATAGTGGAGATGACTTATGATATTGAAAGTGAAATCATGGGTTCTTTGAAGAAAAAAGAAAAGATGGGGAGAATTGACCCGCGAATGGTGTCAAAGGAGTTATTGCTTCGGGGAAGGAAGTTGTTAGTAAGCTTTGCGGATAAGATTGAGAAAGCAGAAGAAGGATCGTTGAGTTTAGAAGAGATCTTGAGTCACTTGGAGGATTATCGCGAGGATATGGTCTTTCATGCAGCAGTTGTGAAGGAGGGTAAGAAAGTCGGAATGGGATATGATGAATTTGTGGGGAATAAATTTGAAATTGTCACAGCAGAGGAGTTAGCGAAAGATCCGAATGTAGTAAAGCAAATGAGAGACATTTATGAAAGGAATTGGGCCGGAACGCCGGCACTTCAGGCGAGCCTGTTGAGAAACTTTGATTTGGCAGTAGAGCAAGGAGGGGATAACACATTGTTTTTTGTACTGAAGCATGTAGATCTAAAGTTGGCGCAAGCGAGTGTGGAGGCATTCTGTAGAACTGATGAAGTATCTCCTGATAAGATATATTTTGGTTCGCTAAATGTTAGGCCATCTATTCAAGGAGCGGCTTTGGGTCGGATAGTTAAGGAGGCGGCACTTGCCATGGAAGGGGAACATTATAACTTGGAGCTTGATAGCGATCCGTTTGATCCAAAAACTACCACTGTTTATATTGAAAAAGATGGATTTGTGGCCACTAGAGCATATGAGTATGAGGGGGAATATACATTTAGTCTTGCAAAAGAACGACAGGGCAAGGATTATTTTTTCAAGAAGATGTCTCAGGCAGATGTTGCCGAATATCATATGCAAAATAATCTTGGGAATGCATACAACGAAGATGATTCCAGGATGGTGCTGTTTCTTCCCATTGGGGAAAATGAAACAAGAAAGCTTCTTGACGAGTTGGTGAACAAGAAGCATTTTGTGATCACGAGATATTTTTTTAGCCAGGACCAGAAGAGTGTCTATTGCGCTTTAGAAAGAGGCGTAAGCTCTTCATAGGTTTTGGCATTTTGCCAGTTGAATTCAAAGATTTGTTTGTGCATTTGATAAATGTTTTTGTCTTGGATGATGATTGAAGTGAAGCTATCTTCCGATAGGGAGATATAAGCAACGCGGTCGTCATATATCTGCATTATAGAGCTGAAGGAATATTTAGTGTGGTCCATGAATCTGGTGTCAGTGACACTAGTATGATAATTCTTGAGTAGTTTTCGGGTAAAAGGGGAGTCTAGAACGATTCCTTTTTTTTTGATGTCCAATTTCTCTCTTTTTTTGACATAAGCCTTGTTTATGTCATTGATATGTTCGACAATGGCTTCCATGTCAACATAGGTATAAATAGTTTCTTTGGCGGTGAGGGTATCATCAAGAACCCTTCTCACGCCTTCTTTTCCTTCAAAAAACCTGATTCCAGGCTTATGAAAGGCTAAATTATAGTTGGAAATCAGCTGCGGCATCAAATCCTCAATACTTTTTTTGTAGTAAGTTACCTTTTGTGCTTGCAAATCAAGCATCTCGGTTATTTTGTTGGGATGCTCTACCCTGAAAACGGCCGGTTTGCGGGGTTTTTCTATTTTAACAATTAGCCCTTTTTCGATAAGTTGCTCTAAAATCTTGTATAATAAACCTCTTTTATAGGTAGTTTGCTTGAATATCTCACTTGCTTCGGCTTGTCCGATATTTAGGAGAATTTCATATATCTCGGCTTCTTTTGGGGAAAGTCCGGCAACGGACAGGATTTTTTCATACATAATTTTGTTTTTTTGGCTATTTTTATATAAACGTGACTCTTTGACAGTGCTTTTTAATGGGGAGTCTTACTTGGCGCTTATATAGAAAGAAAATAAGTTATGCTTCTATTATACTCTTGTTTTTGCCTATTGTCAAACAATCGTGAATATTTTTAAAGCAAAATAAAATGAGATATAAGCCTAATTTAAGCCATAATACTGAAATGTTGGAAAAAGCAGTCACAGGGTATTGACAATATTGTGATAGCATGCTATACTGACTAGTCAAGATGAGAAAAGGCAGTAAGGGCTGGGTGATTAAGAGAACAAAAGAACATTGATAATTAAGTGGAAAACATAGTGTCAAATATTTGTGAATGCATTGTGACAGAATGCTTCCTGAACAAAGGGCCGTATTAAGCCAAAGTAGGATAGATAGTCAAATGCATTCACAAACTATTGACAATTTTGTAAAGCTATGGTATAGTAATGAGTCAAGATGAGAAAAACAGTTATGGCAACAGGCAGTCACATTGATATTAGCGGTGTTGAATCTTAGAATAATAAGTTTCAATCCAGTGATATTAAAAGATCACCTCCTCTCAATGCAGAGGATAGTTCATAAAAATCCGGGTGGTGTCTCAGTTTGAGATAGTGATTGACAAAGTTCAATTGATCTCGGGCTATTCCGAAACCCGGTAACCCTACAATTTATTCATCCATTGCGATGAATGGACTGGTCCCGGCTATGGAGCCTGTTTAATACAGGATCTAAAAAGATAGGCGGATCATCCATTCTTCGGAAGAAGAATAGTGAGTTTATTATAACAGTATTTTGATAACAACTAAAACACGACAAAGCTTCGCTTCAATGCAGGCGAATAGGAAGGTTTCTTGCAAGACTTTTCTCGAGGACTTTAGTCGTGTTTAGTTTCTCTTGAAGAGTCATGCAAAAAGCTTTCCGGTTGGAAAGCTTTTTATTTTTGGGAACAATCCTTGTGGTTGGACTCAAGAATCTCTTGGTTATTTTGACCAGAGAGAAAAGTTCTTTGAATCAAAAAATATTTATCCGAGAAAATCATATATTTTCCTTCAAGCTTCTACTACGAACTCAAGATAATTTTAAAAAAGTTGTTTTGGGCTCGTAGTAGAAGAGCTCATTTTCGAGCAAAATTAACGCCCGCTTTTGGGCAAATATTTCCCGAGGAGGAAAAGCGATGAAAAATACAATGGTAGTTTTCGGTGGCCAAGATAACGAAGAGCAAGCAGCACGCAATGTGGCCCGTGAAGCGGGATGTGTGCTGGCCACAGCAACTGTCTCCGGGACGAAAGTCCACGGGGGCAATGCTTACCAGGCAGATGGTTACGTTGTTGACGAGGGTGATTTCGCTCTTGTTCAACAGGTAATTATATTCGAGGTCAACCCGAACTGTGCCGGCTCCATGTCGGTGGTTGGCATTTGCGACCACCACAATCCTGGCGATTTCGGTTATGGTCTCGGGGCCGACCGGTACTGGGACGCTTCCTCCTTGGGGCAGCTTTGCGCCATCCTTGGTGTGGAGCGTACTCATCAGCTGGAATTGGTTGCTGCCGGTGACCATTGCCCAGCGGATGCCTATGCTGGGCGTTGCTCTGGGATTGACCCGGAGGAGTTTTTAGAGTTTCGCATCAAGGGGAAGGCGGCATTTTATGCCACTAACCCTCGAACTGCCCAAAAGGCAGATGAAGAAAAAATTCGGGAGTTTATCGCCAAGGCCAAAGACAAGCTTCAGGAGGCAAAGGTCGTGGACGGTGTCCGCGATCTTCGCGAGGCCGGTTTAATCGATGAACTGCCTGAGGCGGCATTGGTAACGGGCGAGGCCTACATTGCCATGATCGACGATGTCGATCGCGACCGGAACCCAACCGGGAACAAGAAAATTGTTCTCGGCGGACATACGACGCCCGAGATCGTCAATCGGTTTATGGGGTGGGGAAACTCACTCCCAAATCGGATCGGAAATGCCTATGGCAATCCCACTCGTGGGTTTGCCGGGGTAGTTGTAAAAGGATAAATATTTCAAGGCTTCCGAGAGAGTGCCTAAACTAAACTCTCTCACAACAGATAGAGCACGCAACAGCGCTTGCCTGCTCTATCCCTTTTCTCAGATCTTATTTAGTATATGAATTACAAATTTTTCACAAATTTACAAATATACGAATAAGATTTGAGATGAAGAGAAAATTATTAATATTTTTTTATATGAAAATTAATCCAAAGAAATTATTTTTGAGTAAAATTCATAATTACCAAGTTGAAACAAGTAAACTTGGGGTTGTTCGTTATGTTAATTTAGATAATGCTGCTACAACACCTCCCTTTAGAGCTGTTCAGAAAAAAGTTGATGAATATTTATCTAGTTACGGGTCTGTTCATAGAGGTGCAGGAATAAAATCAAAAATTTCTACAGATATTTATGAAAAAAGTAGGGATGTTATAAAAAAATTTGTTAATGCTCCTAAGAGCGATTACGTTGTTTTTACGGGAAATACAACAGGTGCAATGAATGCGGCTGCACATTATTTTTCATTTTTGGAGGGAAAAGTAGCTGTTTCTGGAATAGAACATTCTTCCTCGTGGCTTCCTTGGATCAAAGCTGAGGGGATTAAAAAAATAGGCAAGAAGCAGTTTGATTTATCTGAAATGGATAATGTTAGTGAAAAAATTCAAAAAGAAGGAAGAAAGCAGGTTGTGCAATATGATGTTAATAATGAGTTTGAATTTGATTTGAAAAGTATTGAAAATATTTTGAGTACTAATAAAATCAAAGCTTTTGTGTTGACCGCCTCATCAAATGCAACCGGTTATTGTCCTGATATTAAAAAAATTGGAGAAATTGTTCATAAACACGGGGCGTATTTTATTGTGGACGCTTGTCAATTCATTCAACACCATAAAATAGATATGCAGAAAATGGGAATCGACTTTTTGGCGGCATCGGGTCATAAGTTCTATGCTCCTTATGGCGGAGGATTCTTGATTGGACCGAAAAATTTCTTTGACAAATTTATTTCTTATGAGATCGGTGGTGGAAATTTGCCATACATAACTAAAGAAGGTGAATTTCTGAGATATAAGAATCAGCTAGCTCATGATCCTGGGACGCCCAATGCGGTTGGAGCGGTGTCAATGATGTATGCATTAGAAGAATTGAGAAATATTGGGATTGAAAATATTGAAAGTTATGAAAAAAAACTAACCAAGAAAGCTTTTGATTATTTAAAATCAAATCCAAAGATTGAGTTATATGTATCAGAAAAGCATTTAAATACGGTATTGCCTTTTAATATCAAAGGTATGAATTCAAAAAAAGTTGCAGAGAGATTGAACAGTGAATTCGGTATTGGTGTAAGATATGGAAGTTTCTGTGTTTATAATGTGATTCGAAAGTTGCTAAGGATTGAAGATGAAAAAGAAATTATTGAGAATATTAAAAACGAAAAGAAAAGCGCGGTGCCGGGATTTATCAGAGCTTCATTTTCTTTGTGCAATACCAATGAGGATGTTGAGAGGTTCATCTTGGCTATCAAGGAGATAACAAAAAGATAAAATAAGCGCTTGATTGCGCTTTTGGGGACGCAAAATTGGTTTTTCCAAAAGCGCAATTGTGCGCAAGAATTTAATGTTAGAGGTTCTTTGATATAAATAATGACGCAGGAGGGCGTTATGAAAAAGATAATAAGGGCTTTGCTGTCTATGCCGGTATCTATAAATTGTTACTATGGTGACCCCACTTTGCAGTGGGAGGACACTATGAGGAAGTTGCGGTTATTGGCTGAGGCGGGTCACACTGGCCCAGTGAGTGTTATCACCAAAGGATCAATTGGTCCATCTCGCGCAAACGAGTTAGCTTTTTTGAATCTTTCTGGGCTTGTCGTGATGGTTTCCATTAGTGAGCTTCCTGACGGATTTGAAAAAGTCGGACACGATCATCGGTATGAGACACTCCGTAATCTTCGGGAAGCAGGAGTTAAATGTTTTGCAGCAGTGCGGCCGCTCATTCCTCCTTACAACACTAGTGAGGAGGTAATCAATCGCATTTTCACTCGCCTTCAGGCAGTGGGATGCAAAGTGGCCTGTGTCTCAGGATTTCGCGGAGACGCTTCTCTCGTAGAGGCGGTTAACCCTGACAATGCGATAGACTGGGTTTTGCGTGTGAAACAGATGACTGGATTTGATCAGATTTTGCGGGTTGCGAAAGAGAACGGAATCCGGTTGTTCACGAGAGTGAACTGTGCTGTTTCATATCTCACTGGACGGGAGAAGCCACTCAATCCATACTGGGGCTCACCCCAATTAGTGCGCTGTGAGGCGATCGGATGTCCCTTACGTGGAACATGTGGTCCGGTTGAGCCTGATCAGGAAGTTTTGATCTGGCTCAGGCAGGTTGGATATGATATTGAATACCAACCAGCCTCAAGGCAAGTCTGTGGGTTTCAGACTGACAATAGGTTAGAATGTCAGTCGTGTTGCACGACTTGTTTCGTACAAAGGCAACCGCGAGTAATGGTTCACAATGCCGAAACCCTTGGTGATTTGACTTTTTGTCGGTTCGTGCTTGGTGGAACGCTTTGTGTGAAGCCGGGTATGGTGGACGGAGCAAGAAAGGATGTCGGGCATGTCACGAAAATGCAAGAACTGACGAAGATGTCAATTCATTGCATAAACTCTTGGTTTGTCTGGGCGCGTCAGCTGGATAATTGTTTTGGGTGCAAGTACTGCGTGAGCGAGTTGTATCCAAACAAAGGTTCAGTTGGGTGTATGCCGACTGAATTATTAAATTTTTTCAAAGGAAACAGAAAATGAAATTCATTGCTGGAAATCCGGCTTGCCCAGTGGCTTGTAAATACTGTTTCATCACCGAGCATGATACCCGCCGTGAAGTCTGGAATCAAAATCCAGTGGCGGGTATCAACAAGGCATGCACATATATCAATGTGCCACCTTGGATCATTGAAAACAATGAAGTTGAACGTCGCTTTTTCAACTTTCCTTGGGAAGTGCTTGAGGGGGATTTTGTCGGATTTACTGCCATCACTGATCCTCTCTGGCCAAAAATCGACTACTACTTGCAATATTTTCTTGAGCAGGTGGCGTCCCGGACAAAACTGGTCACTTTAGTGTCAAAGTGGCCGGCAAGCCGTTGGCAAATGGCACAGCTCGCCCAATATCACAATCTGTTTTTAGTAGTCGGGATTACGGGCAACCATTTACCAATCGAAAGAGTTTCGGTGCAACAGCACCTCGAAACTCTCGCATTGGCAAAAGAGTATGGAGTGCGCGCCTTGCCAATAGCGCATCCGTATATAGCAGGAGTTTCCGATCTCGGATTCCTGTCCGAGTTACACAAGCTCGGATATAGCGAGATCTCGGTCAAAGGTCTCCGGTATTGCGATGCTCGGATGAGTTCATGGATGCCGGAGGCCTCACGCCGACATTATATCGGGAAAGAAAACGAAGAAATTCTACCCGAGGATGGTTGGCGGGAAAAAGTAGCAGATGCAGGTTTCAGTCTTCTATCCCCGCGCGAGTGGTATTTGCGCGAAGGAATTGGACTAGGACCGCATTTGTCTCGTGAGGAGGCGGAGAGGTGCGTGAAGCGAGTCTTTGAGCTCGCCAATGTGACCTCTTCCTCCTCTAGCCTAGCGGTAAGGCAGGCCGCTATAGCAAGAAGAATGTAGGAAAGCAGGAGAATGGACAGCGATCCGTTCTCCTGCCGATTATTAAGCTTTTGAATTTATTGAAAGCTTATAGTTGAAAAGTTCTTTGAATCAAAAAATATTTATCCGAGAAAATCATATATTTTCTTTCAGGCTTCTGCTACGAACCCAAGATAATTTCAAAAAAGTTGTTTTAGGTTCGTAACAGAAAGGCTCGTTTTGAGCAAAGTTTAACGCCCGTTTTTGGGCAAAATTTTCTGAGGAGGGAATGGTTATGAAAAAGATGCTCGCTTCATTTGTTTCTAAAACTGAGAATAACCCTGGTTTATGAGCAAAATAGCTGCGCAGGTAGCGAAGATGCTCGATCTTGGGCTGGACTTTGACCCGTGTGCTTTTCATGAGAGAGCGGTTGCTACCGTTCACGTCCTCTACACCGTAGAAGACGAAGATGTCAAGAGGTCCTTTATCGAGGGAATGCTCTTGGCGGAGTATCATGAACAGTATCGGGACGATATAGATATACTATATCGGAAGGAGGTGAAGGCAAAAAGAAAAACCGTGGAGGCTGTAGCATTCGACGGAACCACCTATAAGGTGGTATTCGTTGATTTCAGCCCAGATGATGAATTTATCTGGACTGAAGTCTATCCCCCAGAAAGAGTCACTTGGGATGCTCGCCCAGTGATTCCCGTGACCGACTACGAATGGGATCGACTGCAAGTCGGTCCTTCAGTTGATGATGAGGAGGAGCGGGATGAAGAAGAGTTTCGCTCATCAATACGAATCTTTAATGGCGAAGGAGGCGACCATGTTTTCTGAGACGGAACAATATGGTCTGAGGACTGATTTGTGTGTCACCCGCGTGTGGTAAATAGTTCTTTAATTTAAAAAAGGGTTAAAATCAGTTCAAACGGCGCGGCGTTTGAAACTCATTATTGAGATACCAATAAATTGGTGTTTCAAAGATGAGAGGAGTTCTTTGGAATAAAAATTCAAATTCCGGGTTTATTGGAAAAAGGAGGATTGATGCCAGAAATGACAGGGCCAACCTTTTGGTTCATGGTCGGCATCCCCGGTTCTGGCAAGTCGTTTCATGCGAAATGGATTGCCGAAACAACCGAGGCGACGGTGATTTGCCCGGATGATATTCGGGTGAAGCACCGAGTTGGGTCTGACAGGGCTTTCGAGATTGCTAGGCAAGAAATTGCCGGCAGTCTCAAGGCTGGCCGGGATGTCGTTTTTGATGCCACGAATATTATTCGGAAATGGCGTCGGGACAACATCCTGGCTGGAAAGCCACATGCTTCCCGAGTGGTGGCGGTCCTGATGGACACACCACTGGAGGTTTGCCTTGAGCGCCAGCAAAAGCGGGCGGCTCAGGGCAAGAAAGCGACCCTCCCGGAGGATACTATTCGGCAGATGGCCAGTCAGTTGGCCGATAATCTGCCGGAACTAACTGAGGGCTTTGACGAAATCCGCGTTTATCGCGGAATTTCCGTCACAGCGACTTCGGGAAAATTTGCTGGCAGGACCCAGCTATTTTTCCCGGGTCAGGTCGACCCCTCGACCCTTTTGACTGGGTTTGTCCAAGAGGGCTGGCATTGGAGCATTGAGTACTCCAAGGCCACTCTCGAGGAACAGGCCGAGTGGTTGGCAGCCGACATGATGTGTCGGGCATTGCTGGCCCAAAGGGAAGGTCGGCCAGTCCATTTTGATGATCGGGAGTATGCCGATCTTCGAAAATGGAAGGCCACGATGGAAAATGTCGGTTCGACGGTTTCCATCGAACGAGACGACGAGACCGGCTTTTGGGTCAAAAGCGTTGGGCTTGAGTCGATTAAGCATTAAGGGAAAGTTCTTTATTTCGGGGAGGTGATATATAGCAAGTGTTTGTTTTTGTAGGACAAGCGCTTGCTTTTTGATTAAAAAGAAGTTTGAAGCGGGGAATATGAGAATGATGGGGCGCTCAAGGAAGAAGTGATGCGGATTGCCCAGGTATTGGGATAGGAAGTTGAGAATTTAGGATTATGCCTAAATGCTTATATTCTTTCATTCATACATTCGTAATTTGGGGCTCTTGCAAAGTTTGAAAAATTGTATTACACTCGTAGGGTACTTGAAAAAACCTGTGAACCCAGGTTTTTATTACGCCGCGGTGGTGAAATTGGTATACACGCCAGTCTTAGGAACTGGTGGGGCAACCCGTGAGAGTTCGAGTCTCTCCCGCGGCACCAGAATAACAAAAAACTACTCATTTGATGAGTAGTTTTTTGTTGATAGTTTAAATCAAGAACTTTTTCTTGTTGGATGACAGGTCTATGAAGTCATCTGCCACTTCGATGAGCTTGGAGCTTCCTGATTCTTTGAAAGCGATTACTTCCACACGACAACCCGTTGTGTTTTGGATATATTCAACGAGTGGAATGAAGTCTCCATCTCCAGAGACCAAGATGATAACATCGAGACTCTTGGACATTTTGATTGCATCTACTGCGATCCCAACATCCCAATCTCCTTTTTTTGCTCCCCCCGGAAAAATTTGGAGATCTTTGGTTTTGATTTCAAATCCATGTTTTTCAACTGCTTCAAGGAATTTTTCTTCGGATCCTTCGAGTGTTTTGATTCCATAGGCGATTGCTCTGATCAGCTTTCTGTCAGAAACTCCTTCTGTGAGAATGTTTTTGAAGTTTACTTTCTTTTTGTAGATTACGCGAGCGCTGTAGTAGAGATTTTGAATGTCCACTAGCATTCCTACGCGTTGTTCTTTGAATTTTGACATATTGTTTTATTAAATACTAAGTTTATTTAGTGAAATTTGTTTTTTGTGTGAACCGTGCATCTTTGTGTCATTCTGAATTTGTTTCAGAATCTCAGTATGGTGCCGAGTGTGTGCTAGGACTTAGGGATCCTGAATCAAGCTCAGGATGACAAATGGCGGCAGGTTGGTCTCTAGACAATTAAAGCGAATGAAAATCATTCGCTTTAAAGTATATTTGAAGTTTTATCCTTTTAGTTCAAGTTTTTTGATAAGTTTCTTGTATGATTTCTCATCAGTTTTTTGAAGATATCCCATAAGCTTCTTTCTCTTTGAAACCATTTTCAAAAGACCACGTCTTGAATGAAAATCTTTCTTGTTCTTCTTTAGGTGAGTAGTTAGCTTTTTGATCTTCTCAGTAAAAAGGGCAATTTGATATTCTGGAGAACCACTGTCAGTTTCGTGTCTCTTTACTCCCTTTGTTACTGTGTCTTTTTGCTTTTTTGTAAGCGCCATACGTTTTTCAGCTAAACATTCGTTCCGTATTCCCGAAAACCAATGCATGCCTTATAAGTTAAATTACACTTGTACGTTAACATTAATTTTCTTTTTTGGCAAGAGGATAATTCAAATCAAAGCTCAAAGATCAAAACTCAAAATCACAATGTACAACTAAAAACCTTTAAATCAGGTAGTCATATCAAATCAGTGAATTCATTTGTTAATTATGAAAAGTTATTTTTTTAGAGAATGCATAGGGTAATGGAGAGTTTTGATCTTTGAAATGTGGTTTTGATTTTTGCATTTTGCACTTTGAATTACTCGGATATAATAAAAAGCTATTCACTTAGTAAATAACTTTTTATTGTTCTCAGAAAGTTAGCTCAAGGACTATAGCACTGTTGAAGCTGCTACGTGGTCATCTGCTTTTAGTCTCATCATTCGGACTCCTTGAGTAGCTCTTCCTAGGGTGGAGAAGCTCTTGAGTGGAATTCGGATGATCTGACCTCTGGTGGATGTTATGATCACATCTCTGTCCAGGTCTTCAGTGTTGACAATGGTTGCTCCTGCGATAGTTCCTGTTTTTGGAGTGATTTTTGCGGTTTTTATTCCAGATCCGCCTCGTTTTTGAATCTTGTATAATGACAGGTTAGCTCTTTTTCCATATCCTTTTTGTGTGATAATCAATAATTGGTTACCTTTTTGAGTGGAAAGCACCGCGTCCATTCCAACAACCTTGTCCTCTCCTTTCAATTTTATTCCGCGAACTCCAGTTGCATTTCTTCCCATGGCTCTCGTGTCAGCTTCTTTGAATCGTATCGCTTGTCCATTGGCTGTTGTGATGATGATATTGTCGGTTCCTGTGGTTGGCTTTACCCATCCAAGTTTATCATCTTTATTCAAGTTGATGGCAATGAGGCCACTTCGGCGAACATTTGCGAAATCATCAATTTTTACTTTTTTGATGAGCCCTTTTTCTGTTGCCATGAATAGATATTTGTAGTTATCGCTTTTGTTGTAGGCTATTACTTCTGTGATTCTTTCTTTGTTGGATAGTTCTAGGAAGTTTGCGATAGACTGTCCTTTTGCGGTTCTTGATGATTCTGGAATTTCATAGGCTTTGGTTTGATACACTTTTCCGCTGTCTGTGAAGAACATGAGTTCATCGTGAGACATAATTGAGTTTACTTGGTTGATGATATCGCCCTCTTTAGTGCTGGCACCGATCACACCTTTTCCACCTCTCTTTTGAACCTTATAGACGGATGGTTGCATTCTTTTGATGTAGCCATCTTGAGAAAGAGTGATGATAGCCTCTTCATTTGGAACAAGATCTTCTTGCTTGAATTCAGTGATTCCAGATTTGATCACTCTGGTTTTTCGAGCATCACCATATTTTTCTTTCAATTCAAGAAGTTCTTTTTTGATGATGTTTCGAATTTTGGTTTCACTTTGAAGAATCGCTTCAAGTTCTGCAATAAGCTTCATTTTTTCTTTCAGTTCGTCTTCAATCTTTTTTCTTTCAAGTCCAGAAAGTGTCTGAAGTTTCATTTCCAAGATAGCGGTGGCTTGAATGTCAGACAGCTTGAAGTTCTGCATCAAATTTTTGTGAGCAACCTCTCTGTTTTTTGATTTCTTGATTGTTTCAATGACTGCATCAATGTGATCAAGCGCTTTTTTCAATCCTTCGAGAATATGAGCTCTTTCTTTTGCTTTCTGAAGATCAAACTGAGTTCTTCTGGTTACAACTTCCACCCGATGAGTGATGAAATGTTCCAAAACTGCCTTGAGGTTGAGAATTTGAGGCTCAATTCCGTTGACTAACGCCAACATGTTCATGTTGAAATTCTTTTGAAGATCAGTTGCTTTATATAGCTTATTGAGAATTTTTTGAGGATAAGCATCCTTTTTTAGATACACTACAATTCTCACTCCATCTTTGTCAGATTCATCTCGGAGATCTTTGATTCCTTGAATTTTTCCGTCTTTGACTAGTTGGGCTATTTTCATCAAAAGAGTTGCCTTGTTGGTTGCATAGGTAATTTCGTTAATGACAATTTGAAATTGACCCGCCTTCTTTTCTTCAATTGTGGCCTTTGCTCTTGCGGTGATTTTTCCTTTTCCTGTAGCGTAGGCTTCTCTGATTTCTTTGGTGTTGTAGATCACTCCTCCTGTTGGAAAATCAGGACCTTTGATAAATTGCATGAGATCATCAATGCTGGCTTTTGGATTTTCAATTAAGTGACCTATGGCATCAACTAATTCATTTAGGTTGTGTGGAGGGATGTTGGTTGCCATTCCAACAGCGATTCCCATAGTTCCGTTCAAGAGCAATTGAGGAAGCTTGGCAGGCAAAACAGAAGGCTCTTTGTGAGATCCATCGAAATTTGGAACAAAATTTACAGTTTCTTTTTCGATATCGAAAAGCATTTCTTCTGCGATTTTGTTGAGCTTTGCCTCTGTGTAACGATAAGCAGCTGCGCTGTCTCCATCCATTGAACCAAAGTTACCTTGTCCCCAAATCAAAGGGTATCGAAGTGAGAAGCTTTGAGCCATACGAACCATGGAGTCGTATACTGCACTATCACCATGTGGGTGATATTTTCCAAGCACTTCTCCAACTACGGTTGCAGATTTTCTGAATTTTGCACTTGGCCTGAGTCCTGTTTTCCACATGGAATACAGAATTCTTCTGTGAACAGGCTTCAGTCCATCTCTAACGTCCGGAAGGGCGCGAGATACGATGACACTCATGGCATAATCAAGATAGGATTGTTGCACTTCTTGAACGATCGGTTGTGGTTTGATGTTATCTTTCATATTTTTTTTGAATCTTTACTTTTATTTGTTTATGTTTTTTTGCTATGAGAATAGCAAAAAAAGACAAACAAACAAACAACGGTGCACTTGCTGTGCACGATTATTTTTCAAGAATATATTTTTGTTTTTTATTCTGGAATAATCAGGTCATTTATGGATTTTTTGGGAATATTTTCTGAGGAACCGGATGAATCTTGTGATTTGGATGGAGTGGAGCACGTTTTGTCTCCACCTGAGCATGTGCCTTCACTCTGAGTATTCCCAGAGAATGCGCCGGACAAAGTGCTTTTTAAGGAAAATAACCAGAAAGAAAAAAGAATGAGCATGGACGCTCCTACGCAAAACAAAACATATTGCATGCGAACGTGCTCTGGTTTTTGTCTTATCTCTTCAATTTTTTTGTTGATGTCCATTTTTTCTCAAATTGTTTTTAGGCAGTCATAAGAACAATTTCCATACCCTTTTCTTCCGAATCTTTCTTTTTCAGTGTGATTTTGTTTATTTTTTCTTTCGGACAGTTTCCCATTTCGTCACAGAATTCTTTTTCGTCTTGAATGTCGGATATTTTACTGTCTTTTGTTTTGTAGTGCATTGGGATCACTGTTTTGGGCTCAATTTTGTGAACAAGTTTCATGGCTTCTTTCCCATCCAGTGTGAATGTTCCTCCAACAGGAATCATCAAAACATCAACTTCTCCGATTTCATCAAGTTGCTCAGGAGTCGGCTCTGTTCCAATGTCTCCCATGTGACAAATGCGTAAATCCTCGGTTTCAATGATAAAAACCGTATTTCGCCCTCTTTCAGCTCCTTCGCTTTTGTCATGAAATGTATCGAGACCAATAATGTGCAATCCTTTGACCGCAAATTCTCCAGGAGTGTTGATGATCACAGGCTCTCCTTTCAATGAGCTGGTATTGTTGTGATCAAAATGTCCATGAGAGATGAGGACAATGTCAGCTTGTCCTTGTGGTGGCTTTAGTCCCACTTCTTTTTCAAATGGATCAATGAAAAGAGAAATGTCTTCAGCTCCGCGTCCTTCTGGTTTTGTTGTGATTTTGAAGCAAGAATGCCCGTAGTATTGAATGTTCATCTTATTTTGTAATTTTAATGTTTGATTGGTAAATTATTTTTTCATATGCAATCGATACTTTCTTTATGTAGATTAGCATATTCAAAAGTGCTTGTCGATAGGGTTTGACTGCTGTCGCTGTTGATTTGATGGGTGGTTTGAGGTAGGATGATGGTAGGGTTTTTAAATAAAATTTTTCAAAAAAATGCTCGGGCCCTGTCATTCGCGAAAGACGGGGCGGGCGCGATTTTCTAACAAAAAATGCTCCACTCCGTTTACATACGTATAACACTTGTGCTGACTCACGCATTTTTTGGGAAAATCATCTCTCCCTCGGGATTTTTTGTGAAAATTTTTATTTAAAAACTCTTTGTGAAAAGAAAGAGATTGAAAAAAATAATTTTAAATTAGTAATTCGTACATTTGTATATTTGTAGCGGATTCGTAATTCGTATATTTATGAGTAAAAAAAGGATTTTTTCAGGAGTTCAGCCAAGTGGAGACGTGCATATTGGGAATTATTTGGGTGCGATCAAGAATTGGGTTGATCTTCAAGATGAGTTCGAGTCAATTTTTTGCATTGTTGACCTTCATGCAATCACAGTTTCTCAAGATCCAGAAGAACTTCGAAGAAAGACTTTGGAAGTGGCTAAGGTGTATTTGGCAGCGGGGATTGACCCGAAAAAATCAACAATCTATGTCCAGTCGCAAGTGAGTGAGCACGCTGAGTTGGCATGGATTCTCAACACAATCACGGGAATGAGTGAGCTTGAGAAGATGACCCAGTTTAAGGATAAGTCTCAGAAAGATGGGCTAGAGAGCGCAAGAGTTGGACTTTTTGATTATCCGGTTCTCATGGCAGCAGACATTTTGTTGTATGACACTGAGGTGGTGCCTGTGGGAGAGGATCAAATGCAGCACATTGAGCTTGCCAGAACTCTTGCAAGAAGGTTTAACAAGCGGTTTGGGGACACTTTTGTGGTTCCAAAGGGTCATCTCAAGAAAGAAACAATGCGAGTGATGGGGCTTGATGATCCAGCCAAGAAAATGAGCAAATCTGCAACTTCTGAAATGAACTACATCTCGCTCTTGGATTCGCCGGAAATTGTTGAGAAAAAAATCAAAAGAGCGGTCACTGACAGTGGGTCAGACATCACCTACAGTGACGACAGGCCAGCGATTCAAAACTTGATCAACATATATTCTTCATTTTCAGGAAAAAGCCCAGAAGAAATTGTCGCGGAATATGAAGGAAAAGGGTTTGGAGAATTCAAAAAAGGATTGACAGAAACTGTTTTAGAGTTCATAATTCCATTTCAGGAAAAGTATAGCTCTTTGAAAGATGAGGAAGTCATTGAACTTCTTTTGGAAAATGCAAAAAAAGTTTCATCCATTGCGAAAAACAAGATGGATGAGGTGAAAAATAAGGTGGGATTTCTACAATAGTTAATTTTTTCAAGAAAGGAGCAGACGATGAAAAAGTATCTGATTGGAGGAGGAATTCTTTTGTTGGTGGCCCTGTATTGCGGTATGGGCTTGTTTAAGCTTTTCATGATCCCTGGTTGGATCTGGATAGGCGTAGTTGCGATTGCGATTTTATTGGTCGCGGTTACACACAGACTATTTGAGTTCACCGACGAAGGGATACGGACATGGCAAATTCTCGCTTTTTGTTGCATCCTGGCTATGCTGGGGTATGTTCAATATGAATTTGGAGAACGCAATGCGGATGGATGGAAGGTCATCGACGTCAACGAATTGATCGTTGAAGTCAAGCAATCGAAGAGCAACCAAAAGCCCCGACGGTATTGGGGTGGGTATGTTTTTTTCAATTCGGACAAGGGAGGCGCAAATGGAGCCGAATAAAGAAAAACGTTTGGGAAGAATAGGCGTTTTGGTGTTCACAGCTCTTTTTTGGGCTGGATTAACAGATTTGTTTTATCGCCTGGGTTTTTTCAAGGCCGTAAAAGAATTCCTGTACAGTATAGTTGCCTGGTTTGGACAACTTTAACCATAAAAGGAGGATCATCGTGAATTGGATACTAAAAAACGCCAGCATGATTGGCACTATCGTATTTTTGGTAATTTGTGTCGCAATGGCTTGCGAGCAAGTGGGACTATTCGATTTTTAGATTAATCTTTTTGCGAGGTGATATAATGTCAAAGAAAACAATTGGAATTCAGGAGATTTTATCAACTCTTCCGCATAAACCCCCGATTTTGCTTGTCGAGAAAGTGATTGAGTTTAATGACGAGTTCATCAGGGCAGAAAAAAATGTGTCCGTAAACGAACCGTTGGTTCAGGGCCATTTTCCCGGACATCCTATTTTTCCAGGGTTGTGGACTGTGGAAGGAATGGCGCAAACAAGCGCGTTGCTTTATTACCTTCATAATCCCAGTCAAGTGGGTCAAAAGCTGCCAATTCTTAGTGGGGTGAGCGACTCACGTTTTAAGGGAATGGTGAAACCCGGGGATCGCATTGTGTATGAGGTGAAAATCGAAAAAGTAAAAATGGGCAAGTATTTTTTGTCCGGAAAAGCTTATGTGGACGACAAATTGATTGCCAGTGCAAAATTTTCGGGATCCTTTGTGAACGTTGATCAGGTTTTTGGCTGAGTTTTTGCATTTTTCCAAAAAATTTTAGACCCGGTTGGTAGTTGAGGACTACTGGCCGGGCTTTTTTTATATATACGAATTACGAATGAGAAGATAGATTTGAGACAGGAGAGGTGAGAAATGGAAGATAATAGAATTGGGTGCTAGTATTTGGGGATCCTGAACTAAATTCAGGATGACAGTGTTTTTTGGTGGATGTGAGTTTGTAGGTAAAAAAACAGCGATTCAGCCTTCAGGTGAGATGAAGGGAATCGCTGGTTGTTGGAGCTTTGATTAGTGTGACAAAGTCATCCAACTGTGTGGCAAAGGCTTAGTGTTGAGCGCTGGCAATGGCGGGGGTTTCTGCTGCGGAACCATGACAACTACTTCCTCTGGACGTATTGTTGCGCCAGGAAAGCTTTGCCTGAAATGATCGATAAATCCAAGGATAACGGAGGGAACAGTATTTTCATTGATATTTTTTTGCTTTGCAATAATGCCAATTCCAGTAGGTACATGACAAAGATGAATTTTAAACATGATACCCTCGCTTTCGTTGAGATTAGCGAATAAAGAGCTGTTTTTCTGGTACTTAATTGTTGTATGAGATTAGATTTTTGTCAAATTAAAAAGCCTGCAATTGCAGGCTTTGTTAAATATTTTTTTGTTATCCTCTGATGATTGCCAAGATCTCGTCTCTTTTTTGTTCCATTAGTTCCTGGTTGTCAGCTTCAAGATTGAGTCTGAGAACGGGTTCTGTGTTGGAAGGGCGAACATTGAGCCACCAGCGTTCTCCTTGTTTGTTGCTCCAGAAACTGATTTTCACTCCATCGAGCTCTGTGATTTCTCCAGCGGCATATTTTTCCTTTAAAGTGGCAATAATCGCGTCCTTGTCTTTGACCTCGCTGTTAATTTCTCCGCTGTGATAGTATCTTTTCACGTCGGCAACTAATTCAGAAATAGATTTTCCTGTTTCAGCCATGAGATTCAAAAGATACACCATTGGCAATGACCCTGCTTCTGCGCGGAAGTTTTCTTGGAAATAGTAGTGTCCTGACAATTCTCCAGCAAAAATTGCATTTTCTTCGAGCATTTGTTTTTTGATAAGAGCGTGACCAACACGACATTCTCCAGCAACTCCTCCGTTTTCTTCAATTACTTCCTTCACAGACATTGAGGAGCGAAGATCATATAGGATTTTTGCTCCAGGGTGTTTTTCAAGAATCACCTTTGCGATTAGAGCTGTTGTGAGATCCATAGAAATAACTTCTCCTTTTTCATCCACAAACCCAGCTCTGTCTCCGTCTCCGTCATAGGCGATTCCGATGTCAGCTTTTTGAGAAGACACTACTGCTTGAAGGTCTTTTAATGTTTCTGTTTTGAGCGGGTTGGCCTCATGATTTGGGAAAGTGCTGTCAAATTCGTCAAAAAGAGTGATAAGTTCAATGTTTTTTTCAAATTTTTTGTATAGTCCGATTTCGAGAATACTCATGGCGTTGGCAAAATCAGCCACAACCTTGAATTTTTTGTCCCCAATGTTCATGAAAGAGGCAAGATAGTCAATGAATTCATCTTTGATATCTTTTTTGATGATCGTTCCTCTTTCAGTAGGTTCCGGAAATTTTCCGTTGGCAACAATTTCTTTGATGTCCAAAAGCCCACTGTTTTCTCCGATTGGAACAGCCTCAGCTCTGCAAAACTTCATTCCATTGTATTCCCCTGGGTTGTGAGAAGCGGTGAGAATGATTCCTCCGTCCACGTCTAGTTTTCCAGATGCGTAGTACAGCATTGGAGTGGTCACAAGGTCTAGGTCATATACATCCGCACCTTCGTCAACGATTCCTTGTTGCAATTTTTCAAAAAGGGCTGGGCTGGATTCTCGGATGTCGCATCCAATCACCACCTTTTTGGCCCCCAAAAAGCGAACAAAAGCACGTCCAATCTTATAGGCGATGTCTTCATTGATTTGTTCCGGATAGATTCCTCGAACGTCGTAGGCTTTGAAAATTGTGTCTAGCATAGTTTTTTGATAAATGTTTATTTCTTAAGCATATGTATTCTATACTTTTTGTGCATTATTGCCAAATTAGTACGCGCGAGGAAGCTGAGAATTCATGAATATGCGAATTTGGGAATGGGAATTAGAAGGTGAGAATTTAGAAGTAAAACTGAGTGCGTGCTAGTATTACGGGATCCTGAACCAAGTTCAGGATGACAAGCAACGGGAGGTTGAAGGATATATTAAAGAGCGTTTGCTGTACTACTGCAGCAAACGCTCTATTTTTTTTATTTCAATTTCTAGTTACCAGTTATGAATTACTGATTGCTAGTCTTAAAACGGCATTTCTAGATTTCCGGCTTTCATTTCCTTTTGCATCTTCTTCTGAACGTTCTTCATCGCGTTGTTGATTGATTTGACGATGTTTTTTTCCAAATCCTGACTTTCTCGGGCTTGGTCACTGATTTCAACGCTCAAAACTTTCATGGAACCATTGACGGTTACCTTCACTCCTTTGTAGTCTTCTGTTGAAGCGATACCTTCAAGCATTTTTTTCATTTGATACAGTTGTTTCATTTTGTCTAACATAAGCGTAAAATTTTCAATTTTCAATTTAAAATTTAAGAGTCAATTTTCGATGTCTAAATTTTTTCAATTAAAAATAGAAAATCAAATATTACTTTTTACTTGCAATTAGTATCTTACATTGACATTTCCTTTTTTACAAGTAACAATAAGATTTGAGAGATGAGATTTGTGATTTGAGATAGGAATGTAAAATAAAACCCCTCCTCTCCGTCAGTTGGCGGATTTCCCTTGAGTGAAAGAGGGGAAGAAAAAGAAAGTATATGGAGAAGTATTTGATTTTAGATTTTGATAGCACTATTTCCAAAGTGGAGGGCTTAGATGAGCTTGCAAAGAAGGCTTTGGAGGGAGACGCTGAGAAAGACAGGAAGGTGAAGGAGATTATTGAGCTTACGAATCTCGGAATGGAAGGGGCAATTTCTTTTTCGGAGTCACTGGAAAGAAGGATTCAGCTTGTCAGTGCTGACAAGCGCATTATTTCTGAGGCTGCGCAGCATATCTTGGACAATATTTCTGATTCTGTGATCCGAAACGCGGATTTTTTTAGAGAGAATGCGGGTAAGATTTACATTATCTCAGGAGGATTTGTTGATTTGATTGTCCCAACTGCAGAAAAACTGGGAATTGCGAGAGAAAATATTTTGGCTAACGAGTTTGTTTTTGATGAGAATGACTGTGTGTGTGGCGTTAACAAAGACAATTTTATGTCTCAAGAAGGTGGCAAGATCAAACAAATTAATGAATTAGAATTGGATCAGAAAGCTGTTATGGTAGGTGATGGATGGACTGATTGTCAAACAAAAGAATGCGCAAGTGTTGAAAAATTCATTGCTTTCACTGAGAATGTGCGACGAGACAAAGTAGTTCGGCACGCTGACGCAGTAGCAAATGATTTTGAAGAGGTTATAATGCATTTAATATAGGAGATCCTCAATAATGATCAATTGAAAATTAGAGAATTTGAAAATTGATTTTAAATTGAGAATTTTAAATTTTAAATTTGATATATATGAAAATTGGAATTGTTGGACTTCCAAATGTTGGAAAGTCTACGCTGTTTAAGGTTTTGACCAAAAAAGCTGTTGATATTAATAATTATCCTTTTTGCACCATTGAACCAAATGTAGGCGTTGTTGAGGTTCCAGATGAAAGATTGGCTAAGCTTTCAGCGATGTCTGGGAGTGAAAAGCTTGTGCCGGCTATTGTTGAATTTGTGGACATTGCAGGACTTGTGAAAGGGGCCTCTGAAGGAGAAGGTCTTGGAAATAAGTTTTTGGCTAACATCCGCGAAGTTGACGCAATTGTTGAAGTTGTGCGTGTTTTTGAAAATCCAAATATCATACATGTTCACAACAAAATTGATCCGGTGGATGACATTGATGTGATCAACACAGAGCTCATTTTGGCTGATCTTGAAACAGTCAACAAGAGAATTGAAAGGCTTGAAAGAGAAGCAAAGACTGGGGACAAAGAAGCGAATGCAAAATTGGAAGTGACCAAGGGAATAAAGGCTGTGCTTGAAACTGGAAAGTTGGCAAATAAAGCCGAATTAAACATGAAAGATGAATTTACAAAAATTGCAGTGAGAGAATTGGCGCTTCTCACAATAAAGCCGTTTTTGTATGTTTATAATGTTTCTGATATTGATATAAAGCTCGGAGATGAGCTAGAAAACAGACCGCATGTGAAGCTGGATATTAAACTGGAAGAAGAATTGGATGAGATGACTCACGAAGAGAAGGAAGAGTTGGGATTGAGTTCAAATATGGATAATTTGATCGTTAAGTCTTATGAGCTTTTGGGACTCATCACTTTTCTTACTACAGGAAAAATGGAAACAAGAGCATGGACAATCAAAAAAGGATGGACCGCTCCAGAAGCCGGGACTGCAATTCACAATGATTTTAAAGATAAGTTTATTTGTGCAGAAGTGGTCTCTTTTGATGATTTAATGAAAGCCGGTTCTCGATCAAAAGCAAAAGAGGTTGGAAAATTGAAGTCAGTCGGAAAGGACTATGTTGTTGCAGATGGAGACGTTATTGAATTTAGAGTGGGACAATAATAGGGTTCGTAAGGTCCATAAAGTCCTGGAAGTCCGTAAAGTCCGTAAAGTCCATAAAGTCCGTAAAGTCCATAAAGTCCGTAAAGTTATTGAGGTCTGCAAAGTTGATTGGGGGGGGGTAGTATAGGATATGCAGCACGTACGTGTAAGCTAACTGATGAGTTTTGATTTGTGTTCCATGTTTTATGCTCTATGCTTCATGTTTCCAGAGCCTTCTTGACGAGAAAAATAAAATTTAATAATATGAATTAGCACTTGGAAAGCAAGAGTGCTAAAGTAAAGAAAAGATAACCAATTAACTAAATATAAAAATATGGCAAAAGAAATCAAATATGGTGTAGATGCTAGATCAAAAATAAAAGCAGGAATTGACAAGGTGGCTGATGCGGTGAAAGGAACAATTGGACCAAAGGGAAGAAATGTTATTTTAGACAAAGGATTTGGTTCTCCAGTAATCACTAATGATGGTGTGAGCATTGCAAAAGAAATTGAATTAGAGGATAAATTCGAAAATATTGGAGCTAGTTTGATTAAGGAAGTTGCAGAAAGAACTAATGATGCGGCAGGAGACGGAACAACAACATCAACTGTTATTACGCAAGCACTGGCTAGAGAGGGATTGAAATATATCGAAACAGGAATTAATCCAATGGGAATTCGAAGAGGAATGGAGGATGCAAAGAATGAGGTGATCAAGATTCTTAAAAAGAATTCAAAAAAAATCAGCTCAAAAGAAGAAGTTGCACAAGTCGCAACTATTTCTGCTGAATCTGAAGAAATGGGAAATATGATTGCTGAAGCCATGGAGAAAGTTGGAAAAGACGGGGTGATTACAGTGGAAGAATCTCAAACTTTTGGGTTATCAAGCGAAATTGTAGAAGGAATGAAATTTGGAAAAGGCTACATTTCTCCATATATGGTCACTAAGGCAAGTGAGCAAATTGCCGAAATCAAAGAAGCATCAGTTCTCATCACTGACAAAAAAATTGCTTCAATGAACGAAATCTTGCCAATTTTAGAAAAATTAACTCAATCAGGAAAGAAAGAGTTGGTAATCATTGCGGAAGATATCGAAGGTGAAGCTCTTGCAACCTTGGTTCTCAACAAGCTTCGAGGAGTACTTAATGTGTTAGCAATTAAGGCACCTGAATTTGGAGATGCAAAAAAGGCTACACTTGAAGACATTGCGATTTTGGTTGGCGCTCAGGTGATTAGCGAAGAAAGAGGAATGAAACTTGAAAGTGCAGAGCTTGATGTTTTGGGAGAGGCTTCAAAGATTATTTCAACTAAAGATGATACTACTATTGTAGGAGGAAAAGGAAAAAAAGCAGCTATTGTTGCCAGAATAAACCAAATTAAGGCTCAAATTGAGAAATGCGACAGTGACTATGATCGCGAAAAACTTCAAAAGAGAGTTGCAAAAATTTCCGGAGGAGTGGCCGTGATTCGAGTTGGCTCTGCAACTGAAACAGAACAGACATATTTGAGACACAAAATGGATGATGCGTTGGCTGCAACACGCGCAGCTATTGAAGAAGGAATCGTTGCTGGTGGTGGAACTGCATTAGCTAAAGCTGTTTTCAAGCTTAACTCTATGAAAAGAGATGAAGCAGATCATGAATATCAAGCCGGGTTTGATATTTTGTTAAAGGCGTTGAACGAACCATTGAAGCAAATTGTTTCCAATGCAGGAACAAGAGAAGCTGCGGTGGTTTTGAACCAAGTTATCGAAGGAAAAGGTGTGAGATATGGATATAATGCAAAAACCGATGCTTTTGAAGAAGATATGATCAAGTCAGGAATCATTGATCCTTTGAAGGTGACTCGAACTGCTATTGAGAATGCTGTTTCTGTGGCAGCTCTTCTTTTGACAACAGTTGCTGTGGTGACGGACAAAAAAGAAGAAAGTTCTTGTGGATGTTCTACTGGTCCAACTATGGGGGGAATGGGAATGCCAGGAATGATGTAGTCTTGAGATCTAAAAAAGAAAATGGAAAACAAAAAATCCCTTGCTTGCTAGCAAGGGATTTTTTTGTGTTATGTTTTTAAATAAAATTGTGGTATAATATTTTCATAACATAGCATGAAAAAATTGAACGGGTGATATTAGCGAGAGATAAAAATAAAAACAAAAATAAATGAAATTAGCACGAAGACTTGCAAATGAGTTTAATATAAAAAAGCAGGCAGAAAATCTTGGAGTAAGCGTTTGGCAAGCTCCGAGCCTCATGTTTATCATGATGGGAGTGGTGAGTATTTCTTCAATGTTGATTTTATATTATCTTCTTCGAGACAATAGATCCGTAGAAACACTAGTGGTTACGGAAGCTTTGACAGTTGCGATTATTTTTGCTCTAGGTAGTGTGGTTATTCGAAATTTTGAAGTGGTAGCGCAGGCAAATAAGATGAAGTCAGAATTTGTTTCCATTGCTTCTCATCAATTGAAAACTCCACTTTCCAAAGTGAGTTGGGCAGCTGAGTTGTTGCTTCTCAAGCACAGAGAGGGATTGAATGAGGAACAAGAAAAGATTATTAGCAGGATTGTTTCTGCTAATGATGAAATGAGTCGACTTGTGAAAGACCTGCTGGATGTTGCTCGAATTGATCAAGGAAACCTTTTTTTGGCAAATGAAAAAATAGAATTAGATAAGCTTGTTGAAGAGGTAGTTGCGAATAATAAGGATTTGGCCAAAAAATTCGGGGCTAAGATAAATGTGATTATTGACAAAGAAATTCCGTCTATTACGGGAGATAAGAGAAGAATTGCAATTGTAATTGAAAATTTAATTTCCAATGCGATTAAATATGCGGATCGAGACGGCTTTGTTGAGGTGACTTTGAGAAAAGAAAAAAATAAAGTTGTTTGCTGCGTGAAGGATAATGGAGTAGGAATCCCAGAAGATCAGCAGGATAACATTTTTGAAAAGTTTTTTAGAAGTGAGAATGCAGTGAAGCTTCGAACATCAGGAACTGGATTGGGGTTATATATTGCTAAAAATACAATCGATCAATCTGGTGGTGATATGTGGTTCAAGTCAATTGAACATGTGGGAAGTTTGTTTTGCTTTTCTTTTCCAATAAATAAGAAAGATGCCCAGAGATAAGGAAAAATATGAAAAAAAATAAAATATTGTTAATAGAAGATGACGCTATACTGAGAGATACATTGATGGAATTTTTGAAAAAAGAAGATTTCGAAGCAATGGCTGCATCAGATGGTGAAATGGGAGTTAAGGTTGCAAAGAAAGAGTTGCCTGATTTGATTTTGCTTGATATTGTGCTTCCTCGAAAGAATGGATATGAAGTTTTGGCGGAAATAAAAAAAGATGAGAAAATCAAAGATATTCCTGTTGTAATTCTGACTAATTTGGCTGGTTTAGATAATATTGAGAAAGCACTGGAGCTCGGTGCTACTAACTATTTAGTAAAAGGAGATTATAAGTTGCAAGAAATTGTGGAAAAAATAAGATCCATCATGAGTTAGTTTTTGCAAATGCAAGCTATTCTAGACACATATCGGCATCTTATAAAAAAATAAAAACAAAATGAGAATCGGAAATCAACAGTTAAAAGAATTCCTTTTGGATGCAGAATTAGTAGATCCGAAGGTTTTGGAGCAAAAATTTCAAGATGCAGAAAAAACCGGGAAGCAACTCGGTGACTTGTTGCTGGAAGCGGAGCTTGTGGATGAGGCAGAGTTGGGGAAAATGCGTGCTTATATTTTGGGAATTCCATATGTCGATTTGGGAAAAAATCAAATTGATCCGGAAATTTTGCAAATTATTCCTGAGCCCATTGCAAAAAAACACAACATTGTTGCATTTGAAAAGACAGGAGGAGAATTGAGAGTGGCAATGCTTCACCCGGATGACTTGCAAACCATTGATTTTATTAAGAAAAAGACAGGACTCAAAATCGTTCCTTGTATTGCTTCAAGAGAAGCGCTAGAGGCTGCGATTAAGCAATATGAAAAGAGTTTAAAAGCAGAATTTGGAGATATTATCGACACTGATTCGCAGGATTTGGAGGGAGTTACAACAGGTATTCGCAAAGAAGGTGATGAGGAAGGTGATGATAAGGATCAAAATTTGGCAAAGGTTGCAGAAGATCTTCCTGTTGTGCGTGTGGTGGACACACTTCTTAAGCATGCTATTTTGCAGTCAGCAAGTGATATTCACATTGAGCCAGATGAAAAAGAAGTGCGCGTTCGTTATCGTATTGATGGAATTTTGCACGAAGCCATGACTCTTCCAAAGCAGGTTTTGCCGGGAATTGTAGCGAGAATTAAGGTTTTATCTAACTTAAAGTTAGATGAACACAGACTTCCTCAAGACGGAAGATTTAAAATTGAAAAAGAGGGGTATAAAATTTCTTTTCGTGTTAGCATCCTTCCTATTTTTGATGGAGAAAAGATCGTAATGCGTCTTTTGGATGAGTCTTCCAAGGGTCTCACTTTGGAAATGATGGGATTTCAGCCAAGACCACTTGAGATTATTCATAGAGAAATTAATAAGCCAAACGGAATGATTTTGGTGACTGGACCTACGGGATCCGGAAAAACAACCACTCTGTATACCGTTTTGGATATTTTGAATGTTCCTGAAGTAAACATTAGTACTGCGGAAGATCCTGTTGAATATCGAATGAGCGGAGTGAATCAAACTCAAATTAAGCCTAAGATAAATCTTACTTTTGCAGCTACTTTGCGTTCGCTTCTTCGTCAAGATCCGGATATTATCATGGTTGGAGAAATTCGCGATCAAGAAACTATGGAAATTGCCATGCATGCTGCTATGACAGGTCATTTGGTTCTCTCCACTCTTCACACAAATAGTGCTGCAGCTACACTTCCTCGTCTTTTGGATATGGGTGCGGAGCCCTTTTTGGTAGCTTCAACGGTAAATGTTATAATCGCGCAACGTTTGGTTCGAAAACTATGTCCAGAATGTCGCGAAGAATATAAGATAAACGAAAAAGAACTTGCTACACTTCGAGATAGTTATAATATGGATGAAATTCTAGAATTTGTTAAGAGTGCTGATGCGCTCAAGGGAAAGATAAAACCAAAAGACACATGGACAACGGTTAGTTTTTTTAGGAAAAAAGGATGTGAGAGATGTAGTGACGGATATAAAGGAAGAATGGGAATCTATGAGGTTTTGGAAATGGATGAATCGATTAGAAAATTGGTTTCACAGGCCGCTGCAACGGAAGTTATTGAGAAGCAAGCTAAAGAAAATGGAATGTCAACCATGGTTGAAGACGGATTTTTGAAAGCACTTCAAGGAATTACTTCCGTAGAAGAGGTGTTGAGAGTAACAAAGGAATAATTTAGTGTAGGGTAAAAAAATATGGCAAAGTTTTTGTATACAGCAAAAAGCTATGATGGAAAGACCAAAGGGGGAGAAATCGTAGCAAAAACTGAACAATCAGCGGTTGCTCAAATTAAGGCCGAGGGTTTTTTGGTGACTTCAATTCAAGAGTCTAAAGACCAGGAAAAAGGAATCAAAACTAAGATGAATTTCAATTTGTTTTCTGTTCCGCTTAAGGAAAAGATGATATTTGCAAGAAATCTTGCCGTGATGGTTGAATCAGGGCTCAGCATCGGAAAAGCATTGGACAATCTTTCAGTTCAGGTACAGAACAAGACTTTCAAAGGAATCCTGGCAAAGATGTATAAAGACATTCAAGCGGGAAAAAGTTTGAGTGAATCAATGGCAGAACATCCAAACGCGTTTGATGATTTATTTGTAAACATGGTGCGAGTTGGAGAAATCGGAGGAAATTTGGAAGAAGTACTCACAATTGTTGCAATTCAGCTTGAAAAAGAAAGCGCGCTTCGGAGCAAAGTGAAGGGGGCGATGATGTATCCAGCTGTGATTGTTGTGGCTATGAGTGGTGTTGGAGTTTTGATGCTCACGTATATTCTTCCTAAAATCACAGGAGTATTTGCTGACATGGATGTAGAGCTTCCAGCCAGCACTCAATTCATTGTGGATGCGAGTGATCTGCTCAGAAATAATCTCGTTGCTATTGCCATTGCGGTTGTAGTCGGAGGAATATTTTTGAAAATTTTTTTGGGAACCGTTCCTGGAAAAAAAACACTGAGCTTTTTGGTGTTGAATGCTCCAATAACGAAGAATATTGTTATTAAGGTGAATTGTGCTAGATTTTCCAGAATCTATAGCTCTCTTCTCAAGAGTGGTGTGTCAGTTCTTGATGCGCTAGACATTATTTCTAATACTCTTTCAAATTATGAATATAAGAGTGTTTTAGCCAAAGCTTCCGAAGACATTCAAAAAGGTGTTTCTTTGAGTAGTATTATCAATTCGAACAAGAAAATATTTCCTCCATTGGTGGGTCAAATGGCTGAGGTTGGAGAAGAGACAGGAAAAAGTGAGTCTATGTTTTTGAAATTAGCGGAGTTCTATGAGGAGGAAGTAAATCAGATCACAAAAAACCTTTCTTCTGTGATCGAGCCAGTGCTTATGGTTGTCATGGGAAGTGCCGTTGGATTCTTTGCAGTAGCCATGCTTCAACCAATGTATGGTCTTATGGAAAACATTAATTAGATTGAAAAATATTTTTGGAAAAACAAAAACAAGGTGTAAAACCTTGTTTTTGTTTAAACTGAAATAGAGGTGGGTTTAGTTAAAAACCTTTTTTGATTTATAGAATCCACTTTTGTCGAGATAGTTGAGAGTTAGTTCAATAGTCTGGTTTTTGATTTTGATTTCTGCAAAAGTTCCTTGGTAGTTCTCATTTTTTGTGGCGCCGGGAATCATGAAATATTTGACACCATTCACTTCGCTTTGATAGGAATATTCAAGATGTCCGAAAAATACAGCGGTTACTTCGTTTTTTGAAAAGATCTCTTGAAGCTCAGGGGCATTGTAGAGTAATCCTGAATCAGGATGAATCCCGATATTTTTAAGCGGAGGGTGGTGCATGAAAACAATCTTTGTTTTTTTTGTGTCCAAAGCTCTTTCTAGCCATTGAAGTTGTTTTTGAGAAACACCTCCTCGAGTAAAATAATCTCCAGGTGCGATGTTTTTGTCTAGGTCATCAAAATTACTATCCAGCATGATGATTCTGTAGTCACCTTTATCAAAGTAGTCGTACAAATAGTCAATTTCAAGTGCTTGCTGCCATTGTTTTTTGTTCACAGCGCGAACATCGTGATTCCCGATGACCCAATATTTTTTGATTTGAGTGAGATCGAACAATTTTTTCAGTGATTTCAACTCGCCCATTCCAACAGTGGCATTTCTTCCTGTTCCTTCAATTACATCTCCATTGAGAAGCAAGAAGTCAGCCCCGAAATCATTATTCATTTGTGTGACAAAAGAAGTGATTATGTTTTTAAAGAATGGCTTGATGACTCGATTAGATTCTGGAATCCCAGCATTGGATCTTGCATGAAGATCCGTCAAAAAACCAATTCGAAGTTCGTCTGATCCATGAGTTTTTGTGACAGGTGGCAACATTTCTAGCTCCTCTGTGGTTGCCAATTCTTCTTCTCCCTCTTCATTTTCAAGAGTAGTCTCCTCGGTTGATTCTTCCACTAATTCTTCAGTTGGAGCATCCATTGATTCTTCAGGAGCTTCGGGTGTTGAGGGGAGGATCTCAATTTCAGGAGTTATGCTGGGTGAATCGACCTGAGTATTTTCAATGGATTGTTGCTTGGAAGAAAAAGGGTGAGTTTTGGAATCAACCCAAAAAGCGCCAATGCCAAAAAGCGCAAGCAATAATAAAGCTAGCGCAGAGAAGACGATTTTTTTTTGATAACGAAGTAAAAAAGTTTTCATAATGTTTATATGGTAGCAGAAATAATTGGATTGATAAAGTATTGCGCGGTGTGGTGGAATTAAATCAGATAGTCCAGGATAGGCCAAAAAAGAAGAAATGTCAATGCTAAACGTCAAACCCCGAATTCAAACCCCGAAGCCTTTTTTGTTGTGTGAGAAATTGGTTTTTGGGAAATAAAAAACCGCCTGGAACTAAGATGTTAATCTATGTTCTAGGTGGAAGTAAAGATTTGTATTTGTCGTGTGATTTTAATCACTTTTAACGATCAGCATAAGAAACTTTACATAGGGATCCTGGAGGGTGATTCCGGATTCAATTTGCTTTATGGCCGCAGGTGCGCATCCCATGAACTCTAAAACTTTAGAAGGTGTTATGCTTTTTTCATTCAGATATTTGTCCGTGAGATTAGCAATCACCTTCATTTTCTCTTGAGTATTAAAATAGCACGCATGGTATACTAAGTTTAAGAATTAATTGAAGCCTTTCTCTTTATCTTGTCATTCCGGAAAGTATAATTTCTTGAGCGAGTAATCGAGCTCAAAGAAATTAACTTATCCGGAATCTACGCTGTATATAATCTGAGATGATATAGTAATTCTGGGGCTATTGTTAGCGTAGATTCCGGATAAACTATTTTTCAAGTTTTCGATTACTCAGACTGAAAAATATATTTTCCGGAATGACAGGTATGGAATTTTAATTATTTTAAGTTATTATTTTTTAATTTTACTAAATTTATAGTGTTACCTATGTATTTCATCTTATTCACTTTTTTGTTGTGAGAGAGGTTGGTTTTGGGGGAATAAAAAATAAGCTAGCACTTAAACAAAACTATCCCTAAAATAGGCTTTTTATAAAATGCGCGCTATTTTTCCGTTTTTATCTTCTAAATAATCCCAGTTTTTTATTCGTTCTTTTCCAATTAGATAATCAATCAACGGCTCTTTTATAACTCTAAATGGATTTTTCTTAAGCACATTAATTGCTTTATCTATATCAAACCATTTCAAATCAACTGTGTCATTATCGGGATCATTTATCACCAAGTCACCCTTCCAATTATCAATTTTATAAGTGTAAATGTCATGATCCCACTCTCTTTTGTAATTAATGTGCTTAACTTTGTAAACAAGTTTGCTTATTTTACATATATCAACTCCTGTTTCCTCTTTGACTTCTCTTAACAGAGCGGTTATCTTATCTTCATTCTCGTTAGCCGAGCCCCCAGGGACAGTCCAATAATAATCCGATCCAAACTCTGGGGTGTGTTTGACTAAAAGAATTTGATTTTTTTTATTAAATATCAATCCTGCAGAAATTATATATTTTTTAATAGTCATAAATGTTACTGCTGTGTTTTAAGCACACTATTATTATGGCACTCATTTTTCAGCCTCTTTTCAGTCATTTGCTTTAAGGAGTTAGTTGTCTTTTTGAGCCGTGCTTCTCTGACTAACTTAGCGCCTTTAGTATGAAGGAATTTTTCAAAAAAACAAGAGGAAATCAATAAATTAGGCTCATTTTTTGAATCAGAGTTTCTTTCTTCTTGTTCGCTTTAAAAATTCGAGTCTGTATCTTTGTCCAAAATTTTGTATCAAAAAAGAGGCTTAAAAAAGCCTCAATTCGTTTGCGGGGACAAGTGAACGAAGTTCGAACTTTTTTGCTTGAAAATAAAGAAAATTTTAAGCTATTAACCTCGACAGATTTGTTTTATTGATTACCCAAAAATAAAACTCCCCAGTAAGATACATCTTACTGGGGAGCGTTAAATTTAAGAGCCTAGTGCTTAAATGTGCCTCTATATTCTACGGAACATTCTTCGCACAATTTTTTAAGCAGTCCATCGGCTTTTTTATAAAATTCATCGCTTTCGGCGACTTTTCTATAATCTACTGGATTAATCTTTAGCTCTTTCAATGTTTGACTAAAGTCTTTCCAGTTGCCACAACGGAGATTTGGAATTTCACCCATAATGAAATTAACATATGGACAAACTTCCCTAATAACCTTCTCCGTTTCTCCAAGGAATGGATGAATTGGCCCAATAAAGGCATAGGTGTTTAAGCCTAAATCGAAAGCTCTTTTCAGAACCCTAATTCGCTCCATTGGACTCGAAGCTCCGGGCTCGAGAGCTTTTTGTTGTTCTTTGTTAAGAATACTTAAGCTAATCCCTATCTCACAATATTTAAGCTGACTGAGTAAGTCAAAATCTCGCTCAACCAGACTACTTTTTGTAAGGATAGAAATTGGGATCTGGTATTCCAAAAACACTTCCAGACACTTACGTGTCAACTCAAGCTTGCTTTCTATGGGTTGATAGCAATCAGTTACACTGCCAAGAATAACCACACCGCCCTTTTTTTTGATTCGAGAAGCCTCCTCTCTTAAGAGTTCTGGGGCATTAATCTTCCAATCCAGATAGGTGCCCCATTTTTCGTTTGTGTGCCCAGTGAATCTACTCATAAACCTGGCATAGCAATAGGCACAACGATGAGTACAGCCGATGTAGGGATTAAAACAGTAGTCCACTTCTGGAAGCTTACTCTTGGTAATTATTGTTTTAGCTGTTATTTCTGACATAGTCTTTCTCTAAAAATAATGCGATTACGGATGTTGCGGTTGCAAATATTATAGCAGAAAAATAGAGATAACTACTATTTGCGAAATTTACTCCTATAGCAAATAAGGCCATTCCGAGTAACTGACCCCAAAGCTCTACAACTTCTGCTTTCCCGATGTCATCTGGTAGCTTACTTTTTATAATATAAAAAGTTCCACCACCAATTCCAGTTATAAACCAACCGATAATTAACGCCAGTAAGCTTTGCTGAAAGAATAATATGATGCAAACTCCAAATCCGGCAATGAAGTGCCCATAAGCAACGTATTTTAATTTATGCGCTAGAATTTTTTCGTACAGGTTATATGCGCCCCAACCAATAAAAAAAATGATTCCAGCAAACATGATATTTACGTTGAAAATGGCACATGCTGTGTACGGCACCAGAAATGCGTATGCAAAATAATGAATCTGATGAGTGATTAGTAATGTATATTGCCATTCGTGTTGTTCTAAATAAGGGAAAAGGGGTGCTCTCCTCTCACTTTTAATCTCATTTTGATTGCGCAAGCTAAAAGCTAAATAGCAAAAAAATGGAATTAAAACCCAAAAGTTAAATAGTGGAGCCAAACAAAACCCTACCATTCTGGATAGTATTTTGTACCTTCTGGGCGGTTTTTCTAATATCCCAAAATATTCCCTTATTTTGGATATGCCAAATATAACAAAAGGGGCTCCTAGGCAAGTAAATAACCAGGTAGTGTACACGGAGATTATTCCCAAAACTATTCCGAAGAAGAATACTCCAAAAACAATGTGGAACGACTTTACTTTGATGGTTTCTACAGAGAGTCTTCCAATTTTTGCAAAGACAAAAATAATGGACCCTTCTTTTAGTCCGAAAAGTTGCATGCTCCATAAAAAGCAACCTAGGTCAAAAAAATTGTAAAGAAAAGTCATCAATGCATAATTCATATCACTCCTCCTCTGAGAATTTTTTTAAGGGGACAATAATTTTTGGTTTTACCATATGAAAGCCATTCTCTTGCTTTTTCAGATTTCAAAATATCAAGGATGTTATCCTCTGGAACCTTGCCTAACACAACATCATCAAAAGGTTTTCCATTTTGATTAAAAGCCCAAAAGCAAGAACTTACAGTCCCGTCTGGCGCAATGCCGATAGAATCTTTAATTGCACGACAATAAAAGTCTCTTGCAGGACTCAACGGCATCAGGTATTGATAATGTACCTCAATCATTGAGTTCAGGGTTACGTGTTTTATGACGTCAGAAAATTTACGGTATTCTTCGTCACTGGGATGATTTTCACACTTACTATAGCCTCTTCCCACAGGAGCAAATTTTAAAAAACTCCATTTTTTTACCCCAAGCAGCAATAAGTGCTTGTGTAGTCTTTTAATCGTCTCTTTAAACATATTTTCCCTGCGCAACACGGTTTGTACTCCAACAAAAAATCCTGCGTCTACCAATCTTGCTATAGCATCAGAAGCGTGTTCAGCATAATTTAGCGGACGATAAGAATAATTTATATCCGGCGTAGTATCCATCGTAATCTCAACATCATTAATCCTTCCAGTTAACTTACTTAAATTATTTGGAGTTGTAAATGTGCCAGGGATGCTTAACCCAATATTTTCCGCTCCAAATTTTTCAGACGCCAAGATAATTAGATCAATGTTTCGTGGATTTATCAATACATCTCCTCCTGAAAAGTCGATCCTAAACTTTTCAGCATCCAATTGATCAATTACTTGCAACTGTTTGTTGAAGGATAATTCACTTTCAATCACAGGCGTATCATCATTGACAGAAAAAACTTGTTTAAAACCTTTAACGTAAGTTGCTGACACACAGCAGAAGGTGCATCCAAATGGACACAGTTTAGTTAAGTTCCATACCACATTCTTTCGTTTCGTCATAAATCATCTCCTCTAAGACTTTGTTTTTGGCTTATTGCCTTATTCTCACGTTTATTCTATTATTAAGATACTATCGGGCTTAAGGAGCTCGATAAAAAAATATAGCATTAAATTCAATCTAAGTCAATGATAAAAAAAGAAGCTGCGTTTAAAAAATTTTTATTTTTAGCTCATTCAAAAACTTATGCCGGAACCGATGAAGACAGAGCATTAACCAGATGTAAGAAGGTAAAGATGTTGGGACACACTGAATATTCATTTTCCAAAGATGATTGGCTTTATTACGATAGCTATTCTGGCCACATTTTTCCACCCGGAAAAGAGATTGTTTTCTATAAAAATAAGCCATTTTGGACAATGGCTTATCAAGGACAATTTATTGAAAACGATTTAGTAAAACCAGATCAATCTTATGCTTTTCTAAAAGAAGCCCTTAGAAATACTGATGAAAATAATCCTCTTAGAGGTCCTGAAAAATATGAAATTGAGGATTGGAAATACGTCTTTGAAAAAAATGGTGACTGGAGCTATTTCATTGCTAAGGAGCAGGTTTTTTATAAAAATAAGTTAGTTTTTTTTCAGAACATAATGGGAAGCATTTTTTGCTAAATGTGTCTTTTCACTGTTGATAATAAAGGATGACAATAGCTACTAACTAAAAACCTTTTCTATTACAAAGAGCTTTTACCTTATGGATGCTTGAAGAAAAGGATCAGGTGTCTTTTTAAAATACCCTTTTCATCCTTTTCTGTCTAATAGAAAACTTAAAACAGAGCTAAGGCGACTCTGTTTCAAGTTTCTTCTGCGGGAGCGAAGGGACTCGAACCCTCGACCTATTGCGTGACAGGCAATCGCTCTAACCAGCTGAGCTACGCCCCCGTGTTTATTCATGAAACACATCTCATGAAACATAGAACAAAAAAATTGCTGCATGTTGCATGTTATGTGCTGTATGTTTTTTGTACCAGGAGTGAGAGTTGAACTCACGACCTCGGGCTTATGAGTCCCGCGCTCTAACCAACTGAGCTACCCTGGCAAATATGCCCAGGAGTATTTTTCACTCCTTGTAAAACTCACTCTCAATTCTTCGTGTTGCGGGGGCAGGATTCGAACCTGCGACCTTGTGGTTATGAGCCACACGAGCTGCCAGACTGCTCCACCCCGCTATAATTTTTTGGGTAATAAAAAAACCACAAAAGCTACACTTCATTATATACAAATTTCAGTTTTTGTCAACAACACCATTCATGCTCGGTTTTTCGTTTTATGGTAGAATAGAAAAGTAAAATTTAAAATCTTTCGCTATGAACAAAAGAGGATGGGTGTTCTATTTGATTGCGGTCTCTGTGGTGGCACTGGTTGCTGCCTATGTCTTCACTCCTTTTGGCAAGGAGAAGATAGGAAAAGCAGGGTATTATAAGGATTCTTTTAAGGTGTATTATGTGGACAGGTATCTGATTCATTTTGACATGAGTCGTTTTGGCATGCAGTCAGCGTTGCCACTTGTCAAAACCATTCCTCAAGCACAAGTGGACTCATTTGAAGCGGTTGGCTGCAGTGGAATGATAGCAAGAGACAATGAAAAAGTTTTTTTTCTTGATGATAGAAGTGATGGCAATGGATATGTATTCAATGCGTTGACAGTAGTTGACGATGTGGAGGCCTCTGAGTTTAGCATGGTGGGAGAAGGGAAATGCAATTCATTTTTTGATGATGGAGACAAGGTGTTTTTGAATAATTCAAAAGAATTGATTGCTTTTGATGGTTCTGACCCGAAGTCCTTTGTTGTGATGGATGCGGAGTCTAATCGTGGTTTGGACAACAAACATTATTATTGTGACAACAAACAATACCCATTGCTTGAAAACTTCAGTTTGTTTGAGTGCAGCAATGATTATGCGAGTGATGGAAAGAATGTGTATTACATTGGAACAGAAGAAATTGGAAAAACAGCAGAGGGATGTCGAGTCAAAGTTGAAAATGCTGACGCCAGGACTTTTGATGCTTGCGGGCCATTTGGGAAAGATTCGAGGCATTTGTATATGCATGGGGAAATTGTTGACGCAGAAAGTTATTTGTATGAGGGTCGTCTAGATTCCTATAATAAGTGTTTTCAGGGTGGGGACAAGGTTTTGAAATGTAGCGAATGGAGAAAAAATGGAAGCACTAGAAACGGTGTGCTTGAATCAAAGAGATAGGTCCTAGAATCACTGAAATTTTCGTTTTGTGGTAGAATATTAATGATAAGATAAAATAAGAAAATATGATGAAAGAACAAGGAATGATGCCTAGTGCAGAAAATGTTCCCGAGAGAGATGAAAAAATAGAACAGTTAGTTGAAGGGATGACAAAGAAAAGGGATAGAGAAGAGGTGAAAATTGAAAAGATTTTGAAGGATCTTGAAGTAAGGTGTAGTCTTCCTGAGGGGGCTGTTGAGATTATTAGTAACAGGGTAAAAGAGCTAAGGGAGATGGAGGTAAATGAAGGGGCTTTGCGAAAAACTTCCAGATGGTTTGTTTTGGACGCTCTTGCGAATTATTATGATGATCGAATTGGAATTGCCAATTTCAATTTTCTCAAAGCGGAGCTTCTGGAGCTTGTAGATGACAACTTAATTGAAAGCAGGGAGGGATCTTTTGAGGATTTGAGCAAAAGCGCCATGATTTTTTTTGACGTGGATGGCCTCAAATCAGTCAATGATCATGCACTAGGAAAGCATGATGCGGGTGACTTGTTCTTGAAAAAAATCGCGGATGTTTTCAATGGAGGGAAAACTGCAATGTGGTTGAGAGAATCTGGAATTAAGTTTTATCCAGCAAGAAGATCAGGAGATGAATTTATGTGTGCGATTAAGGCGAGCAAATCACTCAATGAAAAAAGTGATTTTGTTGGAATAGATGGAGAAAATGTGAAAGATAGGACGTTTATTGAATATGTTATTGAAAAAATCCAAGAGGACGTTGGAAGTTTGGATATGGATGATGTTCAGGATTTTTCTAATGATGAACAGAAAGCAGCCTATGATAAAATAGGTTTCGACACAGACTCGTGGCCACGGGATTTTCGTTTCAAAGCGAGCATTAGCGGTGGGGTGGCAATTTTGAAGGATGCTTTGAGGGATGTTTTAGATGGTGAAAATATTGAAGGCAAAGGATATGAGGAATTATTAGTGAATGTTATTGAAAAGATGATTAGTATTTCTGATAAGGAAATGAGTGTTAATAAGGAAAAGGATCAAGAAAGAAGAGCTGAATCAGAAGATGAAAAGGAAAGACTCACTGAGTCAATTTATCGCTCCGGAAGAAGTGATCAGGAAAAAATTGATAGCTTGACTGAAGAAAATGAGAATCTAAAAAAAGAAGATAAGAAAAAGAAAGAAATAATTGCGCGACAAGAGGCAGAATTAGAGGAACTTAGAAGAAAATTGGCTGAGAAATAAAACATACTTGGAACAGAACAAAAAACACCCCGACAAAGCAGGGTGTTTTTTGTTTGACAAAAATTGAATATTGTAACAGAATAGAACCTCACTTTGAAAAAAGTGTTTTTGGCAAATAGAGCACTAACAAGTGCTAGTAAATAAAGACGAAACCTATAGAGGGGGATGCATGGTCAGAGGTCGAACTGAAGAAGAGATAGAAGGGGCTAAAAGGAGGATTGACATGGCTAAAAATAGAGCTACTCCTTGCGTGATTCATGAGGCGCATGATTCGAATGACGTTGCCAGATACATTGCTGGGGGGTGTAGTGACCCTTCCTTGATGGGTCCGATTATGGTTAGGATACTGTATCAAGGTCGCGTTGTAGAGGCACTTCTCTATATTGGCGATAAAATACTGGATATTAGCTCAAAAAACAATCAATTGTTTGATTGCATGAATGAGTTGATCCCATTGATTGAGGGTTTATTAAAGGAAGACAGAGGTTTTGTGGCTCGATACGGAGAGAAAGCCCTTTGGTGGACGATTCGATAAAAATAAGCCAGAAAGGCTTGAACGAGGTGTTAGGGAAATTCCCCGGCACCTCGTTTTTATTTTCTCAAAAATGGGAAAAATGAGGCAAAACTCGGGATTTCAACGGCTCACACGACCGTATGAGCCGTTGAAAATAAGTGAAAGTAGGTGTTTTTTGAGCAAAAGCGGGGAAAGATAAATAGGTATAAAATAGGTATAATTTAGGTAAAGTTATACCTATTTTATATTTGATGAAGTTATTTTGGGGTGATATAGCTGAGTTGCGCTGTTATGACGGGATCCTGAATCCCGCCCAAGGCGAGGCAAAGCAAGTTCAGGATGACAGTGTTTTTTGAATAATATAAAAAAGAGAATATTTGATAATAGGCAGTAATGGATGAGGGTGCGGGATGTGGTATACTTGAAAAGTTAATTAGTTTTAAAAAAACAAAAAATGCAGTTATTTCATTTTCATCATAGGCAGTCCATTCAAAGGCTCATTCATTCAGATTTTTGGTTGTTTGAGTTTTCTGTTTGGCTTCACACTTTCGCAACTTCAATGGTTTCCATTTTTGTTCCAATCTTTCTTTTGCAGATTGGCTACGGCATTGGAGAAGTGATGATTTACTATTTCTTGTTTAATCTCTTTGACACCCCTTTGAATTTTTTTGCCAGGTATTTGACCAGGAAAATTGGGGCTAAGTGGGTTGTTGTTTGGGGATCTGCTTTTGCAGTGGCATTTTTTGTGGGACTCTTTGCGTTGAGTGCAGGAAACTGGCCTTTGTTGGTTTTGATTGCTCTTTTTGCAGCACTCTATGACACCTTCTATTGGGTGGCTCATTTGTATCTCTTCATGAAATGTAGCAAAAACGATGAGGATGTTTCAAAAGACGCTGGAACATTGAGGATGGTGAGGAGAGTGGCAGGAATGGTTGCACCAGCACTTGGAGCAGTTGTTTTGATTTCTTGGGGTCGAGAAGCACTTTTGCTTGCGAGCGCATTGATTTTGGCTGTGTCCATTGTGCCTTTGGTCAAAATCAAAGAGATTGATGACAAGCCAAAGAGAAAACAGAAGAGTTACAAAGAATTTTTTTCTACTTGGGATGTGACACGTGATTATGTTGCTTCAATTTTCATCACATTTCACAATACGACCGAAAGCATTTTGTGGCCGATTTTTATTTATTTGCTTTTTGTGACAGTGGAATCTGTGGCAGTGCTTCCAATCATTGTTTCTGTGACAGCGGTATTTTTCATCTATATTGCCAGTAAAACCAAAAAAGAAAAAAGAAACACTATCATGGCAATGGCGAGCATGGCTATTGCGGTGGTTTGGATTTCGAGACTGTTTGTGGATAATAGCTACTTCTATTATATTAGCGTGTTTTTGATTGGATTTTTCACTATTTTCGTAGCGCTTCCATTGGACAGCAACATTTTTGAAAAAGGAGAGAAAGTTGATACTCTTTCAGCATCAATGTATATGAACACATCGCACATGTTTGCCAATGCCATTTTGTTCGGGGTTCTTGCGGTGTTGGTCAATGTTTTTCACACCAGCTTCATCTTGGCAGCTCTCAGCATGTTTGTTGTGGCAGCACTCAGCTATTTTGTCGGAAAGGGAATGACAGGGAGGAAATAGATTTGAGATGGGAGAGTTGAGATTTGAGATAGGAAAAAGGAAAATACGGAGGATTAATTTTAAAAATAATCGTATGGCGTTGCAAGCATCACACATTAGATTTGCACTGGAATTGAAAGAAAGGATGGGCGTGAATGATTTGAAAGAATACGTCTCAGGTTCAGTGTATCCGGATAGCAGATATGTCACCGGGATTGATCGGAGATTGGCCCATCCTGTGTTTGAGGAGTTTGAGTATGGAGACAGTGACTTTAGAAAAGGCTGGTACACTCATTTGGCTTTGGACTTGGCTCAAGGAAACATCATGGAAGAAATTTTGGGAATGTCTTTTTCTGAAATTGCGGCTGGAAACAGCGTTTGGATTGCATTTTCTGCGGCAAAAATGATTCAAGACATGTTTGATTTTGAGAAAGTTGACTTTGAGGCCATCAAAGAAGGTGTTTTGGTAACCCAAATTCCCAACAGCGAGGACACTCAAAAACTCAAAGAGCACTATGAGTTGACTGTTGGCATGTATGCTAGCAAGAAAAAGCTAGGCATTGAGGATTATGAGGGTTTGTGGCTTGACATGGGAATCGGAGAAGAGTTGTGGAAAAAGATGCGAGAAGAATTTGCTAAGCTTCAAAAGGATGATGAGGTCAGAAAAAAGATTGAAGGAACGCATGACAGAATTTTGAAAGAGCTTGAAGATTGTGAATTGAGAGATTTGGTGAAGAGGTGTATTTGAGATGGGAGAGTTGAGATTTGAGAGAAAAGATGGAGATAAAAAAAGAGCCCCACGGCTCTGGTTCGAGCTGCGGGGTTTTTGTATTGTCGTGTGATTAGTTTTTGCTCAAAGGGTGCTGGCTACTTAGAGCTTATTGCTCTGGGGAAAAACACCATTCTGGTGCCGTTTTTGCCGTGCATCTGAATCCCGATGACATTTCTTTTTTTGTCGTCACATCCCCAGGTTTTTCTTTCGTTTGTATCCTGGCGAGTTTTGTGATAGATGGAGGCAACATCCTGAGATTCAGGATGATTTGGCGCATAAATAGCCTCCAAAAAATAGTTTCCTGTTCCGGATTGAGTTAAACTGCCTGTAATAAAATACATAGAGCACCTCTTATCAGCTGAGTTTTGGGATTGTTGATAATATAGGGTAAATTTGTTAGCGTGTCAATGAATTTTGTGGTGCATGTTTTATGTTATGTGTTTCATGTTCCGTGACTCGGATTTGGCATATTTTATGAGTGTGGTACACTAGAACATGTTTAAGTATTTCTTAATAGAAAACAAATGAACAAAAAACATGATGTGGTGGGCATTGGAAGCCCGCTTTTGGATATAATTGTGAATGTTGAAGAAAAAGTGCTCCGAGCGCTTGGTTTTGAGAAGGGAGGAATGAATCTGATCACAAAAGAAGACAGTGACAGAATTTTAGAGTATATCAAGAACCACAAAAAAGACATTGTGAGCGGTGGAAGCGCTGCAAACACGATTGCAGGAACCAGTCTTTTGGGAAACAAGACAGCGCTCATTGGAGTTTTGGGTGATGATGAGCACGGGGAAATTTATGAAGCACAAGTTTGCAAGGATGGAATCTGTGGTGCGCTTCACAAGCACGATGATCACGCAACGGGTCACGCAATCACTTTCATTACTCCAGATGGAGAAAGAACATTTGCCACGCACTTGGGTGCAGCAGCAGCCATCAGAGATGAACATATTTTGGAAGATGACATTAAGAGCGGAAAGGTTCTTCATGTGGAGGCATATCAATTGGAAGATCCGTTGACCAGAGAAGCAATGTTTCGAGCAATCGAGATTGCCAGGGAAAATGGAGCAAAGATTAGTTTGGATCTTTCGGATCCAGGGCTCATTGAGCGAACCGGAGATCTTTTCAAGGAAGTGGTGGACAGGCATGTAGACATTGTATTTGCCAATGAGGATGAAGCTAAGAAATTTACAGGACTTGATTCTGAAGGAGCGGTGCATGAAATTGCAAGCATGTGTGACATGGCAATTGTGAAACTTGGAAAAAAAGGAAGTATCATCAAATCAAATGGAATGCTTCACAGAATTGACCCCTATGTAATTGAAGAAGTGAACACAAATGGAGCGGGAGACATGTATGCAGCTGGAATTCTTCATGGGATTGTAAATGGAATCAATATGGATGAGACAGGGAAAATTGCCAGCCATTTGGCCGCACTCGTGGTGGCAAGTCCAGGAGCAAGAATGGATGAGAAATATCATGGAGAGATTGAGAAGTATAAAATAAGTAACTCGTAACGCGTAATCAGTAATCGGTAATATGGTTTTCCTAGGAATTCCTAGTTATTAGTTACGGATTGCTAATTACTAAATATAAAGCAATGGACGAAACAAAGAATTACAAAGTGAAAGACATGAGTTTGGCAGAATATGGACGCAAAGAAATTGAAATGGCTGAAAAAGAAATGCCGGGACTTATGGCTGTGCGTGAGAAATATGGAAAGAAAAAACCTTTGAAAGGTGCAAGGATTACCGGAAGTCTTCATATGACAATTCAAACGGCAGTTCTCATTGAAACACTTGTAGAACTTGGAGCGGATGTGAGATGGGCATCTTGCAATATTTTTTCAACCCAAGATCATGCTGCTGCTGCAATTGCGGCTGCTGGAATTCCTGTTTTTGCTTGGAAAGAAGAAACAATTGAGGAATATTGGTGGTGCACTGAAAAAGCACTTGATTTTGGAAAAGGAAAAGGTCCAAATTTGATTGTTGATGACGGAGGAGATGCAACACTCATGATTCACAAAGGAGTGAAGATTGAAGAAAGTCCAACGAACATCAGTGATGTGAAAAAAATAAAAAACGAGGAAGAAAGAGAGTTGATGAGCGTCATTGTGAGAAAGTATAAGGAAGACAAGACTTATTGGAGCAGAATAGCTGAAGAGCTTCGAGGAGTTTCAGAGGAGACTACAACAGGAGTTCACAGACTGTATCAAATTTTTGAAAAAGGAGAGCTTCTTTTCCCTGCGATCAACGTAAATGATTCTGTAACGAAGAGTAAGTTTGACAATCTGTATGGTTGCAAAGAAAGTTTGGCGGATGGAATCAAGCGCGGAACAGATGTGATGATTGCTGGAAAAATCGTTGTTGTTTGTGGATATGGTGATGTTGGAAAAGGATGCGCTCAAAGCATGAAAGGTTTTGGCGCTAGAGTTATTGTGACCGAAATTGACCCAATCTGTGCTCTTCAAGCAGCAATGGAAGGATTTGAAGTGACAACACTTGAGAAAGCTGTGAAAGAAGGTGACATTTTTGTGACAACAACAGGAAACAAGGATATCATCAGAATTGATCACATGGAAAAAATGAAAGACGAGGCAATTGTTTGTAATATTGGACATTTTGATAATGAAATTCAAGTGGAAGCTCTAGAAAAATATCCGAAAATCAAGGAAATCAACATCAAACCTCAAGTGGACAAGTTTGTTTTTCCTGATGGGCACTCAATCATTCTTCTGTCTCGTGGAAGGCTTGTGAATCTTGGAAATGCAACAGGACACCCAAGTTTTGTGATGAGCGCATCTTTCACAAATCAAGTTTTGGCTCAAATTGAGCTTTGGGAAAATGATTATGAAATTGGAGTCTTCACTTTGCCAAAGATTCTTGATGAAGAAGTTGCAAGACTTCATCTTGAAAAATTAGGAGTGAAGCTTACAAAAATGACAAAGGAGCAAGCTGAATATTTGGGAGTTTCAATGAATGGACCATATAAAGCGGATCATTATAGATATTAATAGTCACGTAGCATATAACATAGAACATATAGCATGAATCACTGGGAATGTAATAAGTACGAGTATTTGAATTCAGACATTGCCAGTGGGCGTAGCCATTGACTTTTGAGGCGCGATAGTGTATACTGTACGCGTAAGAGTAAGTGTAAGTTTTTCATTAGTTGGTTTCTTTGGGTTGGCGATTTTTGCGCAAATTGACATATCCAAGTGAACGTATTTTAAGGAAAAATGTTTATCACGCGCTCACTAATTAAAAGTAAGAAAAAATCGTTATGGCAAAGAAACTATATGTAGGAGGACTTCCATATGCAACTACTGAAGATGCATTGAAAGAAGCTTTCTCAGCAGCTGGAACAGTTGAATCAGCTATCGTAATTATGGATAGAGCAACTGGTCGTTCAAAAGGTTTCGGATTCGTTGAAATGTCAACAGATGAAGAAGCTCAAGCAGCTATTGAAATGTTTGATGGTAAAGACTTCGATGGAAGAAACATTACCGTTAATGAGGCTCGTCCTATGGAAGAGAGACCTAAGAGAGATTTTGATAGATAAGATTTCTTCGAAATCAAAATATTTCAAAATACAAAAAGCAGGGTTTGCGCAACCCTGTTTTTTTGTTGCGCGTTTCATGTTCTGTGCTGTATGTTACGTGCTCTATGTTCTATGCCATTTGATCTTTAATTGACTAATGGTTGGAATTGAAATATAGTAAAGTCAGTTAAGTATTTAATATTTATTTCAGCAAGGTTGATATCTCTCGAAGAGAGATGTGATTGAAGCTTGAAATGCGAACTAAATTTTTTTAGATTACATTTCATGTTTCAAATTCTTGCTGAAAGTGAAAAAAGTTTTATGAAAAAGAAACAATGGACTCTTCAAATTGCGGGAAGAGAGTTGAAGGTGGAAACCGGTGCTCTTGCTGGTCAAGCTAGTGGAGCAGTTACTGTTCGCTATGGCGACACAATGGTTTTGGCCACTGCTGTGATGAGTGACAAGGTTTCAGAAGGAATGAATTATTTTCCTTTGATGGTAGATTACGAGGAGCGATATTATGCTGCTGGAAAAATTAAGGGTTCACGTTTCATCAAAAGAGAGGGACGTCCTTCTGATGAAGCGGTTCTTACTGGTCGCGTGGTGGATAGAACAATCCGACCTCTTTTTAATCATAGAATGAGAAATGAAGTGCAGGTGATTATCACCGTGCTTTCTATTGATGGAGAAAGTGATCCGGATATTGTTTCAATGATTGCAGCTTCAACAGCTCTTTCAATTTCAAATATTCCATGGAGTGGTCCTATTGGTGCTGTGAAAGTTGGAATGGTTGACGGTGAGCTTATCTTGAATCCTGTGAAATCAGAAGAAGAATCAGGATCAGGCGATCTTGATCTGATTGTGGCTGGAACAAAAGATAGTATTAACATGATTGAAGCTGGAGCAAAAGAAGTTCCAGAGGAAAAAATGTTGGAGGCTTTTGAATTTGCTCACGATGCTGTCAAAAAAATTGCCACTTTCATTGAAGATATTCAAAAGGAAGTTGGAAAAGAAAAAGTGGAGGTTGAACTTTTGGAAGGAACTCCTGAATTTGAAAAAGAAATTAGAGACCTTGCATTTGCTGCGGGATTGGAAAAAGCATTATATCAAGCTGATAAAAAAGAAGTGAAAAAAGCTTCAAAGGTTATTACTGAAAAAATTAATGCTCATATTGAAGAAAAATATCCTGAAAATGAGAAAAGATTCAAAGCAATTGCTGAATTAGTTTTTGAAGATGCTTCTGATGAGGTTGTTCATAGCCATGTATTGGAAAAAGGTGTACGTCCTGATGGAAGAAAAATGGAAGAAATCAGAGATGTTTGGTGTGAGGTTGGGATTTTGCCACGAACTCACGGAACAGGACTTTTCAATAGAGGAGAAACTCAAGTAATGACAGTAGCGACTTTAGGTTCCCCTGGAGATGAGCAAATCATTGATACCATGGAAGTGGATACAAAGAAAAGATATATCCATCACTATAATTTCCCTCCTTACTCAGTCGGAGAAGTGAGATTCATGCGTGGTCCAGGAAGAAGAGAAATTGGACACGGAGCACTTGCTGAAAAGGCGTTGATTCCAGTGCTTCCTTCTAAAGATGAATTTCCATATACTATTTTGTTGGTTAGTGAGGTGCTTGCATGCAACGGATCTTCATCAATGGGTTCAACTTGTGGTTCAACACTGGCTCTTTTGGACGCGGGTGTTCCGATCAAAAGACCTGTGAGTGGAATCGCAATGGGAATTGTCATTGATCAAAAGAAACCTGAAAATTATCGAATTCTTAGCGATATCCAAGGGCTAGAAGATCATTATGGAGATATGGATTTCAAGGCAACGGGAAGTGAGAAAGGAATTACAGCCGTTCAAATGGATGTGAAAGTTGCAGGAGTCACAACTGAAATGCTCAAAAAAATACTTAGTCAATCTCGTGAGGGAAGAATGCATATTCTTGAAAAAATGAAAGAAACAATTGCTGCTCCTCGAGAAAATATGTCACCATATGCTCCTCGAATTATTATCATCAAGATTAATCCGGATAAAATTCGTGATGTCATTGGACCAGGAGGAAAAGTAATCAATGAGATTATTGATGAAACCGGAGTTCAAATTGATATTGAAGATGATGGAAGAGTTTTTGTGACATCACCTGATGAAACATCTGCACTGAAAGCGCAGGAATGGATTGAAAACTTGACTCGAGAAGTTAAGGCCGGAGAAACATTTAGTGCGAGAGTGACAAAGATTATGAATTTTGGTGCATTTGCAGAAGTGCTGCCTGGACAAGAAGGATTGATTCACATCTCAGAGCTTTCTGAAAAGAGAGTTGAGAAGGTTGAAGATATGGTGAAAGTCGGAGACATTGTTTCGGTGAAAGTGAAAGAAATTGATCGACAAGGAAGAATAAATTTGTCTATGAAAGATGCCAAAAAAGAATGAGTCATTTGGCAATAAATCAATATTATTGTAAAATAAAAGCAACTTGTTTAAGTTGCTTTTAAATTTATAAAATCATGGATAATAATTCAAACATAAAACAATCCCGAGGAGATTCCAAATCTCCTTTTGGAGCTGGAGATGAAAAAATCAATTCAAGTGATGTTAAATTTTTTACCATGAAAAGTGATTTGGAAGTGACTAAGGGAGGCGGAAAAATATCTTCAGGAGAAGTCGCGGAAACTTCAATGAGTGCTCTAGGAACTTCAGAAGAAATGGGTGGTGGCAAAGGTGTTCTTGCTCAAGACAGTCCATTTTTGGAAAGAGAAATCGAGAGCACAAAAGAAGTTATTGGCGCAGAATCTCCATTTGCTCAAGAAATCAAAGAAGAAGAACCAATCGAAGAAGTAGCTGAAATAAAAGAGCCAGAATTAGCAGGGTGGAGCCCAAAACCTGCACCATCTATGGACATGAGATCAGCAAGAGATATTTCCAAACTAGAGCCAGTTGAAGTTGCAGAAGAAGAGAAAATTTCTCCAGAGAAAGATATCTTAGCCTATCCAGAGCCGTCAGTTACTGAAGAACTTCCAGTGGAAGAAAAAAGTGTATTTGGAAAAGAAGAACCAGGAAGATTTGTGGGGGCTTTTGGTGATGATTTGCAATCAACGGTAAAGCCAGAACAGAAAGAAGAAATATTGGCGACTCCTGCACCTGTAGAAATGAGAGCTGAAGTTGTTGACATTCCATCTCAGGAACCAGTAGAAGAATTCAAGCCAGGTCCCAGAGTTGGTTGGAGAAAAGTTTTTGTGAGTGTTGTAATTTTGATTATTGTGGGAGGAGCAGCTTTTGGTGGATATTATTTCTATTTTATGAAGGGTGCAGAAGTTGAAGAAATTGCAGTTGAAAAAGAAGCTGTTACCGAGGAAGTAGAAGAAGAAGTGGTCAAAGAAGAATTCAAGTATTCTCTTACTATGCCAAATTATTTGAATGTTGACATTGAAGCTGCTACGAGTGAAACCATAGGAAATGAAATAAAAAGAATATTTGCTGAATTTCCTGCTGGTGAATCAGGTCCATTTGAATTTGTTTTGGCAGATAACAAATATGCGGATATGAAACTCGGCAATTTTTTTGCGATCACAAAATTTAATTTTTCAGATCAAACCATGGAGAAATTGACTGATAATTTTTCCTTATTCTTATTTAGAGACAATGGAGTGGATAGAGTATCAATCTCCATGAAAGTTACAGAGGAAAATAAAAATGATCTAAAAAATCTTTTGATGGCATCAGAGTCTGATATTCCTGGTATGATTCCTGAGTTTTTTGCTACCGGGCTCAGTTCTGCAGGAGAAAATATTAACTTTTCTGATAGTGAATATAGAGGAATGAATATCAGATATTTTAATATCGATACGAACAATGCTTTGTCTGTTGATTATTCATTCATGAACGGATATTTGGTAATTGCAACAAGCAAAAATTCCATGCGAGCGATTATTGATAGGATGTTAGATAGTCCTGTTATTTTAGATAGTCCTGTTATTGAAGTGGAGAATGAAACAATAATGCCAAATGATAACATTGATACAACGCAAAGTGATGAGGATGAAAATATGAATGCAGAAATGAATATGAATCAATAGTTTTTCTGTGGATAAGCTGGGGAGAAAAATTGACATGAAGGCGCAAATAAGGCAAAGTAATGACAAAAAAATGCTGTTTTCTGAAAAATGACAAAGTTTTTATAAGTTGTCAAAAATGGCTTAAATAAAGGACTGCAGGTATTTCAGTGTTGACCAAGACCCATTTTTTTGTTATAATTGTATTGTGAGGTTGAGAGAGGGCAGAACATTGAAAACTAAATAAAAATCCTGTGGATTAAATTCACGGATAATTGAAAAAACACCATAAACGGTGCAAGTTTTTTCAGCCACAACTACCCCCTAATTGTGGTTGAAAGATCTTTTACTGTTTTTCTGGTCTTAGCAGATAGTGTTAGCTGAACTTTTTGTCACTTCGGTGACAAAGAGGCTAGCATGTTAGCTAAGACCTCCCTGATCCTAGTCAGGGAACTAAAAAAACAAAAACAAAAATAAAAAAGAAAAAGAAAAAGAAAAAAAACAAAAAGAAAAACAAAAAAATAAGTTCTTTAAAAAAGGTAATAAACCTTAAGACAGTAAAAGATATCATTTGCAAGCTAGGGCAAGTGACAAATAAAGACATGTACATAAAGTACGTGTGGCTCATAACTTTCGATGCCTCTTCACCCAGGCTAAAAAGTTTCCGGCTTTCACGTTAGTACATGTGAAATCCCGGGCGCAGCCACATTTTTAATATATTGGGCCTCGCGCCCGGTTTCAATACCTCATTTGAACCGGGTCATTGAAGAAAAGATTTTTTGAAAAAGAGGAAAGTGGACTCCCGAAAGGGTGTTTTTTTATTTTAGTTAATTAGTGAAATAGTTGATTAGTAAATTAGGAAGTGTAGTTGGAGTTGCAAGGAAGTGTTTCATGTTTTATATTATGCGCCAAAATTATGATTTTTTGGAGAAAAAAAGAAAATAGTCCGGGAGAATTAGGTGAGAAATTGGCGGCCAAACATCTCAAGAAAAAAGGCTATAGGATTCTTGAGTTTAATTTTTCAAATACTCAAGGAAGAAGGTTGGGAGAAATTGATGTGATCGCCAAAGATGGAAATAGTATTGTTTTTGTGGAGGTGAAAACAAGAATGGTTCGTCCTGGGGAAGTGGTTGTTCCTGAAGAAAATATTGACAGAAGGAAATTGCACAAGCTGGAAAAAATTGCTAATTTTTATTTGAGGAAAAATAAACTGACAGAAAGTGATTATCGATTTGATGCAGTTTCAGTGTGGTTAGATGAAGAGCGAAGGTGTGAAAAAATAAAGCACCTGGAAAGCATTTTTATCGAGTAGACATTAATTTTTTTTATTGATATTATAATAATGTGAGCGGAAATTGAATAATTTTAGTGAACCGCAAATTTAAATAAGAAATAAAATCAAAAAATATGTTCGATGAAAAGGAGCAAGAAAAATTCAAAAAAATGTTAGAAGAAGAAAGAGACAAGCTGAGAAGTGAATTGAGCAAATTTGCGAATCCTTCAGAAAACTCAGATGACTTTAAGACTAGACATGATGAGTTGGGAACACACAAAGATGAAAGTGCAACTGAGGTTGAGGAATATGTTGATAATATTTCAGTGGAGAGTAGTTTGGAACAAAGACTGAAAGACATCAAAAGTGCTTTGGAGAAAATTGAAAACGGAACCTTTGGTGCTTGTGAAGAGTGTGGCGAAGCTATTCGAAGAGAAAGATTGGAGATTTATCCTGCTGCGAAAAAATGCATGAAATGTAATCAATAATTTTTTCAATAAACAAAATGGGAAGAATTGAAAAATTGACCATTGTTTGTTTTGTGTTATTGATTGATCAGATTTCAAAATATATTATCCGCTCTACGGGCGGATTTTATATTTGCAATGAAGGGATCGCTTTTGGAATTCAATTGCCCGCTTTGATGTTTGTCATTTTGTGGGTATTGTTTGTCATTTTTGTGGGATGCTGCTTTTTTGGTACCTGTGGGCATGAGTCGAAAGTCGAAAGTCAAAAGTCAAAAGAAAAAGGAATTCAAGATGAGAGTAAGTATAAATTTTTAGAAGAGAAAAAGAATAAGGTTGTTTTGTGGGGATTGATTGGAGTAGATTGGTGTGAAAACAAATATTTCTATTTTCTTTTAGGGGGAGGTATTTCCAATTTGACGGATAGAATTGCTTTTGGATGTGTCACTGATTTTGTTAGCATAGGATCATTTCCTGTTTTCAATATCGCAGATGTTTTTATTTCCTTTGGTGCTATAATGATGATATTGGGGATTAGTAAATTAAAAAAGTGAAAAAGAGGCATTAGATGCTCATAGTTTTCTAAGTAAAGTTAAATTATCAGAATGAATTCCTGCAACTGATTGCAAAGTGAGATGTGGGTTTTTGTGAGCAAATTAATATGCCGTCTAAAATATTTTCTGCAGCTACTGTTGGGCTGGATAGTGAGGTAGTTGAAGTTGAAGTGGACATTTTGGGAAGTGGACTTCATGCTTTCACTATTGTGGGACTTGCAGACACGTCAATCAAAGAATCTCGAGATAGAGTGAGTAGTGCTATTAAGAATAGTGGATTCAAGCCACCACATCAATGCGGAAGAGTAACTGTCAATCTTGCTCCGGCAGATTTGCCAAAAAATAGTCCTATCTATGACATTCCTGTTGCACTCGGATTTCTTTTGGCTACGAATCAAATTGATTTTTCTTTTGAAAAAAGAATTTTTATCGGGGAACTTTCTTTGGATGGAAAGGTTCGTTCAATTCAAGGAGTGTTACCCATTGCCTTGATGGCAAAAAAGTTGGGGTTTGAAGAAATCTATGTCCCGCATGACAACGCTCCTGAAGCTGGTGTTGTTGGAGATGTGCAGGTTTTTCCTGTCAGCACCTTGAGTGAGTTGGTGGAGCATTTTGTGGGAGAAAGAAAAATTACTCCGTTTGAAAATGAAAATAAGGAATTTTTCACAGAAGAAGTCAAAGGAGGTTTTGACATGTCGCACGTGAGAGGACAAGAACATGTGAAGAGAGCCTTGGAGATCGCAGCTTCTGGTGGACACAATATCATTTTAAACGGTCCTCCTGGGTCAGGAAAGAGCATGCTTGCAAAGACGATGCCGACAATTCTTCCGAGATTAACACTTGGAGAATCACTGGAAGTGACAAAAATATTTTCCATTTCAGGTAATCTCTCCAAAGGTGTTTCATTGGTAAGTAGTCGACCGTTTCGAGCGCCACATCACAGTGCCAGTGCAGTTTCTTTGGTTGGAGGAGGAAGTTATCCTAAGCCAGGAGAAATAAGCTTGGCACACAGAGGAGTTTTGTTTTTGGATGAGTTTGCGGAATATTCAAGAGTTGTTTTGGAAAGCTTGAGACAACCATTGGAGGACGGACTTATCACTGTTTCTCGCGCAAAAGGAACCTTGGAGTTTCCAGCAAGATTCACTTTGGTGGCTGCAATGAATCCGTGTCCATGTGGGAATGCAACTGATCCGGAAAAAATGTGTTCTTGTTCTCCTTCGCAAATTGCGAGATATCAAAGAAAAATTTCTGGACCCATTATGGACCGAATCGATCTTCAAATTGAGGTTCCAAGAGTTAAAATTGATAAGTTGGAAAGTGAAAGCCTTAGTGAATCGAGCAAAGATATCCAGAGGAGAGTGGAGTTAGCCAGAAAAATCCAGGAGAAAAGATTTGAAAATGAAAATATCATCACAAACAGTGAAATGAATTCTCATCAAATAAAGAAATTTTGTCCTCTCAAGGAAAGCAGTAAGATGCTTCTTCGAAACGCCATAGCCTCATTGGGACTCAGCGCCAGGTCATATTTCCGACTCATCAAAGTGGCCAGAACAATTGCTGATCTGGATGGATCACAAGAAATTGGAGATAATCACATTGCAGAGTCTATTCAATATCGTTTTAAAAGTGAATAAACTGAGCTGTACGGAAAAAACTATACATGAGATATATAAACACACATTGATGAAGTGCATGCTCGTCCTAGGCGTTTTTTTGACATATTTTGAAAAATTCTTTTTCAATGTGGACGATTGTGATTTTGTTTGGAAAAGGAATATTTTTTGCTCAATTTGAAGATGAATTGATGAATGTTTTGAGTTGCAATGAAATAACTCATCACAAAAAACACAATCTCAAACACAAAGCAGCGGTCATTTCGAGTATTTTTGCCTTGTTTCCATTTCGTATGAGTTTCTTTTGAAAAAAATGAGTATTAATGTGATGTGGATGGTTGAAAAGGTAGAATGATATTGAATTTGGTGATAGAATAGAGGCAGAGAGCTTATGCGAAGAGATTTTAGAAATAAAAAAACAAAAAAGAAAAATTATTTTGGGCGAATTATCTTTTTGATAACTTGCTTTTTTGTCGTGAAAAATATTTTTTTTCATACAAGAGAGTTGGATTTGAGTGCGACAGAAAGGAAAGTTATTTTTAGTGATGGAGGAATTGAAAGTATGGTTCTTTCCAGTGCAAAAAATGTAGAACAGTTTTTGATTGAACAAAATGTTAAACTTGAAGAAATTGACAGAGTGTATCCGCAATCAGAATCAAAAATATTTTCTGGCTCAAAAGTGATTGTTGAAAGAGCTAAAAAAATTAAAATCTTGGTAGATGGAAATGAGATTGAGGACTTCACTTTCGAAAATACAGTTGAAAGTGCTGTTTTGGGTGCGAGAGTGGAATTAGACGAATTTGACATTTTGTCAGAGCCAAGAGAGTCCTTTGCCTATGATGAATTGGAGGTGAAGGTGACCAGGGTGGAAAGAGTGGAAGAGGTTGTCAAAAAAGAAATTGATTTTGAAAAAATCGTGAAAAAAGATGAGGAGATGAGTTGGAGAAAAGAGGTGGTGAAAGAAAAGGGCGAGAAAGGGGTGACGGAAATGAAATATAGTGTTGTGTATCATGATGGAAAGGAGATTTCCAGAAAGCTTTTGGGAAGCGAGGTTATCAAGGAGCCAAAAAAGGAAGAAGTGGTTCAAGGAACATATGTCAAAACCGGAAAACAACACACAGGCCTTGCTTCTTGGTATGCCCAGCCACAACACTTGAAAAATCAATATCCTTCAATTACAGGATATTATGCAGCCAACCCGTGGCTTCCAAAAGGAAGTTACGTTCGAGTGACAAACAAAGATAATGGAAAAGCAATCGTGGCTGTCATCAATGATCGTGGACCATTCGTTCCGGACAGAATCATTGATCTCGACAAGTTAGCTTTCAGTAAAATCGCCTCAATTGGCGCAGGAGTAGCCAACATTCGAATGGAAGAAGTGAAGAATTAGCAAGAATTTTCAATTTATTGTATTGTTAAGTTATTGATTAATTAATAAAATTAAAACTCAATGAAATTATTGATAATTAAAAATGTATTAATCCATATTTTTTTGGTTCCATTTTATTTTGTTGCTTTAAATGAGATTATTAAGATGCCGACGGATAAGCTGGACACACTATTGCTTTTTGTTGGCTTGATTGTGATTGCTCCTATTACTTCTAATTTTATCTATAGCTATAAGAACTCAGAAGATCAAAAGTCACTAGTTTGGGGACATATCACAACATTTTTTTCTATGCTAGTGGTGGGAATGTTATTTGTAATCCTAGATATTTTACTTGTTTTAATGATTGGAAATGTTTTTGTTTTTCGGTCCGCCATCCTTATTTTTTGGGTAGCAGTAATTACATTTGATTTTGCAGACTTTTTGATAATGGATGCTAGAAGATAAAATTAGTTAATTAGTTCGGTAGCTATAGTAATTTTGTGTTAGATGTGTTTTTTATTCCCCTCCCCTTTGAAGGGGAGGGTTAGGGAGGGGTTAGAAACTTATGAATAATTGCAAGGCTAAACAATTGAGAAAAAAACTAAGAAACAATTCTACTCCCCAAGAAATAGTTTTATGGTCAAGATTGAAAAGAAAGCAATTAGGATATAAATTTCGGAGACAGCATTCATTTGGGAAATATATTGTAGATTTTTATTGCAAAGAGAAGGGTTTGGTTATTGAAATTGATGGCTGTCAACATAAAAAAGATTTGCATCAGAATTATGATACTGAAAGAACTGAGTATTTGCAGAGAAAAGGTTTAAAAGTTTTGAGATTTTGGAATAACGAAATAAATAATAATTTAGACGGGGTAATTTTTAAGATATTGGAAAGCTTGAAGTAGTGTGACGTTTCGCACCTCCCCCCAACCCCCTCCTCCCGAGGAGGGAGGGGTAAAGGAGTTTGTTATAAATAGTTAATTAAGTTTAATAGTATGGAAAAAGAATTTAAGGCGAAGCCTAAAAAATCATTGGGGCAGAATTTTTTGAAGGATAATAGTGTGGTGGAAAGAATTGCTGTTTCTGCCAATCTTGATCCGGATGATGTTGTGCTTGAAATCGGTCCAGGGCAGGGAGTTTTGTCTCAGGAGTTGATGAGATATGTGAGGAAGGTTGTGGCAGTTGAACTGGACAAAAATCTTGTGGAAGGTTTGGAGAAAAAGTTTCAGGATGAAGAAGGCTTTGAGGTTGTTCACGGTGACATTTTGACAATCAATCTTACTGACATGATGGCACCCTATCAATATGACGGATACAAGGTAGTGGCCAATATCCCATATTACATCACTTCAAAAATAATCCGTTTGTTTTTAGAATCAGACAATCCACCCAAGGAAATGATTCTCATGATGCAACTTGAAGTGGCCAACAGGATTTTGGCGGAGTCTGGACAGATGAGTATTTTGGCTGTGTCTGTTCAATATTATGCAGACGTTGAGTTTTTGATTGAAGTGGACAGAGAATGTTTTGAGCCGGTTCCGGAAGTGGACAGCGCTGTTGTGAGAATTATTCCGAAAAATTCAGAAGATGTTCGTGACAAAGAAAAAAACAAAGCATTTTTTAGAATTGTCAAAGCCGGATTTTCTGCGAGGAGAAAAACATTATTAAACAATTTGGCCAATGGACTTCATCTGGAAAAGGTGGTGGTTCAAAATATTTTGGAAAACAATGGGTTTAATATTTATACAAGAGCTCAAGAGCTTTCGGTTGAAAATTGGAAGAAGCTAAGAGACGCTTTTGAAGCACTGAATGAATAGAGGCAGCGTAGAGCATGGAGCATGCAGCACATAACATGGAGCATAGAACATATAGCATGGAACACGAAACATAGGGCATGGGACATGTGATATATAGCAAAAAATCCTGACGGAGGCGTCAGGATTTTTTTTGTGGCTTGATAAGGTCTCAGTTAATCAAAAGTGCGAGGTCTCTTAACTTCACTTCACTCGTTTCTCATTTTGTTTCGCTCGAGATGACACAGAGCATATGTGATGGTTTATGGAGAAACAAGCAGAGTGAATAATCTATACAAACACTGTGAAGATGAGAATTACAGTGTAGGCAAAAAGAATCGAAAGAAGCCACCAATTGATATTTCTGTGAGTGATGTATTTATTTTGATTTGAATAAAGAACCACCCAAAAAGATATTCCTCCAAATAGGGCTGCCCACCAGAGAAGTTGAAACTCATTCAAAAAGAAAACACTCAGGATGAATGAGAGAAAGATTCCACTGGCAATGATAACCTTCCCCCAATATTCTCCAAAAACAACAGGAATAGTGCGAATTTTGTCTTTCGCATCTCCCTTGATATCTTTGAGATCTTTGACGGGGAGGGATATTGTGAGAGAAATCAAAAGTAGCAAGATGATGCTTTGAGGAAGATTGGTGATTGTTTGTGTTGGAGAAACTAATATGAATCCACAAAACATGATTATTATTAGTGCAACTGAGCTTATGAAAGTTGAAATGACAGTGAATTTTTTGAGGCGAAAAGGCGCAGCGGAATATAGCCATGCGAGTGATTGATATACAACAAGAAATAAGGCTACTTTTGTGCTTATGGTATAGGCAGAAAGGATTGCTAAGACAAAAGAGACGATTCCAATTACTTGATATTCAACGACAGAAAACTTTTTGAGAACAAGTGGTCGAGATGAGTTTGAAATTTCATCTATTTTCTGATCAAAAATGTCATTAACGACAATGGAAGTGATCCATGAAAGAACAACAGCTTGAATCGCAATCAATATTGCCAATGCATTGAAAAAATTCAAATCCCAATCACTTGGAGAAAAAATCATAGCAAGTCCTATTCCAGTGAGCAACATTCCAACATGAAGAAAAATTTGAGCCACACGTATGTTTTTCATGAACAGCTTTATTTTTTCAAAATATTCAGAATAGAACGAGAGCAGAATTGTTGGAATGAGAACTGGTGTCAAAACCAGACTCATTTTGACGCTTATGGCGCTCAGAGTGTCTCCGACTTCCCTTGAAAATATTGAAGGAGGAGACAAAAACATTTGTGCGGTGTCAATTGCATCTACCGAAAGAAATCCTTTGCTTGCTCCTTGAACCAGGATCGCGATCCATGATGGGAGTGTTCCAAGAATAAAGAAAATCACATAGGACACAAGGAGTAATTTCAAAGATGCGAGAACTTTTTTTGTCTTTGCGTATCCATAGATGAAGATGAATAGCAATGATATGGCCACTCCAATTCTGACGCCATAAGTCATTCCAGATTCAGGAGTGGAGCCAAAAAAAGTGAAAAATCTGATCAAAAGTCCATATAGATTGTCAAATTCATAGAAACTCCAAAATCCTTTTCCTTTGGAAATAATGTGATCTGTCACTGGTGGCGTGAGAATGATGATATATCCAAATAAAAGAATATTGGAAACTTTTTTAATAGATAACTTCAGTAGTTTTTTCAAAATTATCAAAAAAAGAAGATAGGTTATCAGAAAAAATAAAAATGTGTGTGAAAATTCATAGAAAAACCACAAGTCTTTTTTTGCCAGAGGAACTTTGGCCCATGATTCAGTCAAAAATCTGATGATCAGAAGTCTGATTGAGATTAGTGCAAGGAAGGAAATGATCCAAATAGAAAGATTGGTTTTGCTGTTTTCTATCTCAGTTAAAAGAGAGCCTGCTATATCGAGGAATTTTTTCATTCTTGTTTGCTTACTGGATTATTATTTAGTATAATAGCATTGAGGTTGTGATTATGTAAAACAAAAATGAATTTATCGAAAACAAAAAAATCTATTGGAATTTTTTTAGTATTATTTTTCTTTGGAATTGGTTTTTCTGTATATGCGCAAAGCAACTCTTCATCATCGGAGGGTGTTTTTGCTGATTTCGATCAAGACGGTCTTTCAAATGATGAGGAAGTTGTGTATGGAACGGATCCTAATAATAAAGATAGCGATGGTGATGGATATTCCGATGGAACAGAGGTTCAAAGTGGATATGATCCGCTAAAGCCGGCGCCAGGAGACAAAATTGTTCAAGAAAAAGCAAAGACTTCTGTGGATGGTAACGAGGAAAACAAAGAAGATGAAAACGATGCAAATCTCACTCAGGAAATTGCAAAAAAGATTTCAGAAATGATTTCTGATTCAAATAATAATGAAGAAGATATAGCCACGATAGATGATATAAACATGCTTGTTGAGGGGGCCCTATCTGAAAACAGCGCTTTTGATGATCTTGATGAAATTGAAGAAATTGATGAATCTTCAATAAAAATAAAAAAACAAAATTATTCTGAGTTTAGCGAAGAAAAACAAGCCAGAAAAAAAAAGGAAGATAATGAAAAATATGTCACAGCAGTATATTATCTAGCAGTGGAGAATTCTCCATATAAAATAACAAAACCAGATGATTTGGGTGGTTTTGAGGATGAAATTATTTCAAAAATTTCATCTCTTTCAAGTTTGGAAGGAGTTTCTTCAAAAATGGAATATTTTGAAAATATGGCTGAAAAAGGTGATAACTTTTTGACACAATTTGAAAAAATCGAGGTTCCAGAAGATATGGTTGAAATGCACAAAAAAGGATTGAAACTTTTGAACAAAGCGATCACACTCAAAGAAAATGTTGAAATTAATCCTGATGACCCTATCGGATCCATAGTTTCTCTGGGAAAAGCTCAAAATATGTTAGCGTTATTTGCAGATTTTCAAAATGAGATTTCAGGAAAAATGAATGAATTAGGGCTTGATCAAATTGAAGAAATTGGATTAGGAATATAAAAATATATGAACTATATGCAGAAAATAGTAATTGTTTTTATTGTGGTGTTTTTTTGCTTTGCGCCAACTCAAAAATCCATGGCTTGGTATGGAGAAACTACAGCTAATTTTGCTGCACAACGAATTTTTGATGAAGTAAAAGAAGCATTGGTTAGTGCATTGAGAACAGCAGCAATTGAAATGATCAATGATACTGTAAACAATCTGATATCCGGAGCAACTCAAACAAGCGCATTATTCATTACTGATTGGGAAGAATATTTGTTTTCCTCTCCTAAAGCCAGGTCTTCGATGTATATGAATGATTTTTTCACGGTGACAAATCGAGGAAGATCTTCTTCGTCTGGCTATGCTTCTGGTTGCGGCAAAGACAATTTTACAAAATGGCGTTCAGCAGGAGCCAGGCAGTCTACGGATATTGTGGTTGATTGGAGCAATCTGCAAAGTGATTTTGAAGAATACGCTTGTAGTGTTCAAAATGCAATTGAAGAGGGTGGATGGGCAGCTTTTGATGCTCTTTTTGAGCCAAATAACTTTCCTCCCGCATATGCATTGATAGCGGAAGATATTAAATCTCAAAGACAGGAAGAACTCGAAAAAGAAGCAGAAATCCAAGCGATTGCATATCATGGATACAAAGCGACTGTTGGTAGTGATGGAAAAACTGTTTTGACTCCTGGTTCATTAACAAAAGATATTCAAGCTGATTCACTAGCTATGTCAGGAGAGTCATTAGCAAATGCCGATTCTGTTGGCGGGGTCGTAGGTGCGACTGTTGGAAAAATTTTGACATCAGTCATCAAGCAAGGAGTTGGAAATGCTCAGAAAAACGCGCAGCAAGCAATAAACGAAAAGATTTGTAGTAGTTTTCAAAATATATCAGATGAATTGGGAAATCTTAGTCCAGACGGAAGTTTGTTTGGAGATTTGGGAATCGGATCTCTTGGAAGAACCTCTTCTTCTGGTGGATGTACACTTCGGTAGCAATAGTTAAGATTAAAAAAAACTACCCCGATTGTTCGGAGTAGTTTTTGTTTTGTGCGCGTACCTGGACTCGAACCAGGGACTTCTTCCATGTCAAGGAAGTACTCTAGCCAGCTGAGTTACACGCGCAACTTTTCTTATGCCTGCTCTTTTGCAATTGCAGTGGATTCTTGAAGTTCGGATGCGAGCACTTTTTCTTTCAAGTCATCTTTACGAATTGTGATCTTATTGAAAAAGATAACCCACAAAGTTCTTTGAAATACTATCATTGCAGCTTTGACAATAATATCAAATATGATCAAGATAGCCATTCCTAGCTTTACGATTACTTCTGAACCAGTGAGTAACAATATAGCAGAAAAAATATTAACTAGCAATACTAGAAACAGTGTAAGAGTCATCAAAATAATAATGAGTGATGCAAAAAGTGTGAAAGATGATCTTAGGTTATTGCTGAAAACGGAATAAGCATTTCGAAATGATTCTTTGATGCTAAGACGGTGTTGCACCAAATAGAGATGTCCAAATATTCTTGTGAAATATGAAATTATTGCAATTGGAATGAAAATAAGAATGGCTCCGAGAAACATGAAATCCGCTATGATGGGAAGGTTAGCATTTTTGAGAAGATAGATTGGAAGAGCGAGTATCACGAGAACTGACAATAAAAAGATAGCTAGAGATAATTCAAATCCAATAATTTTTTTGACGAATTTTCTTCCCTCGATGATGCTAGATTTCAAGGTGCTTTCTTGGTTTTTTAGTATTCTTTTTAAAGATATTAATATTGAAGAATAAGAAGCGATGTTAATAATAATTAGAATTGAAGATATTAAAATAAGCCCTAAAATAGCTTCTTCTTTATTTTGATTGATTACCCTAACTAATTCAATAAGAGGAGCAATATTGAGCTGAGTAAGTGCTTCTTGGGACTTTTGGTCTACTGCAGCACCTGTTGCAAAATAAATTAAGTCTTCACTAATAGCAATGACCAATCCAAACCACCAAAGATATCCATTTTTCCAGGTAATTTGGATTGCTTCTTTCATTAATTCAACAGATTTCTCGATATCTTTTTTGAGAGTCATATTTTTTGTGACTACTTCTTAATTCCACTTATGATTTCGTCAAATTCTTCTTTTTCAATATTTTCTTTCTCAAGAAGTGTATCGGATATTTTGTCTAGCAAGTCTTTCTTTTCGGTGATGATTTTGTGGGCCGTTTCTTTTGCATTGTTAATAAATATTGAAACTGCCTCATCAATTTTTTGAGCGGTTTGCTCAGAATAGTCTTTTTCTTCGCTAACTTCTTTTCCAAGGAAAACAAGCTCTTCTTTTTTTCCAAATGTTCTTGGTCCGAGGTCACTCATTCCGTAGCGAGTCACCATGTTTCTTGCCATGTGAGTAGCTCTCTCAAGATCGTTAGATGCTCCTGTGGTGACATCATTAAATGTGGCAGCCTCACTGACATATCCACCAAGAAGAGTGGCTAGCTCATCGATAAATGCTCTCTTGGAGTGAAGGCTTCTGTCTTCTGTTGGAACTGACATTGTGTATCCTCCAGCACTTCCTCTGGCAATAATGGAAACCTTTTGAACAGGATCAGCATTTTTGAGACTTGCAGCCACGAGAGCATGACCAGCTTCGTGGTAGGCTACAATTTTTCTTTCTTTTTCACTAATCACCCTGCTTTTTCTTTCCGGCCCCATGATCACCTTTTCGATGGATTCTCTCAATTCTTGCATCCCGATGGTTTTTTTGTTTCTTCGAGTACTCAAAATCGCAGCTTCGTTGACAAGATTTCCAAGATCAGCTCCTGAAAATCCAGGAGTTCTTTGCGCAATGTTTTTGAGCTCAACATCCTTTTCAAGATTTTTGTTTTGAGCATGTATTTTGAGAATAGCCTCTCTTTCATTGATATCTGGAAGATCCAAAGTCACTCTTCTGTCAAATCTTCCCGGCCTTAGAAGTGCAGGATCAAGAATATCAGGTCTGTTGGTTGCTGCCAAAACGATAATGTTGGTTTCCGTTTCAAATCCATCCATTTCAACTAAAATTTGATTTAGCGTTTGCTCTCTTTCATCATGCCCTCCTCCAAGTCCAGCGCCTCGATGTCTTCCAACAGCGTCGATTTCATCAATGAAAACAATAGCAGGTGCATTTTTCTTTGCTTGCTTGAAAAGATCTCTTACTCTGGATGCTCCAACACCAACAAACATTTCCACGAATTCGGAACCACTAATGTTAAAAAATGGAACGCCTGCTTCTCCAGCAACCGCTTTGGCCATCAGTGTTTTTCCTGTACCAGGAGGGCCTAAAAGCAAAACACCTTTTGGAATTTTGGCTCCCATATCAAGAAATTTTTTCGGATGCTTTAAGAAATCAACAACTTCACCCAGCTCTTCCTTGGCTTCTTTGGCTCCAGCAACATCTTTAAACATCGTTCTCTTCTTTTTGTCCTTAGGGTCAGTCATTCTGGCTCTACTTGAACCAAATGACATTGCTTGAGAATTTCCTTTTTGGGCTTGTTTCATCATAAACCAGAAAAAAGCTGCAATTAGCAGAAATGGAAGAAGAAAAGGCAAAATCATTCCAGCCCAAACAGTTGTGGAGCTGTTTTCTTGCACTTCAATCTTGATATTTCGAAGTTTTTCCTGATCAACGCCGTAGTTATTCAAAGATTCACTAAGAGAGCTCTCAGATTCTTTGACGGCCTCCTCAAGAGTCTCATCGTTTAAATTAATGCTGAGTTTATTGTTTTTCACTTCTATGGAAGACACTTGTCCGTTGTTGATTTGCTCTGCAAGTTTGCTGATGGATATTTTCTCTGGTTTTTTATCGGGAGATTTATAGAGAACAAGAATCCCAGACACAAGAACAAAGAATAGGAGAGACGGAATAATGAAATTTTTGATGAATTTGTCCACGGTGTAAATGAAATCATGAAAATATTAAGACATGAAAACAATCGAGCATCTCAAGGTGCCTTTTTATTTTTTCAAAGTTTTAATATTTAAAAATGATTATAATTAAAATTTTTAAACTTTCATATAGATTTTAGCACCCTTTCGCTTAATTTTCAACCCTTTGAAATCGGCCAATTGACTTTTCTTTTTGGTGCTTTTTGAAATTTTGATGATCTCTTCGATGTGTCTATTTTCAATTTTTTTAAGATCACTTTTTAGCGTTTCAATAATAATTCTCAAAATTTGTCGCTGAAAAGCAATGTGAAGTTGATTGAATTTTTGACAATCAAAAGAAGCGACATTTTTTTTGGATAGTTCAAATGAAATTGAGGGCAACTTTTTTTGAGCGCTTTTGGAAAGCGCATCATAATCACATGAGATGATGGATGCGTTTGAAGACAGGGTTTGTTTGATTTTGGGGTTATAGTTTTTTTCAAGATAGGGGATGAGTTTGTTTCGAATTTTGTTTCGAAGAAAAACGGACTCCTTGTTTGTTTTGTCGATGCGATAGGACAGCTTTTCTTGCTTGAGATAGGCCACAATGTCTTTTCTGCTAGTTTCCAGCAGAGGGCGGATAATGACCCCTAATTTCGGTTGAATTGCTCTGAGTCCTTGAAGCCCGGATCCGCGGATGATTCTCATGAGCATTGTTTCTGCTTGATCATCTTGATTGTGAGCAACAGCAATAAGATTGAATTCAAGCTGTCTTCTGGTTTTTTCAAAAAAATTATATCGAACGTCTCTCATTTTGTTTTCAGATGGATTGTTTCCCAGCTCTTTTTTTGAGACATTGAGAATAGTGAAATCAAGATTATTTTTTTCGCAAAGAAGTTTCACAAAATTTTCATCAACATCAGAATCTTTTTTTCGCAGTCCATAGTTCACATGAGCAACGTGAATTTTGAAATTATATTTTTTTTGAAGAGTTACAAGCACACTCAAAAGACACACGCTGTCCGGCCCGCCTGAAACCCCAACAAGGATTTTTGAATTTTTGTTCCAAAGTTCATGCTGAAAGGCAAAATTTTGAATATTTTTGATGAGATTTTTTCTCATTGATTGCACATTTAATTAGTGCCAGTGTATAGCCTTTCAAGTCTTTTGTCCAGTGTTTTAAAGATATTTTCCGTATTTCTCTGGATCATAATAACAATGTGGATTTGCGTATTCATCTGGATCGAGACAACATTCCATATCAAGATGCTTCCCTTTCCCTTTTTTGCTTTTTCCGGGTTTGTCGTTTTTCTTTTCACACACAAAACGTCCAAGTGAGTCTAGTTTGTATGAAACAGGCCTTGGCGACTTTATGGTAGCTGTGGAACGTTTGGCTACTCGTACGATGTCGATGTTTTCAAATGTGGAAATAGCTGCAAAGAATTCAGGGATACTATCGGAAATTTCCTTCATTGGGTCACCTGAAGGTTCAACATTAGCTTTTGTTTTAGGAACGATGTTGAATATGTAATCTCCTTTTGTGACACTGAAAAACAAAACAGGGTTGTAGCATCTATTGATCGAAGGGATGTAGATTTCTTCGGCGGGATATTCTCCTGTTTCTAGCAGGTGTCCATCGAGCGTTTGACACGTTGATTCGGTTGTTTCGGGATCTTTCAGTTTTGGAAATTCATTTGTATTGGAAAGTTCTTCAACTTTTGAGACGTTGTACACAACAACATCAAATCCGCTGTATAGTCCGGGATTGTCCAAAGGACTCCGAAATTCATAATAATATTCCGCAAGTGAATATCTGTCAGCGCTTCTTGGAACAGGGTTTTTCCATGTGGAAGGGTATTGTATTTTGAATCCATACCAAGATGTTTGATAATTTTTCCAATCATCCATATTGATTTGACTTTGAATGGTTTGAATGTCTGTGACGGCATTTTCTTCAAAATCTTCTTTGATTTTCTCTTGGAGCTCCTGATCACATTCCTCAGCTTCTTGAAAACTTTTGTTTTTTTCATAGATCAGATTTCCAATAATTGCAATTGATGATAGTGCGAGTGTGAGCGCTATGATTGAGTTTACGCTCAATTTTGTTTTTCTAACCCTTTGTCTTTCTAAGACTTTTCCCATTTTGTTTTTGTGTTTATTTCTTAAACGAAGTAATCCTCACAAGAGGGAGGCTTTCATTTTTTTATTTTAACATATGAGAAAGATATCGGGAAATATATAATGCATGGAACATGGAGCATGGAGCATGAAATATGAAGCATGAAACACACGACATGAAACACGTAACATGAAACATATAACATAAAGCGTATAACATGAAACATATAGCATGAAACATATAACATAAAGCGTATAACATGAAACATGAACAAATAGTGGAACAAAAAAAACAGGCTGAGCGCCTGTTTTTTTTGGTTAGGATTGTTTTGTCTTGATGTACTCTAGCGTTTTTTCCAAAGCTTCTTGCGGGGTTAGATTTGTGGTGTCGATGATAAAGTCGAAATTCTTTTTGTCATAACAATCTTTGCCGTAATATTTTTTGTATCTGTAATTGTCAGAGTCATTTCTTTTTTTGTGTATTTTCATGAGCTCTTCAACTGAGGAAACACTAGCAACTTCATTGCGCACATTCTCTCCCTGAAGCTCTTTGAATACTCTTTTAGCCCCTTCACGTGGATCAACTTCGAAATAGAGTTTAATCGAATGTGGAATTAAAAACCAACTGGTTCGTCCTTCAATTAGGAAATTGTCTTTTTCTTGTCCTAATTTTTTTTGATAATTGTCGACATCAATGTCTGTTTCTGGATGAGTTTCTCCGTATTTGTTGTATTCTTCCAGGGTCATCCCCATTTTTTTTGCAGCATCTCGTCTGATTTGTCCAATGTAATATCTTTCCAGTTCAAGTTCTTTTGCGAGCATCTTTCCAACAGTGCTTTTTCCTGATCCGAGGTCACCGGTTATTGTTATAATCATATGATTAAATATTAGATCTAATTTAAGTAAAAATATAACACTAAAAACAAAAAACTGCAAGCTCTAAAGTCTCGCAGTTTTTTGTTATTTGCAATCTATTTCTCTTCCTTTTTTTCTTCAGCTTTCTTTTCTTCAACTTTATTTTCTTCTTTCTTCTCAGAAGAAGTGTCGTTTGCCAAAACTAATCCCATGCGGTGATTCTTTGGGTCAATTGACAATACTTTCCATTTGTATTCATTTCCAACTTCCAACACCTCATCCATTTTTTTGTTTGGGTGAGCATCTTGAAATTCGCTAATATGAGCAAGTCCATGAATATTTTTGTCAAGATAAACAAATGCTCCGAAGTGATTGATTTTGTCAATCTTTCCTGAATATGTTTCACCAACCTTGTATTTGTCAGCAACAGTTTCCCACGGATCTATTTCTAAGGCTCGAACTGAAAGTGAAATTCTGGTGTCGTCAATTCCAATAATTTTGGCTTTAACTTTGTCACCAACCTTCACAATTTCTTTTGGATTGTCGATTAATTGCCAAGCTAGTTCTGAAATGTGAACCAAACCTTCCAATTTCTTGTTTTCATCTCGATCTTCTCCAACAGGAAAGAATTTAACAAATGCTCCAAAGTCAACAACACCACTGATGGTTCCTTCAATAACATCACCAACTTTTAGTTCTGAGATGATTTCTCTTTCCTTTTCGCTAGCAGCAGCTTTTTCACTAACGATCAATTTCTCGTCTTCTTTGTTGGTATCAATGATCTTTACGAGAACAGTTGTTCCAATCAATTTCTTCAAAAGCTCAAGAATTTTGTTCTTGTCACCATCTTCAACTCTAGGATAATGTTCACTTGAAAGTTGTGAAACAGGAAGAAATCCGCTGATTCCATTGACCTCAACCATAAGACCTCCTTTATTAGCGTCAAGAATTTTTGTCTCAACAACATCTTCAGTGTCTCTTTTAGATTCAATGTCATTCCATGCTTTTCCAT
>Ga0224510_10000121_pt1 | contig 67111 bp, 58 predicted proteins | sample SF_May12_sed_USG_FD_170161 | JGI IMG/M metagenome (GOLD analysis project Ga0224510, IMG submission 170161) | Sediment microbial communities from San Francisco Bay, California, United States - SF_May12_sed_USGS_4_1 | ecosystem: Environmental > Aquatic > Marine > Sediment | place: USA: California... | reverse complement strand
GGTCAGGCAGTCTTGTCGCCGGTCGTTGAATATTCAGTCTCACAAATAACTGACTGGAAGTACGACATGAACTACGACGAACAATTCCTGGATATCGATCCCGCGACCATTCTTTTGGGCTTCGGCTACGCTAGCTTGCTGCTGACTGTCGTCGGCTGGGTTGCGACACTCTAGGGAGAGTCTCCCTAGGGACCGATCTCGAGCCTCGGGTCGCGCGCGGCCCGCTCGGCCAGGTCCCTGGCGCCATCCCTCACTTTCAATTGCATGAGGTCCTGGTCTGCGCCAAGCGTCATCAGGTAAGGATGCCAGGGATCGTCCGCATTGCGACGGTAATACCCGGAAATAGCCCATCCCTGGGATTCGGGATAAATATAGACCTTGCCAACCTTGTTGTTCGGTGACACGGGGTCAACAATCTCCAGCGAGTCTGCTTCGACAATAGCCGCGAGGTGCAAACGAGATGTTGCAACGGCGGAGACCTGAATCGCCCTTTCCTCGCGCCCGGCAGGACTACTGATCCACTGGTAGGAGACTGTCGCCACCAACAACCCAACGACGATAGCGAATACGGTTCGTCCGATGCGATGGTCCATTTTCAATCGATTCCGAGATACTTGTGTGTCTGAACGCTGAGATGCCAGCGTGGATTCTGTTTGCAATAATCAATGGCCAGTCTCGTATTTTCAAGCAGAGCAGCGCCATCCATCGGCTGCAAATAAAAATGCCTGAATGCAAGATCTTCAAACGCACCCGGCTGTGCTTCGGCCTCGACCTGGGGAAATACGAGTTTCAATTCGTCGCCGGAACGCTGCGCGACCTTTGCATTGGCTTTCGGGCTGATGCAGAGCCAGTCGATTCCATCCGGGGCGACAATAGTCCCGTTGCTCTCCACGCCGATTTCGAAACCACTCTCATGGATCGCCGCTATCAAAGTATCGTCCAATTGCAGCAGGGGTTCGCCACCGGTGCAAACGACGTAAGGAATGCCGCCTTTTCCTGCCTGCCATGTCCTCACGACCGCCGCGGCGAGTTCCCGCGCCGACTCAAACTTGCCACCGCCGGGCCCATCAACGCCGACAAACTGCGTGTCACAGAAGCGGCATATAGCTTGATTGCGGTGTTCCTCTCGCCCCGACCACAGGTTGCAACCGGAAAAGCGCAGAAATACAGCAGGACGGCCGGTATGAGCCCCCTCTCCCTGCAAGGTGTAATACATTTCCTTGACTGAATACGTCATGGTCAGCCCAGCAGGGGGTCGGCGATACCCGCTTCAACGAAACCTTTTGCTCGCAATTTGCAGGCGGCACAATGGCCGCAGGGCGGACGTTCACCGTTGTAGCAAGTGTGTGTCAATGCCATGGCCGGCAAAGCGCCAAGTGCGTTCGCCATCGCAACAGTTTCTTTCTTCGAAAGATGCATCAACGGTGTATGAATCTGAACCTGCGACTCCATTCCCTTTCGCAGCGCCACCTGTAACAGGCGCAAGGTTTCCTCGCGGCAGTCCGGGTAGCCGCTATAGTCGGTTTGCGCAACGCCCGTAACGAGGTGAGTAATGCCGCGCTGATACGCAAGAGCGGCCGCAAACGTCAGGAATACGAGGTTACGCCCGGGGACAAAAGTGTTGGGAAGGCTGGATGTCGAATTTACGACCCGCTCCACTGCGATGTCGGAATCTGTCAGTGCATTTCCGCCCAGGGCGGCGAAGGTGTCGATCGGTAGAATGACGTTCGATATGCCAGCGAATTCGGCGATCTCTTTCGCGCAGTCGAGTTCAATACGATGCCGTTGTCCGTAGTCAAAGGTTACGCTTGATACCTGCTCACGACCAAACCTCTCAATAGCCCAGTAAACACAGGTCGTTGAGTCCTGACCGCCCGACAAAACGACCAGCGCCTTTTCGTTCATGTCGCCGCCCGATCATCAAGCAGATTTTCTTTTGTTGGTTCTTTCTGATCAACGAGGAAGTCCGCTGTAATTTCCTCCGACATCTGCAGCAATCTTTCCGACATGGGGACGTTGTACAGATGATTGTGGCCAAGAACCGTCACCGCATTACAGTCTTCGAAATAAGCCCCGCTGGTCGTTGCGAGCGCCGGGCTGGTTGCCACGTAACAGGATGTGGCGGCGCCTTGTTCAATAGTCTTGCCACCCACCGCAGCGACCACTCGCAAACCAAACTGCATGACAGAATTGAAGTGCCGGTCGATTTCCGTATCCACTATCCCTGGGTGCAGGGAGTTGCAGGTGATTCGCGTCCCGCGCAAGAGTTCGGACAGGCGCAGTGAGAACAGCACGTTAGCAAGCTTGGAGTGCCCATATGCGCGCAAATCGCTGTAGTCATTAGCGAAGCCGAGGTCGTCAAACTGGATTCCATCTGCAGGTGCCTCGGTGTAGGCCGTCCGGCTGGCGACAACGACTATACGGCCCTGTTTGGCGATCACGAGCCGATCCAGCAACCTGTTTACGAGAATGAAATGCCCGAGATGATTAATGACAAAGTGTTTTTCCAGGCCATTGACCAGTTGCTTTTTGTTGCCGCCGCCAAGGTAGCCTGCGTTGCAGATGAGCATATCGATCGGCAGTCGCATCGAGCGTATTGTTTCAGCACACCTCACGACAGAATCAAAATCGGCAAGATCGAGGCTGAGCGGCGATGTGACACCCGTTACGCTGCGGCAGGCGTCTTCGGCTCGCTTTAACGAACGGCTGGTACCAAGGACATAGGCACCGCGACCGGCGAGGACACGCATGGTCTCAAGCCCGATGCCGGAGGTGCAGCCGGTCACCACAGCCACTTTGCCGGCAAGGTCGATCGCAGCTGTAACTTCCTCGGCGGTCGATTTCCCGGTGAACCGGCTGCGCGGTATGCCTTCGGTCGCAAGTTTGTTTTCACCGCATGCGACGATCTGGGTGGCTCCCAGGGCAGCACCCGCGTAGGCGAGAAACCGGCGGCGGTTAATCGTCATTGCCACCACCAAAAAGCGCCTCGAGCGCTCGCTGCGCCGCATCGGCGGCAGACTTTCGGTTTGGATCGAAGGCTGTTTCGCTGGCTACGAACCAGTCGCAGAAGTTGGGCCGCTCTTTGTCTTTGACATCCTCAGCTCCATCCTCGCGGCATTGTCGCGTCACAACAGGATCGAAGTGACGGCACATTTTGCAGACATGCAGATCCGCGCTGCATTGTGGGCACGCGTCGCGCCGTGAGAGTGGCAATGGGAAAGCGGCGAGCGATTCGCCGCAACGGTAACAGGCTAGCTTGTGGGACACTCCGGTTCCCCTTTCGATCGGGAAACCGGAGTATAGCGTCCAGTTACCTCCGGCGATAAATCAATCAAGCTGGCTCGGCACGAACTCGTTCATTACTGCTTCCTTGAGAATATGCGGCGGCAGCATGCCCTGGTCCAGAATGAAGTCGTGAAACGCCTGTTGATCAAACTTGTCACGGAGTTTCAATTCGGTCTGTGCTCTGAGCGACTGCATCTTGCTGTAGCCGTAGTAATAGGCCGTCGCCTGTCCCGGCATTCGATAGGTGTACCGTTCCACTTCGTTCTGAGCCCAGGATTCGCCGATAGCCACGTCATTCATAATGAGGCTCTTGGCTTCTTCCGGCGTGATCAGTCCGAGATTCAACATGGGATCGAGGAACATTCGCGCCGCGCGCATCAATCGATATTGCAGACTGATCATCTGGCCTTCCAAAGGCAAGTACGGACGCACGATAGCCTCGGCATAAAGCCCCCAGCCTTCGACATTGACACTGTTGAAAGCGAAGACCGCACGGGTGATTGACACTCCTGACTCGACAATGCTGGAGAACTGCATCTCGTGACCGGGCCGCGCTTCGTGCGCTGTCAGCGTCCAGGCGCCCGCCTCGTAGGTGTCGTCCGTTTGTTTCCAACTGCCATCGTCGTTTTGCGTCAACAGTGGAATCACGAAAAACGGGTATTCGCCGGTATTTCCGATCAAGCGCGGCGGCTGCAAATGCGGCGCCGGCTGTGCCGCGGTCTCTGCGGCGGATGCAATCCGAATTCCAGCCTTGCGCTCGGGCAACGAGATGAGTTTTTCGCGCACGATAATCTCTTCGATGGCCTGCAGAACGGAATTGTAATGGTCGAGCAACTTGTCGCCGTCGATAGCTCCGTCGCGTTTCAGCAACCTGATTACCTCACGGTAATCGGTAGTGTCGTAGCCTTTTTCCGCCGCAATCAAAGGCGCGAGCGCCTCCATTTCACCGCGAATGTCCATGTAACCCTTGGTCGCCTGCTCGATCAGATCCATCGGCTCGGCGTCCACACCCCATTGCCTTAGCGCATCCTCGTAAAGATCAGCTGGCAGGCGGAAGTCGTCACGCGCGCGAGGCAGAATTTCCGCCCTGACCCAGTCGGAATATTCCCGCATTTGGCCGGCAAGGGTTGCGTAGCTCTCTTCCCATCCCTGCAGGTCGGTACCTGCGAGCAGGTCTTCGATACCGGCGATCATCGTCTCAGCACGCTCCAGGTCCTGCTCAACCTCACCGCGGTATGGACCGACCAGGCCCTCGACATCGAATCGCTCTGTAGTCCGGTCCTTGGCGAGTTGCGTGAACGGCGTGTAACCGTCAGCAACACCTGCATATTTTTCAAGCCGGGCAATAGCCGCAGGGTAACGGTCACGCGAGTTCTGCGGATCGATGATCCCGCGTATACCAAAAAAGATTGTTTGGCTGATGTTGTAATAAGGCAGCATCTGCGCGTAATTCAGATCCGCACTCATGATGTTGTCTTCAAGCATCTTGATCAGGATTCCGAGGTCCTGTCTCACTTTGCTGTCGGACTCGTTCTTGCGGCGAACCTTTAGCTCCTCGAGCAAATCCGCAGACATCTTTCTCGATCGCTCCTGGATGCCGGGTCCGAGATCCGATATTTCTTCATCCAGGCCGTCCACGCCAAGTCGACCCGCTCCTTCCGGGCTGAGTTTTGCCAGGACATCGAGCACAACCTGCGCATGGGCGTCGCTCTTTTCGACCCATGTTGCCGCCAGTGCCGGGCTGGAATTCGCCAGCAGAATTGCAGCAATTAAGCTAAAAGTGATCCGATTTCGCATGTAATATTCTCCCCTAATCTACGCGTAGCATCGTACTTAGATGCCTGATCGTTGCAAAAGGATTCAGACTTGTTGGATTATTTTGAAGATTTTGCGGCAGAGCGCAAGTTGAGCCCCGCCGTGTTGGCCGCGGCACTTGGCGCCTGTGCAACCGAGACCCTGCTCCTGAACAGCGAACGAATCGAGCAGCGATTTGGCAGCTACGGAGTGGATGTCCTCGCAAGTGAGGCTGGGCTGCGCCGGTCCAGCCTGTTCAGCATCGCGAACCAGCAGCGCGTCTGCCGTACCTATTCAATTGTGCGATTTACTGATCAACCAGACCGCAGCTACGGGCACGAACACACGAAAGTTCTTGAAGGAAACTCTCTTGGCCAGGTCTTCCGGTCTCACGGATGGAGCATTCACAAACAGACCCTGCATATTGGGTCCGTGGAAGTCGAAGGACCTGCGTCGGAAGTATGCGAATTGATGCGACTGCGTGGCACGCAGGTTCTGGCGCTGCATGTCTACCAATTACTGCTTGTAAAGAACACGCAAGTTTTCGAGTACGCGCTGATCATTGAGGCCCACCACCCCGATCATCTGTCGTCATCCGACTTGCTCGAAATTTATCATTACGACGACTCTGAATCGCTGTCGGCCGACGCGTTGCTGAAACTGACCGCTTTACTTAAGTCGAAGAGTGCTGCGTGACAATTGTCGTCCCCGTTTAATGAGAATAGACTGCTCGCAGGTTCATCGCGAAACATCGTTGAGGGTCAAGGTATGAAAGCCAAGGAATTGCTCAAACTGGTTCTGACAGGCGTTTGTTTGATGGGGTTCACGTCCACATTCGCCCAGGATTCCGCCAATGATCAGGCGGATGTCTGGACGATTATCGAGGGACAGTGGGATGCGCAGGAAAAAGGCGACAAGGACTGGGCCGACGAAATGCTGACCGAGGATTTCACCGGCTGGTTGAAAAATTCTCCGGCGCCTCGCAGCAAGACGTCGACCAAAATGTGGAATCGCGTCAATGAAATGACGGGCAAGATGATCGCGCACGAACTGTATCCTCTTTCTATCGTGGTTCGCGGCGATGTTGCCGTCGCACATTATCTCTATCGCAGCGCGATTCAATCGACTGACGAAAGCATAGAAATGGGGAACGGACGATATACGGATGTCCTGGTCAGGACCGACGATGGGTGGAAGTTTCTCAGCTGGCATGGCGGCAAAGACTAGGGCTTGTTAAGGGTTAGTTCAGGTAAGGCCACCTACACTTGCCCCATAGTCAACAGGTCCGCAGGTAATTGGACCATCCGGAGGCCGTATGAATACTCGAACCACAGCAGCTTTGATGTTCCTGGTGCCAGCTTTCGCCCTGGCCCAGACACCTGTTGACGATAACGGCAACGTTGTCAGCCACTACGAATCCCAGGCCGACATTATGTCAATTGGCGATGGCGCACCCCCGCTGTTGTCTCATGCGGACCTGCAGGAACTTGTGGGACCGATAGCCCTCTACCCTGACGACCTCCTGGCCATCGTCTTGCCAGCGTCCGCTTACCCTCTGCAAATCGTCGAGGCGGCCCGATTTCTCAAGGCACTGGAATCCGATCCAGGTCTGACACCAGACGAGGACTGGGACGATGCCGTCGTGGCGTTGCTCAACTACCCGGAAATCCTGGCGCTACTTAACGAAGACCTGGACTGGACCCTGCAACTGGGTGATGCCGTGGTTGCACAACAGGCTGACGTAGTAGCCGCTGTTGAAACCTTCCGCGATCGCGCTTATGCCGCCGGTAATTTGAAAAGCGACGAGTACCAGACGATTTCCGACGACGACGGTGTGATCACAATCTCACCAGTGTCGGAAGACGTAATCTATGTCCCTTACTACGAGCCGGCCAAAGTGGTTTATTACCAACCGGAGCCGGTCTATTACTACTACCCGAGACCCTATCCCGTTTACTACTACCCGTACGCGTCGAACTACAGTTTCCGATACGGCTACTTCTGGGGTGTAACCACAGCATTCTCCATGGGTTGGTACACGGATAGTTTGTACGTCTATCACAACAGCTACTACGGGCATCCGTATTATGGCCACACGTACTGGAATCAATGGTATTACCGCCGCCCGTCTATCAATGTGTATAACAACTACTACGTGAATGACTACCATGGGCAAGGCGACCGGTATTCGCATGGCGATCACTGGCAAGCCCGGGAATCCCGCCGAGAGTATGTCCGTCGCGAGGGCTATACACGCAATGAAAATCACGACGGAGAAAGAAGGCAAAGTTACGGCGAAAAGAGAGGGCCCAGGGTACCGGTATCCTTTCGCGAAAGAGATGCACAACAGGTAAACCGGAATACGACTACCCGGGTTCCGTCGACACGCAATAGCGGCAGCTCTGCAAACGTCGCCAATCAATCGCGCGACGTGTCTCGACAAAACCTCGTCGGTCAATCTCGAGAAGGTCAACGCCAGGACGTAACAGCGCAATCGAGAAATACGCAACGTTCGGCGCGCACCGAAAGGTCATCAGGCGAAAACTTGAGCCAGCAGCTCAATGCAAGCGCTCGCGATACGCGACGACGCCAAACGACCACAGTTACCGAAACCCGTGACACGCAGCAGCGCACCGCTAATACTTCGCAGGCTCGCGATACGCAGCCGCGTTACACGGGAATCTCGCAGAGTCGCAACACGCAGCAACGCAGTACAAACACGCAGCAACGCAGTACAAACGTTGCACAGGCTCGCGACACGCAACCACGCACGACAGCTGCACCCGCTGCGGTCACGCCCGTTCGCAATACACGACGGCAGGAAGCAGTGCAGCATTCGAATCGGCCCGCACCTGCCCGAACCGAGCGAGCACCTGCACCGCAACAGAATCGCGCTTCCTATTCACCACCGCCGCGGACACAGCCTTCAAGCTCGAGTCCACCGCGAAGCCAGGAGAGAAGCAGCAGCGCCCCTTCTGATCGATCGGGAAGCAATGCACGGCAAAGCCGAAGTGCGGAGCGCAGCAGGCGCTAGTCTTTAGCTCTTGTCACCGGAATCCTCCCTGCTCTCACCATCAGCGGAGGCTTCTTTAGTCAGCTCCCACGCAAGAAAAGCAATGCAGCCAGCGGAGATGAGTGCCAGGATAATTGCGGCATAAGGAAGAATGCTTCTCATCGGCGGATGGTAACACCTCCGTTATTCGGAGGCGTCCTGCGAATTTTCCGAACCCTGCAGCCGTCCTGCCTTGCGCAATGCTTCACGTAAAACAAATTCGATCTGGGCGTTTAAACTGCGCAGATCGTCTTTCGCCCAACGCTGCATCGAATCCAGTGTCCTGGAATCAACTCGCAGCGCAAATGATTTTTTTGATGGCATCTTTGAGTCCGGCTCAGGTGTAAAGCGAGCCGGTATTCAGGACGGGTTGAGCGCTTTCGTCACTACAGAGTACGACGAGAAGATTGCTGACCATTGCCGCTTTTCGTTCCTCATCGAGCTCTACAATCTTGTTTTCCTGCAGCTCGGCCAAAGCCATGTCAACCATGCTAACGGCACCTTTCACGATGAGTTTGCGTGCCGCAATAATCGCCGATGCCTGCTGCCGGCGGAGCATGGCATTCGCAATTTCCGGTGCGTAAGCTAGATGCGTGATGCGAGCTTCGATAACCGTAACGCCCGCCGTCGTCAGCCGATCCTGTATCTCCCTTACCAAGGCTTCCGCGATTTCTGCCGGATTACTCCTCAGGGAGATCAGCTCGCCATCATGTGGCTCATACGGGTACGTCGTGCCCAGGTTACGCAGTGCCGACTCGCTCTGGATTTGCACGAATCCAGCATAGTCATCGACCTCGAATAGGGCCTCTGCCGTATCGAATACCTTCCAAACGACAACGGCTGCGATTTCGATCGGGCTGCCGTTAGCGTCATTAACTTTGAGCTTGTTGCTCTCGAAATTCCTGATGCGCGTAGAGACTGTTGCCTTTGTATAAAAGGGATTCGCCCATTTCAGTCCAGGATCGCGCGCCGTGCCGGCGTATTTTCCGAATAGCTGCAGAACCTTCGCCTCGTTCGGGTGCACCATGAACAAGCCGACCCAGCAAATAAGGACGATAATTGACGCGATGATGGCAAAACTCAGCAAGGGAATGGACTGAGCATGAAATGCCCGCATAACGAGGTAGGCGAAAAACAACTGCGCCACCAGCAACACAACCAGCATCAGGTAACCGGACGGTACTGTTCTTTTGATTTCGCGAATCATGTCGTGCTCCTCACGAGGATTATTGAGTTACATTTATTTTGATATCATTTTGATATCGCCCGTCCCGGAAGTCAAGCTGCGAAACGCCGTGAATCCCGCCATAATCCCCGCATGCACAGATTCCTGGAAGAAATTCGGCGCCGAAATGTCCATCGCGTCGCCACGACCTACGCCCTCGCCGCCTGGATCCTGATCGAAGCCGGTTCCGTATTGCTTCCGACTTTCGGCATCCCCGACTCGTTCTTCAAGACCTACGTCATTATCGTTTCGGCTGGATTCGCTATCACGTTGATTCTGTCGTGGGTGTTCGAAGTCACGCCCGACGGCATAAAGCTCGAGCGGAACATCGACCGATCTACGTACGCACCTCGCTCCGGCGACAGCAAAAATTACCTGATCATTGGGCTGCTCGTCGTGGCACTTGGCGTTTCAATTACATTCAACGTCACCGGCATGCGAGACGAAGCTCCCGACGCAGTCGAAACGGCTCTGCACAACTCGGTTGCCGTGTTGCCTTTCACAAGCCGCAGTTCAATCGAAGAAAACCAGTTTTTCGCTGACGGCATCCATGAAGACATACTGATGCGACTAGCAGAGATCAAATCCCTGCGTGTCATTTCCAGAACATCAGTCAATGAATACCGGGACACCAACAGGAATCTGCGCGAGATCGGCGAGGAACTGGGTGTATCGACGATCGTCGTCGGCACCGTGCAGCGGGCCGACAACCAGGTTCGAATATCGGTTCAGCTGGTCGACGCCAAAACTGACGACCAGATTTGGGCGGCGACTTACGATCGGGAGCTGTCCATCGAAAGCCTGTTCAAGCTGCAGACGGAAATATCCTCGCAAATTGCGTCATCGTTACGCGCGGCCCTGACCCCGGAGCAGGAAATTCGCCTTGCGACGATCCCAACCAACAGTATCGAGGCGTATGCAGAATACGTCGCTGGCAGAGAGAACCTTCTCAAGCGAAATTTCGCCACGCTAATTGCCGCGCGGCAGCAATTCGAACACGCCATTGAACTCGACCCACAGTACGCCCAGGCGTACGCCTCGCTGGCGGAGACCATTTTGGTCACGCTGTCTAATCATAAATCTATCGCAACCGATGAAGCGTTTTCACTGGCAGCAACTCACCTCGCTGAAGCTCTGCGTATCGACCCCGGTTTGCCGCAGGCTTACGCGGTGCGCGGACTCATGGAAATGATGCAATGGGAAGGCACACGCGTCGGTTCCGGGAATTTCGCGGCGGCCGCATCTTTCGAAAAGGCGATCGAACTCAATCCGAGCCTTTCCGATGCCTACGTTTGGTTCGCATCGCTGCGCAGAGTAGAAGGCGAAATCGAGGATGCCGTCGACCTTCTGATGACGGCGTTAACTCTCGATCCACTTAGCCGTATTCCCTATGTGAACCTGCCCAGCTTGCTCGCGATGGAAGGACGCAACGAACGAACAACCGAACTCCTGTTGCATGCGATCAATATATTTCCCGAGTGGGCGACGCCCTACAACTACCTGAGCGCGCACATGAAGGGGCTGGGCCGGCTTGATGAAGCAATCGCCTGGGGCCTAAAGGAGTCTTCCTTGAGTGAAGACCCCATGACCGGAGGCGCCTTGATCGGCATCTACCAGGATTTCGGCGATGATGCAGAAATCATGGCGTTCATCGAGTCGTTCCCAAAAGATCATCCGGTGTATCCGATTGGCGAAAGCTACTGGCTCTACACAAGCGGCGATTACGAAGGAAGCCTTGCCGCAATCGAGCCTTTTGCGACTGACTCTGCTTTCCCGCTGGACTTTACGTACCCGATCATCATCGCGGCATCCATCATGACGCGGGATTTTGATCGCGCGTATGAGTATTTATTGAAAAGCAATCCGAAACTCGGCGAAGACGCCGAAACGACAGTGGACCGGTACAATCTGCAGTCCGCCATTTTGCTTGCCTATGTGGAACAGCAACGCAATCACCCACAGGCTGCCGCGCGTCTGCTGCAACAGGCAGAACCGATCGTCCGCAGCACTCCCCGGCTGGGTATGGCGGGACATGGCATCCGGGACGTGCAACTGCTGACCTTGCAAGGACGCCGGAACGAAGCGATTGAAGCCCTGACACAGGCCGTTGCAGAAGGATTCGTGAGCTCACGAGCCTATGATTTCTGGTCTTTCGACGAAGACCCGATTATCGAACCCTTGAGAAGCGATGCTCGATTCGGCGAGCTGCGGCGGCGAATGAACGAGCGACTGGAGGAAATGCGGCGCAACGTCGAGCTCGCAAAATCCTCAGGTGACTGGAGCGCCCTGCTCGCCAAGGCCGAAACCGTCTAGAGCCTGCACTGGCCGCCGCTACGGGCGTCATTGGCCGCTTGCTTATACGTCGACCTTTCCCAGCACAACCATCAACAAGGTCAGGGCTATCGGGGAAGGTACCTGGTCCTACCGTTCAGCCTGCCGCCTCCACACGCCCCCAATTGACTTCGTTGCCTTCTACGGGCCGGGCGGGAATGTTCTGTGACAGGAGCAGTGAACAAACGGCGAATCCTGCGCCTATCAGGAAGACAGCGGCAGTCGACACCATCCAGACCAGGCCCAGTGCCGCCGGCACAACGATTGCTGCTATGTGATTGATCGTGAACGACACTCCAGCGCTGCTGGCAATGTCCCCGGGGCTCGCAATCTTCTGGAAATAGGTGCTCATGGCGATGGCCAGGGCAAAAAACATGTGGTCAACAACATACAGTGCTGCGCCGATATAGGGATTCTCGACGTAGGCGTAGGCAACAAAGACCACGATCAGACCGAGGTATTCGATTGTGAGGGCCTTGCGCTCGCCGATCCGGCCGATCAGGCCACCAATCCGCTCCGCGAATACCCAGTTGAACAGGTAGTTGATCAGGAACAAAAGCGCGACCTGCGATGCGGAATAGCCAAACTTTTCGACCATCAGAAAGGCCGCAAATACGACAAAAATCTGGCGGCGTGCGCCCGACAGGAACTGCAGGGCGTAATAAAGCCAGTAGCGTTTGCGGAGCACCAGCTCGGTCGTCTGCTCGTACTCGGCCTTAAAGTTCGGGAATCCCAGCCACATGAACAGGGCAAGACCCACACAAACGCCGCCGCCAAGGGCAAATATCCAGACGTAGTCGAGGTGCAGCAGTTCCAGCAGGCACCAGAGAGCCGCGTAGACGACCAGCGAGGTGATCGCACCGATCGAGATCAGTTTTCCGAATGCCTGTGGCGCCTCCTCCTTCCTGAACCACTGCAGGGCCAGCGACTGCTTCAGAACCTCGAAATAATGAAAGCCGGCAGACATCAGCACCGTTGTGCAGTAAAGCCCGATCGGCGTTGGAAAGAATCCCGCGAGCGCAACGCCGGCGCCGAGAATCGCAAGCGCGATGACGGCAAAAGGCTGCTCCCTGACGACGAGCAGGACGAATACCGTTGTAAATGCCAGAAAGCCCGGCACTTCCCGCAAGCTCTGCAATATGCCGATTTCGACGCCCGTAAACGCGGCCCGCTCAATAACAAAATTGTTGAGCAGCGCTGACCAGGTACTGAAAGCGACCGGCATCGCCACAGACATCAGGATCAACAGGGTTCTCGGGGTCTTCCACGGGTGTTCGTGCATCGGCGGAGCTTAGAGAGGTGGGCGCCGAGCGTCAATCAAGGTCGCCTGGACCTAAAAAACGTCGCAAAATGCGTTACATTTTCGTTTATTTGCCAGTACAATGTGCCGCATGGCAAAGACCAAGGTATCCACACTGAACCTGCGCATCGAACCCGGACTCAAGGAAGCGGTTCGGGTAGCCGCGGCGCGTGAGCATCGCAGTGTGGCGAACATGATCGAAATGCTGATCCGCAGGCATTGTGACAAGACCGGAATCTCGATTCCGGAACAAAATGATTTTTTCCCGGGGGCTTCAAATGGATGAACGATTGTTGCGGGCGATGGTTGCGGCGGGCGCCATCAAGAACATCAACATTATCGCCAGCGGCGCTCGATTTCACATCGAGGCCAAAACGCCAAACGGGCCCATTACGGCGGAGACGCGTAAGGGCAAGGTGAAAACCTGGGTTACCCTGGATGCGGCTGCTCGCTGGGTGCGCAGCCTCGGGATTGGTGCGGCCCAGATCAATCTTGCGCACTGGCAGCCGGGCCAGCGCGAACTGTCCGTCTAGATCACTTCAAAACGGCGGAGACTGGCTTAATCAGCCTTGTTTGCCGTCGGCCACTCACCGCCGAGGGGAAACGGCTTCTCGTCCGAGTTGAAGGTCAGATAGCAAGCGATGTTGTAGATGTAGCTGGCCACGCTCTGCCCCACCTGCTGAATCTGCCGATTGACCTCGCCAGTGAACAGCACCCAGAAAAATCCAAGTACCACAATCAATGAACCCGCGGCGAATGCCACGCTGATCAATGCACAACTGATGAGCATGAACAGGCCTCGCAGCCAGGTCACCCTGGATTTCAGATTCTCCTCAATCGGGTTGCCGGACTTGTTTTCGTCGACAAATACATGATCTGCCGGTCGATCCTGGTCACTCATCGCATTGCTCCTGTGCGGGCCTTTGCATATTGTTACAATCTTCGACATTCCGAACCAGCGAAATATCCCATGATGCAAAAACTCCTTATTGCGGCTATTTGCGCCTTTGCAATCTCCGCTTGCGACCGTTCCGAGACTGCAGATACGGGCGCCCTGGCACAGCGAATCGCTAAAGAAGGCATCGTTGTCGATACGCACATTGACGTTCCGTACCGCTTGGAGGCCCGGCCCGACAACGTTTCCGCCGCAACAGAAAGCGGTGATTTCGATTATCCGCGGGCCGTGGAAGGTGGCCTGAACGTGCCATTCATGTCGATTTACACGCCGGCGTCACTGGAAGCCACCGGCCGGTCCCGGGACGTCGCGGACGGATTAATCGATATCGTCGAGGGCATCGTCGAACAATCGCCGGACAAATTTGCAATTGCCAGGTCCCCTGCCGACGTTCGCGAGCAGTTTGCCGCAGGCCTCATGTCGCTCCCGATGGGCATGGAAAATGGCTCGCCGCTGGAGGGCGACCTCGCCAATCTTCAATATTTCTACGACCGCGGTATCCGCTACGTCACGCTCACCCACAGCATGTCGAATCACCTCGCCGACTCTTCCTATGACGAGCGAAGGCAATGGAACGGCTTGAGTGACTTCGGGGCCGAAGTCGTCGCAGAAATGAATCGCCTGGGAATCATGGTTGACGTCAGCCACGTATCCGACGACGCGTTTTGGCAAATTATCGAACTCAGCAAGGCACCGGTCATCGCATCACACTCCTCCGCCCGCCACTTCACGCCGAACTTTGAGCGCAACATGAGTGACGACATGATCAGGGCTCTCGCCAGCAAGGGCGGCGTAGTTCAGATCAATTTCGGATCCAGCTTTATCACGGCTGCAGCGCGCGAATATATGACGGCTCGCACCGAAGCCGGCAAAGCCTACGCCGCTCAGCATCCGGAGTTATCCGAAAGGGATATGTACCGCCTGTATCCCGCGATTTTCGAAGCTGAACACGGAAAGTTGCCGTTCGCAACGCTGGACGATGTGTTAGACCACATCGATCACGTCGTAAAGCTGACCAGCATTGAGAACGTCGGTATCGGATCAGACTTCGATGGCGTCGGCGATTCTCTGCCTGTCGGTCTAAAAGATGTCAGCGCTTACCCTAACCTCATCAAGGGCCTGTTGGATCGTGGCTACAGCGAGGCCGACATCCGGAAGATTCTGGGCGAGAATCTGCTCCGTGTTTGGCAGGCAGTCGCGGACTATGCGGCCACGACGTCCAGCAGGACGTAGCGCAGCAACACTTCATAACTCGACTTGTCGAGTTTCATGCCGTCCGGCAATTCCAGCGTATGTATCGGTTCATCGTCGGCGCTGCGTATGTCCAGGAAGTGCTCGGTGCCGTCACGATAGACCCGATACTTTACGTCCCGGTGGTCGTCGAATTTCAGCAGGACCTGTGAGTCGGTCCAGTCGAGAATCGTCGCTCTGCTCATGATTTTCTCCGATTCGTTCAGCAGTTAACCCAGGTGTTGCAAGGGCTGTGCCAGAAATCGGAGGACTATCTTTTACTTTTTAATTTCAATTCGTTATGGCGTTTTCCCCGATTATCTATCAGGAAGCGGAGCGCCAGTAATTGTCAGTTTTTGACAGGGAATTCAACAGAATCGCGACAAGTGATTGACATAATTTCTAAAGTGGCCAGAAGAATAAGATCGCAGGAACCGAAACGACTACGATCAATATCTCCAGTGGCAGTCCCATGCGCCAGTAGTCCCCGAACCCGTAACCACCGGGCCCCATGATCAACGTATTGTTCTTGTGGCCGATCGGCGTCAGGAATGCGCAGGACGCGGCGACAGCAACGCCCATCAAAAACGGATCGGGACTCACGCCGAGGCGCGACGCAATTTCAACTGCGATCGGCGCAGCGATGACGGCAGTAGCCGTATTGTTCATGACGTCGGAAAGCGTCATCGTCACTATGACGAGCAAAGTCAGCACAACGACAGCGGAGTAGCCGGCAGAAATATCAACGATGCTGCCGGCAATCAATGCTGTGCCGCCGGTCGCCTGCAAGGCACCGCCTATTGGAATCATGCAGCCAAGCAACACAATCACGGGCCACTCGATGGAAGTGTAAACATCGCGAATGGGAACGATGTTGAAGAGTACATACAGCGCCGCTGCGCAGCCCAGGGCAATCGGCAAATACACGAGCCCGACACTCGCAAAGATTATGGCCGCCGCAAATATGCCAACGGCCCACCAGGCCTTGTCGCGTTGAATAACGCGCTGACCCCGGTCAGCCAAAGGCAACAATCCCAGGCGGTTGTTGGTATCACTGATTCGCTCGTCAGTGCCAATCAACAACAGGACATCGCCGGGCATGAGCGTCAGATTCCTGACATTGTCGCTAAATCGCTTCCCTTGTCGTGACACCCCGACCAGTGCAACCCGATAGCGATACAACAAGCGCAGCGACCGCACCGAGCGACCCGCCAGTGCCGACGACTCGGGCAGAACAACCTCGTTGAGAACCAGGTCGTCGCTACCCAGTTGAGCCTCACCTTTGCCTACGTATTCGAGTTGCAGGCTGCCCAGCGCCTCCTCCAGGTTGTCAGGACTCGCTTCGACAATGAGATTGTCTCCTTCCCGGATCTCAACGGCCCTGGCCAGCCCGGGCAGGCGCCGTCCGCGCCGAATGAGCCCAAGGATTTCAACGTCGCTGCGCGCAGCCGCCTCGTCCAGATCACGGACGTGCTTGCCAATTGCCGATGACCCCTCTGGCACCCGCAGCTCGGCAATGTAATCCGCAAGATTGAATAGTTCCCTGCCCGCATCCGTGGACTGGCGCTGGCTCGGTAACAGGCGCCAACCGATCAGCGCGACATAAGCGACGCCGACGATCGCGCAGGCCAGACCCACGGGCGCAAAATCGAACATGCGATACGGCTCGCCCAGCGCATCGCCACGGAACTCGGCAATCACGATGTTGGGCGGCGTTCCGATCAGCGTAATCATGCCGCCCAAAATGGATGCAAACGACAGCGGCATCAGCGACAAAGCCGGGCTACGCCCGGCCTTTTTCGCCGCCTGCAGATCGACGGGCATGAGCAACGCCAAAGCAGCGACATTGTTCATTAGCGCTGAAAGTGACGCCGCAAGGCCGGACATGATGGCGATGTGCGTAGCCAGTTTTCTCGACGCGTCAATCAGGTAGCGAGCAACAAGCTCTATGGCACCGGAGTTGGACAGGCCCCGGCTGACGACGAGGACCAGCGCAATAATGACCGTAGCCGGATGGCCAAACCCGGAAAACGCATCTTCTTTCGGCACAATCCCTGTCAGCAGCGCGACCATCAACGCTACAAAGGCAACAAGGTCGTATCGCCACCGGCCCCAGATCAGAAATACGAAAACGAAAAACAGCAACCCGAATAAGGTTATTTGGTCGGGCGTCACTACTTACATCTCGATGGACGGCACGAACGGTTCAATACCGATGGCTCGATACAGGTCTTCCGGGCGAAACAGAGTATCGCCTTTCATTACCAATACGGCCCGTCGGACAGCACTGATGTCCTCAAAAGGATTGCCGTCGACCAGGACCAGATCCGCATCCTTGTCGATCTCAATCGACCCCTTGCGGTCAGCGACGCCGGTAACTCTCGCCGAATCCAAAGTTGCGATCCGCAAAACGTCCGCGGCAGGAATGCCCGCCTCTACATAAAGCTCAAGTTCGCGGTGGACGGTGAAGGCAGCCATGTTGTCGCTACCCGGCACCAGCTGAATACCGATGTCGTGTAAAGCTTTTAGCATAGCGGCCTGATTCCCGGCTGATCGAAGCCAGGCGTCTTCCTGGTCTCGCTTGTTCATCTCCACGTTGTACATGCCACGAGCGACATTCGGCGGAAGGTGATCGACAACAGCCGCAAACGTCGGGTCCGGCGTGCCGGCGATGTGCCGTAGCGAGGTGTCGAAAATGGCCGCCGTCGGATCGATCGTCACTTCGTTTTCTTTCAACAATTCGAGGAACGCCTGCACTTCAGCACTCTTCAGATCCAGGTTCCCGGCTTCATCGCCGTAGAGCGTGAAGCGGATCTGCTGCCGCGTGTCCTCCCGATCGCCGGCGAGGAAATTCAGAAATACCATGTTGATGTGCTGAATCTCGTCATAGCCAGCGCGAACGGCCTGTTCCGCTGACATGAAGGCAGGAATGTGGCCGCTCACTCGCATACCCAGCGAATGCGCGCGCGCCGCGATTGGTGCTACCCATTCAGGTTCGATCGAACTGTACAACTTGATCTGGATGTAACCGTTCTCTGCATAGAAATCGACGCGATCCAGGGCATCCTTCAGGGTTTCGGCTGCCCAGCCTGATGCGTAGGGACCGGCCTTGTCCATGAACCCGGCGCGAAATGTGTTTGGACCGATGACTTCGCCGGAGTCGTGTTTCGCCGTCAGCTCCATGGTTTTTTCATGAACCCCGCCGATGTTGCGTACGTTGACGATGCCGCCCGCGATGTTCAGGACACCGTCAGACAACGAGAAATGCCCATGCATATCCCACAGGCCCGGCATCAATGACTTTCCGCCACCATCGATGCGCCGGGCATCCGGACTGTCGATCGTGCCGGCTGATATGCTTTTTATGACGCCACGATCAATCAGAACACTTTGATCCTCGATTAATCGCCCGTTCACGACGTCGACGAGATTAACGTGTTCGAAAATGACAGGTTCTGCGACACGGGTAGCAAGACCGTTAGCCATTTGCGCAACGAACTCACCGTCCTGTTCGGATTGAATGCCACTCAGTTCACTGAGTACCGCAACATCCCAACCTTCAGGAATCATGCCCAGATAGCCACTTGCGTCGAATGCTGCCACATTCATATTTTCATCGAACCAAAGGTAAGTCGGCGTAAACGCGATTCCATGGACAGCGTACAAAGACAGGACCTGCTCACCACCCGGCGCGTCAACAGTGACATCTCTGACTTTCTCGACACGTGCCCGACCGTTGGGAAACAGGTCGATTGAGCTGTCGATATTGCTGCTCGCCGCCCTGACCAGCGCTCCGAAGGCACCAAAGGTGATGCCCTCATTCGCGAGGTAAAAGGCCGGATCGTCGGTGGCCGCGGAGCCGCTATCTCCTGGCGTACCCCATGACGCGACGCCATTTTCGTAGCTGTAGAATTCATCGATCTCGGATTTGAACGGTGAAATCCCGGTGATTTTCTGCGACGCGATACGACCCCTGTCGTCCAGCTGCAATTCAGAATTCACCGTCCATTCGCGGTTGTTCCAGTGCACGAAGGACTCGTTGGTGATCTTGCCATCGCCGTTCCTCGTGATCGTCGTTCGGCCAGCGGGAGTCGAGCCACCCATATACCAGTCGTACCTGGCCACACTTCCGACCGCCGGCGCAGCTGTTGCTTCTTCGCTCCCTTCCTCCGGACTGCAGGCAACAAGAAACAGGGTGCACAGAGTCAGCAGCAGCCGACCGTAGGCGTATGGCCCTACAGATACGTATTCGTCCCTAGTCAATTGAATTCCTCCTGAACAGAACGGCGATTAGCATAGTGCAGCCACCGAGCAACACGATGGCGGCCTCGAATTTCAGCAACAATTCCAGAGCCCTCTCGACGGACATCGCATCGAAGATAACCAGGCAACCAAAGACTGCTGCTGTGATGATCGCGAAGAAAAGCGTAATGACGACGGTTTTTTTCATTGTGCCTCCTGTCGATGCCAGAACGAGCGTTCCTACCTGCACCGCGCTAGGATACTAGCATGGCCTATCTCGTCATTATTGCCCTCGTCCTGGCACTTGTGCTCGGGCCCGGCGTATGGGTGCAGCACGTACTCAAAAAATACGCTCGACCTGAAGATCGCTATGCCAGTACCGGTGCGAGCCTCGCACGATACCTGCTGGATAAGCATGGACTGCAATCGGTAACTGTCGAAGTTACCGAGTCTGGAGATCACTACGACCCGATCGCCAAAGCCGTCAGACTGACGAGCGACAAACATGACGGACGTTCTCTCACAGCGATCACCGTAGCGGCCCACGAGGTCGGGCATGCGGTGCAGGATCATACGGGCTACGCGGCGCTGAAATGGCGCACACGGCTGGTCCGGGCGATGAGCGGCATCGAGAAAATCGGCGCGGGGATACTCGTGATTTCACCCATACTGGGTATCCTGACGCGGGTGCCTGCACTGGGGCTTTTGACCTTTCTCGCCGGTATGTTGACGCTCGGAACATCGGCGGTGGTGCATTTCATCACGCTACCCACTGAATTCGATGCCAGTTTCAATCGCGCGTTGCCTATGCTCGACCAGCATCGAATTCTGAAATCGCCGGACCGCGCCCATGCGCGCAGACTCCTGACCGCGGCCGCACTGACCTATGTTTCAGCTTCGCTCATGAGCCTGCTGAACATCGCGCGCTGGATCGCCATACTTCGTCGCTAAGGGCGTATCTCAAGCCTCTGTTTTAAAAAGACTTTTTTGTTGGGGCCCAGTAGGACACGGCGATGCACGCGATTGGACTGGTTTAGGGCGCGCGGCACTGCTATTATCCGCGCCCGAAAGCCCGTCCTACCTGACACACAGCACTGCACTCGCTGTCAGGAAGCGCTCCAAGGACCGGCATGGAATTACGTGCACCCACCTCGATTATCTGCCGGATTCTCGCTTTAGGTAAGGCTACGAGAACAGCTTATGGCGTGGCAAGCAAGAAAGGTCGGTGCCAGGAAACAACTAACAGAGCTGAAGTATTGAAATGAAAGACCTTAGCACCTACCGAAATATCGGTATTTTCGCCCACGTTGACGCGGGCAAGACCACGACCACAGAACGAATCCTGAAACTGACCGGTAAGATCCACAAGATCGGCGAAGTTCATGATGGTGAAACTACGACTGACTTCATGGATCAGGAGCGGGAGCGCGGCATTACGATTCAGTCCGCTGCGACGAGCTGTGAGTGGAACAAACATCGCTTGAACATCATCGATACCCCGGGGCACGTTGACTTCACAATCGAAGTGTATCGTTCGCTGAAAGTGCTCGATGGTGGCATCGGCGTTTTCTGCGGTTCCGGCGGCGTTGAGCCCCAGTCTGAAACAAACTGGCGTTATGCGAACGACTCGGAAGTCGCACGCATCATTTTCGTCAACAAGCTTGATCGCATTGGCGCGGACTTCTACATGGTCGTAAAGCAGGTGGAAGAGATTCTCGCTGCGAAGCCAGTTGTCATGGTGCTGCCAATCGGCGTCGAAGAAAAATTCGTCGGTGTTGTTGACCTTTTGACCGAAAAATCCTGGGTCTGGAGTGACTCCAGTGACCCAATGTCTTACACCATTGGCGACGTCCCTGAGGACATGAAGGAACAGGTCGCCGAGTGGCGCGAAAAACTCGTGGAGACTGCGGTTGAGCAGGACGACACCATCCTTGAAGCTTACCTTGACGGCAAGACGCCGTCGGTTGCGGACCTGAAGCGTTGCATACGCAAGGGCACGATCGCGCTCAACTTCTTCCCAACCTATTGTGGATCTGCCTTTAAAAACAAAGGGATACAGAACATACTTGATGGAGTTATTGATTATCTGCCGAACCCGACAGAAGTCACTCCGCAGCCTGAAGTCGACCTTGAGGGTAACCCGACGGGCGGTTTCGCAATTGTCGATCCGGACAAGCCACTGCGCGCATTGGCGTTCAAGATCATGGACGACCGCTACGGTGCGCTGACCTTTACGCGTATTTACTCGGGCCGGATTGAAAAAGGCGATAGCGTTCTCAATACCTTCACAGGCAAGACCGAACGCATCGGCCGTATCGTGGAGATGCATGCAGACTCGCGTGCTGAACTCGATTCAGCGCAAGCTGGTGACATCGTCGCCCTGCTCGGCATGAAGATGACCCGAACGGGTCACACGCTCGCCGATCCAGATCATCCGGCGACATTGGAGCCCATGGTATTCCCGGATCCCGTGATTTCCATCGCGATTTCGCCCAAGGACAAAGCTGGTAACGAGAAAATGTCTGTCGCTCTGAACAAGATGGTTCAGGAAGATCCGTCATTCCACGTTGCTACGGATGAGGACTCGGGCGAAACGATCATCAAGGGTATGGGCGAGTTGCATCTTGATATCAAGGTCGACATTCTGCGCCGCACTCACCATGTCGACGTTGAGATGGGTAAACCCCAGGTCGCCTACCGCGAAACAATTACGCGGCAGATCTCGGACACGTACACGCACAAGAAACAGTCGGGCGGTTCCGGCCAGTACGCCAAGATCGAATATGAAATCGAACCTGCGGAGCCGAATGTCGGTTACGTATTTGAGTCCAAGGTGACGGGCGGTAACGTGCCGCGCGAGTACTGGAGTGCGGTCGAAAAAGCGTTCAAGTCCTGCATGGTCGAGGGCACGATGGCTGGTTATCCCCTGCTCGATGTCAAATTCACTTTGATGGACGGCGCATTCCACGCCGTTGACTCATCGGCGCTCGCGTTCGAGATTGCGACCAAAGCGGCTTACCGCCAGTCCATTCCGAAAGCGGGACCCCAATTGCTTGAGCCGATCATGAAAGTCGACGTGTTCTCGCCTGACGATAATGTCGGTGACGTTATCGGCGACCTGAACAGACGGCGCGGTATGATCAAGTCGCAGGATGCCGGTCCGACCGGCGTACGTGTCAAAGCCAATGCACCACTGGCTGATATGTTTGGCTACATTGGGCATCTGCGAACCCTGACGTCCGGGCGTGGTCAGTTTTCAATGGAGTTCTCGCACTATGCGGCTTGTCCGCAGAATGTTTCGGACCAGGTCATCAAGGAAGCGGCGGAAAGAAAAGCGAAGAAGTAGCTTTCTTTCACCGCATAAAATCAAGCCCCTGCTGATGCTTTCAGCAGGGGCTTTTTTGTTGCCCGCAGAGCGTCGAATACAAAAAACAAAACGGCGGTCCAGATGAAACCAAAACAAAGCAGATGTGCGTCCGTGAGTACTTCACCGTAGTAGATGCCGGTCCCGAATTGTATCGTGGGCGACAAGAACTGCAGAAAACCGATGCTTATCATCGGCAACCGTCTCGCCGTCAGGGCAAAACACAAGAGAGGAAGTGCCGTAACCGGTCCCGCCATCGCAAGCCAGAAAGTAATCGAGGTATTGCCGCTGGCGAATGCGAGTTGAGACGTCGAGTACAGATAGGCCAGCCACGCGATTGCGAAGGGCAAAAGCATGAGCGTCTCGATGAACAGTCCGGGCATGCCGCCGATTGCGACTCGTTTCCTGACCGCGGCGTACACCGTGAAGCTCACGGCGAGCGACAGAGCAACCCAGGGAAATACGCCGCCCGAGATCGTAAGTATCAGAACTCCGACCGTGGCAAGCCCCACCGCCGCCAGTTGGTAGGGCCGCAATCGTTCTCCGAACAACCAAACGCCAACCAGCATGTTCGTCAGAGGATTAATGTAATACCCAAGACTGGTTTCCAGTATGCGACCATCCTGAATCGCCCAGATGTAGATGAACCAGTTAATAGCAATAAACATTGCGGACAAGGACAGCCAGCCAAGCATCGAGCGATGCTTCAGGGCACGCCCGACCTCGGGAAACTGGCGACGAAAGAGAAGTATCAGCGCCCCGAAAGGAACGGCCCACAGGACGCGATGTGCCAGGACCTCTGTCGCGTCGACTTCGCGAACGAATACGAAATAGACCGGAAGAAACCCCCACATCAGGTAGGTGGCAAGGCCCGCGATTATGCCTTCGCGCGTCTGCTTATCGATGGCTGACACTCCGCTATTCTGCTGGCGCATCGACAGGGCGATAGAACAGCCACGCTTTAAATTGTCGCCATCTGCGGAAGAGATCTTCCTGCAACAGGTACAGGGCAGGAATCAGAAACAGCGTTATTATTGTCGCGAAAATTATCCCATAGCCGATCGAAATCGCCGTTGGAATAATAGCCTGCGCCTGCGGACTGCTTTCGAACATGATCGGCAACAAGCCCGCAGCAGTCGTGAACGAGGTCAGGATAATGGCGCGGAAGCGAGAGAGACCCGCTTCGATGACAGCATCGCGAATGACCACGCCCCTGGCGCGTGCCTTGTTGATGAAATCAACAAGAATCAGGCTGTCATTGACCACCACGCCGGCAAGCGCAATCAAACCAAACAGGGAGAACATGCTGATCGCACGCCCCATGATGATATGTCCGATGACTGCGCCTATTGCGCCAAACGGAATCACTGACATGATGATCAATGGCTGCGCGTAGGAATGTAATGGAATCGCGATCAGCGCGTAAATGAGGAACATGGCGGCCACCAGGGCAACCATTATCTTGCTTATGAATTCCGCCTGATCCTGGCTCGAACCCTCAAGGCCGTAGCGCACGCCCGGGTATCGGGAAAGTAACTCGGGAATGAACTCCTCAGACATGGTACTTATGATCTGCTGCGGTTCCACCAGCTCGGGATCGAGATCCGATGAGACAGTGACGGTGCGCTCTCTGTTTAGCCGCGAAATTCTTGAGTAGCCCTTGCCGAAAGAAACCTCGGCGACCGAGTTGAATGGAACCTCGTCGCCACTCGGCGTGCGAATGCGCATATTCTCAAGGTCGGCGATGGAACGACGTTCCTCAATCGGGTAACGCACCATCACTCGCAGTTCGTCTTTGCCCCGCTGGATGCGTTGCGCCTCTTCGCCATAGAAGGCCTGGCGCACCTGGCGGCCCAGGGATGACATCGTGAGACCCAGCGCTTCCGCCCCCGGTTTGATTGTCAGTTTTATTTCATCGCTGCCCGAGGTCGAGGAGTTACTGATGTCGAACAGGCCTTCATAGCTCGCCAGTTCCTCCGTCAGTTCGGCGGCGGCTTCTTCCAGCGCCTCATAATTGGAACCGCTAAGTTTGAAACTCAACGGCGATCCGCCGCCAATATGGCCAGCTGCGCGAAACTTGAGCTCCTTCATGCCCGGAATCTCGCCGACCGCTTCGCGCCACATCTGCGTGACTTCCTTCATTTCGTAAGGGCGATCTTTGGTGAAAGGGATCTCGACAAACATCTGCGCGCCGGTATCGCCGCGCGTAAATACACCTATGTTCTGGATGATCGGCAGAGAATCCGGGTGTTCCTCAACGTAGTTTCTATTGATCTCGAGCAACGCACCTTCGACTCGCTCAACGGCCGCGTTTCGCGCATGGGGTGCGGTGCCGCTTTGCATTTCAAGATCAACCTGAATGAAATCCTGTGCAAAATCAGGAAAGAGCACCACCCTGGCAATGCCGCTCGTCATCAAGCCGATCGACAGGATCAGGACTGCCGCGAAGACGGTCAGCGTCAATCCCCGATTATCGACGGCCTTTTCGAGCCAGGGCTTGTAGTAGTCATGGATCACTTTATGGAGGCCATGCTGAACATGTCGCTGCAGTTTGAGGAATCCACGTGGAATACGCTCCCACGCTCCTATCGGCCTTTGCGGGCGAAACAGGTCATCTTCGTCGACGGGGCCGATTTTTGCGTTAACCAGATGCGCCGGCAGGATCAGTTTTGACTCGATCAGCGAAAATGCGAGGCAGAGAATAACAACCAGCGCCATCGCCTCGAAGAAGGGGCCGACGACACCGCCTATCAACATCAGCGGTGCGAACGCCGCGATTGTTGTCAGGACGCCGAATGTCGCGGGAACTGCAACAAGATGCGCCCCCTGGATAACATTGTCGAGCGTATGTCCGTCGCGACGAATCTTGGTGTAGATGCTCTCACCAATAATAATCGCATCGTCGACGACGATACCCAGCACGATGATAAAGCCGAATAAGCTGATCGTGTTGATGGTCACGGGCCAGGCCGGCATTATCCAGAGCGCACCCAGGAAGCTTATCGGCAATCCGATAATGACCCAGAACGCCATTTTCATTCTCAGGAACAGCGACAACACGACGAAAACCAGGATGGCGCCGGAGATGATGTTGTTTTCCATGCGATCCAGACTGCCTTCCAGGTATTTCGGAAGATCGATCCAGACATCCATCCGGATTCCCTCTGGAAGCGTCTTGCTTTTCTTTGCAATGTAGGCCTTGACCGCTTTTGCCGTTTCTATTTCGTTTTGTTGCCCGACCGCGACCACTTGCAGTGTCGCCGTCCGTGCACCGTTGAATCGTCCGTATCCGTCGGTCTCAACGAATCCATCATTAATCGTTGCTATATCCCCGAGCGTCAGGCGCGTGCCATCAGGAAAAGTCCGCAACACGAGGGCCGCGAAGTCCTTACCCGTGTACACCTGGCCCTTGGTACGCAACAGGATATCGCCGCCTTCGGATTTTATGGTTCCTCCGGGCATGTCCACCGAAGAGTCCTTGATGGCTTGCGAGATTTCGCTCATCGTCAAACCATACTCACGCAATGTTCTCTCGGACACCTGGACACTGATTTCGTACGGTCGATCGCCGAAATAGATCACCTTGCTGATCGACGGCAATGCCAGGAGCTCATCGCGAATTTCGTTGCCGAGCGACTTGCGCGTGAGATCCGAAAGGTTCCCGTTGAGCGCGACCATCAGGACCGGATTATTGACCTCCTGCTTGTAGATGACCGGCTTTTCGGTGAGCGCTGGAAAAGTCGATATCGCATCGACACGTGTCTTGACGTCACTCAGAACCTGCGTCAAATCCGCATCCGGATTGACCTCGATAGTCACAACGCCACGACCCTCAAATGAATTGGAACGTATTCTTTTGATGCCGAGGATGTCCTGGATCGCCTCCTCGATTTTGATGACGACCCCTTCCTCAACTTCCTGGGGCGCTGCGCCCAGGTAGGGGACTTCCACCTGGATCATGTTGAGTTCGATTTCCGGGTTGGTTTCCTTGCGAATGCCACTCAGTGAAATGAGACCCGCTACAATGATCAGGACCATCAACAGGTTGGCCGCCACATGGTTTGCGGCGAACCAGGCGATCACGCCCTTCTCTGCCGTTACGCCCGGTAGACGCATTATCAGTCCCCAGCCTTTTTGGTGCGCACTTTCAGGCCATCAATTGCAGACTCGAGAACGGTAACGACCACCCTTTCGCCGGGCTCAGCGCCACCCGATATGTAAGCGTGTTTGGCATCCGATCGAACGATGTGCACATTGCGAATATCAATTTTGTCCTCAGCATCGACAAATACCAGTTCATTGGTCCCGCGGATGATGCCGCGCGGTATCTGAATAATGTTTTCGGCGACCGTACCTTCAACGATCGCAGTGACGAATGTTCCTACCGGTAAGGGAACGCCATCGCCATGCAATTGATAGGGATCTTTGACGCGAGCCACGGCGTAGGTTACGCGGCTTTTTTCGTCGACAACGCCCTCAGTTCGAACAATTCTCGCCGGCCACTCAACATCCTGACCCTTCTGCCTCGCAGAAAGTCTGACCTCGGGCCCGACCGCCGCTGCACCTGAACCGGCTATGTCGGTTGGATCCGGCAAATCGACATAAGCCAGGTCGTGGTCGGTCAAGGGAAGCCGGATCTCGGCGAAGTCCGTAGCGAAAACAACGCCGAGTGGCGTCCCCGCGCTCACAAACTCACCAAGGTCCGTATCCTTGCTGCGCACAATTCCTTCGTAAGGGACACGAATATGGGTGCGCTCAAGGTTACGCTGCGCACGCACCTGTTCGGCCTTGGCACTGGCCAGCGCCGCTACGGCAGACGCGTACTCGGACTCCGCCCGATAACCCTGGCTCTGCAGCTTCCTGGCGCCGTCATGCTCGATCTGGCGTTGCGTCACCAACGCTTCCGCCTGCAGAAGCGCGACGTCGTAATTCGTCGGATCGATTCTCATCAGAACCTCGCCTGCCTGAAATACGCCTCCGGCGACGAATTTCGGCGAGATTTCGCTGATAGTGCCGGACACTTCCGCACTCAAGGTCGTTTCCGTTCGGGGTTTTACGGTGCCCTGGCTGCTGATTTCGAACTTTGCCGTCATTGGTTCCAGAACCAGTACTTCCACCAGCGGATCCAGATCCTGCCGTTCTTTCTTGGGGGGTTCGGGCCGCATAGTGCTCATCACCGCAACGCCGGCGACGGCAAATATCAGGATTCCAAGGATCGTAAGTATGCGCATGCGGGGTAGTGCCCTCATTCATTGGATTTGTTGGCGTCGCGAGCGCGTATTCTGAGTCTTTTTGGGCCGGAGTGCAGCCCTTTATCCACAGCAGCCTGAATCGCTGAAAACGGCTTGATTGGGGGCATCCAGAGCAATTTTTGTGACATAACTCCCTGAAATTCGGCTACATAAGACCCAAACTGACCGTCCGGTAAGGCCATCACTGATAAACGGCCGCGACTAGAGCTGATCGAAGTTTATGTACGAACAAGAGTTTGGACTTAAAAAGCGTCCGTTTCGCGCCAACGCGTCCGGGACTGATGTATTCGTCGGGCCGCAGACTGCGAGCATTCTGGCAGGCCTCAAGAAAGCGCTTGCGGCGGACGATGCGATTGTCACTGTTGCAGGACCCATCGGCTCCGGCAAAACGACACTCGTCAATCGCGCTTTGGAGTCCATGGGCACGAAGTGCAAGACCGTTCGCCTCGCCCGAATGCGACTTGAGAGCAAGGATGTCCTTGAGTTCCTTCTCGACGAGCTCGCGGCCGAAGAAAGACCCAACGGCATAATCCAGAAGTTCGGCCTCTTCCGACGTCGCCTTAAGGAGCTGGAAACTCAGGGTACTCGTGTTTTTATCGCTGTTGAGGACGCGAGTCATCTGGGTGCCGAAACCCTGGCCGAACTGGAAGCACTGACGGCCTTCGATGCAGGTGAATCCAGCGGGGCGAGTGTCGTCCTGATGGGTGGTGAGGACCTGGACAAGATGTTGCTCGACACAAAGCTGGTCCGCGTCAAACAACGCATTCGTCACCGCTTTACGGTGGCTCCCCTGTGCGCAGCCGAGTTGCGCGGTTACCTCAGGCATTGCTTCCGTCTCGCTGGCGGCGAATTTGAACGGTTATTCGAAATCAATGCGGCCGCCCTGCTGCATCACCTCGGCGGCGGCGTGTTGCGAACTACGAATAAGCTGGTCGACGCAGCCATGGCAGCGGCCCATGACCAGGATCTCCGAAAAATTTCTTCTGAATTACTTGCAAGAGTTGCTGAAAACGAGTTCGGCTTGAGCGCAACGGGCTTTGATCTCACTGCCCAACCGACGGCATTGCCGGTCCTCAAGCCCGAGGCAGTCGCACCCAGGGTCGCGCCGCCAACTGCCGCGGCGGTTACGCCGACGCCAGCTAAAACGGTTACACCGTCGCCAGCTGCGCCGGTTGCTCAGCAGCCAGCGCCGGTTGCCAAGCCTGAGCCCAAGCCTGTACCAGCGCCCGCCGCCGCTCCGATTTTCGACTTCGCGGAATCAACGAGTGCAAATGAAGCTCCGGCAGAGATGGCAATTCCTGACCTGATCCAGGACACCCTGCCCGACCTGCAAATCCTGGCACCGGCACTCGCCATGGCCCAACCGGAATCACTGCTGGAGCTGGACCCGGAACCGGAACCAGTGCCAGAACTACAAGCGGAGCCCGTCGCCGAACTCAAGACCGCCACCGAATCCGATGGCGATGACGTTCCCGCCTGGGATCGCGACCCAACTGTCGCAGAACTAAGGCCGGACATTGAAGCCCTTGAGGCTGCCCTGGCTTTCGGGCGCAGCGATGACCCCGCACCGGTCGCAGCGATTCCCGAGCCTTTGCCGAAACCGCAGCCAAAAGCACCGGACGTTATTCCGGAAATTACGCTGGATCACGCGATTAGCCAGCGCATTGCCAATAATCTGATTGACGAGCCCGGCGAGATTAGCGCACCCAAACCGGCGACACCTGCAACACCAGCCGCCAGTAACAAGCCCGCTTACATTCCGCCGAAAAAAGCGCCCCAGAAAGCGGACGCAGAACTCGAGAAAATCGCAACGTCACTGGCCAGCGCAAAGTCGCTCGAGGATATCGACGACCGCATGGCGGAAACGCTGTTTGGCGACGAACTCAACTTCGCTGCAGCGCAGTTCATGGCGAACCGACCGCGCGATACATCCGCAAATGATGACAACGACGAAGTGAAGCCCGCCAACAAGCCGAGAGCAGCATCGAGTTACGATGAAGGGCCCGGATACCAGGTGACGCTGGAGGCAACGAGGAAACTCGACGATAGCGGCATGGACCTTTCGGCGTCACAACGGCTCAAGACTGTGCGCGCGTTGAATGCCGATCATCATTCGCCCTTGCGCGAATCGAAACCTGCTGCGGACAGGCTGGATGCTGAACCGGTCGTCAAACCCGAATCCATCGAAGATCAAATCAACACCTCGATGACACAGACATTGAAAGCGCTCAACGTTCGACCACCTGTTAACGATGACCACATCGACGATAGCGATGCCAAGCGTGGCTTCTTCAGTCGCTTCAAGCGATCCTAGACCGAAAGACTCAGTCGCAATTCTTTGAGCTGATGATCAAATAATTCCCGCGCGACACTTTGACACCTTGCCTGCTTTCAGGCAGTTTCTCATTCGCTTCACAGACGCGACATGAATGAAATTGCATACGCAAAGGAAGAATGAGTGAAGGATCCGCACACAGAGTCCGGTCGGTGGCGCTACATGATCGAAGCAGAGCAGGAGCCACGCTTCGTGGCAAGCCACCTGCCGCTGATATTCAGCGCGGCCGGTGCGATCGGCGTTTTGCCCTTCATGGTGTTGCGCTACATGCAAGGCGAATGGACGGCCGCCTTTATCGATACAGCCATCGTCACCGCCCTTTTTTCTCTCGGCGCCTACGTGTACAAAACCCGGCGTGTCGAAGCTGCCAGCATTGCGATCGCCTGCATTTGTGTTCTGGGCATCATCTCAACGGTCTGGCTCATAGGCCCGTACCAGATTTACTGGGCCTATCCTGCGCTAATGGCAATCTTTTACCTGGTACGACCGCGACTCGCTATTCTGCTGGTCATAATTACGATCGCTGCGCTGGCGCCACGTTTGTCGGGCAATTTCGACGCACACACGACGACGACCATTGTCATTACGATGATCGTTATGTGTGCCTTTGCGTTCGGCTTTTCGCTTATCTCCAATCGCCAACGAAAGTTGCTTGTGCGCATGGCGACCAGAGATCCGCTGACGGGAGCCGGCAATCGACGTCACCTGGACAGTAAACTCAAGGAGGTTGTTAACGTCCACCGACGTACAGGAGTGACAGCATCGATAGTGATTCTCGATCTCGATCACTTCAAAAAGGTCAACGATATACACGGCCACAGAGTCGGCGACCAGATACTCGTGCGCGTCACCGAGATTGTTAATTTGCGAATCCGGGTCACCGACAGCTTGTACCGCATCGGCGGTGAGGAATTTGTCGTTGTGCTGGAAGGACAGGATCTGGAGCGCGCAGGTCACCTGGCCGAGCAACTCCGGACACTGGTTCAGGCCAACGAACTCGTTCCCGACCAGGCCGTGACGATTTCTCTTGGGGTCGCGGAACTTCGATCTACGGAAACAGAAAACGACTGGATGCACCGGGCTGACGAAGCGCTTTACCGCGCAAAACGCGCCGGTCGCAACGCGACGATGCTGGCAGACTAGTCAGTACTCAACCGCAGCCAGGCTGCCGCATCGATTACAACCGGGTCGAACACGCTCATCACATTTTCGACTCTATCCAGCGCAGAACGATATCTTCCAGCATCGCGAGCGGCACTGCGCCATTACCCAGCACCACGTCGTGAAACTCCCGCAAGTCGAATCGATCGCCCAGGTCGTGCTCGGCGATGCGGCGCAATTCCCAAATTTTCAGCTCGCCCAGTTTGTAGGCCAGCGCCTGACCCGGCCAGGAAATGTAGCGATCGACTTCGGCACGAATATTTCCTTCAGACAAAGACGTGTTGTTAAAGAAAAAATCTATTGCCTGCTGGCGAGTCCAGCCCTGTGAATGCAAACCGGTATCGACAACCAGGCGGCACGCCCTCCACATCTCGTAACTGAGTCGTCCGAAATTCTCGTAAGGCGTTTCATAAATGCCCATCTCCACGCCAAGCTTTTCGGAATACAGGCCCCAACCCTCGCCAAAAGCACTGAAATAGAGACCACGTCGAAACGCCGGGACATCTTCCAGTTCCTTCGAGATTGCGTTCTGGTGGTGATGGCCGGGCACGGCCTCATGCAATGTCAGTGCCGGGAGCTCGTACAAGGGCCTTTGATCGAGCGCGTAAGTGTTGATCCAGTATGCACCGCCATGTCGCGAGCCCGGCGGTGCGCCGTAGTAGGCGCCCGTCGTGTAATTCGGTGCGATCTCATCCGGCACCGGGACGATGCCATAAGGCTGACGAGGCAACTTGCCGAAATATCCGGGCATCACGTAGTCGATTCGCTTTGCAATGTAGGCAGCTTCCTTGAGCAACTGCTCCTTGCTGGATGCGTAGAACTGAGGGTCGGTGCGCAAGAATTTTCCGAACGAAGCAAAATCACCGTCGAATTTGAGTTCCGAGATAATTGCATCCATCTCCGCGCGAATGCGCTTCACTTCGCCAAGACCGATTTGATGAATCTCGTTAGCGCTCGCATCCGTTAGCGTCGTGTATCGCTTGATATTAAACGCGTAGTAGTCCGCACCTTCGTCAAGGTCGGCGGCGCCCACGGTTTCGCTGGCTTTGTATTCGTCCCGGAGGAACGTTGCCAACTCGGCAAACGCTGGCAACACTTTGTCGCGAATCACCGTTCGGCCCTGCGCACGCAGGCGCGCTTTGTCGGCGTCGCTGAGGCGATCACTCATCTCGGCAAACTGCTCGTAGAAGCTGCTGTCCTCCGGATCGTCTTTAACTTGCGCCTGGATCGTCGGCAATACGCCATCGATGACGATTTGCGGCAGGACAAAGCCACTCGCAATGCCGGCACGCATGTTGTTCATGTTCTCATTGAAGTAGCGCGGGATATCCGACAGTCGGGCGATGTAATCCTCGTAGTCGTCGACGCTCGACATCGCTACGCTGTCGCTGGCCGACAACGCGTTCATGAAAAAGCCGGAAAAAGTATTGAACGGAATTCTCGAGAGGTTGAGTTCGTAATCGCCGATCGAATCCTCAAGCACCCACTTGAAGATAGCCAGGTTGGCACGGCCGGCCTGACTCAACGATTCGCTGTCGATATCGTCAACCCGGCGCAAGAACGCCTGCTCCGCAGCAAGGCGCTTTAGCTGGCTCTCGCGTGTGTCACTCGGCATGCGGTCGTTGTAGTCGTTAACGCCAACCGCAGTGGCCAGAGTCGGGCTCTCTTCTAAAGAGTAGTCCCAGTGTTCTGCCATGATGGCGTCGAGCTGCTGCTCTGCCGTGGATTTATCAGCAAGAGCTGCGCTCGACAAAAGCATCAATGCCAACACCAGAGCCGGGACTGGAAGTAGTTTCATCGGTGTCCCCTACTCGGCCGGCGCCAGTGCTTCAATTCGGGCCGCTTCAAACTCGTCGCCCACGTTCCAGACTGGCATTTCGTCAGCGTTAGCGATAGCCAGACCAGTCCAGAATCCAAGCAAGCCGTCATCCACCATGCCGTCGAAAGTCCAGCTCGGATCGTATTCATCGGTAGGCTGGTGGTAATCCTCTTCAGTATGCTTGTCCTGCTGCTCGCGTCCCCACTCAGGCGGGCGATCGATGAAGTCCGTGCCCGCTTTCAGGTACATCGCAGGTACGCCAATCTTCGCGAAGTTGAACTGGTCGGAACGGTAGAAGTAGCCCTTGTCGGCGAACTGGTCCGGCTTTACAACGCGATTTTGTTTTGTCGCGAAGTCCGTCAGGATCTGGTCGATCGTTGACTTGCCGAGGCCAACGTAGGTTACGTCATGACTGTGACCCCAGATATTGACGCTGTCGTAGTTGATATTGGCCGCGATTTTTCCACGCGGGAATGTCGGATGGTTTGCGTAGTACTCGGAGCCAAGCAGTCCTTGCTCCTCCGCACCAACGAACGCGAACAGGACGGAGCGACGTGGCGCTTCCGGTAATGCCACCATGGCCCTCGCAATCGCCAACGTCAGTGCCATGCCGCTGCCGTTATCCCTAGCACCGTTATAGATAGCATCGCCTTCGGCGTTTGGCGTACCGATTCCAAGATGGTCGTGGTGCGCAGAATAAATCACGACTTCGTCTTTAAGCTCCGGATCACTGCCGGGCAACAACCCCAGAACGTTGCCTGTGGTTACGCGCGTCAATTCATTGTCGAACGCGATCGACGTTGTAATACCCAATGGGACGGGTTTGAAGTCACGGTTGTAGGCCTGCTCACGAAGCTCGTCGAGATCCATGCCGGCCATTGCGACCAGTTCACGCGCGGAGTCTTCGGTAATCCAGGCTTTGACCTGACTACGTGGCTCGTCGCCCGCGGGCAGTTCAAATTGCACACCTGTCCATGAAGTCTGCACGACCTGGAATGGATAGCCGGCTGACGGAGCGGTATGAATGATGATTGCACCCGCGGCACCCTGCTGTGCGGCGCTGAGGTATTTGTAGTCCCAGCGACCGTACCAGAGCCGGGTTTCGCCGGCGAACAATTCCGGATCCCAGTCGGGATCGTTATTCATCATGACGAGGACTTTGCCTTTGAGATCGATGCCTTTGTAGTCGTCCCAATCGAATTCCGGCGCCTGTATGCCGTAGCCAACAAAGACGAGCTCCGCATCGCTAATTTCGGATTGCGGTTCCTGAACACCACTGCCGACGATAAACTGCTCCCACTGTTTTAATGTAAGAGACTTGCCGTCTTCCTCGAAGATCCACGTCGCCGGTTGTGATGCATTGATACCAACCAGGTCGAATGTCTGATCCCAGCTGCCGTCGGCCGCGCCAGGCTGCAAACCCAGAGCTGCCATCTGATCGGCAAGGTACTTTCGGGCGGCATCGTCACCGCGCGTGCCCGGGCCACGCCCTTCATAACGGTCGTCGGAAATCTCCTTGACGATTGCGCGCATGTATTCGCCATCAATCTGCAGCGCCGCCTGCGCCGCGGCGAGCTGGCCGTTCACGGGGCCCGTATCGGATGTCTCCGGCGCGGGAGCCTGTTTACTGCATCCGAACGACAAGCTACTCAGGACGATAACTACAATGGCTGCAAAATTTTTCACGTATCAAGCTCCAGATTACTAAATGAGTATTTCTTCAAGAAAGTTATTCATGGCGATCCAGGATCGCCGATTGGCCGCTGCATCATACAAAGTACCTCGTTGCCTGTCATTGGCGACCGGGTTGGTAAAGGCGTGCAGCGTATTGCCGTAGGCATGAATCTGCCAGTCGGCGCCGAGTGCGGCGTAGCCATGGGATCGTCCCAACCGTGCAACAAGAGGACGCTGGTCGAAACCTTGTTGCCCGCCGTATTCAACCAGGCGCGCTTGTAGACTCAGCGTTTCCCCCTGCAACTTCCGGCCACGCTATCGGCGTCGTACGACAAGGACCTCGTAGCGACCCTTCGGGCCTATATACCAGGAGGCAACCGTACTCGTAATACTGACGACAATGGCACCGAACAGGGCTGACCAGAATCCCGCGACCTGGAAATTATCGAGCATCGCGGCGACCAGCCCGAACATCGCGGCATTCAAAATGAATATGAACAGGCCGAGTGTAATTATCGTCATCGGCAACGTGAGAATAAGTAGCAACGGCCGTACGATAGCGTTGACCAGCCCAAGCAGCAGCGCGGCCAGCAGGAAGTTGAAGGTGCCGTTAATCCAGACGCCGGGAACGAGCCTATCTGCCAGGAATAATCCCAGCATGATGATCAGTGTTCGGACGAGGATGCCTTGCATGGGTACATTATGGCACTAATAATGGGCGAGACGTACATCCGCAAAACTCAGGATTGCGACCGCGGCGATAAGGCTCTATCGTACGCACCTCACAAGCGCCCGTAGCTCAGTCGGATAGAGCACCAGATTCCTAATTTGGGGGTCGCAAGTTCGAATCTTGCCGGGCGCGCCAATACGTGAAAGGGGTCAGAGACCAAAAGGGCTCTGACCCCTTTGGGGGAGATGGTGCCGATCAAATCAACTCTCTTCGCGCGGTGGCAGGCCCGTGTGCTGCGAAAGTGCCCTGCCCTTGCGGATGCGTTTTTCATGCGCTGCGGCTGTGTTCTTCCGGCGGGCCGATGCGTGGACATTGTCGCCGCGTGGCTGCACCAACGGCACCAGCTTGTCTTTGCCCGGTCCGATGAGATGAGCAAGCTTCAATTCTCTCAGCGCCTCTCGAATCAAGGGCCAGTTTTTCGGATCGTGGTAACGCAATAGTGCCTTGTGCAATCGGCGCTTCTCGGGACTCTTAACAATCTCCACGTCGTCGCTCTTATACGTCACCTTGCGCAGCGGATTTTTCCCCGAGTGATACATAGCCGTCGCCGTCGCCATTGGTGATGGGTAAAACGCCTGCACCTGGTCCGCGCGGAAATTATTCTTCTTCAGCCACATCGCCAGGTTCACCATGTCTTCGTCGGTCGTGCCCGGATGTGCCGCGATGAAATACGGAATCAGGTACTGCTCTTTACCGGCTTCTTTCGAAAACTGCTCGAACAGTTCTTTGAACTTATCGTAAGCGCCGATACCCGGCTTCATCATTTTGTCGAGCGGCCCTTGCTCGGTATGCTCGGGCGCGATTTTCAGGTAGCCACCGACGTGATGGGTGACCAGTTCTTTCACGTACTCCGGATCTTTAACCGCAAGGTCATAGCGTAGACCCGATGCAATGAGCACTTTCTTCACGCCCGGCAATGCACGCGCTTTTCGATACAATCCGGTGAGCGAAGAATGATCCGTATTCAGGTTGCCGCAGACATCCGGGAACACACAGCTCGGCAAGCGGCAAGCCGCCTCTATCTCGCGGCTCTTGCACGCCAGCCGATACATGTTCGCCGTTGGCCCACCGAGATCCGAGATGACGCCCGTGAACCCCGGCACCGTGTCACGAATCTTCTCGATCTCTTCGAGGATCGATTCTTCGGACCGATTCTGGATGATGCGACCTTCGTGTTCGGTGATTGAGCAAAACGTGCAGCCACCGAAACAGCCGCGCATGATATTCACCGAGAAGCGAATCATTTCGTAGGCCGGTATGCGTGCATCGCCATACGCCGAATGCGGCACGCGCGTGAACGGCATGCCGAAAACGTAGTCCATTTCCTCGGTGGTTAACGGCAAGGCGGGAGGATTCAACCAAAGATCGCGCCCATCGTGTGCTTGCACGAGCGCCCTTGCATTGCCCGGGTTGGTCTCAAGGTGCAGGACGCGATTTGCGTGCGCGTACAGGACCGCGTCATTGCGCACTTTCTCGAACGACGGCAGCCGGATCACGGTTCGACTTCGATTACGCTTTGCATCGGGAACAAAGCGCAGGATGTTGCCATCGTCTTGAGGTTCACTCTGCTTCGTCGCACAGGCCTCGCTATCCTGGGTGTTGACGTAAGGACTGACGATCTGATCGATGCGGCCGGGACGATCAATACGCGTCGAATCAATTTCCCACCACCCATCCGGCTTGTCATTGCGAATAAACGCAGTGCCGCGCACGTCTGTGATGTCGCTGACTTTGTCACCACGGGCAATACGGTGCGATAACTCGACGATTGCCCGTTCGGCATTACCGTACACCAGGATATCGGCGCTGGCATCCAGCAGGATCGAGCGCCGCACGCTCCCCTGCCAGTAATCGAAGTGCGCGATCCGTCGCAGAGAGGCCTCAATGCCGCCGAGCACTACAGGCACATCTTTGTAAGCTTCCTTGCAGCGCTGTGAATAGACGAGTGAACAGCGGTCCGGGCGCTTGCCGCCAACGCCGCCTGGCGTGTAGGCATCGTCGTTCCTGACTTTCTTGTCCGCCGTGTAGCGGTTAATCATAGAGTCCATATTGCCGGCAGCCACGCCAAAATAGAGATTCGGTTTGCCCAGCTTCTCGAAAGCGTCTTTCGACTGCCAGTCCGGCTGCGCGATGATCCCGACACGAAAACCGTTGGCCTCCAGCAAGCGCCCAATGATGGCCATGCCGAAAGACGGATGATCTACGTAGGCATCGCCCGTCACGATAATGATGTCGCAGGAGTCCCAGCCCAGCGCATCCATTTCGGCACGCGACATCGGCAGTTCCGGCGCTGTGCCGTAGCATTCAGCCCAGTACTTGTCGTAACTGTAGAGTGAGGTGGTGGGTGCGGGCATGGGTCGGCACTGATTAATGGGGTGCCCATGATAACCGTTCCGGCGCGCGGATACTTCTACGGGCCCTATTCAGCAGGCTTGCAATCAGGTCGCAATAGGATAATTCTCTATGGCGGCAGTTTGTTACGAGCCTGACGAGGCAACACCTTGCGCCTGATACGCCTGCTTAAGAAAGACCTGGCGAGAGAAATTTCCGGCTGGGTCGATAAGGGCCTGATTTCGATTGATCAGGCCACCTCGATTTGCCAGCTCTATGGCATAGATTACGATTCCATCAAAACGCACTCGGGCGGCTACCGGGTACTAGTCGCGTTGGGCTATCTCTTTCTGGGACTGTCACTCATCACCCTGCTGAGCGCCAACTGGGACGATATTCCTCGCGGGCTGCGAATGGGTGGATTGCTGGCCATAACGATAGGAACGCACAGCCTGGCACTCAGGACTTATTTCGCTCAAAAAGAGTCCACTGCTGTCGGACTTTTCCTGCTCGGCAACCTTTTCTACGGCGCATCGATAATTCTGATCGCGCAGATTTATCACCTGGGTGAGCATATGCCCGACGGCGTGTTCTGGTGGGCACTTGGCAGCCTGCCATTCGGCGTACTGTTGCTGAACGTTTGGCTAACGCTGTTCAGTTGCTTACTGGGCCTGTTGTGGTTTTTCATGGAGTACAGCCTCGGCTTTACCGCCACTTTGTTTCCCGTGTTTATCGCCGCCGCTGTTTACGTCCTGATCAAGAGCCGTCCCAGCGCCCTGCTTTTCCTGACGACCGCCTTCAGTATCGGTTTGTGGGTTGAAATGATCCTGTCCGCAGCCTGGACCATCGATCGACACGGACTTGACCTGCACGCGGAACATATTTTCGTCAGCTCCGCGTTGTTTATTTTCGCCTACGCTTTCAGCCAATGGCTGGGTTCGCGAGAAAGCGCGAAAGCGCAGGACTACGGCGTCTTGCTGTCACTCTGGACCTTGCGATTTGGCCTGATCGTCATGCTTGTGATGAGCTACGAAGAGCCGTGGGTGGAGCTTATACGTGCCGATTGGGACCATCAGGTTTCAATGTCGCTGGTCGTCATCGTGCTGCTGGCTGCTTCGTTGTGGCTGGCGTCGTTTTCCGGGGCTCTGCAAACCGTGGTGCCGATTTCCCTGTTTTTCGGATTATCGATGATCGCCGTAGTCCTGTCGGACGACAGAAGCAACGGGATGCTTTTCCAGATCATCTACAACGTCGCACTCGTCGGCTCGGCGATCTGGCTGATCATGAGCGGAATCAAAAACGGTGTTTCTCACTACTTTTTTCTCGGTGTGGCAACCCTGCTTTTGACTGCACTACTAAGATACATCGACCTGATTGGCGAATATGTCGGCGGCGCCATATTGTTCATGGTTTTCGCTGCCCTGCTATTAGCCGCAGCACGTTACTGGAAAATGCAACAGCCGAGGGGGACCGGAAAGTGAGCCGATCACAAATTGGCATCGGCCTCGGTATTGCCGCGGTGCTGCAAGTATTTCTGCTGGTCGGCATGCTGGCAAAAGCGGCCATGCCCTTGTGGACGGGTACGGAAGTTCGCGTAGAAACGATTCCGGTCGATCCACGCTCAATGTTCCGTGGCAACTACGCGCGATTGAATTACGACATTGCAACGCTGCCGGTCGACGTTTCGATCGAATCGAGTCAGCTTGGTACCGGTGTGATCGTTTACGTACAACTTCAGCTTCAGGATGACGGTTTGTACCGCTATGCGGGGGCCACTCTCGAAAGGCCGGAACATGGCATCTACTTGCGCGGCCGGATCGCCGGCGACTATTCGCCATACCCGGTCAAGTATGGCATTGAGGCGTTCTTCGCGCCTAAGCAAAAAGCCTTGCAACTCGAACGTGAACTTCGTAATGGCGGAGTGGCCATCCTGATGGTTTCCGCGAGCGGCCAGGCCGCACTTAAAGACGTTGTGCCGCACGTAACAGGACGATAGTTATCAGTCAGCATTGATCCCAATCTGCACGACTTGTCGGCTCCTTGCGAATATCCGTCACTGTTGTCAATATGGGCACGTACCACTCGCTATCCGGCCCGCACGAATTACGGAAAATTGAACCATGAAACACTACCTTTACGGCCTCCTTGCAATAATCACTATCGCACTACCGGCCATTGCCGCATTGAGCGTTGGCGATACCGCACCAAAATTCGAGGCTCGGGCATCGCTTGCCGGAGAAGAATTTGACTATTCACTTGGCGACGCACTCAGCAAGGGTCCGGTCGTTGTCTATTTCTATCCATCGGCCTACACCCAGGGCTGTAATATCCAGGCACACGAGTTCGCGGTGAATATGGAGAAGTTCAAAGCGGCAGGTGCCAGCGTAATTGGCGTTTCACTCGACAACATCGAGCGCCTCAACGATTTCTCGGCAGATCCCGAGTATTGCGCGGGGGAGCTTGCCGTAGCCTCTGACGAGTCGGGCGCAATTGCAGAATCCTTCGGCATTACCGTCCACGACGGCCGCGACGGCGCCAAAGATTCTCGCGGCGTTGAGATCGGACACGGTTTCGCTGAACGCGTAACTTTTATCGTGGCCCCGGATGGCAAAATTTCACACACGATAGGCGGCGTCTCCCCTTTCGAAAATGTGCAGAAATCACTGGAAGCAGTGCAACGCCAGCAGTAATTGATTAGAAATCAGCCGCGACGAGTGCTGCCGCAACCAGCACCGCCCTCTCCCGGAAACGAATCATTTTTCAACCGCCATCGCTCGATGCCATGTGTAGGTGCGTCGCGGCCGCCATACGTCATCTTCTATATCGAAACTTTCGGTAATGTGCATATCGCCGTCAGAAAACCGACTGACGTGCCCGGTTCGACTGACATTGCCGCCAGGAGTGAAAAATGTCTGGTCGGACCGGGTCTCTTCGCCGTCTCTCCAGGCGACGCCGACACCCACGGTGCCGCCCCAACCAAACTGTTCGATCACAGCCTCGCCGCGACCCGGATGCCAGTACTGGCGAAATTCCCAAAAGTTAACGGTTTCCTTGCCATCTTTGATGCCGAACAACCGGCCGCTTATTGTCGTGCCATCAAAGGACGCGATCCATTCTGTGCCATAGGCTTCAAATGGTTCCTGCTCGCTTTTGTAATCCGAATTGTCGGCGATCCATCGTCCCGAACCCGCCGTCAACGTCGCGATTTCCTGAATAAACCACTCCGGTGCAGCAGACGGAGACTCTGAATCCTGTGCAAAGCACAGCTTGGACACGGCGACCAGGAGAACAACACACACCAGTATATTTTTCATCGTGTGGCCTTGCGTCTGAACGGAATCGGCAATGACATTACTCTGAATGAACAGCGCTTACACCCAGTATTTCGGCCAGCGGCGCGAGTTGCCGTTCGTAGTTGCGCCATTTACCGATGGATGTCCGGTAGAGCTGGTTGCGTACCTGCACCGCGCTCGCTGTCGTTGACGGCTGCTCACTATCGTAAAACTTCAGGCACGCTTCTTCCCAGGAAAGTCCGCAGTAGCTCAACAGATTCTGGACCACGGGCTTGGGGTCCGTTACGAGCTCTTCATACTTTACGACATGTAGGACGCCCGGCATGACTGACTGCCAGTGATCGATGAGCTGCTGGTAGGCCCGGTAATAGGTCGCAAGCTCCGTCAGGTCATAGGAAAACGGGTAAATATCTTCGAACAGTGTTTTGTAGATGGCATAACAGGTGTCCATCGGATCCCGTTCGAGCAGAACAATCCTCGCTTTCGGCAAAGCGAGATGGATCAGTCCGGCATACAGGAAATTCAACGGCAGCTTATCGACGAAGTGCGCTGTCTGCCCAGTCTGTGGCCGGGTCGCAGCAATGTAGTCGACACCAAGCTCCTCGAAATTGATGCTGAGCGAAATATTCACAAGATCGGCCGGCGCGTTTGGTTTTTCGCCGCCATGCTTCTGGCAATGTTTCACCAATTCCGTGGAGAATATTCGCAACTCGCCTGCTGAGGACACGACCGAGTGACTTGCGAGGATGCGTTCGACGAGCGTGGTGCCAGTGCGCGGCATGCCGATCACGAATATCGGTTCCGCATTCACATGACCGTGGATATGGCCATCGAAAACTTCTTCGTTGTACAGCTCGCAAATCCTTGCAATCGAGTCCAGATCTTTCTGCAAAGTGTATTCAAGGCCGGAACGCCGCAGTGAAGACCCTTCGCTCAGATACTCAAATGAGCGTTCGTGGTCGCCGATGTCCTCAAGCTCCTTCGCCAGTGCGTAGCACAGCCTAACGCGATTGCGCGATTGCCCTTCGGCTCGCGCATAAGCTTCCTGCAAAGCAATAACATTGTTGTTATCGGTCGCCTGAGTCCTGAGCCCCGAACGTAACAGGTGCGCATCTTCGTCATCAGGCCTGAGTTCCAGGCAACGAGCAATTTCTTTTTCCGCTGCATCCATGTCACCGAGAAACCGATGCACAGCGGCGAGGTTATAGAAGTGACGACCGTCATCGGGTTCCAGTTCCGCAGCCCGTGCATATTGGCGCAAGGCCTCCGGATACTGGCCGAGTCTTGAGAGCGCCAGGCCGAATTCGGCGGCCAGCCTCGCTCTGTCGAACTGATGCCCTGCCAGCTGCTGCGCTGTCGCAATCGCCTCGGCACTGTTCCCTGAAGCGCCAAGGCATTTGACCCGTTGCAGCAGCCATTCCGGTTTGCCGGGCGACAACAGCAGTGCCTGGTCAATCGCTCGCACACCGAGCAGCGGCTGGTTCACCATCATGGCCAGGTGGCTCGCTGTGTACCATCCAGACTCGTAGCCGGGATACTGCATATTCAGCTGGTCACAGGCTTCCATCGCCTCGCGTAGCTGGCCGTTATTCACCAGGCTGTGAACCCGGGCTTCGTGTTCCGCTGCATTAGCCATCGGTGGACTGTATAGGAGTTGGCAGAGACAAAAAACCGGGCCGAAGCCCGGTTTCTTGCTGTCTTCCAGGGAACCTAGAAGTTGTACGTCACTGTCAGGCCGATGGTTCTCGGCGTCGCAATATACTCACGCTGATTATTGCCGTAATAGTTTTCAAAGATTCCGGTATCCGTACTCATGTAGGTACTGGGGTAATTGCCTGTAACCGCCGCGTCGTTGCCAAGGTTCCTGCCCCATAACGCAGCGGACCAGTTCTCATTGCTGAGCGTTGCAGAAGCGTTCCAGATCGAGAATCCCGGAAACCGCGCCTGCAGACTCCCATCAGTGACCGAGTTGATGGAATCCGACTGATAGTAATAACCGAGTCGTGACGTCAGGTTCAGGCCATTCGACATATCCAGACTGTGGCGCAGGGTTGCGGTCGCGGTATCCTCGGCAGTACCTGGCAGCCTGTGGCCGTCGGGCGCTGACACGCTACCGGTCTGCGGATTGATGAGGTCGGCGGTTAGCTCCGCGTCAACGTGTCCGTACCCTAAATCAAGATGCAGGTTGTCCGACAGGAGAATCTGCGCTTCCAGCTCAATACCGGTAGTGGCGGCTGATTCGCCGTTCTGCGCCATGAAGAATCCCCACCAGGCGGACGCCGTGTTGAGCTGCGGATCGTTCCAGTCAACATAGTAGATATCCGCCGAATAACGCACCCTCTCAGTCGTACCTTTCAACCCGATCTCGAAGTTCTCGACCGTATCAGCCTTGTAGAACATCACCGTTTCCGGGTTCAGCTCGGCAAAAAAGCCCGTTGAAGGAATGGCGTTCGCGCCACCGCGACGGAAACCCTCCGAATACGTGAAATAAGCCATCGTCGAGTCATTGACGTCCCAGGCCACATTGAATTTGAGCTGGACGTCATCCTCTTTTTGCGACGGGAAATTGTTGAACGGCACAACCACGCCTTCAAACAGCGGGAAATCCATCGCCGTATCGTTGGTCAGCTCATTGTCGAACCAGCGGGCGCCGGCCGTAATGTGCCAGTTGTCAGCGACGTGCCATGTAACCTCTCCATAAATCGCGAGATCTGTGAAATTCTCCCGACGGATATAGTAGAAGTCGATTTCACTCAGCGGCGCGCCCATCCACCACTGTCCACTGTCAGGGCAGGCGGCGCCAAGTGCCGTACATGCGTCGCCGTATTCATTCAAACCCAGCAGGTAGCTGAAGTTATCCACTTCCCTGTCCTGGTCCATGTAGTAAGCGCCTACCGTCCAGTCGATATTGCTGTCCGAGTCATTCGAGACGAGCCGGAACTCCTGTACAAAGGCTTCCTCGTCGAAACCTGCGCTGACATGCGCGACCGGCCGCGGATTTCCCGGATACAAAATATCGAACCAGTTTGCGAAGCCGCCACGATCGGTTACCCAAAGGCTGGTGTTATCTCGCCACCCGTCGCCCTCGTGCGTGTAAGAACTCGTGCTCGAGGTCATGGTCGCGAAGCCAAGATTCCACTCGAGGTCCAGACTCATCAGTTCGGCCTCACGCTCGGACGGTTCGAGCATCGTTGAGCCGCTCTCGTCGCTGCCGTTGTACACGTTGCCGTTGTAGTCGGCGCCCAGGGTGATCGTGCGACGACCACCGACCTCATCCTCCTGCATCTGGTAGTTAAGCTGTATGTCCAGGTCTTCGGATGGCTGGAAGCGGAGTGACGCGCGCGCATAAGTAATATCGACGTCGTCAACATCGGTTTTTGACTCGTAGCAGGAGCCATTAAAGGCGAGTTCGTTATTCGTCAGCCCGGGATCCCTGACACTGACGCACTGCCCGGCATCGTTCATAACGACCGGCTTGCCGTCCTGGATCTGGTAGAGGTTTACATAGTCAATAACACCGTCGTTCTGCACGGTACCCGCCGACAAACGAAACGCCGTTGTTTCGCTGAGCGGTACATTCAGCACGATGTCCGCGCCAACATTATTTCCATCAGACCCGTCGGTCTGACCGTAAGTGACAGCGACGCTGGCATCGAACTCAGATGCGTCCGGACGATTCATGAGGTAGCGGACCGTGCCACCCAGTGCACCCGACCCGTACAAGGTTCCCTGTGGACCACGCAGTACCTCGACTCGATCGATATCCTTCAACAGGAAGTTTGCAAACAACGGCGTGTTGTCGACGTAGGTCGCCACCGGCGAAACCGACGACAGGCCAATGTCGCCATTGGCACCGTTGTCGACGTTAATGCCGCGAATGATCAGGCTGTTGACGTGACCGGAATTGCGATAGCCACGATCGATCACCGAGACGCCGGCAATAGTCCTCATCAAATCCGAGGTGTCAACGATGTTCTGGGCCGCGATCTCCTCGCCCTGGACCGCAGAAATATTGTACGGAATGTCCTGGATATTCTGTTCGCGGCGGCTTGCCGTGACGACGATTTCTTCGAGCATCCCGGCGCTCTCACCGTTCGATTGTGCCTGTACCGCCGGCGCCACTGTTCCGGCGAGGATGCCGCTCATAGCCGCGACGAGCGGCTTTTTGATGAAGTTTGTGCTGGTGTTCATGCTGCTTATCTCCCCCTGCTCAACGAGCAAGATTGCTGTCAAATTATCGTGTCGGTTCGTACTTCCATGGGTCCAGATTCTGGCTCAGGATGGGCCCAGGTTGACGACAAGTCGCGATCATCGACCTTCGTCCCGGGTGGGCATACGCAATTCGCCGAGCGCCCGAAGGGCCTCGGCGTCATGCCCGTTTTCGTATTGCGGGAATCGCAACTGGCTGTCCCGAAAGCTCTTGAGGGGTTGGCCCAGGTTCTGCCAGCCATGCCGCCTTACATCATGTAAATAATTAAGATCAAGCTTTAACGGTATGATTTCCCTACCTTTTCCAGCCTGATAAATGACCTCACCACCTGGCCCAGCGATCAGGCTTTCGCCAACGCCCATGGTGCCTGCGAGATTGACGTCAAAGAAATAGCACTGGTTTTGCGCGGCATGCGCCCGGATCATCGCTTTTTCGACGTCCCTTTCGATAGAACTCGTCAAATTGGGGTGCAAGATCACTTCAGCGCCCTGCCATATCAGCGCACGGACGGCTTCCGGGAACCACATGTCGTAGCAAATCAGGACCCCGAAGCGCCCGACTCCGGGGATGTCGAACACGGTGTGCTGGTCCCCGGGTGTAATGCCGTTCTCATAGGGACTCCAGGGAAACAGTTTGCGATGGCGGGCAACGACTGTGCCATCCGGTGCGATGACCGGAGCGGTGTTGTAGCACCGGTCACCGTCAGCCTCAAGCACGGATCCGGGCAGTAACCAGATTTTGTGTCGTTTTGCGATTTCCTGAAACCGCTGCTCCCTCGGTCCCGGCATTGCCTCGGCGTATTTGTGGTTGGACCCACAGGCCACGAGCTCGGGGCAGACGACCATGTCGAGCCACGGATAACGACGCACGACAGCCGCAATTTCCCGCTCCATGAGTTCCACGTTGTCGCCGCCAGGCGCTTCGAGCTGCAAGCCGGCGACCGCGAAGGTTGTCATCTGAGTTCCATTCCCATAGGGACCGACGGTAACGGGGATGACCCACCGATGATAGGTCCAGATAAGAACTAGTTATGGGTCCAGTTTTCTCGCCTGGAGAGGCTCTGTGACGACCGTGCGGTCGGCCAGACGGACGAATGCGGAGTCGACGATTTGCCGGTCGTCGTTGAAAAACTTGATCTTGTCGCCGTCGATGACGATGAAATAGGCTTTCTCTTCACCATAGACCCAGCGATCCCAGCGCCGCAGAAAGCGATCGCCGTCAACCCGCCATCGTCCCGAGTCGTGATCTTCGTTCGCAAACCCCCGCTGCCCTGTCATAAGGCCGTCCGGGTGGTAGACGATCGTGCACGGCCAGCCATTCACTTCTCGATACAAAAGTGTCGCCCCGGACATCGCGTCAGTGAGCGCTCCACCGGTGAGCCAGTTGCCCGACGACGTGGACAGGTGCTCAACATGCCCCTTTACGATCTCCCTGATCAACTCAACCAGGCGCTCCACACCCGGTCGAATCTTGTCGACGACCAGGCTCGTGACGCCCATGCGAAAACAATTCTCGGCGCGTTCCTTGTTGGCGTAATAACGACTGACAGGTTCGATCAATACACCGTGGCGTTCCGCTTCCACTGACAGGTTGCCCACGTCAAAGTCGTCCGGCGTCCGCACCCAATAGGTCGTACCGCCCACCTCCGGCGAAATTTCCATCGGAATACCGCGTACGTTATTCAACGCACGCCGCAAAGCCGTACGCCGCTCCCGGAGCACGCGGCCAAGTCGCAGCATCAGGGCATCGTAGTGCCCAAGTGACAGGAAAATGGCTGCCGTGCGCTGATTATTGAGCGGCGGGTGATCGAGGATATTGTGCCGCAGGCGACGCGCCCGCTCGATGAACGCCGAATTAGCGACGATGAAACCGAGGCGCACCCCGGGCGCGAGCACGTTTGAAAAACTGGCAACGTAGATGACCCGTCCGTCATTATCCATGCTGCGCAAAGCCGGCAGCGGATAATCCGTGTAGCTGGTTTCGCATTCGTAATCGTCTTCAATAATGACGAAATTTCCCGTATGCGCAGCCTCCATTAGCGCTTGCCGCCTTTCGAGCGGCATCGTGACAGCCGTCGGAACCTGGTGGCTTGGCGTCACGTAAACGATGTCTGCATCAGCAAGACTTTCTGACACAACCAACCCGCTGTCGTCAGTGGCCTGCGGCAGAATCGCGGCACCCCGGCGACGTAGCAGATTGCGCATGACGAAATTGCCCGGTTCTTCGATCGCCGCCGTCGTCCTGTCATCGGCGACCAGCTGGCTGATGAGGAACAGGCTGTTTTGCGTACCCATGGTAATAAGGATCTGGTCGGGGCGCGCCTGGATGCCGCGGCGCGTCAGGATCTTGGTGCGAATCTCGTTCAGCAACATCGGATCATCGGCGTCGCCGCTACCCATAGACCATTCCACCACGTCGGCAACGCTTAGCGATAAACGGCTCGCCTCGCGCCACTCTGCAAGCGGAAACAATGTCGAATCGAATTTTCCGTCAATAAACGGAAAAGGATAACGGCTCCAGTTCGGCAGCTGGTCGCTGCCCTCTCCAGGTAGTCGCTTTGCGTAATCCTGCAGGATCCAGGGCGCGGCAACGGCGCGGCCGGCAACGGATGCCTTGCTGGCCGCACCGACCCGCGACTCCAGCATCTTTTCGTTAACAAAAATACCGCTGCGCTGGCGGCTGACGAGGTAACCGTCAGCGATCAACTGCTGGTACGCGGCAACCACGGTATTGCGGGCGACGTCCAGTTGCTGCGAGAGTTTGCGGCTGGAAGGCAATTTCATCCCGGGTGGAAAAGCACCGTTGATTATGCCGTCAACGAGTTTCTGACGAATCTGGTGTTGCAGATTCATCGGATTTTCGGGATCTATGTATATGATTGCACCTTGCACAACCGCAAGATAACTCAAAGTGACCGGGACCATGAAATACCGAATCAGAGACGCAGTGCCGGACGACGGCGCATTCACGGCCCTGTGCCGACACGTCGAGTCGATCGCACGCCAGAGTGACGCCAGGGGCTTGCGCCTGTATGTTGATAAGAGCAACAAGCGCGCGCAGAAAACCTGCGCCGCCCCGGGTGTGGTGGATCCCGATTACCAGGTTATGGAAGCAATTTTCGGAGAAATAAAATGCTAGCAGTTGGCGCGAAGGCCCCTGAGTTTGTGCTCAACGATCACGAAGGCAAGGAAACCTCCTTGTCAGACCTCCTGCAAAACGGTCCGCTGATTCTGTATTTCTATCCGGCGGACTTTACCCCGGGATGTACCAAGGAAGCCTGTTCGATCCGGGATATTCACAGTGATATTCAATCGGTCGGCCTGCAAGTCGCCGGTATCAGCCCGCAAGACGAAGCCAGTCACGCGCGATTTCGCAAAGAACACAAGCTGCCTTTCGTACTCCTGAGTGACCCGGAGAAAGTGGCCATCAAGATGTACGACGTGGACGGTCCGTTTGGCGTCGGCGTGCGTCGTGCGACGTTCCTGATCGGCCAGGGACGCACGATCAAGGATGCCGTTTTGGCCGACGTCTTTATCGGTCAGCACAAGGATTTCATCGAAAAGGCGATTATTCTCCGCGAAACGGCGGGGCTCAAAGCCCGTTAGTCCCCCTGGACGGTGACAATCACGCGCCGCGAGTGCGGTGCGTATCGATGCTCCCAGAGATAGATTCCCTGCCAGGTGCCGAGTGCACATCGTCCTGCTGTGACCGGCAAATTCAAGTCGGTTTGCGTGAGTACGCTGCGCACATGTGCGGACATATCGTCCGGACCTTCTGCCGTATGCGTGAACATCGGGTCACCATCCCGGACCTGCCGCGACATGAAGGTCTCGAGGTCCTTTAGCACTGCCGGATCCGCGTTTTCACTCAGCATCAGTGATGCGCTGGTATGGCAGATGAAGACGTGACACATGCCGGTACGGATACCCGACTTCGCGACGATACTCTGGATATCAGCGCTGAGATCGTGCGTACCACGACCCCGCGTCTTTACCTCAAATTCCTCGCGCGCGATCACTCGGCCGGAACGTACGGCATCCCGTAACGCAAGCGTATGGTCTTGGTCTTGCCGAACCACGGGATGGAAACGATATAGATGTTGTCGTACTCGTCTTCCTTGATTTCCGGCACTTTCTTGCTGGCCCCCATGTTGCCGATCAGGGCCGGAATCGTGTTGCTGTGACCAACGACGAGGATGATTTTTCCTTTATGCTTTTTGACAATCTCATCCATGATCGTCGCCGTGTTCGACGCATCGTAGGACGTGATGGGCAAGGACAGCGCATCAGCGACCGGCCGAGCCGTTTCCTCGGTCCGCCGATAGGATGTGGAGTAGATTGCGTCAACGCCCGCGACCACATCGGCATCAACCAGCTGTCTGGCGAGTTCTGCCGCCCGCTGCAGGCCAGCCTCACTTAAGCCGGGATCGTCCGACGGCTCAGCCATTTTCTCCGCATGGCGAACGAATATGACAGTCGTCGTCGCCTGCGATTCAAAAAACCACGCTAGGCCCACGGCTATCGCCATATAAATTGTGATGACCTGAATGCGACGGCGCCGCCGACGGCGTCGTCGATCCGCCTCTGACATGGTTTTGGACATGGGTTGCGACTTTACTCGTCCGCACGCTCATCGGCAACGACACGATACTCGCCTTCTATGACTCCGCCGGTCCGTTGGTCACTGCCACCTTGCGGCACCTGCTTGCCCAGCTGTCGATTAAACCACCACAACCTGAGACCCACTATCGATGCCATGATCAGGACGATGCTACCCAACACGACAAAGGCGAAAAAGCCCAATACCACAGAAACACCGATTACCAATGCACCGACGATTATGACGAAGATATTCGCTATCGGATTTCCGGCCGCAAATCCGCGATTGATCGAGGAGTATTTCAATTCGCTTTCCTTGTGTAAAAACCTTCAAACCAGGATACCCAGGTTTCGCCGCCATCATCCGAGTGCTCGAAGAACTGTCTTACCCTGCCGTCGTCCAGCGGCGTCCATAAGCCGCGAAACGGTTTCGTCGTGTTGGACGCGACATCGTGCAATGTACCGACCAGCAGCATGCCGTCGTCAGTCAAGCCGCCACGAATATTGATCTGTGTACCACTGGCGTCATTCCAGACCTGAACCCACTCGCCCGTGATCTTGTCCAGGTAGTTGATGCTGTCGCCTGCGCCGCCAGAAGCGCTGGTCCACTTCTCGCTGAGATAACAACCGCGTTGCTCGCTTGCAATCACATTGCTGCCGGCAAACTCCCCGCCCGACCCGTGAACGACCCATTCGCCGATCCAGAAGTCGAACTCCCGGAACCGGGGGTCGTGCTCACAGGGATATGCCTTCTTCTCCATATTCGCAGTCAATTCGTCAAATGCCTGGTTGCCGGCCATGCGGCCCAGTATGGGGTCATTCCGGATGAAGGCAACCGCCGTGAAACCATTGGCGACGAGCCCGCGCAATCCGTCCATCGCAGCCTCGGTGTCACCCTGCAACACGTCGATGCGCACACGTTCTACACCGATCTGCAGGGCATTGAATCCCTGCGCTTCAGCCGTCGCCAGGGCTTCGAGCGCCGTATCGTAACGCTCGGCGTGGCGCGCACTTACGGCCAGTCGTACCCAGGCGGCGGTGTCATCGGGGCTGTCCACAACGATCAACGCGTAGGCATCCGCGGCTTCAGGCCATTTTTCGGCTGCATAAAGCGCGGCCGCGTCGTCATCTGCAATGGCCGGGGAAAACGGCAATAACAGTAGTAATATCATTATGTTATTTATCTTTCTTAGAATAAACATCACTGACTCCAAAGCGCTCTTATGGACTTGAGACACGCAAACTGACCGGACATTCCAACAAATATGCGCAATTGAGGACAGCACAGGTTGAATCCTCCGCACACTCAAAGCACAATGCGCAGCCGCAAAACCCGTCACGGAGAGGTGGCAGAGCGGTTGAATGCACCGGTCTTGAAAACCGGCAAGGGTTTGTAGCCCTTCGTGGGTTCAAATCCCACCCTCTCCGCCAATTCCTTAAAGCCCCTCCCAGTGAGGGGCTTTTTGCTGCACCGTGGTAGAATCCAGCCGACATTTATCCCTAGGAGTTGCGTTCATGCAGGACAATATCAATTCAATGGCTCCCGTTTCGAGTCTCGCTGTCGAGGCGCGATCGCAGTTCATCTGGAAGTGCTACGCACATGTTGTCGGCGCGCTGTTGGCGCTGGTCGCCATCGAAACGTATTTGTTTTCCTCCGGCATCGCGGCAGCAATTGCTGCGCCCATGTTGGGGAGCCCGATGTTGGTCCTGGGGGCCTTCATGGCCTTGAGTTGGGGTGCGAGTCATTTCGCACACAGACTTGAGTCAACGGCCGCTCAATACGCGGCATTTGCGGTTTTTGTTGTTGCCTGGTCGCTCATGTTCGTGCCGATGCTGGCACTGGCGCTCGCCATGGACCAAAGCGGCAGCATGATCCAGAGTGCCGCCGGCGTGACGGTCTTTGGGTGTGTCGCGTTGATCGCAACGGTCATGATTACCCGCAAAGACTTTTCGTTCCTTAGAGGCGTTTTGGTGTGGGGCTTTTTCATCGCCCTGGGACTGATCGGCGCCTCACTCCTGTTCGGCTGGAATCTTGGCACCTGGTTTTCGGTCGGGATGATCGCGTTTGCGGGCGTTGCAGTGCTTTATGACACATCCAATATCATGCACCACTACCCTCAAGACAAGTACGTAGCAGCGTCGATGGCCTTGTTCGCATCGATCGCCCTGATGTTCTGGTACGTATTGCGGTTGTTCATGAGTCGCGACTAGACAAATCCCATAAGCTAAAGGGGTCAGAGCCAAAAAGGGCTCTGACCCCTTTTTTTGTGCCTAGGCGGTTATGAGCTTCAGGCCACCCATGTAGCGCTGTAATGCTGCCGGCACGCGAATGCTGCCGTCGTCGTTCTGGTAGTTCTCCATCACCGCGATCAGTGCCCTGCCCGCTGCCACGCCGGAACCATTCAGCGTGTGAATCAGTTCGGGCTTGCCGGATTCCGGATTCCGCCGCCGCGCCTTCATGCGCCGCGCCTGATAATCGTTGTACATGCTGCAAGAGGATATTTCCCGGTACTTCTTCTGCCCCGGCAGCCAAACCTCGATGTCGTAGGTTTTCGCCGAACCGAAGCCGACGTCGCCCGCGCACAAAGCAACCACACGATACGGCAGTTCTAGTTTCTGCAAAATCGTCTCTGCGTGTCCCGTCAGAACCTCCAACGCAGCGGCCGAGTCACCCGCGGCAACGAAATGCACGAGTTCGACTTTCTCGAACTGGTGCTGTCGAATCATGCCGCGCGTGTCCTGTCCGTAAGACCCCGCCTCCGAGCGAAAACAGGGCGTGTGCGCAACGTAACGCTTCGGCAGTTCATTCGCTTCGAAGATCGCGTCCATCGCCAGGTTGGTAACCGGTACTTCGGCGGTAGGAATCAGGTAAAACGGAGTTTCGGTTTCAGTCTTGAACAGGTCCTGTTCAAACTTCGGCAACTGGCCGGTGCCAATTAGCGCCTGTGCCTGAACCAGGAAAGGTACATAGGCTTCTTCGTACCCGTGCTCCTCTGTATGCGTATCGAGCATCAATTGAATCAGCGCGCGCTGCAATCTCGCCAGAGGGCCTTTCACGACAGTGAATCGGGAGCCAGAGATCTTGCTCGCCGCTTCGAAATCAATCATGCCAAGGCTTTCACCCAGCTCAATGTGATCGCGCACCGCAAAATCGAAGTTGGCGGGCTGGCCCCATCGCCGCACTTCTGCATTGTCACTTTCGTCTTTGCCATCGGGAACGCTATCGTCAAGCAAATTGGGCAGGTCCAGCTCGACGCTCCTGAGCTGCGCTTGCACTTCCTGCAACGCGGCATCGCCGCTCGCCAGGCGATCACGCAGATCGTCAACGGCCGCCAACAACGGCGCGATATCCTCGCCCTGAGCCTTCGCCTTGCCAATCTTCTTGGCACTTGCATTGCGCTCACTCTGCAGCTGCTCGGTCTCAACTTGCAGAGACTTGCGTCGTTCCTCAAGAGCCAGGTAGTTGTCGGCGTCAAACTTGTAGCCACGCCGGGCCAGGTTGGCGGCAACGTCCGCCGCAGACTGACGCAGTAATTTTGGATCTATCATTTCAGTGGTCTGATTTTGCTGGTTTAATTTTAGTGGTCTGATTCTTTGGGTCGATGCTTCTGTTTTCGGTTGCGCTGCTCAATTTCATCGAGTTTTTCGCGGATCCGGATCTCCATTCCGCGAGGCACGGGATGATAATACTTCACCGGGCCCATGTCGTCCGGAAAGTAGTTTTCGCCGACCGCATAGGCGTCCTGTTCGTCATGTGCGTAGCGATAGTCTGCACCGTAGCCGAGGTCCTTCATCAGCCGGGTCGGCGCATTTCGAAGATGCATGGGAACTTCCAGGGATCCGTTCGAACGAGCGTCCTGCATTGCCGCTTTCGACGCCAAATAGACCGCGTTGCTTTTCGGGGCGCAGGCGAGATAGACAACCGTATGCGCGATCGCCAGTTCGCCCTCCGGACTACCCAGGCGCTCCTGTGCGTCCCAGGCATTCAGCGTCATCTGCAGGCAGCGCGGATCGGCATTGCCTATGTCCTCGGATGCAACCCGAATCAATCGTCGCGCGATGTACAGCGGATCGCAGCCGCCATCCAGCATGCGCATCAGCCAGTACAGGGCTGCATCCGGATCGGTGCCCCGTATGGATTTATGCAGCGCCGATATCTGGTCATAGAAATATTCGCCCTGCTTGTCAAAGCGCCCGCGCTTGCCCGACGCGACTTCCGCAACGATGGTGTCGGTGATTTCATCGTCGTCGGCAAGATCCGCCGCCAATTCCAGCAGGTTAAGCGCGCGTCGCGCGTCACCATCGGCGGCGATTGCTATGAGTCGGCGCGATTCGTCGCTCAGCGAATACCGGCCGGCAAGTCCACGGTCCACGTCCGCCAGCGCGCGAAGTAACACTTCCTCAAGGTCCGCTACTTCCAGCATTTTGAGAACGTAGACCCGAGCGCGGGACAACAGCGCATTATTCAATTCGAAAGACGGGTTTTCGGTCGTCGCGCCGATAAATGTGAGGGTCCCATTTTCGACATAGGGCAGGAATGCGTCCTGTTGAGATTTGTTGAAGCGGTGTACCTCGTCCAGAAACAGAACCGTTGCCCGCTTGTTCATCTGTCGATATTGATCCGCTTCAGCGACCGCAGCCCGAACGTCCTTTACTCCGGCCATGACGGCGGACAATGCGATGAAATGAGACTGCGTCGTAGCGGCAATCATTCGCGCCAGCGTTGTTTTACCGGTACCGGGCGGGCCCCAGAAAATCATCGAATGCGCGCGGCCCTGTGCAATGGCGCGTTGTAATGGTTTACCTTCGGCGAGGAGATGCTGCTGCCCAAAGAACTCCGATAACTTTCCCGGCCGCATGCGGTCCGCCAGCGGTCGATCATGCTCGAGTTCTTTTGCGAAAAGGTCAGTCACTTTGTCGCGTGCCGAAATATTTCTCGACACGCAGGCACCAGCCTCCAATGCCCGCCACGCCGATCATTAAACCCACCACTATGCCGGCGGCGTCCGCGGCGACATCGAACCACTCTGCAGTGCGATAACTCACCATCCGCTGACACACCTCAATGAGAAGTCCGAACGCCAGCAAACCAACGCCAATACGCCAGTACGAATCGCGTCGATACATCCCGCAAAACCACAAAGACAAGGCCACGAACGTGACGCCGTGCATCCACTTGTCAATGTTCCGAATCCACGACAAGGCTTTCGACTTGTCGTCCCAAAACCAGATAGCGGGCATCAGTGTTGCCACTAGCACCAGGATAAGAAGCACCAGGCTGGCTAATTGCCAGCGCCCTTTGAATTGAAGCGGCAGCATCAGGATTCTGGATTTCCGAGCGTAGCCGGCTTACCAACGAGATCCACTCCAGGAGGAACACCGAACTCAAACCGTTCTGCGTCGATCGGTTCATTGACCCGTATACGACTGAAACCCACGAACGTGATCTGACCGAGATTGTCGAAAAAAACCATGCGTCGTAACTGGCCGTCCATGAAGCCAAGGACCACAGCATCGAAGCCGCTCTCTTTGTCCTTCGGCTCAAGACGTACCCAGGTCGTGAACTCTTCGACCGTCGTTCCGGCGAAATCAAATTGCTCCAGCGCGTGTTCAGAACCGCCCAACAATAATGCAGGCGTGTTCGCGAGCGCATCGGCCTGTGGCTTCACGGTGACCTGTTCCAGATCGAGGTCGTAGCTCCAGATGTTAAGACCATCCGCCACCAGCCATTGTTCATACGGTTCAATGTACGACCAGCGAAATCGAGTCGGCCGCTCGATCTCGAGTGTTCCGCTTGTGCGTTCGAGAATCTCGCCCCCTGCATCCTGCAACGATTGATCGAAATCCGCTTCGAACGTCGTTACCTTGGTCAGGAAATCGTCGACGAGTCGCGCACCCAGTTCATCGTCGGCGGACTCTGCAAAGAGCGCGCCGGGTGCCAGCACGAACGCGAACAACAGGAACAGTCGTTTATTCATCGTCTGCAGGTGTCTTAACCAGGATTTCGCGCATGCCGTTCGATTGTAGTGGTCCAACCATACCCGCAGCCTCCATTGCCTCAACCATACGTGCGGCCCGGTTGTAACCAATCTTCAGCCTGCGCTGAACACCGGATATCGACGCTTTCCGGGTTTCGAGTACAACCTGAACCGCCTGATCGTAAAGAGCATCCTGTTCCGGATCCTCGTAGTCACCGGGCTTGTCAATTCCGGTCAGTCCCGGAGTTGGACTCGAAGGACCGTCCAAAATTTCATCTATATAGCGTGGTGGGCCACTTTGTTTTAGATACCTGACAACTTTATGCACTTCCTCGTCGCTCACAAATGCGCCGTGAACGCGGACCGGCACCGAAGTACCCGGCGGCAGATACAGCATATCGCCGTGACCCAGGAGGTTCTCGGCACCCATCTGATCCAGAATCGTGCGCGAGTCCACCTTGGCAGACACCTGGAAAGCGATTCGAGTCGGCACGTTGGCCTTGATCAAACCCGTGATGACATCGACGGACGGACGCTGCGTCGCGAGTATCAGGTGTATACCGGAGGCTCGCGCCTTCTGCGCCAGTCGCGCGATCAGCTCTTCGACCTTCTTGCCAACGATCATCATCATGTCGGCGAGCTCGTCGATGATGACGACAATGAAAGGCATCGGCTGCAATGTCGGATGCTCTATCGGCTTGTCCTCGTCGAACAGATCGGGCGGCCTGAAAGTGGGATCCTTGATTGGTTTACCCGCCTCTATGGCATCGCGAACCTTGCGGTTGTATCCGCCGATATTGCGCACGCCCAGCGCGGACATGACCTGGTAACGCCGGTCCATTTCGGCAACACACCAGCGCAGCGAATTTGCCGCATCCTTCATATCGGTAACGACCGGAGCCAGCAGGTGTGGAATGCCCTCGTATACCGACAGCTCCAGCATCTTCGGGTCGATCATTATCAATCGAACGTGTTCGGGCTGCGTCTTGTAAAGGATGCTTAAGACCATGGCGTTAATGCCGACGGACTTGCCGGATCCCGTGGTACCGGCGATCAGCAAGTGCGGCATGCGTGCAAGGTCGACTACGACCGTGCTTCCGCCAATGTCTTTGCCGAGCGCGAGCGTAATGGGCGAAGCGAGATTCTCGTAAGCGCGTGACTTCAGGATTTCGCCCAGGGTCACCAGCTGGCGATTCTCGTTCGGGATCTCCAGCCCAACAAAGGACTTGCCCGGAATGACCTCCACGATCCTCACACTGACAACTGACAGCGAACGCGCGAGGTCCTTTGCCAGGTTTGAAATCTGGCTGACTTTTACGCCTGGCGCAGGATCAAGTTCAAATCGAGTGATGACCGGACCCGGCGAGACCGATTTCACTTCGACATCAATTCCGAAATCCTTAAGTTTGAGCTCGACGAGGCGAGACATCGCTTCCAGGGAATCCTCTGAATAACCCAGTTTCTGTTCCGGCGGATCGTCCAGCAATGACAATGGTGGCAATTCACCCGCTGCCGGCGGATCGAACAAGGGAACCTGGCGTTCTTTTTCCGCGCGCTCGCTGGGTGCGAGCGGCGCGAGCACGGGTTCGATGCGGGGCTTGACGCGATTCGCTTTCAGTCTTTTCTCGACTTTCACGATGTCCTGTCGGGCAGCAGCGCTGCGACGGCCCTCGGCCTTATCGCGCAATTCGCCGATCTTGAACCGGGCTTTTTCGAAACCCACAAGTGACCAATGGCCGATTCGATCCATGATGCGAATCCAGGAAATACCCAGGAACAGTGAGACAGATGCAATCCAAAGGCAAAACAGAAGTACGCTCGCGCCCAGCAATTTCATAACATCTTGCAGCCAGGTTCCCAGCGCCTGGCCAACGATGCCGCCCGCCGTGTTATTGAAGCCCTCTGATGAGAAATGCAGCGTAGCCAATGCGCAGCTCGTAGCAAGAGTCGCGACGAAACCGCCGAAGCGGAGGCCGAAATCCAGTCGGGTCAGTTCTATTTGGGTGCGCTGCTCGCGATAAAGCATCCAGCCGAGGAAAAAGACCATAACCGCGAACAAATACGCAGGTCGACCGAATCCGCTAAACAACAGATCAGCCACCCAGGCACCCACCCAGCCGACGCCGTTGCTGACCGTGTCGCTCGTGGTGGTTTGTGACGGCCCCGGATCGCCCTGGTCGTAAGTGACCAGCGCATACCAGAGGATGAGCGCCAAGGCACCGAATACGTACAGCGCACCCTCACGCAACGCTCTGTGCACCTGTGACGACAACTTTGATTCCGCCTGTTTGGTTTTCGTGGCTATTGCCATAAAGATTCTGTTTTCCCTACACTAGCCCAAGAAACTTCGATTCCGCATAAAGCTTGCCCGCATCTTATTGCTTGAAGGTTACCCCTTGAAAGTCTGGCCGGGGAACACAATCAAAGCCTTCTGCGGGCGCCCTGTGCTTCATCTATATTTCGGACAAATTATACATGAGTGACTTGAAACATTGCCGGGTTCTGATCCTCGGCTCCGGACCCGCCGGCTATTCGGCAGCCGTATACGCAGCGCGAGCCAACCTCAATCCGGTGATGATTACGGGAATCGAGCAAGGTGGCCAACTCATGACCACCACCGATGTCGACAACTGGCCCGGAGATGTTGAGGGTCTGCAAGGACCGGCGTTGATGGAGCGTATGTTACGCCATGCGCAACGATTCAACACCGAAGTGATCAATGACCACATTCACACCGCCGATTTGTCGAAACGTCCATTTCGTCTGCAAGGCGACTACGCTACCTACACCTGTGACGCCCTCATTATCTCTACCGGCGCCACGGCCATGTACCTGGGGCTACCGTCAGAAGAGGCATACAAGGGCCGAGGTGTCTCGGCTTGCGCGACCTGCGACGGATTTTTCTATCGCGGCAAGCCTGTCGCTGTCATCGGCGGCGGCAATACAGCTGTCGAAGAAGCGCTTTACCTAAGCAATATCGCCTCCAAAGTTACGCTCGTGCATCGTCGCGACGAATTGCGCGCCGAAAAAATACTGCAGGACCATCTTTTCGAGAAAGCACGTGACGGCAACGTCGAGATTTGCTGGGATAACACACTTGATGAAGTACTGGGAGACGACGCCGGCGTGAACGGTATTCGAATTCGCAGCACCAAAGACAAGTCGGAAACCGCGGACATCGCGGTTGATGGCGTCTTCATCGCCATCGGTCACAAGCCCAATACCAGCCTTTTCGACGGGCAACTGGAAATGAAGAACGGCTATATCGTCGTGAAATCCGGTATTTCCGGCGATGCAACGGCGACCAGCGTGCCCGGTGTATTCGCCGCCGGCGATGTCGCAGACCAGGTCTATCGCCAGGCGATCACATCGGCAGGTGCGGGTTGCATGGCGGCGCTCGATGCGGAGAAATATATCGACGCGCTCGAGGATCGGCCAGCCAAGGACGATGCAGCGGCATAACACTCTGGTGTCCTTGTGAAGGTCACCGTCCACGACAGTATGTCCAGTATTGCTCGCGATGACTGGAATCGTCTTGCGGGCAATGACTACCCTTTCCTGCGCCATGAGTTCCTGGAACTCGGCGAAAAGACCGGTTGCGTGTCACCTGAGCAAGGCTGGTTACCGCGTCATCTGACCCTTGCCGACAGCACCGGCCTCTGCGCTGCCATGCCGCTGTATGAAAAGAGTCACTCCTGGGGCGAATTCGTTTTTGACTGGGCCTGGGCCAATGCCTACGAACAGGCCGGTCTCCGGTACTACCCAAAACTCGTATCCGCTATCCCATTCACGCCTGCGCCAAGTCGACGTTTGTTGCTTCGCGATCCGGACGACGGGGATGCGGCCGCGGCCCTGCTGCAGGCCGCGGTAACCCTGGCGTCTGAAACGGATTGCTCGTCTCTGCACGTGCTGTTCCCCGCGACAGCGGATTTGCCGCACCTCGAGCGCGCGGGACTCCTGCTCCGCAAGGACTGCCAGTTTCACTGGCACAATAACAATTACGCCTGTTTCGACGACTTCCTCGAGACCTTCACATCGGCGAAACGAAAAAAGGCCCGGCGCGACCGGCGCAGGGTCGAAGAAAGCGGCATCCGGTTTCGGCGCCTGCGTGGCGCTGACCTCGACGCGGCCGCCTGGGCGGTGATTTACCCTCTGATCAGTCGCACGTTCGAAGTTCGCGGTGCCACACCTTATTACAACGAAGCCTTTTTTCGCGGCATTAGCGAGCAGATCCCCGAGGGAATCCTGGTCATACTCGCCGAAGCACACGAAACGCCGGTTGCCGCGGCCGTATTCTTTGCAAGCGACACACATCTATATGGCCGTTACTGGGGCAGCGACGGTCACTACGACGCGCTGCATTTCGAAACCTGCTATTACCAGGGAATCGACTACTGTATCGAGTCCGGAAAACAGGTGTTTGAACCCGGCACACAGGGTGAGCACAAAATCAGTCGCGGTTTCTCGCCGGTTTCAACCTGGTCAGCACACTGGCTCGCTCACCCGCAGTTTTCCTCGGCCATCGAACGCTACCTGGATGAGGAAGGCAGGCATGTTGATCGCTATATAGATGCGGTCCATTCGCACACGCCTTACAAGAAACCGGTATTAAAGCCATGAGCAATTCACGCGTAATGTGGCTGAGCCCGGGTGACCCTCCGGACCGATTTCCCCCGGTCGCTCTTGCATTGCGCGAGCCTGACGGTCTGTTGGCTGCGGGTGGAGACCTCAGCAAAGACAGATTGCTGCATGCCTACCGGCACGGCATTTTTCCCTGGTACGACGAAGGCCAACCCCTGCTGTGGTGGTCGCCCGATCCGCGTTGCGTATTCATGGCCGGCGACTTTCACGTATCACGTCGACTGCAGCGCGAATGCCGGCGATCGGCAGCGGAGTTGCGCTTCAATACAGCGTTTTCAGATGTCGTGGCTGCGTGTGCCGGCCCACGCCGATCGCAACAGGGTACCTGGATCACGCCCGCAATGAAGCGTGCCTACCGCGACCTGCACGATTGCGGCTGGGCCCACTCGATCGAAGTCTGGCAGGCCGGAAAGCTGGTGGGCGGCCTCTATGGCCTGATGATCGGTACGGCATTTTTCGGCGAATCCATGTTCAGCTTGCAGGCCAATGCGTCCAAAATTGCCCTGCGATATGTCACCGGCCTCCTCGACTCGGGGGCTCTCACAGTGCTGGATTGCCAGGTTGTGTCGAGTCATCTAACCCGGCTTGGCGCGCGAATAATTCCTCGTGCCGAGTTCGTTCGAGACCTGGCATCCGCGTGCGACGGCCCCCGGCCATATGCGGGCTGGCCGGACACGGGCCTGCCGGTTGCGGATCTACGCTGGTCCGAATAGGCGCATCACATTGCAATACCAGTGGTGTTTCTGCACAATGCGCCAGCCTTTAAGCACTAGAGTGAATTGAGTCCCTTGGCGAAAGAAGAAGCCCTGCAAATGGAAGGCGTCGTTAACGAGACGCTGCCCAACACGACTTTTCGAGTTGAACTCGAAAACGGGCATATTGTGACGGCACATATCTCTGGAAAAATGCGCAAGAACTACATTCGTATTTTGACGGGTGACAAAGTCACCGTTGAGCTCACGCCGTACGACCTCAGCAAAGGCCGGATCGTCTACCGCGGCCGCTAATTCCCCGGCAGGTGCTCGAGTTCCTTGAGCACAGGTTCAGACTTCAACTCCAGATTGCCGTCGTTACCAACGACGATTTTTACGTGCCCGCCTTTCGCGAGACTGCCGAACAGGAGCTCCTCCGCAAGCGGGCGCTTGATCTGATCCTGAATGATTCTTGCCATCGGGCGGGCTCCCATCAGAGGGTCGTAGCCTCGCTTGGCTATCCAGTCACGCGCCGCGTCGTTGAGTTCCAGCGTCACATTGTTGTCGCCAAGTTTTGCCTCGAGCTCGACAACCAGCTTGTCGACGACGCGCCGGATCGAATGAATGTCCAGCGACGCAAACTGGATGATGGCATCGAGTCGATTGCGAAATTCCGGTGAGAATTTCTTCTTGATGATCGACATGCCGTCCGAGCTGTGATCCTGCTGCGTGAATCCGACGGACGCGCGGCTCATTTCTTCCGCCCCTGCGTTGGTCGTCATCACCAGGATAATGTTGCGAAAATCAGCTTTGCGACCATTGTTGTCGGTCAGGGTGCCATGGTCCATGACCTGCAGCAGCAGGTTGAACACTTCGGGATGCGCCTTCTCTATTTCATCAAGTAAAACAATAGCATGCGGGTTTTTGCTCACAGCTTCCGTTAACAAGCCACCCTGGTCGAATCCGACGTATCCGGGCGGCGCACCGATCAGGCGGGAGACCGTATGCCGCTCCATGTACTCGGACATGTCAAACCGCAGCAACTCGACGCCCATCAGCATCGCCAACTGGCGAGTGACCTCCGTTTTGCCCACACCCGTCGGACCTGCAAACAGGAACGCGCCAATCGGCTTTTCATCGTCGCGAAGTCCCGAGCGTGACATCTTGATGGCCCCACTCAGCGCCTCGATGGCCTTGTCCTGGCCAAAAATCGTCAGCTTCAGGTCTCGATCCATCGTCCGCAAGGCGTCCCGGTCAGACGACGACACACTTTTCTCCGGTATTCGCGCCATTTTCGCGACAATCGCCTCAACCATGCGAACGGTCACGCGCTTGCCTCTTTCGGCTACCGGTTTCAACCGCAGGTTGGCACCGGCCTCGTCCATGACATCGATAGCTTTGTCCGGCAGGTGGCGATCGTTGATATGCCGGGCCGACAGGCGAGCCGCGGCCTCCAGCGCAGGGTTGTCGTATTTGATGCCATGGTGCTCTTCAAACCGCGTCTTCAGCCCTTTCAGAATGGCGACCGTTTCCTCGACACTCGGTTCCGGCACGTCGATCTTCTGGAAGCGTCGTGCCAGCGCATGGTCTTTTTCGAAAATGCCCCGGTATTCGGCGTAGGTAGTCGACCCAATACAGCGCATATCGCCGTTGGCCAGCACGGGTTTGATCAGGTTACTGGCGTCCATGACGCCGCCCGATGCCGCACCCGCGCCAATAACCGTATGAATTTCATCAATAAAAAGGATAGCGCCAGGATCCTCCCGCACTTCCGCGATGACGCCCTTCAGGCGTTTTTCGAAATCACCGCGGTACTTCGTGCCGGCGATCAGCGTGCCCATGTCGAGCGCGTAAATCGTACTGTCTGACAAGACCTCCGGGACGCGCTCCTCAACGATCATGCGCGCCAGACCCTCAGCGAGAGCGGTTTTGCCCACGCCGGCCTCGCCGACATACAGCGGGTTGTTCTTACGACGGCGGCACAGGATCTGTACCGTGCGTTCTATTTCGAGTTCACGACCGATGAGGGGGTCGATCTTTCCTTGCCGTGCAAGCTCATTCAGGTTGATCGCGTATTTCTGGAGCGGCGACAACTCCGCCTCCGCCTCGGCTTCAATCTGCGGCTCGCGTTTATCGTCTGTGCCATCACCCGGTAGCTGCGGCATGCCATGCGAGATGTAATTGACGACATCGAGTCGCGAAATGTCCTGCAAACTGAGGAAGTAAACGGCCTGCGACTGTTTTTCGGAAAATATTGCCACCAGCACATTGCTGCCGGTCACTTCCTTTTTGCCGCTCGACTGAACGTGAAACACGGCACGCTGCAGCACACGCTGGAATCCGAGTGTCGGTTGCACCTCGGTCATATCTTCTTCAGCCAACCTCGGCGTCTGCTCGTCGACACATTCCGTCAACTGACGGCGCAGTTCGGGGATGTTGGAGTTGCAGGCCTTGAGGATTTCATGGACAGCGGGAATATCCAGCAAGGCAAGCAGCAAATGCTCAACCGTCATGAACTCATGACGATAGTCTCGGGCCCTTTGAAAGGCTTCGTTCAGACAAAATTCGAGCTCACTGCTCAACATTACTCAGACCTCGCTGTCCATTTCAGGACTCTTCCATTGTGCAAAGCAGCGGGTGCTGGTGCTGATTCGCGATTGTCATGACCTGCGCCACCTTGGTTTCGGCTATTTCGTAGTTGAATACGCCACAAATACCTTTTCCCTTGGTGTGCACCTCGAGCATAACCTGTGTTGCCCGCGTCCGCTGCATGCCAAATACAGACTCAAGGATGTCCACGACGAATTCCATGGGTGTAAAATCGTCGTTGATCAGAACGACCCTGTACAAAGGCGGCGGCTTGACTTTCGGCTTCGCCTCGGCCACATCCAGATCGAATGCGTCACGCCTCTCTGTATTACTCGGTGGTTCACTCATACGCTGTCATGCGGGCAATTTTTCGCTTAAAAGTCAATAATCTGCTTGTTCGTGCTGCAGTTCAACCCGTATCATCGGGTCGCCACGTTATAGCCAAACAAGACACATTTAATAGCTTCGTTGAACATGATTTCAAGAGCGCATTTCACAAGTTTTTCAAATATCGACGGTGCCGCTGCCAGCAGGGTTTTGCCGCCGTACGTAAACCTGTTGCTGGTCGTTGTGATCGCCTGGCTACTCGCGAAAATAATCTGGATGCTGGTACCGGGTAGCGCCGTCGGTGGCACCGTCACACCGCCCATAACGTTGGCGGATCCGGTTTTGACCTCTGCGGATTCGATGGATGTCAGAACGATTGCGGATTCTCACATCTTTGGTGTCGCCGACGCCGAATCTTCGGTGCCGGAGTTAATCGCCGCTCCTGAGGATGACCTTGCTGATACTCGGCTGGTGAACCTGACGCTTAATGGCACTGTCGCTTCCGCAATTCCGAAGTATTCTGTCGCCATCATTTCCGACGGCGGCAAGGACCAGGAGGTTTACATAATCGGAGACTCGGTCGGCAATAACGCGACTTTGCATGCGATCTACGCCGATCGTGTAGTTCTCAACGAAAAAGGTGTATTAACCAACCTGAAGTTGCCTCGTGAGTTCCAGGACGTGCCGGTTAGCAATGTTCGGCGGGAAACCGCAACGACAAGACAGGACTTTGACGATAGCCAGAGCATTCAGGCCGTCGTCACGCAGAATCTGACCAAGCTGACGGATGTCATTCGTCCGACGCCTTACCGTGTTGGCGGTGAGCAGGTTGGCTTCCGGGTCTATCCGGGGCGCGACCGCAAACAGTTTGCGGCGCTCGGCCTCAAGCCCGGCGACATCATTACCGACATCGACGGACAGACGCTGTCTGATGCCAGTCAGGCAATGCAGATATTCCAATCACTTGGCACAGCGGAAGAAGTAACGGTCACCCTGGATCGGGATGGCCAAATCGAATCACTGACCCTGAAGACCAGCCAACTCGATCTCAGCGACGAGCAAACACAATGAATATGATAAATAGAACAAGAACCAGGTCTATTGCCGCCCTGCTGGTGGCCCTTACGTCGACCCTGGTGCTGTCGTCTTATGCACAGGATGCCGGCATAACGCTGAACTGGAAAGACGCGGATATTCGAATTGTTGTCGAAGCGGTCAGCGAAGCGACCGGCAAAAACTTTATCCTGGACCCTCGTGTTACCGGAAAGGTTAATTTGCTGTCGTCCGAGCCGATGTCCAAGGAAGCGTTTTATGAAGCATTCCTGTCGATACTTCAGGTGCACGGATTTGTCGCGGTTGAAAGCGGCAATCTGATCAAGATACTGCCGGACGCCACGGCGCGACAGTTCCCGATGCCTTTCGGTACCGAAGGCGCCGCCGGTCCCGACGACATGGCAACTCAGGTCATCCAGGTACACAACGTTGGCGCTGCCCAGCTCGTACCGATTCTGCGCCCGCTGATACCTCAATACGGACACATGGTTGCTCACACCGGCTCGAATATGCTGATCATTTCGGATCGCGCTGCAAACCTCGCGAGGATGGTCAGCATTATTCGACGCATCGATATGGCCAGTGACGACGACATCGAAGTCATTGCCATGCAAAACGCATCAGCAACAGAAATCGTTCGCATCATGACGGCATTGACGCAGACCCAGCGTGCCGACGATGCTCCGGTTACGACCAGCCTTGTGGCCGATCCCCGCACGAACAGTGTGCTGATTGGTGGCGACAAGAGTGAGCGCCTGCGTCTTCGTACCCTGATCGCCCATCTGGATACGCCACTCGAGGATGGCGGTGACACCCAGGTTCGTTATCTGCGATACGCCGACGCAGAGGAACTGGCTGGCAAGCTCCAGTCGCATTTCACCGGCCAGGCGGCCGCGCAAGCTGGAGGTCCGGTATCGGCAGACAGCGTCAATGTCTGGGCCGATACGCAGACCAATGCGCTCATCATGAACGCACCACCAAAAATGATGCGTTCACTTATGCAGATTGTGGACAGGCTGGATATTCGCCGTGCACAGGTTCTGGTTGAGGCAATCATTGTGGAAATCATTGCCGACAAGAACAATCAGTTCGGCGTTTCCTGGGCGATCAAGGGTGGTTCCGACGGCAACGAGCCCATTGCGGTTACGAACTTCCCTGACTTTCCGGGTGTCGTGCAGCTGGCCGGAGCGGTCGATGGCGGCGCGGCCACCGGCAGCCTGATCGGCAACGGCATTACCATGGGTGTAGGCCGGATATCGGACACGGGCGTCAGTTTCGCCGCGATCCTGAACGCCGTGCAGGGCGATGCGAATACGAACATTATTTCCACGCCGTCGATTGTGACCACTGACAATGAAGAGGCGACACTCAATGTCGGCCAGGAGGTGCCGTTCGTCACCGGGTCATACAGCAATAACGTCGGCGGCGGAAATGTAGTCAATCCGTTCCAGACCATTAATCGCGAACAGGTTGGCGTAAAGCTGTCGATTACGCCGAAGATCAATGACGGCAACTCGATGGTCCTGAAAATTTCGCAGGAGATTTCGAATATTGCGCAGTCGGCGGCTGGCGCGGTTGACCTGATCACTAATCAGCGCACCGTCGAAACAACAGTCATCGTCGACGATGGCGAGATTCTGGTTCTTGGTG